>Ga0187784_10000267_pt1 | contig 36766 bp, 32 predicted proteins | sample 1015_SJ02_MP15_2_FD_132964 | JGI IMG/M metagenome (GOLD analysis project Ga0187784, IMG submission 132964) | Tropical peat soil microbial communities from peatlands in Department of Meta, Colombia - 1015_SJ02_MP15_20_MG | ecosystem: Environmental > Terrestrial > Soil > Wetlands > Peat | place... | reverse complement strand
GGGAATGCTCTTTTATCGTTTGCTGGAGAACGCTGTGATCACCAAGCCGAAGCGTTTCCGGCCTTCGCGGGCTGGCTCGTCCACCGGGAAACACTACGGGTAGTGGCCACTGTATTAAGGCAGTTACCCCACTGCACCGTTTTGCGCCGCGAGGTTTTCGGGTTTTACAGCGTTTCCTCCTTGTTTGTAACGGAAGATAGCCGGTCTGATACCCCCCGGGGGTATAGAAAGAATTTCATTTATTTATTTTCGAGATGCCTCGGCGGCGGGGCCAATCCCACTTGGCCCCTCTGCTGCGGACGGCAGCCGGTCGAAGCGCGATTTTCCTTCGAGCTCATAGGCCCATTGTGCGCCAACCGAAGAAATCGTCTGCAAAGTCCGGAAGGATTTCTTGCGCGTGTTTTCAACGGGTTAAGGAGGAAACGCGACGGATAGGGCTTGACGAGAGGTGAACGCGACGGACATTAGCTTTCGAGAAGCGAGCAGGTGAAATGACGAGATAGGAAGTTCCCGGATTGCCGACGATTCACCAAGAACCAAGCCATGAGCAACCCATCAGACCGATCTCACAAGGTAACCGGTCAACTTGTCGATGAATGATGAATGAATAAGGTTTCGTGATTTCAATTGACAGTAAGAGTCACCCATGTTTGAGCTGTGATCTTTCCAGTTGCTGCATCGGTGCCAGTGACGGTGATGGAGTATGAGCCCGGAGTTGTCCCCGTGTTGCCGCCTCCACCGGTACCACCACCGCCTCCGCCACCACACCCGAGTGCGCCAATCGACAAAGCCAAAACAATGGCGCTCGCGATGCGCTGCCAAGCGCGGCGCTTCGAAGTAATGCCGAAAAAGAGCCCTGCAGCCAGGAGGGCGACCAATCCCCCGGAGCGGAACAGCCGAGGTCCAGGCGCAAGGGCGCCGCTGGTTGGGGCGGTGGTTGAAACGGTAAGAGTACTGGTTACTGCCGCCGTGCCAGCGATGTTCGGCGCAGTGGGGGAAAGAGAGCAAGTTGGGATGTCAAGGGCGTGGGTCATGCTCGTGGTGACCGAGCAGGTCAGGTTCACGGTTCCCGTGAAGCCGTCCGAGGGTGTGAGGTCGATTGTGGATGTGTTGCCGCTGGTTGCCCCTGCATTCACTTGAATATTGCCGCTGCTGCTGAGGGTGAATACCGGCGGACCGGTGATTGCAACGTCGGTCGAGGCATCGATGCCCAAATTGGTCGCGTTAGGGTCTACAGCGCTCAGCGTAAGCAGGTAGAGGCCCTGACCGGTCTGCGCACTGCTTTGAATGTTCACGTTGACTGTGGCAGGCGTGCCGGACGAAAGCGTGACGGAAGACGGCGCACTGCAGGAACCCGAAGGTGTGCCGGGCACGGCGTTGAACAGTGGTTCAAGCATGCAACTCAGATTGACCGGTCCGCTGAATGTATTCAGAGGTGTAATCGGAAAGGAAGCCGTGGCGCTGGATCCGGTGAAGGCGGTTGTAAGTCCAGGACCGGTAAGCGAAAAGGATGGAGATGCAACGACTGCAAGCGGAACGGAATCGGTCGCCGTGACGGAAGATGTGGAGGCGGAGGCTGCCGTAACCATTACCGTATACGCGCCGGCCGTGGTGGCCGGCGCCGTGCTTACCTGGACCTGCACGACAACCGGCGTGGCTCCGTTCAGGGTGACTGATGACGGAACCGTGCACGTGGGCAAGCTCAGTGGGCTGGATAGCGATGTGGTGACTGTGCAAGTGAGATTCGCCTGCCCGGTCAGCCCTCCCGAAGAAAAAATCGAGATATTCGATGTGTTGGCGCTGGCCGCGGCCGCTGTCACGTTTAGGGGGCCGTTGTTCATGACCGCCAGAGATGAAGAGGCGCTGGACGCCACAGTGATCTGGAAGTTCCCGGTCAACGAGACTCCATCGGATTCGTTGTCGGAGCCGTTGATGTTTACCGTGTAAGTACCGGGCGAGACTGACGAAGTTCCACTGACCAAAACGACTGTGTCCACGGGGAAGGAGAGGGGCACGTGCGTTGGAGGAATCCAACAGGACAACGCGATCGTGTAGGGCACGATGGAGCAACCCCAGGTAATGGAGCCGGTGTAACCGCCCGATGGCGCAAACGTCATCGTGGAGGTCGTGGTTGTGCCGGGGCTCACGGTCACATTGGCAGGGGCTGCGATTGCCAGTCCGCCGCCCGGAGCGATGTTTTCGACTGTGATGGTGGTCGAAGTGGGCAGATAGTTCGAATCGCCGCTGTACGCCAAGGTCACAGCGTTCAATCCGATCGGGAACTGGCCGGTCTGGAGGGTAATGTCACCAGTGACATACTCTTCGTCAGTCGAACCGCTGATGTTTCCGATCAGGACTAAGTTGCTGGTGCTTGCGAGGACCTGGTTGTTTTCGACTAGCGAGACGGTGCCCGTAGGCGCCACACCATTATTCGAGGCCGTATCGAGTTGGAAAACCAATGTCGTCTCCGGCCACGACGGTGAGAGAGTGTAGTATGAATCGCCCATAGGAAAGGAAGTGGCAAGCGGAACGACATTGAACGCGACCGGCTGGCTGGCGCTCGAATTGTAGCTCGGATCGCCGGAATAGTTTGCGACGACATTGTGCGAGCCGCCACTTACGCGGGGCGTGTACTGTTGGAGCGCGGGCCACGACGCCTGGTTGCCGCTGCTGACGCTGGCCGAGCCGAGCGTGTTTGCGCCATCCGTAAAGGTGACTGCGCCTGTGGCGATTCCCTGGGTTTTCGCTCCTTCTGCGGTCCCCGTGATCTGGGCGTCGGCGATCACATAGGATCCGTAGGGGATATTCGTCGTAGAGATCGGCTTTCCTGTAATGCCATCGTAGGCATTGACGGCCAGCGTGGTAGTGCTGGCTTCCGGAGTAATGGTGACATTGATGGGGGGCGTGGAAGTGCTGGATGCATTGGCCGAGTCGCCGCCATATCGCGCCCAAACGGTATAGGAGCCGCCGGGAAGGCCATTGTAGGAAGCCGAGCCGGCGCCGCCGCTAATCGGAATGGCAAACTGGCCGTTGTTCTGGGGGCCGCCGTTCGTTTCGTCGGCATTGTCGACAATCCCGACGACGCCGGTCGCCGTCGCCGGAGAGACGCCGACATTGAACTTGAGCGCCTGGCCATGCACGCCGGTGTACGCCGCGGTAGAGCCGTTGATGTTCAGGGTCGTGCTTGTTGGAGCGAGCGAAACGCTCGTCCAGTTGCTAACCATCTTTGCCGCATCCACACTGCCGAGACCGGACGCCAAATCGTATCCGGTTGCAGCGTTGTAGCCGGTTAGAAAGAGGTTCGATCCGCAGTCGGGCGAGCCGGACGCACACGGAACCGAGTTGTTGCCTGTCGTAATGTCGTGAAAAACAGTTGAGTATTTCGATTGGGCAAGCTGATACAAAATATTGTCGGCCTGGCCGAGGCGATAGTTGTCGGAGGCCGAGCCGTGTGCCTGCGCCACCAGGGCCATCATGCCTGCGAAGGCGGGCGCCGATGCCGAAGTGCCTCCAGCGCCCCCGAACACCGTGCCACTGAAGAATTGGCCGCCGATGGTTAAGCACTCCGTGTAGATCTGCGAGGTCACGCCGTCCGTTTCGTTGTCCGAGCAGAGGACCCAGGCGGCTTGGTACATGCCATTGCCCGCGAGCAGGGCGACGTCGGGAAGATCGCGGTATTCATCATTCGGAGTGAGAGAGCTTTGGAACGCCGGCTTGGCATAGACCGAGCTGGCGCCGCCGCTGCCTGCCACGATGTTGCTTTCGCCATCGCTGTTTAGATTCGCGACGTTGTTCGAATAGGCTGTGTTGACAGAGGTCGAATCGTTCCATGGATTCTCGGGAATGTATTTGAGAGCTGTTCCGTAGTACGGCGGAGCACCGCCGGTGGTGGCGTTTACATAAGTTGAGAACGAGGTCGAAAGCGCGTCGAAATCGGTACCTCCGACGGCGATGTTATACGGAGTCGATGCAAAGCCGCTCACGGCAAAGCCCTGCGTGGCCTGCGCCTCCGTGACGAAGTTATCGCAGCCGGCGGAGCCGTTGTCGCCGGCCGACACCGTGACGGTGATGCCCTGCGCAGCCGCCTGTTCCATCGCTTCCAGGATGATCTGATTGCCCGATGCGCCGAGCGCGGCTTCGCAGTTGTTGAAGCTGATGTTGAGAATGCTGACCAAATTGTCATCCAGAGCGCGGAAGATTGCGTTCAGGAGTCCGGAAGAGATGTCGGTGTCAGCAGAGGTATAAAAGTAAATCTTGGCCTTGGGCGCAATGCCGCCGGCCACTTCGTTATCCAGCAGGGCCTCGTCTGCGGCGCCGTTGAATCCCGGATCGTTGCCGTCGACGACGACAGTAGGCAGATTTGCCGAATTCAATGCCTCGCCCAGGAATGCCACGCGGTAATTCGCGACGTCGCCTGAAGCGAGGTCCGATGTGCCTACAATGCCGATGGCGACTCCGGTTCCGTCATAAGTTGTGCCGGAGTAAGCCGTATTTAAAGTGCTGTTCGGGGTGTCGTAGATGACGGCAGCGTCTGCCGGGTCGACAAACAGGTATGAGGAGTTGTTGCCAGACAGGGTGAGTTCGGGAAGTATGCGGCCGGTCGAGGGGTCAAACCGGCCCATTGGGCCTCGCACGAGCATCGGTTGGGGAAAGAAGTCATTGAGGGGCCCCACCCCGGCGACCACGGGCGCCAGGGCAGCGGGAATCTGCGGATCGCTGACGTTGGCGAAGTGTGTCTCGCCGTTCACCAGAAATGTGTGAATGGAGGTGTGGAACGCGCTTTGAACTTGCTCGAACGTACCCGAAAACTCGATGACGTTGTGGGCTGCGGGAACCCTTTCAATTTTGAAGCCATGCGATTGGAGCCAGGTTTGTACGCGAACAAGATCGGATTCAGAGATTCCGTAGGCGGCTCCGTACTGCGCCGGCGTGAGCCATTTGTGGTAAGCAGGCGAGGCCGGGTTCTGGAGATCGCTGAGGTATTGGGTGAGTGCCTGCTGCTGCCCGGGGCTGCGCTGCAGAACCATCCTGATGCAGCCCGTGGGCGTCGCGCCGGGGGCGGGTCCCTTGTCGAATTCCCTGCGCGCCAGCGGGTGGACGTTGTTCTTGAGCGCAACCCGCTCGGTCTCGTCGATGGGACCGAGAATGCGGCTCGGCGCCGGCATGAGTGCGTTCTGAGCGGTTGCGTGAGACGCGCAGGTGCACATCACGATGGCGGAAAGAGCAAAGATAAATTGTTTCATGGGGAATCTCCCTCATGAGTCCATTGTCTGATTGTAATTGGCCATGCTAGGCCAGCGGTCCCGTTTTTTCAACTCGAATCCACGCCGGAAAGCGCGAAGATTGGCAAGAGTCCAAGCCCAAGGCATGAGTAGAATCGAGTGAGACTGCTTGCCCTCTTGAAAGCGGGGCAAGTCAAGGCTGGTGTTCACCGGCGATTGAGGAATTCTCGCCTGGTCGGCATCCAGGCTCGGCATTTGACAGGGATGGTGCATGCCGTCCCCCGCATTGCAGGAGGCGGGAATGCGCTGGGGATTGGTGACCGCATGTCAAGAGCGTCCCTCAGGGCCTAACAGCCTGTGGCAAAAGTCAAAACCGGAGACAAACCATCCCTCAGCGGCTAAAGCCGCGCTCATTTGGCTCGACTTACGGCACGGCTGAAGCCGTGCCCTTTCAAAACGGCACTTCTGCCACAGGCTGTTAAGGCCACTCGCATTTTGTAGCGATTGCGGCCCGACTGAAGTCGCGCCCCGATACAAACCAGGTCACAAACGGGGTTCTTCAGGAGGCGATGACGATGATAATTCTGCGAGCCTTACGCCGTGAGTAAGCTCGTGCGTCTTCAAAACCGGGTTTTTCAGCAACCTGTAAAGCCCTGGTGACAGCCGTAACGGCGATGCGCTGTCCTACAGGCTCTTGAGGAAGGAGCGGATTTCCGTGCTGGTCCAGTCTTGAGGGCCGACGAATTTGCGGCGGATCACGCCGTTGCGGTCGATGGCGTAGGTCTCGGGCCACATATCGGTGTGAAAGAGCTTGGGCGCGGATTGGGAGGGGTCGCGGACCGTGATCAGATCGATATGGTGGCGGGCGACGAAGTCGGAGTAGGCGCCGGGGTCTTCGTCGATGCTGACAGCGAGGATCACCAGGCTGGGCATTTGATGGTGGAGCTCAATGAGCGAAGGCAGCTCTTCGAGGCAAGGAGCGCATTGACTCCACCAGAAGTTGACCAGAACCACCTGGCCACGGTAATTGGCCAGATGGATGGAGCTGGCTCCGTCGGCCACCATGAAATCGGGCGCCGGAATATTGAGCTGGGCGGGATGCGAGCCGCGATTGCACGCCGGGACGAGCAGCAAGGGGAGGGCCAGGATCAGTTTGAGGCAGCGAGGAAACCGCACGTCCTTATAATACGGTGCGGAAGGGTGGGTTTGAGAGCCAGATTCCGGTGTTGAAGGCGCCGCTCTTTTTTGGACAAAGGCAGCTAGTTAGCGCCGCTGCGCGGCGATAGCAAGTTAGCAAGTCGGCGAAAAGACCCGTGCTAAGGCGGGTGCAGAAGGACGCGATGAAAAAGGACGGGTCCAAACCGAGCCCAGCACCCGCATACCGGCCGGTGCTGGGGCTCGCCGACGCGGCCGAGGGCACCCTGCAGCGGCCGGATTGGCGTGCGTGGGCCGGCAAGACCGTGCCGGGAACGGTTTTTGCGCAACCGGAGCCGGAGGAGCTTCTGGAACTGACAGTGATTGTTCCGGCGCGGAACGAGGAAGATTGCCTGGGCGAATGCCTCAAATCGCTGGTGAGCCAATCGGAAGAGATTTTCGAGCTAGGCAGGGATTGGGAACTGATCGTGGTGGACGATCACTCGGCCGACCGGACCGGAGAAATTGCGCGCGGCTTTGCCGGCGTAACGGTGATGGAGGCAGCGGAGCTCGAGCCGGGATGGACGGGAAAGAACAACGCGGTTTGGACGGCGGCGCAGCGGGCGCGCGGCCGATGGCTGCTGTTTACCGACGCCGATACCATCCACGAGCCGGGCGACCTGAGGCGCGCGGTGCACGAGGCGGAGCGGCACAAGGCGGGCGTGCTGAGCTACTCGCCGCGCCAGATCGTCAGCGGGTTTGCCCAGCGGTCGCTAATGCCGCTGGTTTTTTCCGAGCTGGCGCTGGCTTATCCGCCGGCAAAGGTGTCGGACCCGGCGCAGCGCATCGCCGCGGCCAACGGCCAGTTTTTGCTCGTGGAGCGCGAGGCCTACCGGCGGCTGGGCGGGCACACCAGCGTGGCCGAAAAGGTAATGGAAGACGTGGAGCTGGCGTTCCTCGCCAAGCGGCGCCACGTGGGGCTGCGCTTCCGCTATGCCGACGATGCTGTGAGCACGCGGATGTATCGCAGCACTGGGGCGATGATCGAGGGCTGGGCGAAGTGCCTGCAATTGCTTTTTGACAATGCGCCGATCCTGGCGTTTTGGCGGGCGCTGGATTTTCTTCTGCTTTTCGGATTGCCGGTTCTGGCGTACGAGCTGTGGAACGCGCGCTTGGCGGTCCATTCGCTGCAATGGCTGGGCGCGGGGTGGATTCTGGCCGTATTGTGGCTGCGCACGCTGTTCCGGTTTTATTCCCGCGTAGCGAAATCGAACTTTTCGTTCTTCGATTGCCTAATTTCTCCGCTGGGATTGCCGCTGTTTGTGGCGCTGCTCTTGCGCAGCTGGTTTCAGGTGCGCATCCTGAAGCGCGTAAGCTGGAAGGGGAGAATACAGGCAATAGGCAACAGGGAATAGGCAATAGGCGGAGGCCAATCGTGCGGACCGACGTGAAGAAGATCATTGCTGAACGCCCCAAGATGAATCGCACTTGGCAGAGCAATACCCCGCGCGTAAAAGCGGTGAGGCTGGATGAGGATGGCGAGCAGTTCAATGAGGACACGAACCACCCGCTTCAAAAGCACCAGAAGATGCGTAATGCCCGCTTGAATGTGCTTGAACGCTACCTTGCGAAGAGGATCGGCAGTCGTTGGGACAAGGTCTTTTCAGAAATTTGCCGCAACGCGGATTCAAGAAGCTTCCAAGGTGCAGAAATGCGGCAAGCCATTCAGTGCATGGTTGCAATTGATTGCTGGATCGAAGGAAAGACAGTTCTAAGCTGCGACAGGCAGGGAGGCACGGTCGAGGTTAAAGGTTTCTATGTGCATCCAACCCGCGGACTGCTGCGGCGAAAGTGACGATTTAAATGAGGCGGGAAAGCTCTCCCGGCATCAATAAGATTGAGGCAAGCGAATGATCTACCTCACGCGGCGGGCCACGTTTTCGGCATCGCACTATTACTGGAACGAGGCCTGGTCCGCGGAAAAGAACTTTGAGGTTTTCGGCCGCTGCGCAAGCCGCAACGGGCACGGCCATAATTACACGCTGGAGGTGACGGTGGCGGGCGAGCCGGACCCGGTCACTGGATTCGTCATCGATCTGAAGTGGCTGAAAGACGCGATGGAGCGGGAGGTTCTCTCAGCTTACGACCATAAGCACTTGAATCTCGATGCGCAGGAATTCCAGCACGAGATTCCGACGACCGAGAACATCGCGATCGCCGCGTGGCGGCGCCTGGAGCCGGCAATCACGGCAGCGAAGGGCGCGAAGCTGAGCCGGGTTCGGGTGTATGAGACGCCGGAGATCTTCGCCGAGTTCAGAGGTGAGGCGTGAAAGCGTACTTTGGCCGCCGCTACGCGGTTAGCGCGAGCCATCGGCTGCACAGCGAGGCTCTCAACGCGGAGCAGAATCGCGCGGCGTACGGAAAATGCAACAACCCGCACGGCCACGGGCATAACTATGCCGTTGAAGTTCTGGTGGGAGGCGCGGTGAACCCGGAGACGGGAATGGTGGTCGATCTGGTGGCGCTGGATAGAGTGGTGGGCGAGCGCGTGCTCGATCGCTTCGACCACGCCAACCTGAATCTCGATCCGGTTTTCACGGACCGCATCCCCACGACGGAGAATTTTTGCCGGACGATCTTTGCCTTATTGAAAGATGCGCTGCCCGGCGGCGAGCTGGAGCATGTGCGCGTGGAAGAGACGGAGAACAACTTTTTTGAGTGTTTTCGGGAAGGATAAAAGACCATGGCGCACCCTATTGCAGTGACCAAGACGATCCGGCGTGCAGTTGAGGCAGAAGAAGGATTGAGCACGGTCAGCACGCCGGCAATGTATCGCGAGATCATCGGCCGGTTGGGCGAGGATCCCAATCGCGACGGCCTGCGCGAAACGCCGGAGCGTGTCGAGAAAGCGATGGCCTACCTGACCAAGGGTTACGACCAGGATCCGGCGCGGATTTTGCGCGGAGCGCTCTTCGACGTGGACTACGACGAGATGGTCATTGTGAAAGACATCGAGATGTTCTCGCTGTGCGAGCACCACATGCTGCCTTTCTTCGGAAAGGTGCACGTCGCGTATATCCCGAAAGGGAAGGTCATCGGTCTCAGCAAGATTCCGAGGCTTGTAGAGGTCTTCGCGCGCCGCTTGCAGGTGCAGGAGCGGCTGACCCGGCAAATCGCCGATGCGATTCAGGAGGCGATCCAGCCGCAAGGCGTGGGCGTGGTCGTCGAGGCGCGGCACCTGTGCATGATGATGCGCGGCATCGAGAAGCAGCATTCGTCGACGGTGACCAGCGCCATGGTTGGCTGCTTCCGGCAAAAAGAGACACGGGCAGAGTTCCTGGCTCTTGTGCGTCCTGCGAATGGAGGAGCGTAGAGCGGCCTGGTCTCTGACCGGATGAATTCGAAGCTGTTCAGGTCTGTGGTATCCCAGGTTAGGCGCAAAAACAAAGACGCGCCGAACCTGGGGCACCCCAGAAAGGTGCAAAATCAAGCGGTCAGCGGCCTAGTCCTCGGGCCATTTCATTGCGTAATTGCTTTGAGGAAGGGTGCGGGTCAGGAGACCCGCACTACAGCCGGTCTGGAGACCGGCGCTACGTCCCGGCGAAATCACGCCGTGCAAGCACTAGCAGCCCAGAACATGAGGCAAGGCGGAAGTCAGGTGCAGCCTGCGCAGCGCATTGGCGCTGGCAAGCGCGCGCACGAACTTCTTGTGCATGGTTTCGTCGATGCGCGCCAGGAGCGGCTGGTCCTGCCCGGGCCCCACAAACTCGTGCGCGATCTCGGCCAATTGCTGCCAGTCGTGCCAATCGCCGATGCGGCGCTGCACCGATCCTAGCGCGGCAACGAATGCGGCATCGGCCTTGGGGTCAAGCTGAAGGATGTAACGCAGCTCCTTGAGCTTCACGCGGAACTCGTGAATGTTCTGCTCGCCGAGCGGCGGCCACTCGGCCAGCTCGTGAGCCAGATGCCTGGCCGCGGGATTGATCCCATTCCGGCGGCGGCCATTTCGCGCGCCGCGCGACGCGGCCGCGTGAACGGCGGAGCCATTCGACGGCCACGCAGCCGCCGCCTCGTGAGCGAACTGCTCCAGCTCATGTTTCGCCTTCTTGCGCTTGCGGGCCAATTCGTGACGCAACTCTTGCGCGCTGCCGGCGCGAACGAATCGCACATGATCGATCAAGTGGGCGACGGAATCGCCGGAAGAATCGCGGGAGAGCTTGCGCAGGTTTGCGGCCAGCACGTCCATGTCGCGCAGCGAGCCGGCCGCCTTGCGAAGCGGCTCGATGGATTTGACGAGACGGCGCGATTCTTTCTCTTCGACCTGGGGCAGCGCGGCGGCGATCGCCTCAACGCGGCGCGCCGCAGTGCGCAGCTTGTGCACCTGCTTCGGCAGGGGGTTCGGGGGCAGGCTCTTGAGCGATTTGCCGAGTTCGCGCAAGGCCTTCTGCACGTGCTCCAGGCCATCCGGCATCTTCTTAGAATGAATCGTTTCCGGCGGATTTGGCAAGGGGCGCGCCGCTCGCTAGAGTGGTCATGTGAACGGACTGCTTGTGGTGGACAAGCCGGCGGGAATGACCAGCCACGACGTGGTGAACCGGCTGCGCAGGATCACCGGCGAACGGACGATCGGGCACCTGGGCACGCTGGATCCGATGGCGACTGGAGTTCTGCCGCTGCTAGTGGGGAAATACACGCGGCTGGCGCAGTATTTTTCGGCGGCGGAAAAGAGCTATACCGGAGCGATCCGCTTTGGATTCGCGACCGACACCTACGACGCAGAAGGTGAGGCGGCCGGGCCGGACGTTTGGCCGGAGTTCGCGGGCGGAATCTCGCTTGAGCGATTGCGTGCGGCAGGCGCGCGGTTCCTTGGCGAGACGGAGCAGATGCCGCCGCCGTTTTCGGCGAAGAAAGTTGCGGGCACGCCCGCATACAAGCTGGCGCGCGCAGGCAAGCCGGTGCAATTGAAGCCGGCGAAAGTCCGCATTGACGCGTTCGAGATTGCCGCACTGGACGGCGCGGAAGCCAGCTTCGCCATCGGGATCAGTTCCGGCGGATACGTGCGCTCGGTGGCGCACGAATTAGGCCGCGACCTGGGTTGCGGCGCGCACCTCAGCCGGCTGCGGCGTACGCGCGCCGGCGTGTTCACGCTCGAAGAGGCGCACACTCTTGAGGAGCTGGAGCCGCTCGCGGGCAACATCGAGGGCCTGGAAGGTTTGTGCATCCATCCGCGCCGGCTGTTGCCAGAGATGCCTGCGGTGACCGGCGAACCCTTGGCGCTGGGCCGGCTGCGCAACGGCGCGCAGGCCAATCTGCCGGAGTTCTCGACGGCTGGGCTGGTGAAGGTGTTTGCCGGACCGCGGGAGCTGGCCGGCATTGCCAAACGGGTCGCGGGGACTCTGTTTCAGCCGGTGGTGGTGTTGGGATGAATGAGCAGGGAATAGGGAGCAGCCAATAGGGAGGAGAAAACATGGAGCAGGGAGCAGAAAGATTCGCTCATCAGCGCACCGTGCGTTCGAATTCTTGCGAAGGGCGCACAGACTGCACGCACGAGTAGCTTCGATGATTCCCTACTCCCTATTGGCCACTCCCTATTCCCTGTTTTTCCTCACCGCGGCAGACCGGTCCCGCGCCGTACACTGAGATTTCGCTTTCCGATCAAGGAGCAGACCCGTCATGGCCTACCCCACGGACTACCGCTACACTCGCGAGCACGAATGGATTTCGGTCGAAGGAAACATCGGATCGATCGGCATCACGGATTATGCGCAGAATTCGCTGGGCGACATTGTTTACGTGGATGCGCCGAAGGTGGGCGCCGAAGTCGCCGCCGCCAAGCCCTTTGGCTCGGTGGAGAGCGTGAAGGCGGTGAGCGATCTGTTCGCGCCCGTCACCGGCAAAGTGACGGAGGTGAATGAGGAACTGAAGACCGCGCCCGACAAGATCAACGCCGACCCGCACGGGACGTGGATCATCAGGGTGGAGCTGGCCAACCCGGCGGAGCTCGGCGCGCTGCTCGATGCCACGGCGTATGAAAGGTTCATTGCGGAGGAGACGGGAAACTAGCTGCTAGATTCTAGCTCCTAGCCTCTAGTTGAATCGTGCAAATGAGACGGCAGCAAATGAACGACAGGCGATCAAAACCGTAAGCGGGCTTTTAGCTAGGAGCTAGAAGCTAGGAGCTAGAAGCTAGGAGCTAGAAGCTCAAGATGCGCTATCTTCCCAAATCCGACGAAGAACGCCGTCAGATGCTGGCGGAGATCGGTGCGGCCTCGATCGACGATTTGTTCGCCGTCATTCCCGCCGAGTACCGGCTGGAGCGCGATCTGGCCGTGCCGCGCCAGCAGGCGGAAAGCGAGATCGTGGCCTACTTTCGCGAGGCCGGTCAGAGAAACGCGACCGACTATGCCAGCTTTCTGGGAGCGGGCGCGTATCGCCATTACCGGCCGGTGATCATCGATGCGCTGGTGCAGCGCGGCGAGTTCCTCACCAGCTACACGCCCTACCAGGCGGAGATTTCGCAGGGCACACTGCAGGCTATCTTCGAGTTCCAGACCATGATCGCCGAGCTGACGGGGATGGACGTGGCGAACGCCAGCATGTACGACGGGTCGACCGGCGCGGCCGAGGCGGTGATGATGGCCGTGCGCATCACCGGACGGCACAAGGCCGTCGTCGCGTCGTCTGTTCATCCCGAGTATCGCGAAGTGCTGGCGACTTATGCGAGGCACCAGGGCCTGCCGATCCGGACTGCCGGCTACGATTCGAGGACCGGCCGCGCCGATCTCGAGGCGCTCGATGCTGCGGTTTCCGAAGAAACCGCAGCCGTTCTTGTCCAGAGCCCAAACTTCTTCGGCGTCATTGAAGACATTCCCGCCATCGCCGAGATCGCGCACAAGAAGGGCGCATTGCTCATCGTGTCGATCGCCGAGGCGGTTTCGCTGGGCATCGTGCGCCCGCCGGTCGAGGCCGACATCGTGGCCATGGAGGCGCAGTCGTTCGGCGTGGCGCTGAGCTACGGCGGGCCGTTCTGCGGTGTGATCGGGGCCAAGGAGCAATATTTGCGCCAGATGCCGGGGCGGCTCGCCGGGCAGACCGTCGATGGGGCAGGAAATCGCGGCTTCGTGCTCACGCTGGCCACGCGCGAGCAGCACATCCGCCGCGAGAAGGCCACCTCGAACATCTGCACCAACCAGGCGCTGGTGGCGCTGATGGCGACGATCTTCATGGCCGTCTACGGCAAGGAGGGCGTGCGTGAGCTCGCCGAACACAACCTGGCAAAGGCCGAATACGCGGCGAAGGCGCTGGCGATTGTGCCAGGGGCGAAGCTGCGCTTCTCCGGCGCGCCGCGGTTTCATGAATTTGTCTTGCAAACCGACGAAGCGCCCGCTGCCTGGAGCCGGCGGCTGCTCGAAAACAAGATCGTGGGCGGCATCGACTTGAGCCGGTGGTATCCCGAGTTGCGCCACTGCACACTCTGGTGCGCCACGGAGGTGATGCTGCGCGAAACGATTGACAAGGCAGCGAGCGTGCTGGCAGCGAAGCCCGTGGAGGCGTGAATCGGCGGGTGAAGCGGAGGATGCATCGAGGTGTTTGGCAAGAGGGAACCACCGGCATCTGAAGAGCACTTCCGGAAGTGGACTGAAATTCGTAGTCGTGGACAGACGTACTTCGTGCTCACCAGAATCCTTATTGCCGCAGCTTTCGACGTCCTCAGCTTTTTCGTTGTTCGCGCCTGGGAACACAAACGATTTGAAGATATATGGGGTTTCGTTCTTGGCAAAGGATTAGGTTGGCTCATTGCGGGTTTCTTTGCGGGATTGGGCGAGTGGGGATCGAATGAGAATCGCTATCAGAGGGAGATGGTGGAATTCTCGTCTTCCAATTACGAAACGCCGGAACAAACTCTGAAGCAATTGCAACGAGGCATCGAGAATGGCAGGTAGCCCACAAATTCCCGGCCCGCACACACTCGGCAAGGTCCGCCCGCACCCGACGCAGAACGAAGCGCTGATGTTCGAGAAGTCGGCGCCGGGGAAGCGCGCCTACAAGCTGCCGCCGCTCGACGTGCCGGCGGTGGATGTCAAGACGCTGCTGGGCGCGGCGCATCGGGAGGAGCCGGGGCTGCTGCCTGAGCTAAGCGAGATCGAAATCATCCGGCACTTCACGCGCCTGTCTACATGGAACTACGCGATCGATCTGGGCATGTATCCGCTGGGCTCGTGCACCATGAAGTACAACCCGCGCGTCAACGAGTTTGTCGCGCGCATCGAGGGGTTGGCCGAGGCGCATCCCTATCGGCCCGAGTCGCTGGCGCAGGGGGTTCTCGAAATCTTCGATCTGCTGCAGCGCTGCTTGCTTGAGATCGTCGGCATGGACGCCGTTACATTGCAGCCTGCGGCCGGTGCGCACGGCGAGTTCACCGGAATTTTGCTGACGCGCGCGTGGCACGAGTCGCAGGGCAACCCGCGCAAGACGGTGCTCATTCCCGACTCGGCGCACGGCACCAACCCCGCGACCGCGGCTTTGAGCGGCTACACGGTGGAGAACATCAAGTCCAATGCCGACGGCGGCATCGATCTTGAGGCCCTCACGCGCCGCGTGGACGAAAACACGGCGGCGCTGATGCTGACCAATCCTTCCACGCTGGGGGTTTTCGAGAACGAGATTTATAAGATCGCCGACATTCTCCACGCCAAGGGCGCGCTGCTCTACATGGACGGCGCCAACATGAACGCGCTGGTCGGCAAGGCGCGGCCCGGCGATTTCGGAGTAGACGTGATGCACCTGAACCTGCATAAAACGTTTTCCACGCCGCACGGAGGCGGCGGGCCGGGGTCGGGGCCGGTGGCGTGCAAGAAGTTTCTGGAGGCGTTTTTGCCGGTGCCGGTGTTGGTCCGAAAGACAGGGAACAAGGGAACAAGGGAACAAGGGAACGAGAAAGCGGGGAGCGAGGGAGCAAGGGAGCAAGGGAGCGAGAGAGATGGGACTTCGGGACTTCGGGGCTTCGGGACTGGGGCGGCAGAGGGCGGCGAGTTGCATTGGGAGTACAACCGGCCGCAGTCGATCGGGCGCGTGCGCGCGTTCTACGGCAACACCGGCATGTTCATTCGGGCGCTCGCCTACATCTTGGCGAACGGCCCCGACGGCTTGCGCCAGACGACCGAAGACGCAGTGCTGAACGCCAACTACATCCGCAAAAAGCTCGAAGATGTGTACGAGCTGCCGTACAAGACGCCGTCGATGCACGAGGTGGTCTTCAGCGACAAGCGGCAGGCTGCACGCGGAGTGAAGACCGGCGACATCGCCAAGCGGCTCATCGATTACGGATTCCATCCCTACACGGTGAGCTTTCCGCTCATCGTGCACGGGGCGCTGATGATCGAACCGACGGAGAGCGAGTCGCGCGAGGAGCTGGACCTTTTTATCGACGCGATGCGGTCGATTGCGCGCGAGGCCGAAGAGAATCCCGAGCTGGTGAAGTCGGCGCCGCACTCGACGCGGGTTTCGCGGCTGGATGAAGTGCAGGCGGCGAGGAAGCCGGTGCTGCGATGGAGACCGCAAGGGCAGGGACTAGGGACTAGGGACTAGGGAACAGCAAACAGCAGACAGCAAACAGCCAACAGCAGACAGCAAACAGCCAACAGCAGACAGCCAACAGCAGACAGCCAACAGCAGACAGCCAACAGCAGACAGCCAACAGCAGGCAGCCAACAGCAAACAGCGGACGGCAAACAGCAAACGGCGACAGCGATTGTCTGGCAACTTGCAGTGCCTCCCACGCCCTGGCTCCTTTGCTCGCCTGGCCCCTGTTTTATGCACCAGGCCCGCCATTTACCGCTGCGTGCCGGCTGACTACACTCGATCCAGAATGGCCGACGCGTCTTCATCGCAGACTTCGAGCTACCGCGGCCGGCTGGCGCCGTCGCCCACAGGCTACCTGCACGTGGGCCATGCGCGCACCTTCTGGACGGCGTTCCTGCGCGCGCGCGAAGCCGGCGGCACGCTGGTGATGCGCATGGAAGACCTCGATCCCGAGCGCAGCCGGGCCGTGTATGCCGACGCCGCGCTCGAAGATCTGCGCTGGCTGGGGATTCGCTGGCAGGAAGGTCCCGATAAGGGAGGGCCGTTCGCGCCCTACGTTCAGAGCAAGCGCCGCGCGATTTACATCGCAGCTTGGCGCAAGCTGCTCGAGCGCGGTTGCCTCTTCGCCTGCCGTTGCTCGCGTAGGGACCTGGAGAACGCGCTCGGCGCGCCGCATGAGCGGGCGTCGGCCAGGGCCGAGACCCGCGGCAAACTCGACGGCGAAGACGACGAGCCCGTCTATCCTGGCACGTGCCGGCACCTGGCTGGCTACATGCTGCAGCTTCCCGGCCCAACCGCCATCGAACTCGATGCGCCGGGCGCGATCAACTGGCGGTTTCGTGTTCCCGACGGCGAGGCGATTGAATTCATCGATCAGAACCTCGGCCCGCAGCGCCTCGTGGCTGGCAAGGATTTCGGCGACTTCGTCGTCTGGCGGCGGGACGGAGTGGCCAGTTATCAGCTCGCCTGTGTTGCCGACGACGCGGCCATGGGGATCACCGAGGTGGTGCGCGGCGCGGATTTGCTCAAGTCCACAGCACGGCAAATTCTGCTGAATCGGGCGCTGGGCTTTGAGAACCCCGCGTGGTACCATTGCCAGCTCGTCGTGGACCACAATGGCCGGCGGTTGGCCAAGCGGCACGACGCGCTGAGCCTGCGCGCGCTGCGCCAGCGCGGGCTGACGCCGATGAAGATTCTGTTGGCGGAGCTGCCGGTCGAGGTGTGAAAACCTGTTGTAAGGCTCCCGCGCGCCCCGCAGTGCTAAAGTATGTGCGTGAGAACTCAGGTTGTTTCGAAGGGCTGATCGCCAAAGGGCCCGCGGCTGAAGCCGGGGCGATGTTTGCGCAAGATTCAGCAGCCTAAAGGCTGCTGCTCCCTCCGATTTGCCCGCGGCCATGCGGCCCAAACGAGTTCTGACGCACACACTAAAGCCCGCACTTATTTAGCTGTGTATTTGGCACGACTAAAGTCGTGCCCTGACACGTTTCCGCCCCCGGCAAAGTCATTCAACAGTTTCAAGCTTTCTCTCGCTGGCGTTCCCACTCCAGCCGAGCGGGCGAGACAGATTCGCCGGGCTGCGCGGCGCGGGTGTCATGCTTTACCATCGTTGAGCAGCTAGCACGCCATGAATCCAGCCCCCGTTCGTTCCTTTTGGAATCTATTCCGCAACGCTCCCAATCTGCTCACTCTGCTGCGCATCTGCATGGCTCCGTTCATGGTGGCTGCGATCCTGGAGGGGCAATACCAACTCGGTTTCATTCTTTTCGTCGCCGCGGGACTCACCGATGCGCTGGATGGCGCGCTGGCCCGTTGGCTCAAGCAGCGCTCCATGCTCGGCCACTATCTCGATCCTGTGGCCGACAAGCTGCTGCTCAGCACTTTGTTCCTGGTGCTTCTGCACAAGGGACTGATGCCGGTCACCGTCACCGTGCTGGTCTTCTCGAGGGATGTGATCATTCTGTTGATTGCGGCCATCCTCTATGCGGCGGTCGGGCGGCGGGAGTTTCATCCCAGCATCTTCGGCAAAGCCAATACGTTGGCGCAGATCGCCGCCGTCGCCGCGGTGCTGTTGCATCAACTGACTCAGGCCGGGTGGGTCGCAGTCACGCGCCAAGTGACGCTCGACGCTACCATGGCGCTCACCGTGATCTCGGGACTGCACTATGCGTGGGCGGTTTCGCGCCGGACAGGGGCGCCGGCTGTCAACGGGGCGAAGTAGGAGTCTACGGATGCTAAGAATCGTCGGGGCGTTCTTCGCTTCCTGCCGTGTCTTCGATTTCCATGTCGTGGAACTCTTCCGAGTCGAAAATCTCGCCACACTCCAGGCACTCGACAAACTCGGTGTCGTCGTGCCGGGAGACGATCCGGACCTTGGGATGCTTGCAGGCTGTCGCCATCGTTCGTTGGCCGTCGCACAAGAGCAACCCAGAACAGAGAATCCGTCTCCGAAAGGTCAATGGTGCTGCATGCCCTGCTGCTAGTGTGAGCTAAGGCGTTGGGTTCGAACGGATTGACGTTCTGGGATTGCTCTACCTTCTCTTTCCGCCAGATTGTAGCCGTCTTTTGGAAGATTGCAAACCGTTTTTTGATGAATGCGTTACTTCGGCGGTGAGCGTTGGTACTGTCTGAAACGGCGGACTCTCGCCTTGAATGGCGAAACCAATGGGACGTATACTAAACGCGGACCTTTCGAGTCGCATATTGGATGTTAAAGCTCACGAAAAAAGCCGATTACGGGCTGATGGCGCTGAAGTATCTGGCCGAGCGCCCGGAGACTCCGGCCCTGAGCGCCAAGGATATCGCGGACGCCTATGGGATTCCCGCGCAGCTACTGGCTAAGATCTTGCAACGGCTCACCAAGTCGGGACTACTCAAGTCCAGCGCCGGCATGAACGGCGGGTATGCCCTGGCGAGGGATGCCCGGCAGATCTCGGCCTTTGAGGTGATCCATGCCATCGACGGCCCGCTGTTCATTACTTCCTGCTTCAAGGGCGCAAAATCCTGCGAGCTGACGCCGAGCTGCACCATCAAGGAGCCGCTGGCCCGCGTGAACGACACCATCGCCGGGGTCTTGAAGAGCATCAGCATCCACGACTTGGCGGAGCGCGAGCATGGACCGGGGCGGCCCGAAGCGCAAGGGCTGGTTTCGTTGACGCTCTAGGCACGGGTCGCGCCCGCCGGATCGTCCGGGTGGGGCGGGTCATCTAAGAGAATTGCATGGACAGTGCGATTGAAATAGGATCGGAACGGCCTGCGGAAGCGAATGAAGTGCAGCAGCCGGCGGTCGGGGCTGCCGAAGGCGGCTTGCGTGTAACCGCGAGCGCCGTCCAGCGCATCCGCGCGATCTTGGCGAAGGAAGGGATTCCGCTCGCGGAGGGCGGCCTGCGGCTGGGGGTCAAGGGCGGCGGCTGCTCGGGGCTATCCTATGCCATGGCATTCGACGCAACGCCCCGCGAGCGCGACAACATCTTCGAGTTCGACGGCGTGCGCGTGTTCATCGACCCGAAATCGTTTGTGTATCTGAAGGGCCTGACGCTCGATTACGAAGAAACGCTGATGCGCCAGGGATTCAACTTCATCAATCCCAATTCGACGCGCTCCTGCGGGTGCGGCTCGTCCTTTTCTGTGTAGCGCGTAAAGGCTGTTTCAAGCTGCAAGCGGTCGAGAATGTCGTCCCGTCTGTTTGCCAGTTCTATTCCGCTACGCGCAACTTTGCTCCGGCCCAGTTCCATCAGAGCAAAACCACACTTGGAGTATCTCAGCAGGGGCTAAGGCCCAGCGGGTTCGTTGAATTTTTCGGCACGACTGAAGTCGTGCCCTTGTTACAAAGCTTCTGCCGGGATACAGCAATTCTGGTTTTGCTCTAGTCCTTCAGTACCTTTGTCTCTATTCCCTGCGCTTTAACGCCTTTTCAATTCCGGCTTCTGCGAGCGGCGTCATGACCACGTAGCCGGCCGGCAGCGGATGCACGCCATCCTTGCTCAACGCCGGTGGCAGGCCTCCGCGCTCGTCCTTCATCGCCGAGTAATAGTCGACATACACGAAGCCTTTGGCCATCGCGTAGCCTCTCAGCCAGGCATTCAGCAGGGCGATCTTGGGCGCCGGTGTCAGTCCCGGCGCCCACGCGTAGTCGAATGCCGGAAGCGCGGAGCAAAGCGCCACGCGAATCCCATTTGCCGAGGCCAGGTCGGCCATGGACGCGAGGTTTTCCTCAGTCTGCTCGAGGGTCATGGGGCCGGTGTTTCCCGCGATGTCGTTGGTTCCCCCCAGGATGACCACAACCTTGGGCTGCAAATCAATCACATCCTGCCGAAAGCGCACCAGCATTTGCGGCGTAGTCTGCCCGCTGATGCCGCGGTTGATGTAGGGCTTGCCAGGAAAGGACTGGTCGAGGTTCCAGCCCTGGGTGATGGAATCGCCCAGGAAGACCACGCGGTTCTCTCCCGGCGCCGGGGCAGCTAGCCGCATATCGGCATCCTTGAAATGCGCCAGCCCGCCGAAGTCGAAGAGCAGTTGCCGGTCGTGCTCCTGCCAGTAAGCATTGTTCGGATGCCCAGAGGGCGAGGTCTGGGTCGCGGGCACTGCGGCCGGCGTAGCCAGTTGCGCGGCAGGAGCTTGTGAAGCCGGTTGGGCCGTTCCGGCCTGCGCAAGCAGCAAAGCCCCTGCAAAAAACCGTGCTTTCGCTATGGCGATGATCGTCGATTTGCCTAGATTCATGGGGTCCCTCGGGTTGTCGCATTCATTTGATCGAAACCATCGATTGACGTAGGTATGGAGGCGGGCAAGTGCCCCATCGATTGTAGGAAATCGCTCTGCGGCAAGGCGAATTTCACCACGAAATCGGCTCGATCAGGCCGCGCTAGAATTTAATCATGCCCGCTACAGCCGCCTTGCCTGAAGTTTTAACCAAGTACGAGCCCGTCATCGGCCTCGAAGTGCACGTGCAACTGCTGACAGCGACCAAGGCGTTTTGCGGCTGCGCCAATCGTTTCGGCGCGGAGCCCAACACGAATATTTGTCCGGTGTGCCTGGGGCTGCCGGGGGCTTTGCCGGTGCTGAACGCGAAGGCCGTCGAGTTCGCCACGCTAGCCGCGCTGGCGCTGAACTGCCAGGTACGCGAGCGCTCCATCTTCGCGCGCAAGAACTACTTCTATCCCGATCTGCCCAAGGGCTATCAGATCTCGCAGTACGACAAGCCGCTCGCCGAGCACGGCTGGATCGAGGTCCCTACGGCGAACGGAGGCAAGAAGAAGATCGGCATCACGCGCCTCCACATGGAAGAAGACGCGGGCAAGAGTCTGCACGAGGGGTTCGGCGATTCTGCCACGCGCACCTATCTCGACCTGAATCGCTGCGGCACGCCTTTGATCGAAATTGTGAGCGAGCCCGACATCCGCACGCCCGACGAGGCTTTCGAATATCTCACGCGATTAAAAGAGATACTGCTCTACACTGGTGTCTCCGACTGCAACATGGAGGAGGGATCGCTGCGCTGCGATGCGAACGTGAGCGTCCGTCCGCGCGGCCAGGAAAAGTTCGGAACCAAAGCCGAAGTAAAGAACGTCAACAGCTTCAAATTCATCCGCGCGGCGCTGGAATACGAAATTGAACGGCAAGTCGAAACGATCGAATCGGGCGGGCAGGTAGTGCAGGAGACGCGATTGTGGAATGCGGACGAGGGGCGGACCTATTCGATGCGCTCCAAGGAGCAAGCGCACGACTACCGCTACTTTCCCGAGCCGGACCTGCCGCCGTTGGTCGTTTTTGCTGAGCCCTTGTCCGAGACCAGGAAAAAACTCCCGGAGCTGCCCGAGGCGCGGCGCAAGCGAATGATCGCCGCGTACGATCTGTCGGAGCGAGATGCGCACACGCTCACGAGTACGCGCGAATTCGCCGACCGCTTTGAGGGTGCCGCAAAGACCGCGCGCAATCCGCGCCGCGTGGCCAACCTGCTGTTGAGCGAGATCGGCGGGCGCCTCAAGGCCCAGGGGCTCGAGCTCGACCAATCGCCCGTATCCATGGCGGGTATTGTGCTGGCCGCGGATTTGCTCGACGAGGAGAAGATCAGCTCAAAACAAATGAAGCAACTGCTGGACGTGTGCTTTGAAAACGGTGAGGACTTTGGTTCCGTGTACGAGCGCGAAAAACCGCAGCAGATTACCGACGCTGCGGCAATTGAAAAGCTGATCGACGAGGTCATTGCGGCGAACCCCAAACAGTTGGAGCAGTACCGCGCCGGGAAGAAGACGCTGGCCGGATTCTTCGTTGGCCAGGTGATGCGGGCGACGAAGGGGCAGGCCAATCCGGCGTTGCTCAATGAGCTGGTCGCGAAGAAACTGGAAGGCTAGACCCGCACCAGGATCGGCGTACCCTACCATCTTGCTTTCCCACCCTTTTCGCAAAGAGCGCGAAAAGGATGGGGCACGGCAGCGATGGGTTATAGCAATTATGGAATCGCTATCGGGTGCATTGGGAAGTGATGCTGAGGCCCTTGTGATACGGGCGCGGCTTTAGGAAAGCTCTGATCAAGTCCTGAACCCATCCCTCAGCGGCTAAAGCCGCGTTGATTTGGTTCGGTTTGCGGCACGACTAAAGTCGTGCCCTTTCAAAACCGCTCCTTAATCAGACCTTCTTTAGCCGGTCTGCAACAGCCTCACACTTACTTCAGCTTCAAGTCCGAGATGAAGTCCTTGCGGGCGTCCCATGAGCTGACGGTTTTGGTTGGGCTCTTTCGGCCGTCCTTCTCGGCCCACAGATCGAAGTCTTCGGCCATGTCGACCTGCGCGAAGTGAAAGTGCCCATCTGCTGTAGAGGTGTAGCTGCGGATGGCCTTGGTCTTTTCGTTCTTCAGAAAGACAGTGGCGCGGGGAACAGGCTCGGAGTCCTCATTCAGAACCGTGCCCGACACCGTGCGCTGGCCCAGGTTCTGGCTCCAGGCAGCAGGCGCGAGCAACGCACCCCGCGGCCCAGTTGCGAGTGCCGACAGCGCTGCAAAACTGCATAGGATGGCCACGAGCCAACTTGTCCGGCTCATTCTTACTCCTCCTCTTCCTCTTCGTAGAGATCGTCCTCTTCTTCGAGATCCCCTTCCACGCGCGCCAGCTCCAGCGGTTCGACGCCCACTACCTCGAACTCCGTGCCGCACTCCTCGCAGGCAATCACGTCGCCTTCCTCCACTTCATCGACTTCAATGTCCATATCGCTATCGCATTCCGGGCAGCTGGGCATGGCAGCCTCCTCACTTTCCGTGCCAATTCGCATTGCGGGATAACAACAAGCCATTCCTCGGCCATCGCTAGTTTTAGTGAGGACCCGGCCTCAGGTCAAGAGGCTCGCGGGCCGCTTTTCCCGGTGCATCATGACACGCTTGCGCCAGAACGTTTACTCTGTTCTACGATGCCAAGGTTTGGCTCAAGTCCGCTCGCTTTCCCGGATTTCAAAGGCGCCACGCGCCGGCTCATTTTCATCAACCTGGCCGCCTATTTCCTGATGTTGCTGCTCAATGTGGCGTGGCCAACGGGCGCGGCAGAGCTGGTACCGGCGCTGTGGTTCGATCCTGGAGTCTTCCTCCACGGCGCCGTGTGGCAGCCGATTACCTACAGCTTCGTGCATTTTGGCATTCTCAGAACGTTCCTCGAGTTGCTGTCGCTTTGGTTTCTGGCCGGATTTCTCGAGGGATTTCACAACGCCAATTGGGTCATGGGGCTTTACGCAGCCTCAGTCCTCGGAGCCGCGCTCGCCGGCCTGGCGCTCTACGCGGTCAGCAGCGCCACAGGCTCATCGCTCTTGGGGACCGGCGTCCAGCTCACCGGTTGCTTTGGCGGCATCTTCGGCTTGTTGGCGGCGATCGGCTTGCTTTACGGCGACATGCAATTTCTGCTGTTTCCCTTGCCCATCGGGATTAAGGCGCGCTACCTGGTGATCATCTACGTTCTCATTGCGTTCGCTTCGCTCTTCGGCCAGGGGCGCATGGCCGCCTTTTCCGAATTGGGCGGGGGATTGGCCGGATTGGTCTTCGTGCGCATGGCGCCGCGCCGCGGCGTCTCCTTCGCGATGAGCGAACGCTGGTACGGCCTGCGCAATCGCTATTACCGCTGGAAGCGGCGCCGCGCGGCGCGCAAGTTCGAAGTCTATATGCGCTCGCAGGGGCGCAACGTGCGCCTCGACAGCAAGGGCCGCACGATCGACGAGGACGCCAATGATAAGAAGCGGTGGAACTGACAAAGGCAGGGAATAGGGAGTAGGAAATAGGGAGTAGAAAGGCAAGACCAAAGCGGCGAGCTAAAATCGAAAAGAATGTCCGCTAAAATTGCTTTTCTTTTTCCTGGTCAGGGTTCGCAGGCCGTTGGCATGGGACGCGAGCTCGCCGATCGTTTTTCCATAGTTGCGCAAACTTTCGCCGAGGCCGACGCGGCGCTCGGGTTCGCCGTTTCGCGGCTTTGCTTCGAGGGACCGGAAGAGGAGCTGCGCCTGACGGAGAACACGCAGCCGGCCATTCTAACGGCGAGCGTGGCTGCGGCGCGTGTTCTGGCCGGGCACGGCGTGGAGCCGGCGATGGCCGCGGGCCACTCGCTGGGCGAGTGGTCGGCGCATGTGATCGCGGGTACGTTGACCCTTGCCGATGCGGTGCGAGCGGTGAAGGCGCGCGGCCGGGCGATGCAGCAGGCGGTTCCTGCGGGACAGGGAGCGATGGCCGCGATTTTGGCGCTCGAGGCGGCGCAGGTGGCCGAAGCATGCGCCGAGGCGGCGCGCGAAACCGGGCTGGTGGTGCAGGCGGCGAATCTCAACTCGCCATCGCAGACGGTGATCTCGGGCGCGGCGGCAGCCGTTGAAAAGGCATCGGCTCTTTGCAAGGTGAAGGGCGCGCGGCGCGCTGTGATGCTTCCCGTCAGCGCTCCCTTCCATTGCGCGTTGATGCAGCCAGCGCAGGAAGAAGTGGCGCGGGTTCTGGGCGCGCTCACGATGCATGATCCAAAAATTCCCGTCGCCGCCAACGTCACCGGCGCGCTCGTCACCGCCGCGGACGCCACACGCGACGCGCTCATTCGCCAGGTGACCGGCGCGGTGCGCTGGGTGGATTGCGTGCAGGAATTGAAGTCGGCCGGCGCAGATCTATTCATCGAAGTTGGCCCCGGCAAGGTGCTCTGCGGATTGCTCAAGCAGATCGATCCGGAGCTGAAGGGGCTGAACGTGGAAGACGCGGCGAGTATGGAGAAGACGCTGGCAGAGGTTAAGGGCGAGAATTGAGTTGCCTCAGACAGCAGACCTTCACACCACTCCAAGCTGCCGTAGCACGAACGCATAATCGAGCGCGATCTCCTTCAAATAGTCGTAGCGGCCGCTCGAGCCGCCGTGCCCGGCCTGCATATTCGTTACTAAGAGCAGCGGATTTGCGTCCGTCGTGAGCGTGCGAAGCTTCGCCACATACTTGGCCGGTTCCCAATACATTACCTGGCTGTCGTGGAGGCTCGTCTTGACTAACATCGCCGGATAACTCACCGCGCGCAAGTTGTCGTACGGCGAATAACTCAGCATATAGCGGAAATAGTCTTCTCTATTTGGATCGCCCCACTCCTCGTACTCGGGAACGGTGAGCGGCAGCGACGCGTCGAGCATGGTGTTCATCACGTCGACGAACGGCACATGCGAAACGACGGCGCGAAAGAGCTCCGGCCGCATGTTGGCGACGGCGCCCATCAATAAGCCGCCAGCCGACCCGCCCTCGATGGCCACGCGGCGGGGATCACCGTTGCCATGCGCGGTTAGGTGCTCTACGCAGGCGATGAAATCGGTGAAGGTGTTGCGCTTCTTGAGCATCTTTCCCGCGTCGTGCCAGGGCTTGCCCAGGTCGCCGCCGCCACGGACGTGTGCATAGGCCATGACCACGCCGCGATCGAGCAGGCTGAGACGGTTCGAATTGAAGCCGAGGGGAAGCGAGTAGCCGTACGATCCGTAACCGTACACATAGAGTGGGTTCTGCGCGGGTCTGGAGACCCGCGCTACAGCCGGGCTTCCACCCCAGCGACGAGGACCTGTCGCTGGGGACCCCGGACTGGAGTCCGGCGTTACGGGTCGTTTGTCTTTTCGGTAGACGATGGAGATCGGCACCTCGACCCCGTCTTGCGCCCTGGCGTGAATTCGCTCGCTCGCGTAAAGCGCGCGGTCGAATCCGCCGGGAATTTCTTGTTGTTTCAGGAGTGCAGTGGCGCCCGAAGCGATTTCGTACTCGTAGACCGAGCTGGGCGTGACGAGCGATTGGTAGGCGTAGCGAAATGCGGTGGTGTCAAAGATGCGGTTGATGTGCGGATATGCGCTATAGGTGGGCTCGGGAAAGGCGATTTCGCCGGCAGGCGCGGCCGCCGCGCCATCGCTTGCGAACTTCCACAACCGTAAGCGCGGGAGCCCGTCCTCGCGCTCGCAGGCGAAGAAGAATCCGGCAAACAAGTCAACATCTTCGAGCATCACCGAGTCGCGATGCGCGATCAGCTCGGTCCAATGCTCGCGGCCCGGCGTGGCGAGAGGCGCGCTAACGAGCCGGAAATTCCGCCCGCGGTCGTTGGTGCGGATGAACCACAGTCCATTGCGGTGATCGATCGAGTACTCTTGCTCCTCTTCGCGCGGAGCGATCAGCGTAAAGCTCCCGCTCGGCTCATTGGCGGACAGGGCGCGCGCCTCGCTCGTGGTGTGGCTCGCCGCTTCGAGCACAAGGAACTTGCCGTCGCGTGTTCGGCCCACGCTTAGGTTGAAGCGCTCGTCGTCTTCCTGAACGACGAGCGCATCGGCCGAGTGCGGAGCGCCGAGTTCGTGTCTCCACAATTGATACTGGCGTTTTTGCTGCTCGTCCTCGACCGTGTAGAAGAGCGTTCGATTGTCCGCGGCCCAAACCACGGACCCCACGCGCTCGACCTCGCCCGGCAGCGTTTGGCCGGTCGTCAGGTCTCTGATCCGCAGGGTGTACTGCCGGAAGCCTCTCGTGTCGGTGGTGTAGGCCAGCCAGCGGCCGTCGTCGGTGATGTCGGTTTCGCCGATGGCGAAGAAAGCGTGGCCCTTGGCCAGCTCGTTACCGTCGAGCAGCACCTCCTCGCTGGCGTCCATCGGCGGCTGCGGTTCCTCGTTTCCCACCCTTTCCGCTGAAGAACGCGGAAAGGATGGGGCACCCACGCGTTTGCGGCAATGGATCGAGTACTGCAGTCCCTCCTCGGTTCGCGTGTAGTACCACCATGCACCGTCGCGATAGGGCACAGAGATGTCGGTTTGCTTGATGTGGCTGAGCATTTCCTGGTAAAGCTCTTCGCGCAGACCGGCGAGCGGCGCCATTACGGCGTCGGCATAGGCGTTCTCGGCTTCGAGATACGCCGTCACGTCGGGATTCTCTTTGTCGCGCAGCCAGGCGTAGTCGTCGGTGAGCGTGACGCCGTGCATTTTCGTTTCGGTGTGGATTTTGTGTGCGATGGGGGGCGATGGATTCTTTTCGCTCATTTCATAGATAGTTTAGATTGGCGAAAGGCTCGTTTGAATCCGGAACTCGTTGAAAGGCAACCACAGATCCTTCGACTCCGTTTGGCACGAGATCGCGCCAAACTCCGTTCAGGATGACAGCCCTTTTGACGCGTTCTTAAGGCCACCACCAGGAACTTCAAAGGCCCCGCCCACGTACAATGGGGAAGGATGAAAGGCCTTCGGCACGGCTATCCGGTTGTATTTCTGCCATTGCTGGCGGGGCTTTTCCTTTTTTCCGCAAAGCCGGCCAGCGCCGAGAACGTTGCCGACCTTCCCCAACCCACCGACTACGTCAGCGACTTTGCCCACGTGCTTTCGCCCGAGGCGGTTGCGCATCTCGATTCGATTTGCGCGGAGCTCGACCACACCGCAGCCAATGCTCAGGTTGCCGTGGTCACGGTGCACGATCTGAACGGCGACGACGCGGCCGACTACGCGGACCAGCTTGAAACCAAGTGGAAGATGGGCCGCAAAGGCTCCGATCGGGGTGTGCTGGTGCTGCTGGCCGTCGCCGACCGCAAATACCGGATTGAAGTTGGCTACGGCCTCGAAGGAATTTTGCCCGACGGCAAGATCGGCGACATCGGCCGCGAGATGGTTCCCGATCTTCGCGCCGGCGATTATGATGGCGCGGTAACTCTGGCCGTTGGCGAGGTCGCCCAGGTGATCGCCGCGGACGCAAAGGTGACGCTGACGGACAATGTGCCAGCCCCGGCGCCCGAACCTGCGCACCAGGGCTCGCCATTCGGCGGCCTCATCTTTTTCATTATTATCCTGCTCTTTTTCGGCGGGTTCTCGCTTTTGCGTATTCTCTTTGGCGCGAGCCTTTTCTTTGGCGGATGGGGCCGGGGAGGATGGCGGGGCGGACCCTGGATCGGCGGAGGCGGCTTTAGCGGCGGCGGTTTTGGTGGAGGCGGAGGAGGCGGCGGATTTGGAGGATTTGGCGGCGGAAGCTTCGGCGGCGGAGGGGCGGGAGGAAGCTGGTGAAAGGCAGCTTCTAGCCACTAGGTCTCTGACCGGATGAATTCGAACCTGTTCAGGTCTGTGGTATCCCAGGTTAGGCGCAAAAACAAAGACGCGCCGAACCTGGGGCGCCCCGGGAAGGTGCAAAATCAAACGGTCAGAGACCTAGCAGCTCGTTTTACAAAGGAGAGTCGCGAACATGAGCAAGGGACTTGGAATTGTATTGGCCGTGGTGGCTGTTCTGGCGCTGGCTGCATTGATGGTCTTTGGGAGCTTTATCAGCGCCCGGAACCAGATGGTCGCCAAAGATCAGAACGTGAAGGCGGAGTGGTCCGAGGTGGACGTGCAACTGGAGCGGCGCGCCGACCTGATCCCCAACCTGGTATCGACCGTGAAGGGATTCACGAAGGAAGAGAGCACGGTTTACGGCGACATCGCCAACGCTCGCGCCGGCCTGCTCAACGCTCAAGGGCCCGCGGCCAAGATCGCTGCGAATGGCCAGTTGGATTCGGCTCTGGGCCGACTGCTCGCGCTGGTGGAGAATTACCCGACGTTGCGCTCCAGCGACCAGTTCATGCGCTTGCAGGACGAGCTATCAGGGACCGAAAACCGCATCGCGGTAGCACGCAAGCGTTACAACGATGCGCTGCAGGATTACAACACGTTCATCCTGCAGTTCCCCAACAATATCTGGGCGGGCATGGCCGGCTTCCACGAAAACAAAGCTTACTTCACGGCCAGCCCGGCATCGCAGGCCGTGCCGCAGGTGAGTTTCTAGCGCCCGGCGCTTTTATGTTTGGTGATGAATGCTAAACAAGCGGGGCGAGGACCCTGCGGCTCCGCTCAGGGCGGGCCTCGGCGATTTCGCCGGGCTCGGTTGCCGGCTCTGCCTCCAAGCCGCCAGCCTCCAACCGCGGCGCAAAAAACCGTTCCACCTCGGCCAGCACCTCGCTGCCGCTCCGCGCCCGGTAGATGGCTGCGCGCAGTTTCGCTCCGCCCGGCACGCCATGCGTGAACCACGTGGCAAACTGTTTCATCTTTCCCGCCGGGTCGCCTAGCCGCGCATCGCGAGGCAAATCCTTCGTCGCTTCCATCTCGGCCAGCAGCATCTCGAAATATGCGCGAATCATCCGGTAGCGGTCCTGCACCGTCGGCCGCTCGTAACGGCCCGTCGCCGTGTACTGCGCAATCTGCCGGAAGATCCACGGGTTCGCCGGCGCCGCGCGGCCGATCATCACGGCATCGCATGCGGTCTCGGCCACCATCGCCGCCGCATCTTCGGGCGTGCGCACGTCGCCATTGCCGATCACGGGAATCCTCACCGCCTGCTTCACGGCGGCGATCCAGCGCCACCGTGCCTGCCCGCTGTAGCCCTGCTCGCGCGTGCGCGCATGCAGCGATAAGCCGTCCAACCCTTCGGCCTCGGCCATGCGCGCCAGCTCCACGCACACGATCTCTGCATCGTTCCACCCCATGCGGAACTTTACGGTGAAGGGAATTGTCACTGTCTTGCGGATGGCGCGAAAGATCTCGCCGATCTTCGGCAGATCGCGCAGCAGCCCCGAACCTCCATTGCATCCCACCACCCGCTTTGCCGGGCAGCCGAGGTTCAAATCCACCGTGTCGAAGCCGGTCTCCTCCACGATGCGCGCCGCCTCGGCTAGCGTCTCGGGATTGGAGCCGAACAATTGCGCCCCGATGGGATGCTCGTCGTCGTAGAACGTCAGGTACCGCCGCCGCTTCGCCTCGCGCATCCGCGCCAGCCCATCCGCCGACGTAAACTCCGTCATGATCAGCCCGCAGCCCGACTCGACGTTGGTGATCGCCGCCTCAATGCTTTCCGCCGCCGCTCCCTCGCTCCCTTGCTCCCTTGCTCCCTGATCTCTGAACTCTGTTCTCTGATCTCTCGTAAACAAGCTCGCGTGCCTGATAAACCTCCGAAACACCGTATCCGTCACGCCCGCCATCGGCGCCAGCACTGTTGCCGGCCGCACCGTGACCGCTCCGATGCATACCTCCGCCGGAACCCGCGCCTCCGCAGGCATCGTATGCTCTACCGGATTGTCCCAGTGCTTCTTCACCGTGAATCCTCTGCGCGTCATTGAAGGCTATTCGCGGATTTCCCAGTTTGCCGCGTGCTCGGCGACGTACAGATCGGTTAGTTCGGTGACTTGCTTTGACGAGCGGAATCGTTCCGGCTTTAGCAGCACATCAACGGCCGCGTCCTCTTCCGCGACGCTCACGTACAGAATGCCCAACCGGCCGACTCCATCCGGAGCGAGAGATTGATTCTTGATCCCCTCACTCGGTATCCACCTTTGCTTTTGAGGCTCGGTACAGACAACCGCGAGGTACCTGAAATGTCCGGGAAAGTTCGCAAAGCCCGAGATCGCTGAAGAGACAGTCCGCTCAAGATATGCCGACCAGCCATGGTTGTCACGCTGCCCAGGCTCCCACGGTATAAGTTGAACCCCATGAACGTCTCCCGAACCGGAGCGGTCAATTGCCAAAACATCGAGCTTCCATCCGCTCCAGTCAGCGTCTAGATAGATCTTGGGGATGAGGAGCTTGCGAACAAGATAATCCTGGATAGCGTTCTGCGCCCTACCGCGATAGTGTTGGTCCTGAAGTTCCTGAATTTCATTCATCTCTCCACCCCTCGATCTTCAATCGTTTGCCAGTTTCCTCTGCCCATTCCGCAAAGCGAAATGCATGTTGCACGATCTGTTTGATTTCGTTCGCATCGACTACGTCTCCGGAGTAGGCGATCCGGCTCTTCTTCCCAAGGAGCTTTCTGAGACGGTCCGTTCCTTGCAATCTCTCGTACTTTCGTGCTGCTAGCAACGCCTTGAGTTCATCGGTCGCACGCGAATGATCGTCGAACGAAAGGTTCTTACTGCCCAGCCCAGTACGCAACGCATCGCAATAAGACAGCGAACCGTGAATGCCAAGGAGCGCCGTTGAGTAGCCGAATTCATTGAGATCGTCCTGCATTAGGTTCATGCCTTTCAGGAAGTCTCTAGCTCGGATCAAGTAGTGCCGGACTTGCACAGCGACCATAACGGCATTGTCCCGTAAACTGCGAAAAAGCCTCCGCCGCGGCGGAGGCCCTCTCAACCTCTAGGGTGCCCCAGGTCTCGATTTTGAGACCTGGGAATCTCAGCCCTTCGCCTTCGCCTCTTCGGCCTTTGCGTACTTCCTGCGGAACCGCTCCACGCGTCCCGCCGTGTCCACCAAGCGTTGTTTGCCCGTAAAGAACGGGTGGCAAACCGAGCAGATTTCCACGTGAATGTCGCCCTTGTGGGTCGACCGCGTCTCAAAGCTGTTTCCGCAGGCGCACATCACCCGCACTGCGGCGTAATTGGGATGAATCTTCTCCTTCGGCATCGTTGACAATATTCGCCTTTCCTGCAATTCGTCTCTATCGATATTGTAGGGGGATTCGCCCAGCGGCGCAATCTTCTGAAATCAGCCGTTAGCTCTTAGCTTTTAGCTATTAGCTATTAGCACGTTGATCGGGGTGGATACTGCATGGGTGAGAGCAAAGGCTACGTGCGGCACGAACAAGCTAAGAGCTAAGATCTAAAAGCTAAAAGCTAAGAGCTAAGAGCTAATAGCTAATAGCTAATGGCTAGAAGCTGCTTTACCGAAAATCCCTCGACCGCACCTCTGCGCTTGTCACCTCCAACGGCACAATCCTCTGCGCCTTTACGTGAATCACGCCCTCTTGGTTCTGCACCGGCCCTTCAATGCGCAAAAATCGGTTGCGCGTCACCACCAGCCGGTCGCGCTCGAAAACATCCGGCGTCAGGATCACGTTGGCAATCCCCGTTTCGTCCTCCACCGACAAAAACACAAATCCCTTCGCCGTTCCCGGCCGCTGCCGCGCAATTACGCACCCCGCAATCGCCGCCCATCCTCCGCTCCGGCACGTCTCCAGGTCCCTCGCCGTGCGAATCCCCTCCGCCCGCAACTCTGTGCGGACGTACGCCATGGGATGCGGCCCCGTTGTCAATCCGGTTCCAGCAAAATCCGCCGCCAAGCGCTCCTCCGCCGTCATCTGCCGCAGCGGACTAGAACTCGTTGCATAAGCCTTGTTTTGAAGGGGCACGGCGGGGCACCCTCTGGGTCCCGTGCCGTGAAAGCCGCATGAACATTGGGGCCTTAGCCCCTGAGGGACGTCCTTTAATCGCGGGTGCCCCCGGTCTCGATTCTGAGACCAGGGATAGCAGGAACCACACTCGCTGACTCGCTGACCTGCCGACTGGCTGACTTGCTCCTCAGCTCCCCGCAGCAGCGGCCCCGCCGGCCGCCCCGCCCACTCCACCTGCCATAGTGCATCGCGCCGGTGCTCCACCTCGCCCAATGAATTCAGCGCTCCAATCTGCGCCAGTGCGACCAGTTCTTTGCGGTTCAGCGCCGGCACGCGCCGCGCCAAATCATCTACACTCGCTAACCTTCCCTCGCTTCGCGCCGCCACCAGCGCCTCCGCAGACGACTGCCGCAACCCCTTCGCATAGTTCATCCCCAGCCGCAGCGAAATCGATCCATCCGTTTCTTTCTCAAGTGTGCACAGCCATTCCGACCGCTGCACATCGATGGGCTTCACGCGCAGCCCATGCCGCTGCGCATCCTTCACCAGCACCGCCGGCGAATAAAACCCCATCGGTTGATTGTTCAACAAACCGCACGTGAACGCCGCCAGATAATGCACCTTCAAGTACGCCGAAGCATACGCGATCAGCGCAAAGCTCGCCGCGTGGCTCTCGGGAAATCCATACATGGCGAACGACGAGATCGCCTGCACGATGTTGTCCTGCGCCTCGACGCCGATGCCGTTGCGCGTCATGCCCGAGCGCAGCCGTCCCTCCAGGTCTTTCATCCGTTGCATCGATCGCCGCATGCCCACCGCTCGCCGCAGCTCCTCGGCCTCCGCCCCCGAAAAACTCGCCACCGTCATCGCCATCCTCAGCAGTTGCTCCTGGAAGAGCGGCACTCCCATCGTCCGCTTCAACACCAGCTCCAGCGAAGGATGCGGATACGTCACCTCCTCTTTGCCCTGCCGCCGCCGCATGTACGGATGCATCATCTTGCCCACAATCGGTCCCGGCCGGATGATCGCCACCTGCACCACCAGGTCGTAAAACCGCGCCGGCGCGTTGTGCGGAATCGACGCCATCTGTGCGCGGCTCTCCACCTGGAACATGCCCACCGTGTCGGCCTTGCGCAGCGTCTCGTACACCGCCGGATCCTCTGGCAATGTAGCTAGATCCACTTGCTTGCCGTAATGTTTCGGGATCAGCTCAATGGTCTCCTTTACCGCCGCCAGCATCCCCAGTCCCAGCAAATCCACCTTGATCAGTCCCATGTCCGCGCAGTCTTCCTTGTCCCACTGGATCACCGTGCGTCCCGGCATCGATGCGCGCTCGATCGGCACCACGCGATTCAACAGCCCCGCGCAAATCACCATTCCGCCCGAGTGCTGCCCCAGGTGGCGCGGCAGGTCTTTCATTCGCAGGCATAAGTCGAGATAGTGCGCGATCCGCGGATGCCGCACGTCGAAGCCGGCATTTGCGAAATGCTTCTCCATCGTGTCGTTCGGGCCGCGCCACTCCCAATGCCCCATCAACCCCGAGAGCCGCGCCGACTGTTCGTCCTCGAATCCCAGCGCCTTGCCCACCTCGCGCGCCGCCGAACGTCCGCGATACGTGATCACGTTCGCCGTCATCGCCGAGCCCAGCGCGCCGTATCGCTCGTACACGTACTGGATCACCTGCTCGCGCTCGTCGCCCGACGCCAGGTCGAGATCGATGTCGGGCCACTCGCCGCGATTCTCGCTCAGGAACCGCTCGAACAACAGCTCCATCCCCACCGGATCGACCGCCGTAATCTCCAGCGCGTAACAAACCGCCGAGTTCGCCGCCGACCCTCGCCCCTGCACCAGGAATCCCCGCCACTGGCAGTAGCGAATGATGTCCCACACGATCAGGAAGTAGCCGGCGAATCCCAGCTTCGCGATCAGCGCCAGCTCGTGCTTCACTTGCGCGCGCGCCTTATCGAGCAAATGCCGCTTTGCCGGCGATCCGTACCGCTTGCGCACGCCTTCCTCGACGCGCTTGGCCAGAAAGCTGTCCATCGTCTCGCCTTCCGGCATCGGATAATGCGGAAACTCGTAGCCCAGATTCGCCAGCGAGAACTCCAGCCGGCCGCTCACAATGCGCGTGTTGGCAATCGCCTCGGGAATGTCGTCGAAAAGCGCCGCCATCTCGCTTGCCGTGCGCACGTGCCGTGCCGCATTCACGCTCAGCAGCCGCCCCGCCTTGTCTAGCGTCGTGTGGTGGCAAATCGCAGTGAAAACATCCAGCAGCTCGCGGTCTTTCTCCACCGCGTAGCAGACGCCGTTCGTCGCGATCACCGGCAAGCCCATGCTCGCCGCCAGGCTCAACAGCGCCTGGTTGCGGCACTCCTCTGCGCGCTCCTGGTGCCGCTGCAATTCGATGTACACATTGCCGCGCCCGTAGATCGCCGCCAGCTGATCGACAATCTTCCGCGCTTGGCTTTCGCCGCCATTCGCCAGCGCTGCCGCCAGCGGGCCCTCCTCGCCGCCGGTCAAGCAAATCAGTCCGCCGGCAAATTCCTCCATGTCCTCGATGGTCGCCGCGCCCTCCGCCTTCGTCGTCTCGCGCATCTTGAAGCGCGTAATCAGTTGGCAGAGATTCTGATAGCCCGCCTGCGAAGCGCACAGCAACACCACCCGCGCCGGCGCATTGGGAAATTGATGCGGCAGCCAGCCTGGCGGCGTGAGCCGGTTGCCGAAGCTTGACACCGCAATCTCCGCACCGATGTGCGCCTTCGTTCCGCACCCCTGCGCTGCCGTGTGAAATCGCGCCGCGCCGTACACCCCGTTACGGTCGGCGATTGCCATCGCCGGCATCTCCAACTCCCGCGCCCGCTCCATCAACCGCTCCGGCAGCGCCCCCCCGGCAAGAAAGCTGAACGCGCTCGTCGCGTGCAGCTCGATGTACTCGGCCTCGTTTGACCTTGGTCGACTTATCGAGCGGATTTCCGTCCTGCAAGAGGGCGCGATGTCGGGGCTTGCTGAACAATGCGAGTTTTGTAACAAGGGCACGACTTCGGTCGTGCCGAAAAGGCTGGAATTATTGCGGGCTTTAGCCCCTGTGGAATCGTGCGGTTCGCGTAAAGCTTTCGGTCGATGCACATCGTTCGGATGGCACACCGGCGTTCCCGGCGAGCGCTCGTTCGCAACGCGGAGAACCCGGTCAGTCATAAAACGCTTCCCGCCGCCATGCATTCCGCGTCCGGTCATGAATTAGCAAGCACGCGATCGTGGCGCCTTCGCTAACTTCAGTAGTGTTCTGCTTGTCATCCTGAGCAAAGCCCCGTGCAGCGGGGCGCAGTCGAAGGATCTGCGGTTGCTTTTCCTCCACAAACTGGATGTTTGTTCTCGATCCTTGATTTGCCCCTGCCGGATGTTCTTGGGAATTCGTGTCAGGGCACGACTTCATAGCCTGCCCTGAACGCGAGTCGAAGGGTGTCGTATCAGAGGCAAAATGAATCGGGGCTTTAGCTCCTGTGGAGCGCTTTTCCACGCATACTGCAAGCACATCCCACTCCTCCGCGTCCCACGCGTCCATTGCCCACCAGCATCCGCTTGTTCGCCACGGCCCATACGCGGCCGCAACCATATACGTATGCTCTCCATCGCGAAACGAGACCGGCTGAAACGCCGTCCGCGCTATCCGGGTCGCAGCTCGAGGAGTGGATGTGGTTCGAGTGGGCGATACAAGAACCCGCACCACCCGCGCCGGACGCACCCGCCGCAGCGCCATCCGCGGACCCTCTTCCACCGGCACCTGGCGGGTGCCCCACCCTCGGCGCGTTTTTGTTTTTGCGCCTAGGGTGGGGACGCTGACTTGCCGACCTGCTAACTCGCTGACTTGCTCTCCCGGGACCGTAAACCCCTCCATGCGAAACGCACCCGCGTGATGCGTGTCCTCGAGCACCGGCGAGCCGACGCGGTTCTCGCCCACCAGCGCCCGCAGCCGCGCCAGCGTCACATCCAGCCGCGAGGGCTCCGGCGTCTGCGGCGTAAACAATCCCAGCTGCACCTTGCTCGTCTGTCCTGCCTCCGCGCGCAGCGTCAGCGCCGCCACCGCAGCCTGCGGTGGATGCGCGCTAATCTCCAGTTGCAGTAGCTTGAGAAGAAATCTCCGATCCGCCGACGGCACTGCCGGCCTGATCGCGCAACCGTGCGTCCCGCCGCCCTCCACCCGCATCTCGGCCTCGAGCGATCGCAGCGCCAGCGCCCGCCCCGCCGCGCGCGTCGCCAGGCAATCGATCATCCG
>Ga0187784_10000265_pt1 | contig 36813 bp, 27 predicted proteins | sample 1015_SJ02_MP15_2_FD_132964 | JGI IMG/M metagenome (GOLD analysis project Ga0187784, IMG submission 132964) | Tropical peat soil microbial communities from peatlands in Department of Meta, Colombia - 1015_SJ02_MP15_20_MG | ecosystem: Environmental > Terrestrial > Soil > Wetlands > Peat | place... | reverse complement strand
GCGGTGGTCGGCAGCGCCGCGGTCGGCGCGGTGGCGGAAAAACCGGAGTTGATCGGCCGCGTAATTATCTTGGTGGGCCTGGCGGAAGGCATCGCTATCTACGGCCTCATCGTTGCCGTTCTGATCCTCAACCGCGCAGGCTGAAAATGGGCGCAGCGATCTTCATTGGCGACGAGTTGAGCGCCTCCGGCTTTCGACTAACCGGCATTGCAATACTCGTGCCCAAGCCCGACGCAGTCGGCGCGGCGTTTCAAGAGGCGAGATCGCGCGGTTCACTCGTCATCATCACAGCCGACGTTGCGCGGCATATTCCGGCAGCGCAGCTCGAAGCTGCGATGTTAGCCGAGGAGCCTACGATCACGATCATTCCCGACGTATTGTTCAGCGTCCCTGTACCCGATCTGATAGGGAAGCTTAGCAGCGTCTTGGGCATCGAAACATGAGCCAAGCAAGCCTGATACCCTCGTTGCAATTCGACGCGCTGGCGCGCGAGGTCGAGCGGCAGCTCAAGAACGAAACCAGCGGCATGATCGCAGCGGCGGAAAGCGATGCACGCGTGATAATCGCGCAAGCACGCACCGACGCGCGCCGCCGCGCGCATGAGGCGATTCAAGAGCTGCGCCGCGAAGGCGCTGACCGGCTCGCGGGCGCCAAGGTGAAGCTCGAAACCGAACTGCGCGCGCGCGCGCAGCGGCAGGCGGCGCAAGCGGTCAGCGACGGATTCCCAATGTTGCGCGAGGAGCTGGATGCACGCTGGCGCGACCAGCAGAGTCGCAGGCAGTGGACGGACGCCGTCGCGCGGCTTTGCCCCTTGCGTTTACGACCGGGCGCCTGGTGCGTCGAGCATCCGGCCGATTGGAGCGAGCCGGAACAGCGTAACTTCATGGCGGCGATCGGCGAACGGGATGGCGTCCATATCAGCTTCAAAGCCGATGGCGAAATCAAGTCCGGGCTGCGGATCAAAGCCGACCAAGCGGTACTCGATGCAACGCCGCAGGGTTTGCTCGCCGACCGTCGGACCATTGCCGCGCTGATACTCGATAAAATCGAGCAAGAATGATGTGCAGGCTGCTGCAAATCTCGGGACGGCGGCAATGAGCGAGGCAGTCATCCGCAGGATCGGCGGACCGGTGCTTTATGCCCGCACCAGCGACGAATTCCACGTCGGCGAAGCGATCGAGGTCGGCTCCGATCGTCGTCCCGGCGAGGTGATCCGCCTCAACGGCGATGAGCTGACCGGCCAAGTTTACGAGGACACCACCGGCCTGCGCCCCGGCGATGTCGTGCATGGTACTGGCTCGGCGCTGTCGGTGCGGCTGGGTCCGCGCTTGCTCGGCCGCATTTTCGATGGCTTGTTGCGACCGCTCGAAACGCTGCGACCGCAAGACGAGGCGCCAATCGGCTTTCGTCCGCTCGTGAAGGTCGGTGATACGCTCGCACCCGGTACGCCATTTGGCGAATTGCCGGACGATGGCATTCGCCAACAATTCCTTCTGCCGCCCCGCATCGGCGGCACGGTCGAAAGCATCGTGACCGAAGGCGCGCATAGTCTGGAGGCGACGCTCTGCCGAATTCGTGACGCGGCGGGCGCGAGCCACGACATTGGTTTCTTTCACCGCTGGCCGATCCGGCAGGCGCGACCGGTGCGCGAGCGCCTTCCCGCAGACGAGCCGATGATCACCGGACAACGCATCCTCGACACCTTGTTTCCCGTGGCGCGTGGCGGGCAGGCGGCGATCCCCGGCGGTTTTGGCACCGGCAAGACGGTGCTGCTGGAGACGTTGGCAAAATGGTGCGACGCCGACGTCATTGTCTATGTCGGCTGCGGCGAGCGCGGCAACGAGATGGCGGAAGTGTTGCGCGAGTTTCCCAAGCTCACCGATCCGCGCACCGGCCGCGGCTTGATGGAACGCACCGTCATCATCGCCAATACTTCGAACAGGCCGGTGGCCGCACGCGAGGCCAGCATCTACACGGGAGTCACCGTCGCAGAATATTTCCGCGACCAGGGTCGGCACGTTGCACTGATGGCCGATTCAACGAGCCGGTGGGCCGAGGCTTTACGCGAGGTGTCCGGTCGGCTCGGCGAACTGCCGGGTGAAGCTGCTTATCCGGCCTATCTCGGCTCGCGCTTGGCCGAGTTCTACGAGCGCGCCGCAAAGGTGAAAACGCTCGCGGCTGCCGACGGCTCGCTCACCATTATTGGCGCGATCAGCCCGCCCGCCGGCGATTTTTCCGAGCCTGTGACCAGTCATACCAAACGCTATGTGCGCTCCTTCTGGGGACTGGATCGCGAGCGCGCGCAGGCGCGCTTCTACCCCGCCATCCATCCGCTGCAGTCCTATTCCGAGAACGCAGTGCGCTTTGCCGCTTGGTGGACCGAGCGCGGCAATACGGAATGGCATTTGCATCGCAAGCGGCTGCTGTCGCTGTTGGAAGCGCAGGCCGATCTCGAGCGCATGGCTCGCATTGTCGGCAAGGACGCACTTCCCCCCGCGCAGCAATTGACACTTCTTTGCGCGGAGCTCTTTAACGAGGCCTTCCTTCGCCAATCCGCCTTTTCCGAAGTCGATCGCTACTGTTCGCCGCCGCGTCAAATCGCCATGCTCAAGCTCCTCGTTCGCTTTATCGCGCTGGCGGAGGCAGCCCTTGAGCGTGGCGCCACGCTGCAGGCGACTGCCGAGTTGCCGGTACTGCGTCGCCTGCAGCGCATGGGCGAAGAGATTGGCGAGGATCAATTGCAGAAATTCAGCGAACTGGGGGTGAGCATCGAAGCAGCGATGGCCGGGCTCGGAAAGGCGCCGTCCCATGCGACCTGAATTGTCTGTGCAAGGCACCGCCACCGCGATCGAAGGTCCATTGCTGTTCTTGCGGCGCAATGTCGAGGTGGGCTTGAACGAGGCCGTGGAGATCCTAAGCGAAAGCGAACCGCCAAAGCTCGGCCGCATCGCTGTCCTCGATCAGGACGCGATGGTGATCGAAGTGCTGGAATCGACCATCGGTCTCGGTCTGCGCGACATCCGCATCCGCTTCCTGGCGGAACCGCTGCACTTTGCGGTTGGCCCCGGACTGCTCGGCCGCGTATTCAACGGCATTGGCGAGCCGGCGGATGGCGGGGCTGCCGTCGCTGCCCGCAAGCGCCTGCGTATCGACGGCGTCCCCATTAATCCCACCGCGCGCGAACTGCCGAGGGATTTTATCGAAACCGGAGTGACGGCCATCGATTTGATGAACAGCTTGGTGCGCGGGCAGAAGCTGCCGCTGTTCTCCGCGGGCGGCATGCCGCACGACCGCATCGCCAGCGACATCGCGCAGAATGCGCGGCTGCGACGGATTGGCGAAGCGGCCTTCGCTATCGTCTTCGTCGGCATCGGCATTTCCCATGACACCGCCGAAGCGTTCCGCCACACCATGCAGGATTCCGGCGCGCTCGCCCACACTGCGATGTTCCTCAATCTCGCGAGCGAATCATCAACGCAGCGCCTGTTGACGCCGCGCTTCGCCTTGACCGCCGCCGAATATCTTGCCGCCGAGGAAGGCCGCCACGTGCTCGTAATCATGACCGACATGACGAACTATTGCGAGGCGCTGCGCGAGGTATCGGCCAGCCACGGCGAGGTGCCCAGCCGCAAAGGCTATCCTGGCTACATGTATTCCGATCTCGCCACGATCTACGAGCGCGCCGGCGTCCTGCGCGGCGCCAAAGGCACCATCACCCAGCTGCCAATTCTCACCATGCCGGCCGACGACATCACCCATCCGATCCCGGACCTCACTGGCTACATCACCGAAGGCCAAGTGGTGCTCGATCACACCCTCGATCGCAAGGGCGTGTTTCCGCCGATCAACGTATTGCCCAGCCTTTCGCGGTTGATGGACCAGGGCATCGGCAAGGGCTATTCGCATCCCGATCATCCGGCGCTTGCGAACCAGCTTTACGCGTCCTACGCTAAGGCCGTGCGCGTGCGCGTTTTGGCGAGCGTGGTTGGTCGCGACGGCCTCACCCCGCTCGACCTGCAATATCTCGAATTTGCCGACCAGTTCGAAACCTCGCTTATCGCGCAAACCAGCCGGCGCACGCTGGAGGAAAGCATGGCCGGCGGCTGGGCCGTGCTGCGCCACCTGCCGAAGAACGAACTGACGCGTCTATCGGATGCGCAGATTGCGCATTACATCGAACCGACCGCGGTGCAGGAGAGGAGCGGCGCCGATGCGTGAAATCACACCGACGCATAGCGCGGCTATGGAGCTCGCCGACGAGCGCAAGTTGATGCGTCAGGGTTACGAATTTCTCGATGAGAAGCGCATGCTGCTGGCCAGCGAAATGTTGCGGCAAATGCGCGACTATAAAGAACGCTCTGATCGGCTTTTCGCCGAAACGAAGAACGCGGCGCGCGTGCTTGCCGCCGCGGTCGAACGGCACGGTCTAGATCAACTTCAGGTCTATCCGGCGCCCGAAGCGCCAGCAACGCCGGACAACGAGCGGACCCTGTTCCTCGGCCTGGCCATGCTGTCGGTGGGCCAATCTCCTGGCGCCGCACCGACTGGCCGAACGGCGGTCGATCCCTCGCCGGAAGCGAAGGCCTGTCGGGCGGCCTTCGAAAAATTGCTTTGGATCGCCGCCGACATCGGTTTGCGCGCAGGCAATCTTCTGCGTCTCGCGCGCGAATACCGGCGAACCGAGCGGCGTGCCAACGCGCTGGAGAAAGTATTGCTGCCGGAAGTGGAAGAAGCAATGAAGCTCATCGACGAGCAACTCGATACCATGGAACGTGAGGAAGTCATTCGTACTCGCTGGTCGAGCCCAGATGCCGACATCAGAAACGAGAAGGGATTGAAAGCGATGGGTCGGGTGTGAGATGCCCGCAGCGATCAGGTCGCACCGCCCCGCTGATTGCTCGCTCGGCCCGCCCTTGGCCTTTTTCGGTCGCGCCGGTTGGGACATCGAGCCGACGGCAATCATAAAGGCTGACTTGTTTGTTTCCGCGCCTTTGCTAGATTAACAAGAAATCGGTTCAATCGCCGGCGTACGTCGTCGGCTTGCTGCGGTGTCCAGCGGCGAAAGCCCTCGCCGGTTTTCATCCCGAGTTTGCCTTGCTCGACCTTGCTGCGCAGAAAGGGATGCGGCCCAGCTGTACGATCGAGGTATTGAATAAGCGTTTCATGAATGTCGAGCGTGAGTTCGAGCCCGACAAGGTCTGATTGCTCTAGCGGACCCAAGACCGCCAAACGGGCGCCAAAGCCGCTTTTGACAACGTCGTCGACCGTCTCGGCGTCGCATACACCGTTGGCGACCAACGCAATCGCTTCGCGTTTGAGGGCGTGCTGCAGCCGATTGCCGATGAAGCCGGGAATATCTTTACGCACATGGACAGGCTTTAGACCGACGCTCGTCAACAACGCCATGGTCCGCGCGATCACGATCTCGCTCGTATTTTCGGTCTGGATGACCTCGACCAGAGGCACGAGATGCGGTGGATTCCAGAAATGCGTGCCGACCACGCGCTCGCGGTGTTTAAGATGGCAACCGATCTCCGTCGAGGGAATGGCCGAGCTGTTACTGGCAAGGATGGTGTCAGCGGCCGCGTTCGTTTCGAGGTCGGCAAAGATTTGCTGCTTGAGTGCAAGCTTCTCCGGCGCCGCTTCGATCGCAAGAGCCGCGTTATGCACTGCAGGCGCGAGTTGGTCGTGGGTGGTGACACGATTGAGGCACACCGGGTCGTCGCCCAAAAGATCGGCAATAGCACTCAGCCGTTTCGGAAGACTGGCCCGCAATTCCGCGGACGGCTCAAACACACCAACCTCATGACCCGCAGCGGCAAACCGATATGCAATCCCGTGGCCCATCAGGCCAGCACCGATCACCGCGATTTTCTCCTTCGACATGAGCCGCCCTTCCGCTGACACTCAGCCCGCGGTGTAGCCGCCGTCGACATACATCACTTGGCCGGTGCAAAAATCGGAGGCCGGGGACAGCAGGTAAATCGCCATGCCGATAAGATCCTCGACCTCACCAAGCCGGCCGAGCGGGATGCGCGAAAGCGAGCGGGCCTTCGTCGCTTGGCCGACCTCGTTGTCGCCATACATCCAGGCTGTCAGCTTGGAGCGGAAGACGGTTGGCGCTATGGCATTGACGGTGATGCCATATTTCGCCCATTCGGTAGCGAGCACGCGGGTGAGCGAATCGGTGGCACCCTTGGACGTGCAATAGCCTGTGTAGCCGGAATAGTTGCCGTGACGGCCGCGCACGGAGGACATCAGCAGCACCTTGCCGCGCACCTTGTTCTCGATCCAATAGGTGCCCACCGCTTTGGCCATGAACCATGGACCGCGCACATTGGCGTCCATCACCCTCTGCCAGTCTTCATAGGCAAGGTCCTGTATGAAACCGGCCTTGTTCATGCCGGAGGCGACCACGAGCTGATCGACTCGGCCATAGGCGTCGAGCGCGGCTTTGAGCATAGTCTGAGCGTCGGCAAGGCTGTCGGGCCTTGCGATTAGCGCATGCGCTTCGGCGCCGATCTCCTTGCTCTCGGCCACGACGGCATCGAGTTCTTCCTTGCTGCCCGACGCCAGCATCAGTTTGGCGCCGAGCGCGCCGAGGGCGAGCGCGCATCCGCGACCGAACGCCCCTGACGCACCGGTGATCAGCGCGACCTTGCCTTTGACGTCGAACAGCGACAGCGGGTTGCGGAGCGGCTCGGATATCATGTCAGTTCCTCGAATTGCGCGGCTTCAGCGTCCAGTCTCGAAGCGGAAGGTTTGTTTTGGGTCGAGTATCGCCACGACGCGAAGCGCACAGCCTTCGCCGTTCGGCCAGCGCCACGGGAACGCAAGGAAGGTGCAACGTTTGCCTGTGATCTTGTCGATATCGCCGCTGATGTTTTCAATGCCTGGAATCCCGTTCGTCATCATGATCTTGTGTGCCGGCTCCCAGTACGGAAAATCCTCGATAATCTCCCGTCCGGTTTCGGCCTTGTATTCTGTCAGCAAATGCGGCTGCGCCGGGCCGGGGCCGTGCGGCCCAAGGAAGGTGCCGAGCGGATGATCGAGCGCTTGCACGTCGACACCGACGAGTTTCACCTGACGTTCGACGAGCCACTCGGCGGCTTCCTTGTACAGGCCGGGCGAATAGGCGAAGTAGTCCGGATTGTCGCCATACTTCCGGTGACTTCCGGTGTTTATCATCACGATGTCGTTCTTGCGGATTTTCGGCTCCGCGTTCTCAAGGTCCCGCGGCGCGATGACACCCCATTTGCCTTTTGGAATGGAAACGGCAACGCCGGTGCCGAAACAGCGCCAGAGCGGATAGCCGGTCAAAGTCGGCGTATTCTCCTGCACATGGATGGGAGCATCCATGTGGGTGCCCCGATGCATGATGCCTTCAAATTGCTGGACCAATATCCCGTCTTTGGCGTGAAACTCCAACGTCCGCACGTTCAAGTTGGCGCGCGAGGGCCATTGCGGCATGCCGTGGCCCCAGCGGGTACTGAGGTCATAGAACTGCAGATCGTTGGTTGAGATCGGTGCCATGATCTTTTGGTCCTGTTATTGCTCGCTGATCAACATCCGCTTCGTGGGATCGACGATGCGGCGCTCCGGTTCTCTCAGCTTGCCGTCCCCGGTTCGAGGCGATAGGCACCGGACGGATCGAACATCGCCGTAAGCCGGATCACACAGGCGTCGCCCTCATTCCATCTCCAAGGGAAGCCCTGGAAGGTGCAGCGTTTGCCGGTTACTGCGTCGAGGTCCGCGCCAACGTTCTCAATGGTGGGAATTCCGGCGGCGAGCAGCGCCCGATGCGCTGGATTCCATTTTGGAAAATCGGCGATGGCTTCGCGCCCCGTCGCTTCCTTGTACTCCGGGAGCAGATATTTGATCTGCGGGCCGTTGCGATGCGGCCCTAGAGAGGTAGCGAGCGGGTGATCGACACATGCCGTGTCGACGCCTACGAGCTTCACCTTCTTTTCCACCAGCCATTCGGCCGCGGGCTCGCTGAGGCCTGGGGCATCGCCGAAATACTCCTTGCTGTCCGAATATTTGCGATGCCAACCGGTGTTGATGAGCACGATGTCGTCGGCGACGACGGCCGGTGTGGCCTGTTCCAAATCCTTCGCTTCGATCAACCCCCATTTGCCTTTTGGGATCGACAGCGCGACGCCGGTGCCAAAGAAACGGTCAAGCGCCAAATCGCCGACAGCGGGTGCCTGCGGGATCAAGTGGATCGGGGCGTTTACATGTGTCGAGGTGTGGAAGATCGTGGTGATCTTGTGTGTCATCACACCGTGTTTGGAGTGGTGCGTGATGCGCTCGAGCTTGATCTCCTCGTAGCCGGGGAAGATCGGCGTGTACATGCCCCACGGATGGCTAAGCTCGACAAAAGCGAGTCCGCTTTCCGGATCGACTACCTGCGTCATTGCATACTCCCGGCATCGTTCATCGCGCCCGCACGCCGATCGGCCCGAGCGATCCGCACAACTGCGACTGTGCGCAGCCTGAAGCCAATCGTCCAATTCCTTGTCCGACCGGCGGCATGAATTTTAGTGATAGTGTTCGCGCCGGGCGTGTTAGCTCTGCACATTGTCGACGATGCGGCGCTGGTTTTGCCTGGCGCCGGCAAATTGCGCCCGCACCAGCGCGCAGAATGCGCTTACAGCCGGACTTGGCGACTTGGTTGCCCGGTAGGCAATGCCGGCGGGCGCATCCCATAGCGTACCGCGGACTGCCAGCTTGCGCAGTCCGAAATTCTCCACATAGGGCAGCATCATCGTCGGGATATTGAGGATGAAATCATCCTCCCGGAGCAGATTGAGCGCCGCCGAGATCGAGGTTGTTTCAACTCCGATGCGCGGCGGTTGTAATTCGTTGGCGGCGAAGAACGAACTGACCCGGCTGGCTCCGACATAGTCGTTTACCAGCGCTAGCCAGGGATAATTGAGTAGATTTTTCGCGGGAATCTCGCGGCGGCCGGCGAGCGGATGTTCGGCGCGCGCGATCAGCACGTGCTGCAGGTCGACAAGCTGCTCCTTGACGAATTCCGGATGCGCCGGAAAGTCGAGCGAGGCGCAGATCACATCGAGTTCGCCACCGAGTAGCGCCGGAACCAGGGTGTCGATCACCCCGGTGCATAGCTTGATCTTTACCTTTGGCTGCTGGCGGCGGAAGGCTGCAATGATCGGCGGTAAAATACGAACCGCCCAAATTGGACCGGCGCCGACATTGACCATGCCGCCGGTGCCCCCCTTAATCGCCTGAATCTCGGCGACCGCGTGTCGGTATTCGAGATCCATGAGGCGGGCGCGTCGCGCCAGGATTTCGCCAAAGCGGGTCGGCACGACGCCGGTGGGCAGCCGTTCGAAAAGTGCGACGCCGAGAATGTCTTCGAGCTGGCGGACGCTCTTGGTCAGCGCCGGCTGGCTGATGTGCAGCTCGGCGGCGGCGGCGCCCATTCCCTTATGATCGACCACCGCGAGAAAATGACGCAACAAACGCGAATGCATAACTAAGCCTCGGCTTATGACGTTTCCAATACGGCAGCTGCGTTGCGATGCTGCTCTTCGGCGCGAGTATAGAGGCTTTTGCTGCATTTACCTACGACGGTCGAGAGGATCCCAGGCCGACGGGTAGCGCAGACCTTGGGTGTTCCCACTCGCTCCGCAATAATACCTAATTGCCGCATTCTTCCCTCCGCGCTACCCGCAATTTGACGAGTCGTTCGCCCCAGTGGATTTTGACCACCGAGCGGCGATCAGGGAGGGAACAGATTATGCGACAGCACAGGGCGCTGGCGCACATGGCGAGCACAATTTTGGCCAGCGCAATTTTGGCCAGCGCAATTTTGGCTATGGCGGCGATGGTGGCCGCAATACCGACCTCGGCGCAAACTTATCCTGATCGGCCGGTAGCAATCGTGCTCCCATTCGCAGCTGGCGGCGGTGGCGACCTGCTCGCCCGCCTTATCAGCACTCAGCTCGAACAACGATTGGGAAAGCCCGTGCTGGTCGAGGGCAAGCCGGGAGCCGGCGGCGTGCTCGCATCCAATGACGTCGCGAAAAGCACACCCGACGGCTACACGCTGTTGATGGGCACGAGCTCGCCGCTGGCGATCGATGTCACGTTATACAAGAGCCTTCCCTATAATCCCAACACAGACTTCATCCCCGTCGTCGAAATGGCAAGCGTGCCGTTCGTCCTCGTGGTCAATCCGTCGCTGCCGGTGAAGACTGTCGAGGAGCTGATCCAATACGCCAAAGCGAAACCGGGCGAACTTTCATTCGGGTCGAGTGGCATGGGCAGCCCGGGCCATCTATTCATGGAACTGTTCAAGTCGATGACCGGCACAAATATGATCCATGTGCCCTATAAGGGAACGCTCCCTGCGCTCAACGATGTCGTCGCCGGACACATCCAACTCATGTTCTGTGATGTCGGGCCGTGCCGGGGCCAATTGGACAGCGGCACGGTGCGGCCGCTTGGCATCTCGACCAATACCCGCTTCACGGCGGTTCCGAACATTCCGACCATCGCCGAGTCCGGCGTGCCGAGCTACGCGGCAGCCGCGTGGCAGATGCTGGTCCTGCCTGCCAAGACACCGCGCGACATCGTCGAGAAACTGCACGGCACACTCAAGACCGTCCTCGACCAGCAGGAGGTCAAGGATCAGATTATCAAGAGCGGGTTTATTCCGGTCGATAACCCATCTGTGGACGAGTTACGTGCATTCATGAGTGCGGAAATAATCCGCTGGGGCAAGGTTGTGACGCAGACCGGGCTCGCGGGTTCGCAGTAGCCGCGCTCCACTCTCGCGAACTTTCTGATTTTTTGACCAAGCAGTGGCGCGATAAGACTCCGGCCAGACCTGACGCGCTGGCTGCAAACCAAACGAAAAATATGGCTCGGCCGCCGGACATTCGCAAAGGTGATGCCAATTTGAAAAAAAGGAATTGGCGCAAAGCGCGTCCCCGGCCCACTCTGGACAAAGCTTGTCGGTCCTCGCTCAGGACGAAAGATTATCTGGGGCTGGAGTGTTCGATCGTTCAGGGCGCCGTCATCGATCAGGCAGACCGCCAGCGTCGGCAAGCCCGCAAATAATGATACCGCCAGTCAGGAAAATGGACGATGACATCAGATTTAACCGGAAATGGCGGAAGAAGCCCGACCGACCCGCATGCATTACCTAAGACGGCGGGCATGCCGAAGACCGTTGATGTCGGCGCCGTTCTCGGCGAAGCGCGTCTGAGCTCGCTTCCAATTCTCATTCTCGCGCTTTGCTTCACCGTGATTATGCTCGACGGATACGACTTGATTTGTCTTTCGTTCGTGGCACCGCAGCTCGCCGGAATATTCGATATCCAGGTCTCAAGCTTCGGGCCGGTCTTTACCGCCGGTTATATTGGCATCCTGGTCGGCGGCGTGGCGATTGGTCCGTTCGCCGATCGCTTTGGGCGCAAGAGTGTTCTGATTTTCTCCATCGTGCTCTTTGGACTGTTTTCACTTTTGCCAATTGCCGATCTTTCTTATAGTCATCTGATCGTCTATCGCTTCATTACAGGCCTCGGGCTCGGGGGCGCGATGCCGGGCGCCGTGGCCTTGACCGCCGAATATGCGCCGAGCCGGCTACGCGGACTATTTGTCAACCTGATGTTCGTCGGCGTCGCCTCGGGCGGCGTGGTCGGCGGCTTTTTAGCCTCGCGACTCGTTCCAACATATGGCTGGACCACGGTATTCTGGATGGGCGGATTGGGACCGCTCGTTTTAGTTCCGATTCTGGCTCTGCTGATGCCCGAATCGATCACTTTTCTTGCGGTCAATAAACGGCAGCCTGAATATATCGCAAAAATCCTCAACCGGTTTATCGGCGTCCAAATGTTCTCCGCCGCAAATACGTTCCTCGTTCAAGAGGCCGGCAAAGAGGCTGGCTCAAGTCTGCTAAAGCTCTTCAGCGAGGGTCGCGCGCGTGGAACTCTGCTCATCTGGCTCACGTCCTTTTCGGTGCTTCTGACATACGGCCTGCTCTCGTCGTGGCTTCCGACGTTCATGACCATGGAGGGAGCGACGACGCAAACTGCCATCCTCGGCCCGGTCGTCCTCAATCTCGGCGGCATTGCCGGCACCATCCTGCTGGGGCTTCTGTTCACGCGGCTTGGCGCTTCGCCTCTTATTGCGGGAGCCTTGGCGTTGACGGCGCTCTCTCTCCTCCTCGTCAGCCAGACCATTGGCGTCGGCAAGGAAGCATTCTTCGCGATCTTCGCGACCGGCATGTTCCTGCTTGGCTCCGTCAATTCAACAAACACCTTGATGGCTGCGTTTTATCCGACAAAGATCCGTGCGACTGGCGTCGGCTGGGCACTCGGCGTTGGTCGGATCGGGGGCGCACTCGGCCCAGCCGGCGGCGGAATCATGCTGTCAGCTAAAGTTCCGCCGGCGGTCATTTGCCAGGCCGTCGCCCTGGTCGCCATTGTCGGCTTATGCGCCGTCGCACTCGTCGGAGTTCTTTACCCGGAGCAACGCCGGCCACTGCGCCCCCGGCCCCCGATCTCACTGCCGGCTTAAGGAATGGCGCATTGATCATCAAGAATCCATTCATGACCGCATATGATCTGCTCGGGCGCTTACGCCGATGCTACGCCGAAAGTGATAGGTCTGCGCCTGCCCAAAATTCTGGGACGAGCAAAATCGGACGAGCGGTCTGCATTGATGGCCGGCAGACGATTTTGCTCACTATTGTGATTCCGCTAAGTTTTGCGCCTGAGTTGCCGCAGGTTCTATATCGATGAGACGGGACAATTCGCCGCAAGTCCGCGATGCTGAGGTGTCGCATGCAAATGGCATTGGGCAACCGGTGCGGAGAAAGGAGGACATCAGGCTTATCACTGGCACGGGTCGCTACAGCGATGATGTGAGTTTCCCCAATCAGACCCATGCGGCTATGCTGCGCTCGCCACATGCCCATGCGCGCATCATCAGAATTGACACAAAATCCGCGCGCGAGGCTTTAGGCGTCATTTGCGTGCTGACTGGGATTGAAGTGGCGGCCGATCGCCTCAAACCAATACCTCCCGACTTCCTATTCCTCGGCAATTTGGAATTCCAGCGCTCGCTCCCGGATCCGATCTTGGAGAACATCGACGGCTCGCCAATCTTCGACAGCCCCTACCCTCTGCTGCCGAAGGATCGGGTTCGCTATGTCGGCCAAGCAGTGGCCATGGTTGTTGCAGAGACGGTTGCTGCTGCGAAGGACGCCGTCGAACTGATCGACATCGAATACGAACCGTTGCCAGCTGTGACCGAAACGGCTGTAGCCGCCGCGCCAGGTGCGCCGCGCCTGTGGGACCATGCGTCGTCAAATGTCTGCCTAAATGCCGAGATTGGCGACAAGCTTGCAACGGATGCTGCATTTTCACGTGCTGCACACGTCATCTCCCTGCGCACCTGGGTTCAGCGCGTCACCGGCGTGCCGATGGAAACTCGCTCGGCTGTCGGCATGTACGATGCCGCAACCGAGCGGTACACCCTGCACGCGGGCAGCGGCGGGGTGGTGCGTCAGAAACGGGAAATATCGGAAATCCTCAACGTGCCCTTCGAGACCGTCCGGGTTGTCGTTAACGACATCGGCGGCAATTTCGGCACGAAAAATTCCGTATTTCCGGAACATCCATTGCTTGTTTGGGCTGCGAAGAAAATCGGCCGCCCGGTGAAATGGACGTGCGAGCGGACCGAAGCCTTTCTTAGCGATTACCAGGGTCGCGATCTCGTGAGCGAGACGGAGCTCGCGCTCGACGCGCAAGGGAATTTCTTGGCGCTGCGCGGCTCGAACTTGAGCAATATCGGCGCTTATGCCGCTTCGATCATCCCGTTGCGCAAGGGCGTCGGTATCATGAGCGGGCTGTACCGCATCCCGGTCGCGCATTTTCAGGCAAGGGCGGTCCTCAGCAACACGCCGCCAACCATTCCCTATCGCAGCGCCGGGCGGCCCGAAGCAATGTTTGTGATCGAACGGCTGATTGACATGGCAGCCGACGTTCATGGCTTCGATCCGATCGAACTCCGGCGGCAAAACCTGATTCGTCCCCGGGAACTGCCGTATCGCAATCCAACCGGAGTGACCTACGACAATGGCGAGTACGAGCGGGTGATGGACCATGCCATGCGGTTGGGTGAGTGGGACACGTTCTCGCAACGGCGAAGAGAAGCCAAGAAACGCGGTAACCTTAGAGGCATCGGGCTTGCGAATTATATCGAGCTGACGATGGGCAACCCGCGGGAGCGGGCCGAAGTGATCGTACGTCCAGACGACAATGTGGATGTGATCGTCGGCACCTTGTCGAGCGGACAAGGGCATGAAACGAGCTTTACCCAATGCGTCAGCGAATGGCTCGGTGTCCCATTCGAACGAGTGCGCCTCGTGCAAGGCGATACCGACATCGTGCCGGTCGGCGGCGGTTCACATTCGGGCCGCTCGATGCGGTTTGCCGGTGTCGTCATGGGTAGAGCGACGGAAAAGCTGATCGAGCGCGGCCGCGAGATTGCAAGCTGTCTCCTCAACGCCGGCAACAAGCCGGTGACCTACGCGCAGGGATTTTTCCGCGTCGCCGATACCAGCGCCGCGATCGGCATTTTCGACGTAGCGCGGGCCGCGGCAGAGCGTGAGAATTTGCCACCGCATCTACGCGGACCTCTATCCGCCGAGCACGACGAAGTATTCAAGATCGGCGGGTTTCCTTACGGCTGCCACATCTGCGAGGTCGAGATCGACCCCGAAACTGGCTTGACGGAAATCATGCGATACACCGCGGTCGATGACGTCGGACGTGCAATCAATCCAATGATCCTGGAAGGCCAAACCCATGGCGGCATAGCTCAGGGAGTTGGTCAAGCGCTGTGGGAGCATTGCGTCTACGAAGCGAGCTCCGGTCAACAGCTGACCGCGTCCTTCGTCGATTACGCAATGCCGCGCGCCGATAGCCTACCGAGCTTTGTCACCGCGCTCAGCGAGGTCCCCGCACCAGGTAATCCGCTTGGCGTTCGCGCCGGCGGGGAAGGCGGAACAACACCTGCCCTCGCAGTCGTCGTCAATGCCATCGTTGATGCATTGTCTGAATTCGGTGTTAGGCATGTGGAGATGCCAGCGACACCCGAACGGATCTGGCGGACCATCCATGATGCCAAAGGCAAGTTGGCCTTCGCGAACGTTCCGCGACCGTAGCCGAGAGCTTTCCGCTGAGCTGGCGCCTCGATTAAATCTCGCCAAAACCCGTCTCAAATCATTCGATGACGGACACTGCAATGCATCAAGCCTGGCTCCGCGAACAGGGAACAAGCGCGGTCATGGGTGCTTTCGAGACGAAGCGCCTATAGGTTCGAGAAGGATCATACCCAGATTGAGGCACGCGCCGGCCGGTATCGCGATTTCGCGAGTCTTATAGCCGACATGCTCGATCCGAACGCGATAGTTCGCCTGCTCGGCCAACCCGGCAAATTCGAAATCGCCGTAATTGTCGGTCTGCGTCGTCAGCTGCTTCCCTGCACTATCGAGGACGATAGCAACGCCCTCCGCTGGATGTTCCCGATCGTCTGCCAAGACGACCTCGCCGACCACGAAACGCTTGGGTAGCTCGAGGTACCGAACGAGCGGCTTCGTCTCGAATTCAGGATGAAGATCCTCGACGCGTTTCGCCGCGTGCAGCTTGGCGATATCGCTGTGGGGATCGGCGAGATCGCCGAACATGATGGCCTGTGTGGGACACACCTCGACGCAGCGCGGCTCCTTCCATCCGTCGTCGAGCAAGTGCGCGCACAACGTACATTTCTGCGGCACATTGCTAGCCTCGTTCCAGAAAATGACTCGATACGGACAGGCGGCAACCAAATCGCGCTGACCAACAGCCCTGGCGGGATCGATGACAACGATACCATCATCGCGTCGGTAGATCGCGCCGCCGGTCGCCGCATCGATGCAGGGCGCATTGGTGCAGTGCAGGCAGGGTACTGGAACGTAGTGCACCTTCACCTTGGGGAATGATCCGCGTTCGCGCTCGCGTACGTCGATCCATCTTTGGTCCGCCGCCGGCTGGGCGAGCGATACTGGGGAATAGTCGTTGCCGACAAACTCGTCGCGGCAAGCTAAGAAACAATTGTAGCAACCCACGCAGCGGCTGACATCGATCACCAGCCCGTAATGTACCATCACGCCGCCCCTCAATCGTCCCACTTCGCGATTTCGATAAGGCATGAATTCGCCGCCATGCCGGCGACGCTCTTCGCCATCATGCGGCCGGGCGTCAGCAGAGCAACGCAACCGCCGCGATCGGGCGACCCAGCTTTGCCGGGTTCGAGCGGCTCGTATTTCGAGGACGACACATAAGAGTGCACGACGCCGCGCCGAATGCGCTCGGTAACGACTGCAATGCACAGCACCTTGGCGCGGTCGTTGTAGAGTTCGACGATGTCGCCGTTACGAATGCCGCGTGCGGCCGCATCGTCGGGATGAATCCGCGCGGGCCACCACGCATAGCCATCCCGACGAATGCGATGCCCCGGGATTTCATCGAGCCATGCCGCGTGCTTGTCGTAGTGCGTGTGGAAGCTGAAGCGCGGATGCGGCGTGATGAGTTGCAGAGGATAGGTCGTCGCCGCCGCCGAATGATGTCCTTCCCAGCTCGGCAAATAATGCGGCATGGGCGGCCGCTCCGGGTCGTCGGGAGCGAGTTTCTGCAGGCTTGCCGAGACGAATTCGATCTTGCCACTATCGGTGCCGAGCTCGTGCGCCTTGTCGGTCAAGCGTTTGGGGTTGCCCGGATCGGGCGTGTCGCAGGAGCGATTCTCGGCAAACCACCTTAGTGCAGGTGTCGCGCGGTAGTCCTCCGGCACGTTCACGATGTAATAGCCCTTGCGGTCGAACTCGTCCCAGCTCGTGAATTTGGCGAGATCGGAGATTTCGAAGAATTTGCGCGCCCAATCGATGTCCGAATTACCTTCCGTGTAATGCTGCTCGATGCCGAGGCGACGAGCGAGCTGAGTGAATATCTGATAATCCGATTTTGATTCCCACAGCGGCTCGATGCATTTCTTCATGCGCACGATCAGGCGGAAATTGCAGCCGCTGCTTCCCGCCTTGCTTTGGCCGCCGGGCTCACCCCATTCGCCGATATCGTCGCGCTCGAGTTGCGTGCAGGCGGGAAGAATGATGTCGGCAAAGCGCGTCTCGCCTGTCCACCAGCAATCCTGATTGACCACCAATTCGAGTTTTGGACTCTGGTACATCCGTGGCCATTTGCTCGAATCCGTCATCGTGCCGATGAATGAGCCACCATAACGGTACCAGAGCTTGACCTCGGAGCAGCCCGGCATCGGGTAGGTGAATGGGGTGAACTGCTGCTCCAGCGAGCGATTGCAGAACCCCTCGCCTTGCCATGCAATGGGCGGATTGAGTATAGCGTCCGGCACGAGGACACGATAAAGGCGCTGCCTGACTGGATTTTCCGGAAGAAATTTCGCGACTTTGGAGTGCGCTATTCGGCCCTCGGGGTCCCCATAGCTGGGAAACCAGACCGCATTGTTTCGCGGCGCTCCCATCGCGGTGCCCCAGATGCCGATTCCCGGTTTGCCCAGCCCACGCATGGCCTGCAGCAGGACCATGAGGCGCGCCCATTCGGTCGCGTAGGCTTGGCGGCAGGCTCCACCCTCACCGCCGCGGGCGCCGGCGGCGAGCATGGTGCGCTTTTCCGCCCATTCGCGCGCTAGCGCGACGATCGTATGGGGCGGGACGTCGGTCTCGGCGGACGCCCAACTCGGGGTCTTGGCGACGCCGTCGCTTGTTCCAAGGACATAATCCTTGAAGCTATCGAACCCGAGCGTCCGATCGGCAACATACGCTTTGTCGTATGTCCCCGCGGCAATCCAGACGTAGGCGATCGCAAGTGCAAGCGCTGCGTCGGTGCCGGGTCGCGGCGCGATCCATTTGCCGCCCATCGCCGCGGCAGTGTGATTGTAAAAGGGGTCGATGAAGATCATCTTCACGCCCTTTTCCTTCAACCACTGACGCCAGATCGCCGCGTCATAACCGGTGTAGACGCCGCGGGTCGTGTCGGGATCGTTCGACCAATAAACGATCATTTCGGCATGCTTGAGCGCATCCTCCAGCATGTCGTACGGCTCCGGCATGCCGAGCCGCCAGTAGAACCCGTAAGTATGGGTCGCGCCCCAGTGCCAGCCTTCCCAGCTGTCTGGATTATCGAGCACCTGCGTGTAGCCGATCAGATTGAAGAAGCGCGCAAACGCGCTGATCTTGTATCCGACCATGCCCCAATTGTGGTGTGATGAGGTCATCGCCGCGACGGCGGAGGGTCCGTAGGACGCCTGCACGCGCTTGATCTCACGGGCGACGATGTCGAGCGCCTCGTCCCATGAAATTCGTTCGTATCCGACCTTGCCGCGCGATCCCGGATTACGCCTCCCGTCCGGATCGAAGTCCACGCGTTTGAGCGGATACTTTATACGGTCGTTCGAGTAAACGCGGTCGCGTTCGGCGAGCACGAAGGGCGCGACGTTGAACTTTTTGGGTGGCGAATAACGCCGCCCTGCCGCCTCGATCGTCCACGGCCGAAAGTCTTTTTCGTCCGCGACCAGCGGCCTGACGCGGACGATGCTGCCGTCCTTGACATAAACGGTGATAGGGCCGGCATTGGTGCAACTTGTGAAAACCTGCATCGTCACGGCTGCGTCCTCGTCCCGTCAGCGGCCGGGCGGATGGGTGAAAAGGACGGCTTTGGAACGGTCGGCAAGCGCAGCGGCAAGCTCAGTCGTGACGCCGAATTCCATGCAACGTGACTGGCAGTGCTTGACGCAAGCCGGAATCTCATCGTGCTCGCGCGTCCGGCGCTCCTTGCACAGATCACAGTGTTGCGTAAAAAACGGCAAAAAGTCGATCTGCACCCGTCCGTTAGACTCGAATTCGTAGTCACGCACGATAATGCCGTTCGTGCCCACCGGATAATCGTGCTCCTGCTGGCAGGCGACCTCGCAGGAATGGCAGCCGGTGCAGTAATCGTAGTCGATCAGCAATGCATAACGGGCCATGGCGCGTCCTCAACCGTCGATCTTCGTCAGCGTGCACAGCGTGGTCTTGTACTGTCCGCCGCCGAAACCCGATTTGCTGCATTGCGGTCCGGGAATGATCTTGTTGATCTGATAGTCCCACACCCCGAACAGGCCTGGCGCCTTGCCTTCCAGCTCGGGCATCCACCAGCCATGCATGGTGTGGACATGATGCCGCTTGACCTTGCGGGTGAGCGTCGCCTTGCGCTTGACCTTACCCATGTCGTTTTCGAGATAGATCCATTCGCCTTCGTAGATGCCGTATTTCTTCGCAGTGTCGGGATGAATTTCGACGGTCGGATCCGGCATCTTCTCCCGCAGCCAGGGGATCATGCGGTGCTCGGAGTGGAAGAACAGCTGTGAACGGGCTCCGGTGATCATCACCAGCGGATATTTCTTGAATAGAGCCGGCGTCGACACCGCGCTTTGTGGCGGCTCGGTATAGAATGGCAGCGGATCGAGTTCCCACGACTTATAGGTCTCGCTGTACACCTCGACCTTTCCGCTCGCGGTATTGAAGCCGGGCCTGCCATCGGCGCGGAGCAAGCCGCGCTCGTGCCGGCGGTACGGCTTCGACGACCCTTCCAGCGGCATTTTCCAGCCACCGAGGTCGGTGATCTCCTTAGCCGTCATACCGGAAGGCTCAAGACGGCTATTGAATAGATCCTCGAGCGTATTCCACTGCTTCATGCCGTCCGGATTGAAACGCTTAGCGAGTTCGAAGTTGATCTCCCAGTCGGATTTGCACTCGTCGACCTGGACGCGTTTCGTGATAACAGCGAGCGGCGCCCACCAGGACCGAATGCTGTCCTTTTCGGCAAATGTCGCCGCCGGCAGAATGATGTCGGCGAGCGCCATGGTGGTCGGATTGTGGAAAAGATCGACCACCGCGACGAAATCGAGCTTTTTGAGCGACTCGTAATGGAATCCAGCGCGCGCCGCTTGGCCACCGACGACATTCGCGCTCTGGATCCATGCCGCCTTGATCGGATAGGGCTTTCCGCTGGCGATCTGATCGATCACCATGTCGGGGTGCGCCCAACCGCGGAAATTCTTCACCATGGGATAGGCGTCTGCCCCGATCCGTTTTTCAGCCATGCGCTTGACCAAATCGGCGCCGTAGAGCTGCACCATCTCTTCACTTGAATAAGGATAGGAGCTCACACCGTAGGCCGGCCGGGCGATAACCTGCCCGCCGGGGATGTCGATATTTCCTGTGATCGCCCACAGGCAGATGATCGCATGCGCAACCGCGGTGCCGTCCGGGCACATGTCGATCGGCACGCCCCAGTGGATCGCCGCCTGCTTGGCGTTGGCGAACAACCGCGCCGCGGCGACGATCTGGTCCGCCGGTACCTCAGTGATGGCAGCCACTTTTTCGACCGGATAGTCCTGCACGCGATCCTTCAGCGCGCCGAAACCGTGCACCCACTTCGTGACGAAATCGCTGTCGTAAATTCCCTCGTTGATGATCACGTTCAACATGCCGAGCGCCAGCGCGCCATCGGTGCCGGGCCGGATCTGCAGATGGTGCACCGCACGGCTTGTCGTCCAGGTATGTCTGGGATCAACGGCGATAATCTTGGATCCGCGCCTCATGCAGTCGACGATCCAGTGTCCATAGAAGGCGTCCGGACATCCGTTCGCCGGATGCTGCCCCCAGGTGATGATCACCTCCGGCGGCACCCATCGCGGATCATCGTAGCGCCTCTCTAAGAATTGCGAACAGTCGACCACGCCGAAATCGCCCATGACCGCCTTCATCGCGCCGAGGCGCGGCGTGTAGCAGGACTGGCCGGACAACCCGAGCTGGCACCAATTGGGGCTGCCGAAGCTATAGGCGAGGAACGATATCGGTCCGCCAATATCGCGCCCGGTGCCTTGCGCGAAAATCACCGACTCGGCGCCGTGCTTGTCGCGGATTTCTTTCAGCCGCCGCTCGCAAGTGTCGAAAGCTTCGTCCCAGCTGATCGGTTCGAAGTTGCCCTCGCCGCGCTCACCGACGCGCTTGAGCGGCCGGGTGAGGCGATCCGGGTGATACATATATTGCTTGAGCGCCAGCACACGCGGACAAGATCGCCCTTGATTCCACGGGTTGTTCTCGTCGCCCTCGACCCGAACGAGTTTGCCGTCCTCTACGAACAGCTTCTGCCCGCAGCCGCCATGGCACCCCGCCCCCGCGGACCACGTCACCGTGCGAAAACATTCGACCTTACCCATCGTCTCACTCTTCTGAGCTGGAGTTGTGCGTGATTGATACCGTAGCGAGCTACCGGCGCATTTGATCTTTATCAAGCGCGACCTATTTCCCAGCGTCCCGATGGGCGGCAGCAAGCGCCGGCACCATCCGAGAGCCGGCGCAGGACAACGCTCATCCGTATCATCACATCAATCAACAAAAGATGACCGGACATCGCCGTCGCAGTGTATCGGCAAATCCAAAACATGTCCGGCGGTCAAGGCGAGAGCGCAATATCAGACCAAGGTCCTGGCGCAACATGATTTAAATTTATGGAGGCGTCTCCGAATTCTATTGGACAAGCTCCGCATTCGACGCGAAGCTTCAGGCTGCGGCCACAATGCCGGTTTGGAGGAACGTCCCATACGAGCGGGAGGGCTCAATGGGCTATGATATGCGCCGCCATCGCGCCACGCGGCTGCTAGCCGCACTGGTCGGCCTTGCGCTCGGGGCGGTGCACCACCCGGCATGGGCGGCCGATACTCTGCGCATCGGGTTCAGCATTCCGCTCTCCGGTTCCCTTGCGGTGACCGGCAAACCGGCGCTTCTGGCGACGCAAATCTGGGCCGAGAAGGTCAACGCCGAGGGAGGGCTGCTCGGCCGCAACATCGAATTCGTTTATTACGACGACCAGAGCAATCCCGCCCTGGTGCCCGGCATCTATTCCAAGCTGCTCGATGTCGACAAGGTCGACCTTGCCATCCCGGGTTATTCGACCAACATGACGGCTCCCTTTATGCCGACTGCTATCGAGCGTAATCTGCTGGTCGTCAGTTATTTCTGCCTAGCCCTTAATGACCAGTTCCATTATTCGCGCTACTTCTCGATGGTGCCGTTTGGGCCACAGCCGAAGGCCTCGCTGTCGAAGGGATTCTTCGACGTTGCGGCCGCGCAGGAACCAAAGCCCCAGACCGTCGCTGTGGTGTCAGCGGACGCCGAATTCGCACAGGGCGCCGCCGAGGGCGCGCGCGAGAATCTGAAAGAGCACGGCTTCAAGATCGTCTACGACCGCACCTATCCAGCGAACCAGCTCGACTTTTCGTCCATCATCCGCGCCGTTCAGGCCGTCAACCCGGACATTGTCTACGTCGCCTCCTATCCGGTCGACGGCGTAGGCGTGGTACGCGCCGCTAACGAGGTCCGACTAACGACAAAGCTGTTCGGCGGCAGCATGGTCGGCATGCAGTCGACCCCGCTGCGCATGCAGCTCGGGCCGCTGCTCAACGGCCTCGTGTATCACGATTTCTGGGTGCCTGATCCGAAGCTGATGTTCCCTGGGATCGAGGCGTTCCTCGCCACCTATCAAGCCCGCGCTGTCGACTCCGGCGTCGATCCGCTCGGCTACTACGCGCCGCCTTACGCCTATGCGCGCATGCAAGTGATTGGGCAGGCAGTCGCCGCCACCGGCACGCTCGACGCCGACAAGCTTGCCGCCTATCTGCGTGCCAATGTGCTGCACACCATCGTCGGCGACATCCGCTTCAACCAGGATGGCGAGTGGTCGAAATCGGCCGTCCTCACAGTCCAGTACCAGGGCATCAGCGGCAATGGGCTCGACCAGTTCCGCAAGTCCAGCACCTACGTCGTGCTCGCTCCCAACGAATTCAAATCAACCGCCGGCCTCATCTACCCCTACAGCAAGCTGCGCGACTGAGGCACCACTGCCTCAGGCGCGGATTAACCGAGGGCGCAACGTGACGACGCGTCAGATTCTAACAACCGCTGCCGATCTTGCGAAGATTTCAATCGGCAGTGAGGCAAGCAAGTCTCATAAATCCCAGTTATGACTCGCACACGCGAAGTCGTTGGACGGGTGCTCGCAATGCAGGCTAGCCTCGGTCCAACGTTGGTTCCACCGATCATTACCCGAGTATCAGTTGGCCTGCCGACGGCGAACAAGAAAAGTGTGGCGGCGCGAAGACATGCAGTGCGGGGGCTCGGGCGGTTGGCGCGGCGCGAGAGATATCATTGTCCAGCTCATTATCACTCCCCGTCGCGCCCCGTTCCGCTACTGGGCAATCCTTGACTCTCGAACACATTACGCATCGTTACGGGCCAACACTGGCAGTTAATGACGTCACGCTTGAAATCATGGCGGGCGAGTTGGTCGCGCTGCTTGGTCCGTCCGGTTGCGGCAAGACTACGCTGCTGCGCATCATCGCCGGTTTCACAGCGCAGACCGAAGGCCGCATTGTGGTCGGCGGGAAAGCGATCGACGATCTTCCCGCGAACCGGCGTGCGATCGGCATCGTGTTCCAGAACTACGCGTTGTTTCCGCACATGACGGCTGCCCAGAACATCGCCTATGGGCTTGCCGCCCGCGGTGAGACTCGCGCGCGCCAGAAGGCGCGTGTCGCCGAGATGCTGGCACTGGTGAAGATGGAGGAATTCGCCAACCGTTATCCGCGCCAGCTTTCCGGCGGCCAGCAGCAGCGTGTGGCAGTCGCACGCGCGCTGGCCGTGGAACCGAGCCTGCTGCTGCTCGACGAGCCGTTTGCGGCGCTCGACAAGAATCTACGTCTTGATATGCAGATCGAGGTCAAGCGCATCCAGCGTTTGGCCGGCACTACCACAATCCTGGTCACCCATGACCAGGAAGAGGCGTTGTCGATGGCCGATCGCGTCGCAGTGCTCAATCATGGCCGCCTGGAGCAATTTGCCGAACCGTCCACGATCTACGATAGCCCGCGCTCGCTGTTCGTGAATACCTTCGTCGGCACATCCAATGTCCTGAACGCCGTCATGTCCGCCCCCGGATCGCAGCCGGTGGTTACGCTCGACAGCGGTGAGCAGCTACGCACGCGGCCCGCGGCAGAGCCGATTGCCGTCGGTGAGCCTGTCGTAGCCTGCGTACGGCCCGGCCATCTGCGTTTCGCAACCGATGGCATCGGTATCGCCGGTACCGTGGAAATGAGCCTGCCGCTCGGCTCCGCGATCGTGCACGAGGTGCGCAGTTTGTCCGGCCTGTCGCTGAAGGTGTCGGAGGCGCGCTCGGCGGGCGCCGTGACGCCAGCACCTGGCACGGCCGTGATCGTACAACCCATCTCCCCCGATCTCGTAAACGTCTTCAAAGGCACGTCAGCACACTGATAACGAGCCGGCGACGACCAATAGACTAGACATGCGATCAAACCAAACGGAGAGGATCATGTCGATTACCCGCAGAGACCTGATGATATCGAGCCTGGCGATCGGAGCAATGCAGGCGTTCCCTTCTATGAGCCCGGCGCAGGCTCGCCGTTTCGTCGCCAACTGCCTGACCGGAGCCTGGGAGGTCGCCTTCCGCGACAATGTCGTGCCGGCGTTCCGCCGCGACAACGACAACGCCGAGGTCGCGCTCGAGCCGATGGTCAGCATAGAGCAATTGGCGAAGATCGCGGCGTCAAAGACCAACCCGCCTCCGCCGCTCGATGTCGCAATCCTCGACAATGGTCCGTCGCTTGCGGCGATCGCGCAGGAGCTGGTGTCGCCCTATCCGGTCGCACAGAGCAAGTATTTCAGCGACATACTCCCCGAAGCGAAATCGCCGATGGGAGTGGCAGCGTTCTTCCAGATCATCGGCATCGCCTACAATACCGATCGTATCAAGACCCCGCCGACCTCCTGGGACGACCTCTGGAAGCCGGAATACAAAGGCCGCGTCGGCGTGACCAACCTGAATTCGTCGATGGGCACGGGCTTCATGGTTGCGCTTGCCAGCAAACATGGCGGATCGGAAGCCAATATCGACGAGGCGTTCAAGAGGCTCGGTGAGCTCAAGCCGAATATCGGCGCCGTGGCGGCCAATCCCAGCCAGGCGGCGGCCCTGTTCCAGCAGGGCCAGATCGACATCGCCCCTGCAATCTTCAACGAGATCATGCTGCTCAAGGCGCGCGACGTGCCGGTCGACTTCGTCGTGCCGACGGATTGGGCCGTCGGCTACAACAGCACGATGCATATCGTGAAGAACACGCCCTATGCCGAACTGGCTTTCAAGTTCATTGAAGCCTGCCTGTCGCCCGAGGTGCAGGCCAAGATGATGCAAGCGCCGTACCTGGTGGTGCCGACTAACAGCAAGGTCAAGATGACGGGCGAGATCGCCAAGCTTTTTGGCAATGTCGAACAGCTACAGCAAAAGCTCAAGTTCCTCGACTGGAAGACCATCAACCAGAATCGAGGCGAATGGATCGAGCGCTTCAATCGCGAGGTAAAAATCTAAGTGACTTCGTCGTTCTTCCGTCGCCGATCCGGTCCCTGCCCCGATACGGAGCAGGGACCCGCGCCGAGGATCGTCCGGTGGCAACGCGTCATGCGTCGCCGGTTCTGCCATCGACGTTACTGGCCGCCCTCGTGGCCTGGGGAGCCGCGCATGAGGAAACGCCCCATCCACAGTGTCGGCTACGACCTCAAGCTCGCCCTGCCGCTGGCCGGTTTCTTTCTGGTCTTCTTCATCACGCCGCTGCTTCTGCTGATCTTCGTCAGCCTGCATGCCGACCCCGAGATGAAGCGGTTCGGCTTCGACCAGTTTCGCAAATTCTTGTCCGATCCCTATTCGTTGAACGTGCTTGGCCAGACGCTGATGATCGGCGCCGAGACTACGGCGCTCTGCCTGCTGCTCGGCTTTCCGCTCGCCTGGCTCTACGTACGCAGCCCCAGCTGGTTGCGCGGCGTGATGATCCTGATCATCCTACTGCCGCTTCTCACCAGCGTGGTGGTTCGCACCTTCGCCTGGATCGTGATTCTTGGCCGGCTCGGAATCGTGAATTCCGCGCTGATAACGCTCGGCTTGATCGATACGCCGCTTCGGCTCCTCTACAGCGAGAGCGGTCTGGTGGTCGCCCTGGCGCAGGTGCATATGCCGCTGATGGTGCTACCGCTGATCACGGCGCTGTCGCGCGTCGACCCTCACCTCGCCGACGCCTCCGCCGCGCTCGGTGCCGGCGCATGGCGTACCTTTACGCGCATAACGGTGCCGCTGACACTGGCCGGCATCATCGCCGGCTGCCTGCTCACCTACTGCATGTCGCTCACCGCGTTCATTACCCAGACGCTCGTTGGCGGTGGACAGATGCTGCTGATGCCGGGCTACATCTACCAGGAGGTGGCCGCCGTGCAGGATTGGCCGTTCGCTGCTGCGATCTCGGTGATATTTTTGGTCGCCGTGCTGGCCGCGGTGACGGTTTTCAACCTGCTCGGCCGCTTGGCGCAGGGCGTCGAACACGGCTGAGGAGAGCGCGATGCGCCGGCGCACCGACCTCGGTACCGTTTCGCTCAATCTGACGCTCGGCGCGCTCGCCGTAGCGTGCGTGGCGCTGCTGATCCTGCCGACCGCGGTGGTGATCATGGTCTCGTTCACCTCCGGCTTCTCGCTGCGGTTTCCGCCGCCGGGCTATTCGCTGCGCTGGTATGTCGGGCTGTTTGATGCCTGGCAGCTGCAGTTCGCTGCACTGAATAGCTTCAAGGTGGCAACGTGGACGACCGTCCTGTCAGTGGCGCTCGGCGTCGCCGCCGCGCTCGGCATCGCCCGCTCGCGACGACTTGTCGCGAACGTACTCGATTCACTGTTCATGTCTCCCCTGATCCTGCCGGGCCTCGCTTTCGGCCTCGCCGCCTTGATCTTCTTCTCGATGGTTGGCTGGCAGGTTTCGCCGCTGACTCTGGTGCTCGGGCACACCATCGTCTGCGTCCCGCTCGTGGTGCGCACGACCGTCGCCACTCTGGCACAGCTCGACCCGGCACTGCTCGAGGTTTCCGCCTCGCTCGGAGCCTCGCGCTGGCACACGTTTCGCCGCGTGACCTTGCCGCTGATCGGCTCCGGCATCCTGGCCGGCGCATTCCTCGCCTTCATGTCGTCGTTCGATAACATTCCGGTTTCGCTGTTCCTGCGCAACGCCGGCACCGACATGCTACCGATCCGGATGTGGCAGGACCTAGAGAGCCTACTCGATGTGCGCATCGCAGCAGTGTCCGGCGTGCTGGTCCTGGCAACGCTCGTTCTGATGGTCATCATGGAACGCGTTGCGGGCCTCTCGAAGCGGTTGCGGTGAATTCATTACCTACGTTTTGCTCACTGAGCTGCTGAGCTGGCACTGTAAATTAGTCGTCCGTGAAGAACTCCCAAACCGTTGAGCGGCGTGGTCAATTGGGAGGCGACGAAATGATCGGATTTGCCGGATTTGGAGGCGCTCTCCATCATCGGGGCCACGGAGAAACGGCGATTGAATCTCAATGTTCGATACCTGGAGCCCTATCCGTTCTGATTGAATCGGAGCCGGGCTCTAGCATTTTGTTTGAGCATGATCTTTTCGGAAAACCGGCTTCCACTTTTCCGGATCATGCTCTAGCTCTGAGCGCACTGCCGTTCATAGCAAAATTGTAGTGTGTGCAAAATTAATTCATCCTGCCCCGCGCCGCGGGGAAGGGAGACCGCCGAAGAGGGGGTGGAGGATGAAGCGGCATGAACGCTAAAGAGAAGGCCGCGCTCGGATCGATCGCCGCCTCGGCGGGGCTGACGGCGGCGAAGGCCGTGATCGGGCTCCTCACCGGCTCGCTCGCGATCCTGTCCGAGGCCGGCCATTCGCTGCTCGATCTCTCGGCGACAATGATGACCTATTTCGCCGTGCGCATTTCCGGCAAGCCGGCCGACGCCGAGCATCAATACGGCCACGGCAAGATGGAAAGCGTCACCGCGCTCGCCGAGACCGCGTTGCTGTTCCTGCTCACCGGCGTCGTGATCTTTGAAGCCGTACGGCGGCTCGTCGGCGCGGGCACGCATGCCGTCGACGCCAGTGCCGCGGCCTTCATCATCGTCGCCGGCTCGATCGTGGTCGATTTCTTTCGCGCGCGCACGCTCGGACGCGTCGCCGAGGCAACTTCGAGCGAAGCGCTTGAAGCCGATGCGCTGCATTTCGCTTCCGACATGTGGTCGTCGGTCGCGGTGCTGTTAGGACTTTGCGGCGTGGCGCTTGGTTATCCGTGGGCCGATGCCGCGGCCGCGATCGTAGTCGCTGTCTTCATCTGCATTGCCGGCTATCGGCTCGGTCGGCGCACCATCGACACGCTGACCGACGCCGCCCCGAGCGGGGTGAGCGAGCGGGTCGCTGCGATCGCACGCCAGGTGCCCGGCGTGGTCGCCGTCGAACGGGTGCGGGCGCGGCCGGCCGGTGCGGTGCTGTTCGTCGAGCTTGGCGTTGGCGTCAGCCGCACCTTGCCGCTCGACCGCGTCACCACCATCAAGAACCGGCTCAGCCACGCCATCCGCACCGAAATGCCAGCGGCCGAAGTCACCATCACGACGGAGCCGCGCGCGCTCGACGACGAGACGGTGCGCGAGCGGGTGATGGTGATCGCACGCGACCTTGGCCTGGCCATTCACCACGTCGCCGTTCAGACGATTTCGGGACAGCTGTCGGTCTCCGCCGATCTCGAAGTCGAGGGCACCCAGCCGCTTTCCGCCGCGCACGACGTCGCCAGCCGGCTCGAAGAGGCGGTGCGCGAGGAGCTTGGGCCAAGCGTCGAGGTCGAAACCCATATCGAGCCGCTTGCGGCCGACGTTCTGGCCGGCCGCGACGCCTCGCCCGCGCGTATCGGCGAAGTGCGCGAAGCGCTCGCGGCGCTCGCCGCCGCGCTTGCCGATCTCGCTGAGGTGCACGACGTGCGAGTGCGCGAGACCGCCGACGGCGAGATCGTGAATTTCCATTGCCGCGTCGATCCGGCGCTTTCGGTCAGCGCGGTGCACGATATGGTCGATGCGCTCGAGCGCAGGCTGCGCCGGCGCTTTCCGACTATCCAGCGCGTCATCGGCCACGCCGAGCCGATGCGGTAAAAATCAAAGGATTACAGCGAGCGGAACCGGGATTGAGCGGCGGCCTCGCGCAACGCGCGAGCGGGCTTGCATGATGTGTAGACAAGGCGCCGAATAGTGCTATTCTAGCCGCTCTATTCTTGAACATTGGCGCACAGAATGGGAGGCTTTTTACAATGTCGCAGGCCAAGCACGCTTCGAAGCGAAAGCGTCTGAGGAAAGCCGTACCGATGGCGGGAATCGCCGGTGTTTCTTTGGCGATGGCGGGCGGCGCATCCGTGGCAACCGCTGACTCGACAGCGAATCTGCCGTCGCAACACACCCCACTGAGTCATGAAATTACTCTCGGTGAGGAGGAACTCTCCGACGTCAGCTTGGGGACGTTCTACGTCTTCGATAAGGAGAACGCCGCAGAGCACAGCTCAAATATTCGACTTGCGGCAAAAGGCTGCGGCGGACATGGCTGCGGCGGACACGGCTGCGGCGGCGCCCGAGGCTGCGGACATGGCTGCGGACATGGCTGCGCACGAGGCTGCCGAGGCTGCGGCGGACGAGGCTGCGGCCTGGGCGGCTGCGGATGCTGGGGAGGCTGCGGCTGCGGCTGCTGTATTTCGTGGGGAGGTTGCGGCCCCTGCTAGGCTCGAGGACCTCCGATTACGCGCAGGTCGTCATGGCCGGGTTCGATCAGGTTCGACCCGGCCAACGGCGTCTTGTTTGCAGCGCTGCCGACGTGCATGTCACGCCGAGCCTGTGTATGGTGCCCGATTGGGTGGCCAACCTTAACGAGAAACGCTAGATCCAGAACGCTGGCGCGCGAGCTAGACGACGGAGATCCGGCAACCGGAGAATGCGCCTTACACTGGCGGTCCGGAGTTGTGGCGAAGGTGCGCGTACTGACCTCATGACAGGCGATCGCGGGAACAGCTTTACACAGTATAACAACAAAGACGTTCCGCAGTTCGCGGCTAATTTCACCGTCTATGTGCTGCCACCCGACGTGGTGTGCCTCTACTCCGAGGACAGGAAGTTCTTTCTTCACGGAGAACTCTATTGTGCGCTCGCCGCCGCGATAGGGGAAGGTGGAAGGAGCTTTCGCGAGCTCGTTCGCGCGCTGGAGCAGGATTTTCCGTCCGACAAAATCCAAGAGGCCCTGAAGCGGCTGGTCGACCGCCGCTATATCGTCAGGACGTCGCGCTCTTCCAGTGGCGCCGTGGCCGCCTATTGGGCCAGCCTTGGCCTAGTGCCGGAGACCGCGGAGAGAAATCTCCAGAAATGTCGTGTGCGCATTCAAGCAATCGATGTGCAGGGGGCAACGGAACTCGCCGACGCCCTGACCGGGCTGGGCGCTCGCGTGGTGAAGCGCTCCCCCGACCTGACGGTCGCGTTGGTGAGCGACTATCTCGATGGGCGACTGGCCGAATTCAACCGGCAGCATTTGTCTGATCACACGCCCTGGCTGCTCACCCAACCCTCCGGTATTTTTCCTCTGGTGGGACCGGTGTTTAGCCCAGGCAACAGCGCCTGTTGGATGTGTCTTGCCGATCGCATGAAACGAAACCGGGAGATCAAGGCGCTTCTCGAACGCGGCGAGGCGCGCCGTGTTACGGTTTCGCCCCTCGCCCGGCAAACGGTCGGACAGAGCGCCATCCAGCTTGCAGCCGTCGAGGTCGCTAAAGCGATCGCCACCGACTTTCGTACGGAATTGCGCAATCACATCATCAGCCTCGACCTGTTGGGCTCGACCATCGTGAAGCATTACGTCGCGGCCCGTCCGCAATGTCCGGCCTGCGGCCGCAAGCAGCTGCGGGACCCGCGCCGCGCGCCGGTGCCGGTCGAACCTGCCGCCAGCGGCAAGCTGATCATGACGAGCGGCGGATACCGGACCGTTTCGCCGCGAGCCACGGTTGCACGTTACCGCAAGTACGTGAGTCCGCTTACTGGCGTGGTCTCGCGTCTCGAACGAATCGAAGCCGATTTGCCCTTGAACACCAACTACCACGCCACGCACAATTTTTCTCCGCCGGCCCAGACGGTCAATGACCTCAGGGCGGGACTGGGTGGCGGCAGCTTTGGCAAGGGCAGCACTGCCGAGCAGGGTGAAGCCAGCGCGCTCATGGAGGCGATTGAGCGTTATACCGGGATTTTTCAGGGCGATGAGATCAGAGTGACACGGCGGTTGACTGATTTCCCGTCGGCCGAAGTTATTCATCCGAACAAGGTCTTGCTGTTCAGCGACGCGCAATACCGGCAAGGCCAGTCGCCAACGCCCGACCCCGACGAGCCGCAGAGGCCGCTCCCCTTCGATCGATCGGCCGAAATCGAATGGTCGCCGGTCTGGTCTCTACGCGACAAGCGCTTCAAATACCTTCCGACCACGCTTCTGTATTTTTTCTACCGGGGCCCGGCCGCCTTCCTCGCGGATTCCAACGGCTGCGCCGCCGGCAACACGCTCGAGGAAGCGATCCTGCAAGGGTTCCTCGAACTGGTGGAACGGGATGCCTACGCCATCTGGTGGTACAACCGCCTGCAACGGCCGCAAGTGGACCTCCGCCAGTTCGACGATTCCTACATCCGTGACGCGCAAAACCAGCTTGCCGAAAGCGGGCGCCGGCTTTGGGTGCTGGACGTCACTAGCGATCTCGGCATTCCGACCTTTGTGGCGATCACGCACTGGATGCAAAACGGGCAGGAAAACATCGAATTCGGTTCCGGCGCGCACTTCGATACCCGAATTGCCCTGTTGCGCGCGCTGACGGAGCTGAACCAATTCCTGTCCATCGGTCTGATGAACGGCGGGAGCGGGGAGAAGTCGAGCCTTGACGGCACCACTCCGTTGCGCCTGCAGGACCATCCCTATTTGACGCCGAGCGGAAATCCACTGGTCGAACCGGGCTTGGGCTCAAAGTTCGACCATCTCGACACGCGCGAGCAGGTGACCGCCTGTGTGCGCCTTGCCAAGCGAGCAGGTCTCGATTTCCTCGTCCTCGATCAGACGCGTCCCGACATCGAGGTCCCGGTCGTCAGGGTCATCGTTCCGGGATTGCGGCATTTCTATCGACGTTTCGCGCCTGGCCGGCTTTACGATGTTCCGGTCAAGCTCGGATTGCGTGACCGGCCGCTTAACGAAAACGAACTCAACCCAATTCACCCCCATACCTGAGGGTCATCCAGGCTTGCGCGCTCCCGGAATAATGTCAGGGCGACGGGCTGTGCCGCCAACCATTTCCGCCCGGCTCAGCGGTCGCGTCACGCTCGAAGCGCACGCGGACGGCGAAATCGCTGCCTGCTTCGATGGTTATTCGGTCGGCTTGGGAACGTTCAGCGCAGCCGTGGCGGATCGCGCGCAGGATCTGCGCATGGGTCTGCCACTCGCCTCGTTTGCGTCAGGCGGCCGGAACGTCGACAAGGAGATTGATCTATTGGTCCGGCGATTGGCCAGGCATGGTTTATTGGAGTACCGCCTCCGGGCGGCGCAAAAGGATGCAGACCTCCTCGGCATCGAACCGCAGACCGCCGATTATTGGCCGCAAACCCCACGGCTCGGCAATGCCGACGTTCTCGTGCTGTCGCGGTTCGCCTACATGCGGCGGCGCGGCAACGACATGGTCTTGGAATCGCCGCGCGCTGGCGCGTTGTTCAAAATTTGCGATCCGAAGATTGCGAACGCCATCGCCATACTGTCTACACCGCAACAAATCAAACAGCTCCGTCGGCAGGACGGTTTTCCGGGAGTCGAGCTTCTCGCCCTGCTGGTGGATTGCCAAATCCTTTTCAAGATCGATGCCGCCGGCGACAGCGGCCTCCGATCGGCCGAGGGCGACGACAACCTCGTTCTTTGGGATTTTCACGATCTTCTATTCCACAGCCGCAGCACGCAGGGCCGACATGCCAACCCGCTGGGCGGAGTTTATCCATATGCGGGCGTCATTTCTCCGCTGCCGGCGGTGCGGCCCCGATGGCCCGGGAAGAAGATCGATTTGCGCAAGTTCTCGGCCGCGCCTTCGCAGGCAATCTCGCCGGTCGCCAAGCTGCTGCGTGAACGTCATTCGACGCGCAGCTTCGATTGCCAGCGACCGATCACGCTCGCCGAGCTTTCGCGGTTTCTCGACGGCACCGCGCGTGTGCTGTCGAGATCGAGAAGCAGGGTCGACCTCGGCGCCGGCGGTCCGGTGGTCGCCTACGCCGCCAGGCCGTATCCGGCGGCGGGCGCCGGCTACGAGCTCGAGCTCTATCTGGCCGTCGATAAATGCCAAGGGCTTGCCCGAGGATTCTATCATTACGACGCCGGCGGCCATGCGCTGGTGCCGATCGGCGGCCGCACGCAGGAGCTGCAAGCGCTGTTGGCGTCAGCCAAATTTGCAATGGGCGTGCCGGCCGCGCCTCAGATCCTGATCACGATCGCTGCGCGTTTTGGCCGGATTTCATGGAAGTACAGCTCGGTTGCCTATGCGCTCATCCTCAAGGACGTCGGCGTATTGACTCAAACGCTCTACGTGATGGCGACTGACATGGGGCTGGGCGGATGTGCGATCGGGCTCACCAACATCGATCTGTTCGCGAAGATGACGGGGATCGAATTCCACGTCGAGGGTCCGGTCGGACAATTTGCAATTGGTCGCGGCACGAAATCGGGGGCTTCCGACTGAACAACGCGGCAGCTTCGGTGTGGCACGGGCAACGGCGACGCCAATGGCGACGCCGCGAACAAAGGGACGCGGGTCTATAGCCATTAATCCCCGCTTGCCGGCCTTACCAAGACCAACGCCGGCTCCGCGGGTCGGACGGATCGCCCGATGCGACGCGCTCGAAATATCCGATAGGCTTGTGGTTTCGCTTTCCCACCAGCGCGAACATGGCGCCTTGAGGGTCGGTGCATTGGAGGATCCAGCTGCCGCCTGACACTTCAAGCGGACCCTCGACGATCTGGCCCCCACCAGCCTGCACGCGCTTTGCCGCCGCGTCGATGTCGCCGATGTTGAAGTAGTAAAGCCAGAACGGTACCGGCACCGTTGGAGGCTTGGTGCACATGCTACCGATCGTCTGCCCTCCGGCGGAGAACAGCTGATACCCGCCCGTCGCGTCGATATCGGGGTTCTCTTTTTGCCAGCCAAAAAGCTCGCCATAGAAAGCCAGCGCCTTCTCCCAGTCGGCGGCGAGCAGTTCGTGCCAGCGGATACGGCCGGGTGCGCCGAACTCGGCGGGCTCTTCATGGCGGGGCCTCAGCCACTGCAACAACGCAAGCGTCGCCATCTGCGGGTCGGCGACGACCGAAAAGCGGCTGATGTTGAGGAGGTCCTGCGGTGGGACGTGCACGGCGCCGCCAAGGCGCTTAATCCGGTCGGCGGCAGCGTCCACGTCGTCGACTCCGACATATCCGATCCAGCTCGGTCGCTCGCCGATTTTTTTCGCGTCTTCCGGCATGCCCATCAGCCCGCAGACCGAGGCCCCTGCAACGGTAAACAGGGTGTAGGCCATACCGGGCATCGACGCGTCCTGGATGCCCCAGCCCACGACCTTGGTGTAGAAGGCCTTGGCGGCCTCCATATCTGTCGTCATCAACTCATACCAGACGAAACGGCCATGAGAATTGGCCATGTCTGTTTCTCCCGTTCTGTGGTTTCAGCCATTCGTGTGGTAATTGGCCGCTCTGGCGCTTTCAATCGGCCCGCAAAGCTTTTACATCAAGCCCATCATGCACACCGAAGAATCCCGCCCCGTCCTCCTGAAGGACTATCACCCCCCCGACTGGCTGATCGAGAGTGTCGAACTCGACGTGTCGCTGCATCCGACTGCGACGACCGTGCGCGCCAAGCTTAAGGTCAAACCAAACACCGCCGGCGCGCCGGCGCCGCTCGTGCTTGACGGCGAAGAGCTGAAGCTTAATTCGCTGGCGCTCGACGGCAAGCCGCTGCCGGTGGAGAGTTTCGTCGCCACGCCGGACCGGCTGACCATCGCGCAACCGCCCAACCGGCCGTTCGAGCTTGAGATCAAGACCGTCATCGACCCGACCGGCAATACGCGGCTGCTGGGGCTGTACCGCGCCGGCGCGACCTATTGCACGCAATGCGAGGCCGAGGGCTTTCGCCGCATCACCTATTTTCTCGACCGGCCGGACGTGATGGCGGTCTATACGACGCGCATCGAAGCCGACAACAACGAAGCCGCGGTGCTTTTGTCGAACGGTAATCTCGTCGCCCACGGCGAGGTGCCGGGCACGTCCCGGCATTTTGCCGTATGGCACGATCCGTTCCCAAAACCGTCCTATTTGTTCGCGTTGGTCGGCGGCAATCTCGCCTGCGTTAAGGACAGCTTCACCACCATGTCCGGCCGCAAGGTCGAGCTCGCGATTTATGTCGAGCCGGGCAAGGAGGAACGCTGCCCCTACGCCATGGACAGTCTCAAGCGCGCGATGCGCTGGGACGAGGTGGCGTTCGGGCGCGAATACGATCTCGATATTTTCATGATCGTCGCCGTCTCCGCCTTCAACATGGGCGCGATGGAGAACAAGGGACTCAACGTCTTCAACGACAAATACGTGCTGGCGTCGCCATTGAGCGCTACCGACAACGACTATGCCAGCATCGAAGCGGTGATCGCGCATGAATATTTCCACAATTGGACCGGCGACCGCATCACCTGCCGCGACTGGTTCCAGCTCTGCCTGAAGGAAGGGCTGACGGTGTTCCGCGACCAGGAATTCACCGCCGATCAGCGTTCGCGCGCGGTCGAGCGCATCGGCGACGTGCGGAGCTTGCGCTCGCATCAATTCGTCGAGGATGCCGGTCCGCTCGCCCATCCAGTGCGGCCGGAGCTTTATCACGAGATCAACAACTTCTACACCTCGACCGTCTACGACAAAGGCGCCGAGGTGGTGCGCATGATCCGGGTGCTGCTCGGCCCCGAGACCTTCCGCAGCGGCATGGACCTTTATTTCACCCGCCATGACGGCGAGGCCGCCACGGTCGAGCAATTCGTGCAGTGCTTCGCCGATGTCAGCCGCCGCGACATGACGCAGTTCATGCGCTGGTATGCGCAGGCCGGCACGCCGGAAATCAAGGTCGCGCCGCATTACGATTCGCGCGAGCGCAGCTACCGGCTCGATATCACGCAAACCGTACCGCCGACGCCCGGTCAGCCGAACAAGGAGCCGATGCTGATCCCGCTCGCGCTCGGGCTCGTCGGCAAAGACGGCGCCGATCTGCCGCTCGTGCTCGATGGCAAGCCGCTTCCCCGCGGCGTAATCGAACTGACGCGGCCGAGTGAGACGTTCCTCTTCACCGGGATCGCCGAGCGGCCGGTGCCGTCGCTCAACCGTGGCTTTTCCGCGCCCATAAAACTTGCGCTGCCGATCGATGCCGATGACCTGCGCTTTCTCGCCGCGCACGATGGCGACCTGTTCAACCGCTGGCAGGCGGTGCAGTCGCTGGCGATGACCTTGCTCAAGGCCAATGTCGCCGCGCTGCGCGCCGGCGCAGCCGTGCGCGACGACGACGGCTTGATGGCAGCCCTCGGCGCGATCCTCAATGATGCCAAGCTGGAACCGGCCTTCATCGCGCTCGTGCTGTTGCCACCGAGCGACGCCGATATCGCGCGCGAAATCGGCTGCGATGTCGATCCCGACGCGGTCTTTGCCGCGCGCCGCAAACTGCGCGCGGCGACCGGCGCGCGGCACGGCGCGGCACTGGCGGAAACCTAT
>Ga0187784_10000263_pt1 | contig 36900 bp, 34 predicted proteins | sample 1015_SJ02_MP15_2_FD_132964 | JGI IMG/M metagenome (GOLD analysis project Ga0187784, IMG submission 132964) | Tropical peat soil microbial communities from peatlands in Department of Meta, Colombia - 1015_SJ02_MP15_20_MG | ecosystem: Environmental > Terrestrial > Soil > Wetlands > Peat | place... | reverse complement strand
TTCGGCTTCCCGCTGATCGAAGTGTGGGGCATGACCGAGATGGTGCGGGTGCTGCTCGACAACGTCGCGCCGCGCCGGGTCGGCACGCGCGCGTTCGGTCGGCCGGTGCCAGGTATCGATGTGCGCGTCGTCGACGAGCACGACGAGGACGTGCCCCGCGGCGTGGCGGGCGAGATGGTGCTGCGCCATTCGGCCGAAACGCCGCGGCGCGGCTTCTTCTCCGGCTACCTGAAGGACGACGCCGCGACCGCGCAGGCCTGGCGCGGCGGCTGGTTCCACACCGGCGACACGGTGCGCCAGGACGCGGACGGCATGCTGCACTTCGTCGACCGCAAGAAGAACATCATTCGCCGTTCCGGCGAGAACATCGCGGCGGCCGAGATCGAGGCGGTGCTGCAGGCGCACGCGGCGGTGAAGCAGGTCGCGGTGCTCGCCGTGCCGGACGAGACGCGCGAGGAGGAGGTGCTCGCCTGCGTGGTGCTGCATGAGGGCCGTGCCCGCGAGCAGGCCGCCGACGCGCTGTTCACTCACTGCTACGCACAGCTTGCCTATTTCAAGGCGCCGGGCTGGATCTACTTCACCGACGCACTGCCGACGACCGGCACGCAGAAGATCCAGAAGCATCAGATCTTCCCGGCGGGCGCCGACCCGCGCACCCTGCCGGGCATGTTCGACCTGCGCGCGCGCAAGGTGCGCGGCGAGCGCAAGTCGGCTTGAGAGGAGACGCATGACCCAGTTCGGACATACCGACGACGAACTCGCCACGATGCCGCTGACCTTCCGCGACGGCCTGTTTGCCGGCGAGGTCGCGCTCGTCTCCGGCTCGGGTCGTGGCATCGGCAAGGCGATCGCGTTTCAGCTCGCGCGGCTCGGCGCCAAACTCGCGCTGTGCGGGCGTGACGCCGCGCGGCTCGACGCGACCGCCGCGCGGCTGCGCGCGCTCGGCGCGGAGGTGCTCGCGCATCCGATGTCGATCCGCGATCCGGACGCGGTCGCGCGGCTCTACGATGCGGTGTGGGAAAAATTCGGCACGCTTGATCTGGTGGTCAACAATGCCGGCGGCCAGTTCCCGCAGGCCGCGATCGACTTCTCGCCCAAGGGCTGGAACGCCGTCATCGACACCAATCTCAACGGCACCTGGTACATGATGCAGCAGGCGGCGCGGCGCTGGCGCGACGCCAAGCGCGGCGGCGCGATCGTCAACATCGTGACGGTGATCGGCCGCGGCATGCCGGGCGTCGCGCACACCTGCGCGGCGCGCGCCGGCGTGATCTATTTGTCGAAGACGGTCGCGATCGAGTGGGCGCCGCTCAACATCCGCATCAACTGCGTCGCGCCCGGCGCGATCATGACCGAGGGCATGGAGGTCTACCCCGAGGAGGCGCAGCGCGACTTGCCGAAGACCAACCTGATGAAGCGCTTCGGCGACGTGCGCGACATTGCCGACGCGGTCTGCTATCTCGCCGGTCCCTCGGGTGTGTTCATGACCGGCGCGGTCGTGACCGTCGACGGCGGCAACCAGGTCTGGGGCGATCAGTGGACCATCCCGCGGCCGGCGTGGTTTGGGGAGTGAGCGGGGAGGGGACCCCTACCAAACGAGATCGCCGAACGCCCTGCGAAGCCCTCCCCCCGCAAGCGCGAGAGGGCCCAGTCACGCGTACCGCGCGCCTGTCGCCTCAATCCCGCATCAGCTCCCCGCCGATGATCAGCTTGCGGATCTCGGTCGTGCCGGCGCCGATCTCCAGGAGCTTGGTGGCGCGGTAGAGCCGGTTGATCTCCGACTCGCGCATGTAGCCGGCACCGCCGAAGATCTGCACCGCGTCGCTGATGATGCGCGTGCAGCCTTCCGCCGCGTAGAGGATGCACGACGCGGTCAGCTTGTGGATGTCGCCGCGGCCGCCGCCGCCGATCTCGAGGTCGTTCGCCTCGGCGAGCGTGCGGTAGCAGTAGGTGCGCATCGTCTCGATCGTCGTATACATGTCGGCGAGCTTCGCCTGCACCAGCTGGAAGTCGCCGATGCGCTTGCCGAACTGCTTGCGCGTCCTCGCGTAATCGAGCGCCAGCGTGAAGGCGCGCTCCGCCATGCCGAGATTGATCATCGCGACGATCGCGCGCTCGAGATCGAGCCCGCTCATCACCACGGCGACGCCGGCGTTCTCGGCACCGACGCGGTTTTCGGCCGGCACGCGGCAATCGTCGAACACCAGCTCGGCCGTGGTCGAGCCGCGAAAGCCCATCTTGTCGAGCTTCTGCGCGACCTGGAAACCCGCAAAGCCCTTCTCGACCACGAAGGCCGAGATGCCCTTCGGGCCTTTCTGCCTGTCGGTCTTGGCATAGACCAGCAGCACCTCGGCGACCGGCCCGTTGGTGATGTAGAGCTTGCGGCCGTTGAGCACGTAATGGTCGCCGTCGCGCCGTGCCGTCGTCGCCATCGCGCCGAGCGCGTCGGAGCCGGCGCCGGGCTCGGTCAGGCCGAGCGCGCCGATCGCCGCGCCGCTGCAGAGCTTCGGCAGGTAGCGCTTGCGGATGTCGTCCGAGCCGTTGCGCGCGATATTGTTCACGCACAGGTTCTCGTGCGCGACATAGCTGAGCGCCACCGCGGGATTCCAGCGCGCGAGCCCTTGCGTGATCAGCCCCGAGGCGAAGAAGTCGCTCTCCGCGCCGCCGAGTTCGGCTGGCACCGTGACGCCGAGAAAGCCCATGCGGGCAAGCGCCGGCATCGCCTGCGGCGGCCACCATTCCTCCTCGTCCATCTTCTGCTGCAGCGGATGGAGTTCGGCTTGCGCGAAGCGGTCAGCCTGGTCGAGGATTTCCTGCTGCTCGGGCGACAGACGAAAGCCGCTCGCCGCGAGCGAGTTGAGCCGCAGCTCGTCCATGGCGTTCTCCCACTTGGCGCGGCCGCTTGAGGTTGCCGCGTATTCGTTGACAGACCAAAGTGAAGCGTATTCAATATGGCCAATCAAGAGGCAGCGGACACGAATCCGCGCCGCCGAAGGGAGGACAGGCCGGGCATGGCCGCGCGTCGATTCGTCTCCGCACAGCTCAAAGGCGGCTGATGCCTGCGATCAGCCCGCAGCGCATGCGCGACCGCTATGACGCGATCCTCGCGGCGGCGACGCGCGTCTTCGCCGACAAGGGCTATTCCAGCGCCTCGATCACCGACATCGCGCAGGCGGCCGACGTCTCGGACGGCCTGATCTACAAGTATTTCGAGAACAAGCGCGACCTGCTCGAGAACGTGCTGAAGAGCTTCTACGAGCGGATCATCGCGGATCTCGAGCCGAAGGTCTCCACGGCGCGCGGCTTCGAGGATAAGCTCTACCTGCTGGTGAGCGAGCACCTGCAGGTGTTCGTCGCCGACATCGACCTGTGTCGGCTGTTCATCTCCGAGGTGCGCACCGCGAGCGACTATCGCGGCTCGCTGATCCAGCAGCTCAACCGCCGCTACACCTCGATCCTGATCAAGATTGTCGACGCGGCGATCGCCGACGGCGAGATCCGCTCCGACATCGATCCGCGGCTGGTGCGCGACATGCTGTTCGGCGCGATCGAGCATTCGTCCTGGCGCCACATCAACGGCGGCAAGTCGCTCGACGTGCCGCGTGTCGCGCGCGCAATGACCGACGTGCTGGTGAACGGACTTGCGATCCGCACGCGGAGGCGCGCATGACGGCGCCGCAGCGCGAGATCACGCCGACGCGCTTTCCGTTCGACACGGTGCTGATCGCGAATCGCGGCGAGATCGCGCTGCGTATCCTGAAGACCGTCGAGGCGCTGGGCCTCACTGGCGCGGTCGTCTACCACGAGGTCGATGCCGACGCGCCGGCGGTGCGCGCCGCGAAGCAGAAGGTCGAGATCACCGGCGCGACTCCGGTCGCTGCCTATCTCGACGGCGCGCAGATCATCGCGGCGGCCCGGCAAGTCGGCGCCGGCGCGATCCATCCCGGCTATGGGTTCCTGTCGGAAAATGCTGGCTTCGCGCGTGCCGTCGCGGCAGCGGGCCTGCGCTTCGTCGGCCCGACGCCGGAGGCGATCGAGCTGATGGGCGACAAGGTGCGGGCGCGCGCCTTCGTGCAACAGCACGGCTTTCCGGTCGCGCCGTCGGTGATCGAGGACGATGACCCTGCGACGTTCGCGGAGCGCGCCCGGGCAGTGGGCTTCCCGCTGCTGATCAAGCCGTCGGCCGGCGGCGGCGGCAAAGGCATGCGCATCGTGCGCGAGCCTGCGGCGCTCGCCGAGGAGATCGTGCGCGCGCGCAGCGAGGGCCAGCGCTATTTCGGCGACGGCCGGCTTTACGTCGAGCGCTATGTCGAGAACCCGCGCCACATCGAAGTGCAGGTGCTGGGCGATGCGCACGGCAATGTGGTGCATCTGTTCGAGCGCGAATGCTCGGTGCAGCGGCGTTTCCAGAAGATCATCGAGGAGACGCCGTCGCCGGCATTGTCCGCACAGGAGCGCACGCGCATCTGCAAGACCGCGGCGGGAATCGCGCGCGCCGCCGGCTATCGCAATGCCGGCACGGTCGAGTTCATCTACGGAGCGGGCGCGTTCTATTTCCTCGAGATGAACACGCGGCTGCAGGTCGAGCACCCGGTGACCGAGATGGTGACCGGAATCGACCTCGTGCGCGAGCAGCTGCGCGTCGCGGCCGGCGAGCCGCTCGGCTTCGCGCAGGGCGACATTGCGAGCCAGGGTCACGCGATCGAGTGCCGCATCTATGCGGAGAGTCCTGCGCGAGGCTTCACGCCGACGACAGGTCGTGCGCTGATGATCCGCGACGCCGCGCTGCCCGGCACGCGGCTCGACATTGGCATCAGCGAAGGCCAGGCGATCACCACGGCGTTCGACCCGATGCTCGCCAAGCTGATCGTGCACGGCAAGGATCGCGAGGAGGCGCGGCAGCGCGCGCTCGCGGCGCTGCGCGCCTTCGTGCTGCTCGGCTGCGAGACCAACATCGCGTTCCTGCGCCGGCTGATCGCGCATGCGGCGTTTCGCGACGGCGACGTGCACACCGGCTTCATCGACGCGCACCCCGAGATCGCCTCCGAGCCGGTTCCTGAGGCGACGCGGCATCGCCTGCTGGCGATCGCTGCGCTCGCGGCGCGGCCGGTGCGCGACGCCGCCGACGCGATGCCGCAGCCGCACGGTGCGATGGGAGGCTGGCGAAACTGATGCGCGCCATTTTCTCAATCGATGAGGCCGAGTATCCGGTGTTCGCGACGCGCGAGGGCCACGCCTATCGCGTCCATGTCGATGATCGCAGCTATCGCGTCGGCAACGATCACGGCGCGCTGGTCGCCGTGGATGGCGACACGATCCATGTCTGGCTCGATGGCGAGACGCTGACACTGCGCTATCACGATCCGGTCGCCTACCACGCAAGCCACGCCGATGGCGCCGCGGAGGACACGATCACGGCGCCGATGCCCGGCACCGTGATCGCCGTGAACACGAAGGCCGGTCAGGCGATCGCGCGCGGCGACACGCTGCTGGTGATCGAGAGCATGAAGCTCGAGACGGCGATAAAAGCGCCGCGCGACGGTGTGGTCGAAGCCGTGCACGTCGCGGTCGGCGAGTCGTTCGACCGTTCCGCGCCGCTCGCAACCCTCGTCAAGGCGGAGGCGTAACGATGCGCCGGATCGACAGCCGCCTCGACACGCGCTCGGACGAGTTTCGGCAGAACGCCGCGCACAATCGCGCTCTCGCCGCCACCTTGAAACAGCGCCAGGCGGCGGCGCGGCGCGACCGCCCCGCGCGCGACATCGAGCGCCTCAGGCGCCAGAACAAGATGTTCGTGCGCGACCGCATCGAGCTGCTGCTCGACCCCGGCACGCCGTTCCTCGAGCTGTCGACGCTCGCCGCAAACCAGTCCTACGAGGGCGAGGTGCCGGGCGCCGGCATCGTGTCGGGCATCGGAATCGTGAGCGGCCGCGAGGTCATCATCCATGCCGACGACGCGAGCGTGAAGGGCGGCGCGTGGTATCCGCACTCCGTGAAGAAGATCGTGCGCACGCTCGACATCGCGATCGAGAACCGGCTCCCCGTGGTGCATTTGTGCGACTCGGCCGGCGGTTTCCTGCCGCTGCAGGCGGACCTCTTCGCCGACCGTTATCTTGCGGGACGCATCTTTCGCAACCAGGCGATCCTGTCGAAGCTCGGGGTGCCGCAGGTTGCGCTCGTGCTCGGCCATTGCACCGCCGGCGGCGCCTACGTGCCGGCGCTCTGCGAATACAACGTGATCGTGCGCGGCACCGGCGCGATCTTTCTTGGCGGGCCGCCGCTGGTGAAGGCCGCGACCGGCGAGATCGTCAGCGTCGAGGAGCTCGGCGGCGCCGACACCCACACGCGCATCTCCGGCACCGCTGACTATCCGGCCTCGTCGGAGGAGCACGCGATCGCGATCGCGCGCGAGATCGTCGGCCAGTTCCGGCTCCCGCAGAAGCTCGAGGTCGAGCGCATCACGCCGGAGCCGCCGCATTACGATCCGGACGAGCTCTATGGCGTGCTGCCGCGCGACATCAAGGTGCAGTTCGACGCGCGCGAGGTGATCGCGCGGCTCGTCGACGGCAGCCGCCTCCACGAATATCAGCCGGCCTACGGCACGACGCTGATCTGCGGCTTCGCGCACATCTGGGGCTTCAAGGTCGGCATCCTTGCCAACAATGGCGTGCTGTTCAACGACTCCTCGCTCAAGGGCGCGCATTTCATGCAGCTCTGCAACCAGAGCAAGGTGCCGATGCTGTTCCTCCAGAACATCACCGGCTACATGGTCGGGCGCGATTACGAGCATCGTGGCATCACCAAGGACGGCGCCAAGATGATCATGGCGGTGTCGGGCTCGGAAGTGCCGAAGATCACCGTCATCATGAATGGCTCGTTCGGCGCCGGAAACTACGGCATGTCGGGTCGCGCCTTCGATCCGCGCTTCCTGTTCATGTGGCCGCAGAGCCAGATCTCGGTGATGGGCGCCGAGCAGGCCGCGAACGTGCTCGCCGACATCAAGGTGCGCCAGCTCTCGCGTGAAGGGCGCACGCTCGCGGCCGAGGAGATCAACGCGATCCGCGAGCCGATCCTCGAGGAGTACCGCCGCCAGCAGAGCGCCTACTATTCGACCTCCGAGATGTGGGACGATGGCATTCTCGACCCGACCGATACGCGCAATGCGCTTGGCATCGCGATCTCGGCGGCGCTGAACGCCCCGATCAATCGCCCGCACTATGGCGTGTTTCGGATGTGACGCCATGACGCAAAGCGTGCTCAAGGCCGTGCTCGAATGCCGCGACATCGAGCTGTCGTTCGGCGGCCTGCGTGCGCTCAAAGGGCTGAGCTTCGACATCATGCCCGGCGAGATCTTTGGCCTGGTCGGGCCGAACGGCAGCGGCAAGACCAGCATGGTGAATGTCATCACCGGCTTCTACCGGCCACAGAAGGGCAGCGTCACGATCTTCGGCACCGACGTGACGCGGATGAAGCCGCACCGCATCGCCAGCCATGGCGTTGCGCGGACGTTCCAGAACCTCGCGCTGTTCCGCGGCATGACGGTGCTCGACAACATCCTGCTCGGACGCCATGTGCACATGGGCGTCGGCGCCGGCGCGCTCCCGGCTCTGTTCTACTGGGTGTGGGCGGCGCGGCACGAGGTGCGGCATCGCCGCGCGGTCGAAGAGCTGATCGACTTCATGCAGCTGCAGGACATCCGCGACGAGCCGGTCGAGGCGGTGCCGCTCGGGCTGCAGAAGCGGGTCGAGCTCGCGCGCGCGCTCGCGGCCGACCCGCGGCTGCTCATCCTCGACGAGCCGATGGCCGGCATGAACCAGGAGGAGAAGGAATACATCGCGCGCTTCATCCTCGACGCGCGCGAGGAGCGCAACGCGACCGTGCTGCTGATCGAGCATCACATGGACGTCGTGACGTCGATCTGCGACCGCGTGATGGTGTTGAGCTACGGCGAGAACATCGCGCAAGGCGCGCCGCGCGACGCGATCTCGCAGCCGCGCGTGATCGAGGCCTATCTCGGCGAGCGCGCCGCCAAGCGCCATGTGGGGGCCGCGGCATGAACGCCCCCGTGCTGCCGCGCCAGCTCGTTGCGTCTTGGCCGATGCGGCCGGACGGCGCGCCGGCAACCCTGATCGCAGCGCTCGCGCGCAATGCGCGTGAGAGCGGCAATGCGACCGCGTTCCGCGAGCGCGACTACGGCATCTGGCAGGAGCGGACCTGGAACGACATTTTCGGCGAGACGCTGGCGCTCGCCGCCGCGCTCGAGGCGGTCGGGCTTGGTCCGGGGCATGCGCTCACGGTCATCGGCGACAATCGCACGCGGCTCTATCTGTCGATGGTCGCCGCGACCGCGCTGCGTGCGTTTCCGTCGCCGGTCTTCCCCGACGTCCCGCCCGAGGAGCTGACGTACTACTCGCGCTACGGCGAGCCGCGCATCGCGGTCGCCGAGGATCAAGAGCAGGTCGACAAGCTGATCGCGCTGCGCGAGCGCACCGGACGGCCGCACCGGATCGTCTATGACGATCCGCGCGGGCTCTCCGGCTACCCGGCCGACGTCGTGATCTCCTATGACGAGCTGCTGCTGCGCGGGCAGGCGCGCCTTGCCGCCGAGCCGCTGCTCGCCGCCGATCTCGTGTCGCGCGCCAGCGGCGACGACATCGCGGTGCTGATGCACTCTTCCGGCACGACGGGGGCGCCGAAAGGCGTGCCGCTGCGCCACCGCAACATTTTCGGCGGCGTGCTCAACGCGCTCGCTGCCGAGGTCGTGGTCGAGCGCGAGGACTATTACGCCTACCTGCCGGCCGCCTGGGTTGGCGATTTCGTGTTCAGCCTCGGCGCCGCAGTGCTGCTGCGCTTCACCGTGAACATTCCGGAGCGGCAGGAGACCGTGCTGCGCGATCTGCGCGAGGCGGCGCCGACCTGGTATCTCGCGGCGCCGCGCGCCTGGGACAACATGCTGACGCGCGTGCAGGTCGGCATCGAGGACTCGACGCGGCTGAAGCGCGCGCTGTTCCGCTACTTCATGCCGCGCGCCGTCGAGATCGAGCGCGGCCGGCTCGCCGGACGCGCGCCGAGCCTTGCGCAGCGCCTGGTGCTGCTCGCGGGCGAGATCCTCGTGTTCGGCCCGGTGAAGGACTATCTCGGCATGTCGCGCATCCGCCACGCCTTCACCGGCGGCGAGGCGATCGGCGAGGACACGTTCCTGTTCTTCCGCGCGCTCGGCGTGAATCTCAAGCAGATCTACGGCCAGACCGAGAGCTGCGCGCTCACCGCCGCGCAGGCCGACAACGCCGTGAAGCTGCACACGATCGGCAAGCCGCTGCCCGGCGTCGAGGTGCGCATCGACCACCAGGGCGAGATCCTGATCAAGTCGGCTTCCGTCATCGACGGCTATTTCGACGACCCGGAGGCGACGCAAAGGGCCGTCACGGACGGTTGGCTGCACACCGGCGATGCCGGCTATTTCGAGGACGACGGCGATCTGGTCGTGCTCGGCCGCGTGAGCGAGGTGGTGCACACGGCGGCGGGCGAGCGCTACATCCCGAACTACATCGAGAACCGCATCAAGTTCTCGCCTTACGTGCGCAACGTCGCGGTGACCGGTGCCGGCCGCGAGCAGCTCGGCGCGATCGTCTGCATCGACCAGGAGGCGGTCGGGCACTGGGCCGAGGAACGCGGCATTTCGTTCACCTCCTATGCGGAGCTGTCGCAGCGCCCGGAGGTCTACGAGCTCACCGCCGCGGTGCTCGCGCATGTGAACGAGCTGCTGCCGGCGGCGTTGCGGGTGCGGCGCTTCGTCAACCTGCACAAGGATTTCGACGCCGACGACGGCGAGATCACGCGTACCCGCAAGCTGCGCCGCAACGTCATCGAGGAGCGTTACGCCGCGCTGATCGACGCGCTCTATTCGGATGCGCGCGTCGTCGTGCAGGATGCGCGCATCACCTATGAGAGCGGCGACACCGGCACGATCCGCCGCACGCTCTCGATCCGGGAGGTTCCCTGATGGACCTCTGGCTGATCGGCGAGCTTGCCCTGACCGGCGCCCTGGTCGGCCTGATGTATGCGCTCGTCGCGCTCGGCATCGTGCTGGTCTACAAGACCTCGGGCGTCGCGAACTTCGCGCAGGGCGCGATCGCGATGACCGGCGGCTACGCCACCTGGGCCTTCGCGACCCTCCTCGGCGCGCCGCTCTTTCTCGCGATCCCGCTCGCGCTCGCCACCATGTTCGCGGTCGGCTTCCTGATCGAACGCGCGGTGCTGCGCCACATGGTCGGCCAGCCGGTGATCATGATCATCATGGTCACCTTCGGCATGGAGATCTTCCTGCGCGGCGTGATGCCGGGTCTGTTCGGCGTTTCAGTGAAGCGGCTCGATCTCGGCATCCCGCAGGCGCCGCTGTTCGTCGGCGAGATGCTGATCAATCGCGCCTACTTGATCGGCGGACTCGCCTCGGCGGCGCTGATCGTTGCGGCGATCGTGCTGTTCAACTCGCGCGCCGGCATCGTGATGCGGGCGGTGTCGGACGACCAGGGCGCGTCGTGGTCGGTCGGCATCCGGGTCGAGCGCGCGATCGCGATCGCGTGGGGCCTTTCGGCCGGCAGCGCGACCGCGGCCGGCATCCTCTGGGGCGCGACGCAGGGCGTCGACTGGTCGCTGTCGCTGTTGCTGATGAAGGCGCTCGCGATCGCGATCCTCGGCGGGCTCGACAGCATTCCGGGCGTGCTGCTCGCCGGCCTCATCGTCGGCGTGTGCGAGAGCCTCGCGACCGGCATCGTCGATCCGCTGGTCGGCGGCGGCACGCGCGACATCGTGGCGTCGCTTATTATCCTCATGACGCTGCTCGTGCGGCCATACGGGCTGTTCGGCCGGGAACAGATCGAGCGGGTGTGATGCTGTATCGCCGCGCCGGCATCCGCCACACTTCGTACCGCCATGAGCGCATGCTCTGGCCGCTGCCGTTCGACCGCACCCTCGTCGGCGTCATTGCGGCGTTCCTGCTGGCGGCGCCGTTCCTGATCGACCGGCTCTATCTCGTCGCCTACCTGCTGCCCTGGCTGATCTGGTCGGCGGCCGCGCTCGGACTCAACCTGTTGATGGGCGGGGCTGGACAGATCCATCTCGGCTACGGCGCCGTGATGGCGATCGGCGCCTACACGTCGGTGCACCTGGTGCGCGCCGGCGTTCCGTTCGAGCTCGCGATGCTCGCCGGCGGGCTCGCGAGCGCGGTCATCGGCATGATCTTCGGCGTCGCGGCGTTGCGCGTGAAGACGCTTTATCTGGCCATGTCCACGCTCGCGATGCAGTACATCGTCGACTTCGTCATCGCCCACGTGCCGGCGATCAGCGGCGGCACGCAGGCGACGATCCAGGTGCCGCCGGTGCGCTTCCTCGGGCTTCGCATCGAGGGCGACATCGCGACCTATTATTTCGCCCTCGCGGTCTGCGCGGTCGTGATGTTGTTCATGCTCAACGTGCAACGCACCGGCTTCGGACGCGCGCTCGCGGCGGTGCGCGAGAAGGATTACGCCGCCGAAGTGATCGGCGTGGACACGTTCAAGTTCAAGCTGCTGGCGTTCTGGACCTCGTCCTTCATTGGCGGCGTGGTCGGTGCGGTGCTGGTGGTGTGCTATTTGCGCAGCGTCTCGCCGGACCAGTTCCACATCGATCTCTCGGTGCAGATCGTCGCGATGGTGATCGTCGGCGGGCTCGGCTCAGTGCTCGGCAGCTTCTTCGGCGCGGCGCTCATTCTGTTCGCACCGATCGTGCTGAACAACGCGGTGGCGGCGCTCACCTCCGCGGCCGGCCTGCCGCTCAGCGCCGACCTGCGCGCGCACATCCCGCTGATGCTCTATGGTGCGCTAATCGTCGGCTTCCTGGTGCTCGAACCGCTCGGTCTTGCGAAAATCTACGACAACATCCGCAACTACTTCCTGGTGTGGCCGTTCCGCTATGCCCGACGATAGAGCCTTGATCTGAAACGACGCCCAACAAAACGGAGGAGACGCAAATGAAACTCGACCGACGCGACTTTTTGGCCGGCACCGCCGCGATGACGCTCTCAGCGGCCGGCACTGCGCCCGCCTTCGCGCAGGACAAAGTGGTGAAGATCGGCATGCCGATGGACTTCACCCGCGTCTACACCTTCGTGACCGCCGAGTACGCGCAAGGGCATCGGGACTATCTCACGCTGATCAACGACAGCGGCGGCGCCGGCGGCTACAAGATCCTCGCCGACATCACGGACCACGGTAATGATATCCCGCGCGCGATCGAGGCCTATGAGCGCATGAAGCGCGAAGGCGCGGTGCTAATCGATCCGCTCTCCACGCCGGTCGCGCGCGCGCTGGTGCCGCGTGCGCTCGAAGACAAGATCAACATGGTGACGACGCTGTCGGGCCGCAGCGATGCCGCCGACGGCGAAGTGTTCCCCTATGTGATGCCGCTGTCGCCGAACTACTGGACCCAAGCCGGCATCCTGATCGACTACTTCCGCCAGGTCGACAAGGACCTGAAAGGCAAGAAGATCGTCCTCGTCCACATCGACACGCCATTCGGCAAGGAGCCGATCCCGATCTACCAGGCGCTGTCGGAAAAGCTCGGCTATTCGTTCCAGACCTTCCCGTATGCGCCGCCCGGCAATGACCAGGCGGCGATCTGGCCGCAGGTGCGCCGCGCGCAGCCCGACTGGGTGATCTTCTGGGGCGCCGGCGTCGGGCAGACCACGGCGCTCTCGGAAGCGGTGCGCAACGGGCTGAAGATGGATCGCATCTCGTCGAGCGTGTGGCTCTCGGAATCCGACATGGAGGTCGTCGGCAAGGACGCCTGCAAGGGCGTGATCAAGTTCGAGGCCGCGGCCGGCGGGCGTGACCCGAAGGTGATCCAGGCGATCGTGAAAGATGTGATCGGCAAGGGGAAGGGCGCGGGGCCGGAGGCCAAGGTCGGCACCAGTTACTACAACATCGGCGTGATGATGGCGGCGATCGTCGCCGAAGGGGTGCGCAAGGCGGCCGAGAAGGCGCCGAACGGCCCGGTCACCGGTCCGTGGCTCAACGCCGGCATCCAGTCAATTGAAAACTTCACCGCCGACGGCATGCTGCCGGGCATCACTGTCACGGCGAAGGATCATCAGGGCGGCGGCAGGGGGCGTGTCGCGCGCTGGGACGGCGCGAAGTTCGTGCCGCAAACGGACTGGTTCGCCGCCAACCAGGATCTGGTCTGGGCCGAGATCAAGAAATATTCCGAGGAGTTCAAGAAGACCGGGAAGTGAAGTGGGCGCTGGTCTCGAGGAAGCGTCGTGCTGCTCTCGCTCAACAACGTCGAGGTCGTCTATGACCGCGTGTTCCTCGCGGTCAAAAGTGTCTCGATCGACGTGCCCGAGGGGGGCCTCGTTGCCCTGCTCGGGGCGAACGGCGCCGGCAAGAGCACGACGCTGAAATCGATCAGCGGACTCTTGAAGCCCGAGCGTGGCGAGGTGACACGCGGCGAGGTCCGTTTCGCGGGCGCAGATCTGCTGCGGCTCGATCCGCCCGAGCGCGTGCGCGCCGGCATCGCGCACGTGCTGGAAGGGCGGCGCGTGTTCGGGCAGCTGACGCCGGAGGAGAACCTGCTCGCCGCCGCCTCGATGCATCGCGACCGCGCGCATGTGAAGGCGCTGATGCAGCGCACCTTCGCGTGGTTCCCGCGCCTGACCGAACGCGCCAAGGCGAAGTCCGGCTATCTGTCGGGCGGCGAGCAGCAGATGCTCGCGATCGGCCGCGCGCTGATGACCGAGCCGAAGCTGTTGCTGCTCGACGAGCCGAGTCTGGGCCTGGCGCCGTTCCTGGTGGACGAGATCTTCGACATCATCCGCCGCATCAACCAGGAGACCGGCGTCGCGGTGCTGCTGGTCGAGCAGAACGCCGCCGCCGCTCTCGAGGTGGCCGAGACCGCCTACCTGATCGAGAACGGCCGCGTGGTGATGAGCGGCACCGCCGAGGTGGTGAAGGCAAACCCGGACGTCGAAGCCGCATACTTGGGCGGCGGCCACACGGTGGATTTCAAGGCTGTGAAGCATTATCGACGCAGGAAGCGGTGGCTTGCGTAGAGAGGTCGATCCGCCTTGCCTTCACCGCCCCCTGGCTGATCATGGAAGTCGCCGACGGGCCGAGCGGCGTTGAACGCGTCTATCGCGAAGTGCTCGCAGGCGAAACGTCACCGGACAAGGCGCAGATCCTGTCGATTGCTGGACGATGATCCCTTCGAGGATTGCTGTCTGTCTTTCACGCGCGACCTGCCACGGCCACTTCGCAGGTCACATGCTGACGCCGGCGCGATCCGAGAGCCACACATCCTAACTACGAATCTGGGGGTCAGGAGTTCGAATCTCTTCGGGCGCGCCAGTTGCAACTTACGCCAGAACACGCTGGAGCCGCCGCTGCCTGGCCTCTGCTGCGCCGGCGTTCGCGCGCCGCCAGTGCCGATCCGCTTGAGCGCGCAGTCGAGACCGCCGCATGAGCCGGAATTGCGGTGACCGTGCAATCAGTTCTCGCCGGCCCTTTTCCGCATGAGCAAGCAAGCTATCATCCGGCAATCGGTACGCGATTGAGTGCGCCGAAATCGGCGGAGATTGCCCGGCTGCCGCCGCGCCGCAAGGTTAGGACGCTGGCAATGAAAGAGTGGGAAAACTACTTTGTGCTCACCGGCACCGGCGCCGTTACGCTGATTGGTCTTCTGTTTGTCGTCATCACGCTCGGCGCCGAACGCGCGCCACGCGACGGCCAGCGGCTGTTGCGGACCTACCTTACGCCCACGCTCATTCACTTCGGCGTGGTATTCCTGATTGCCCTTCTCGCGTTATCGCCGGAAGGCGACAGGCTGATCCTGCCGTTCGGGCTGATCGGCATCGCCGGAGCCGTCTATAGCCTGAGCATTCTGCTGAAGCTCGCACGCAGCCACGAGACGTGGGACGCTTTGCTCTTCCACGCTGGCATCCCCATCGTTTGTTACCTGGGAGTTATTGCGGCCGCCTGGCTTGGCGTGACTTCGACGAGGCAAGCATACTCAGCCCTCCGGCTCGTTTCCGCGTTGCTCTTGCTCGCCGGAATGCGGAACGCCTGGGCGGCTGCCACCGAGGTCGCGCATTCGAAATCATCATAGCCGCGCTCCCGGCCGGATGTCGTTCCCGGCTCTTCGCGTCGGTTCCGGCGTGCGGCCGAGATGTCCGCGGTTGCGGGGTGACCGGACCTCGTCACGCGACCGAAGCGGGCCTCGACGCCGTCGAGCTCATTCCTTTCGCGACAGCGGCCTGGCGCAGAATGAGCGTGCCCAAAGCCACGCAACAAAAAAACGTCATGTCATTGCGGGCCCGGCACATTTGCACTCACATAATGCGGCAACCATGTTTCGCGCGCCGCATCTTAAAGGCAACGCGCGGTCTTGCCGGGCCCAACGCCATGTCATCGTCATCGGAAGTCAGTGCGCGTATTCCGCAACCGATCGCCATCAAGGCGCAGCTCAATGAGGACTGGCTCGCCGTCCTCATCGGGCTCATGGTCTTCGCGCTCGCACTGTTCAGCCTGAGCGGCTCCGATGTTCTCGGCTGGGCCGTCACCACTTCGGTCTATACCGATGTGACCCAGGCGCTCGCCCCGTTTGCGAAATCCTATGCCTGGCTCGGCGGCGGGGGCGCGCTCGCCGCGACCTACCTGGCGCTGCTGGTGGTCCTCAGCGCCGGCGTCGGGGCGCTCGGCGCCAACATCGGGAAATTCGCTCTCGCCTTCACGGTCGTCTTCGCGCTCGCCTATGCGAGCTGGATCTTCGGGAGCTACGCCTATGTGGCTGCGGTGACGCCGGCCGAGCAGCAACGCTTCGGCGTCGCCTGGTCGCTCAAGCTGACGAACGAAGGCGGGTTCATCGTCGCGCTGCTCGTCGGCATCGCGATCGCGAATTTCCTGCCGCGTTTCGCCGAATGGCTGAAGGACGCGATCCGCCCCGAACTCTACATCAAGATCGCAATCGTCATTCTCGGCGCGAGCGTTGCGGTGACGGCCGCCGGCCGGCTGAATCTCGCCTCGTCGCTGCTGCTGCGCGGCGTCGCCGCCATCGTCGAGGCCTATCTGATCTATTGGGCGGTCGTCTATTTCGTCGCGCGCAAATGGTTCGGCTTCAGCCGCGAATGGTCGGCGCCGCTCGCCTCCGGCATCTCGATCTGCGGGGTCGCCGCCGCGATCGCGACCGGCGGAGCGATCAGGGCGCGTCCGGCCGTGCCGGTGCTGGTTTCCTCCCTGGTCGTGATCTTTGCCGTGGTGGAGGTGCTGATCCTTCCGTTTCTCGCACAGACCTTTCTCTGGCGCGAGCCGCTCGTGGCCGGCGCCTGGATCGGCCTTGCGATCAAGACCGACGGCGCCGCGGTCGCCGGCGGCGGCATCACGGAGTCGCTGATCCTCGCCAAGGCCGCGGCCGAGGGCGTCAGGTATCAGCCCGGCTGGATCATCGCGGCGACGACCACGATCAAGGTGTTCATCGACATCTTCATCGGCGTCTGGGCCTTCATCCTCGGCTACATCTGGACCAACCACATCAACCGCAGCGCCGACAAGGCGCGGGCGTCGGAAATCTGGCAGCGCTTTCCGAAGTTCATCCTCGGTTTCATTCTGGTGTTCGCCGTTTCGCTCTGGCTGGCGCTCGCAACGACGGCGGACGTCGCCAAGGCGCTCCCGGCCGCCGCCGGCGAAGCCAACGTCTTTCGCGTGATCTTCTTCATCCTGACGTTCTTCTCGGTCGGCGTGCTGTCGGATTTCCGCAAGCTCTGGCAGCAGGGCTTCGCCAAGCTCGCCGCCGTCTACGTAGTCACCCTGTTCGGCTTCGTGATCTGGGTCGGCCTGCTGATCTCATGGCTGTTCTTCAGCGGCGTGAAGCCGCCGCTCGCAAGCTGAGCCGACAACCTAAAGGAAACAGCGATGTCCGAAACCGATCTCGTCCCCGGCCATGGCGGCAGCGAATACGAGCCGCTGTTGCCGGTGGAAAAGAAGCTGATCGGCTGGAGCCTTGGCATCGGCGTCGTCCTGCTGATCGTGCTCGTGATCTTCAGCGACCTCATCCCATCAAGGCTCTGAGCAACGAGGAGAAGAAGCCGTCATGTCGCTCGATGCAGCTGTTGCCCCCCGGAACCTGACCGCAACGCTTCACTACCTCAAACGCGGCCCGGATAAGCCGGCCTTCTATCGCGTCGATCCGCCGCCGGGCGTGCCGAAGTGGAACGGCATCGACGATCCGCGCGAGGTGCCGATCGAGGACGCGCGCGGCCGCGAAGCCGAGTTCACGCTCGACCGCAACGGCTTTGCCCTGGTCAAGGCGCCGACCGCGGTCGCGGACTTCTATGACGAGGAGGAGATCAAGCGCGTCTATTATCCGGAGGTCGAGCGGCTGCTGCGCGATCGGCTGGGGGCGCGCCGCGTGTTCGTCTTCGACCACAATGTGCGCAACGCCGGACGGCCCGGCCTCGCGCCGCCCTCGCGGCAGGTCCATAACGACCACACGGTGAACTCGGCGCCGCGCCGCGTGCGCGACCACCTCGGCGCCGACGCGGAGGAGCTGCTGAAACACCGCTTCGGCGTCGTCAATGTGTGGCGTCCGATCCGCGGTCCGGTGCTGGATTCACCGCTCGCGCTGTGCGACGCGCGCAGCTTCAGCGACCACGATCTGATCGCGAGCGATCTCGTCTATGCCCATGTGCGCGGCGAGACCTCGCGCGTCGAGTACAAGCCGGCGCATCGCTGGTACTACTTCTCGCAACAGCAGACGGATGAAGCGCTGTTGATCCGGATCCATGACAGCGCCGATGACGGCCGCGCGCGGCTGTCGTTCCACACGTCATTCGAGAATCCGCTCGCGCCCGATGCGCCGCCGCGCGAGAGCATCGAGGTGCGTACGCTGGTGTTCTTCCCGCCCGTGTCCTGAGTCCGCTTTCTGCCCCGCGGCGGCCGACCTCGAAGCGACGCCGGGCCGGGGCAGGATCCGCGCGCGGCGCCTGCGGCGCGCCAACCTGAAGGAGCGAGGCTGATGATCACGAAACGCAAAGTGCTCGGTGCGGCGCTCTCTCTCGGCGTGCTTGCCGCGAGCCGTGCACGGGCCGAGGACAGACCGGCCGAGATCCGCATCGGCACGCAGAAGGGCGGCTTCTTTCCGGCGGTCAGGCAGCGGCGCAAGGTCGAGGAGGTGTTCAAGCCGCTCGGGGTCGAGATCCGGTGGGTCGACTTCCAGTTCGGCCCGCCGCTCCTCGAGGCAATCAATGTCGGCAGCGTCGACTTCGGCTATGTCGGCGATACGCCGCCGATCTTCGCGCAGGCGGCCGGTGCCAAGATTCGCTACGCGGCCGCGGTCAAGTCGGAAGGAACGACGCAGGCGATCATCGTGCTGCCGGATTCGCCGATCCGGACGCTTGCCGATCTCAAGGGCAAGCGCGTCGCCTTCGGCCGCGGGTCGAGCGCGCACAATCTCCTGGTCGCCGCCCTGGAGAAGGCCGGGCTCGGCTGGAGCGACATCACGCCGGCGCCGCTTGCGCCGGCCGACGCGACCGCGGCGTTCGTGAAGGGATCGGTCGACGCCTGGTCGATCTGGGATCCTTACCTGGCGCTGGCCGAGCTCAAGGACAGAGCGCGCGCGATCGCCTTCGACAAGGACGTGCACACCGCCAACGCCTTCTACATCGCGGGCGCGGACTTCGTGGAGAAATACCCGACCGCGGTCGCGCGGCTCAACGCGGTGTTCGCCGCCGAAGGCGAATGGGCCAACCTGCATCACGACGAAGTGGCGCAGGCCCAGGCCGAGGCCACCGGCGTCGACATCGCGGCAGTGCGGCGCTTCGTCGATCGCTCGAATTACCGCGTCGTCCCGGTCGACGGCGCGATCGTGCAGAGTCAGCAGGCGGTCGCCGACCGCTTTGCGCGGCTTGGCCTGATCCCGAAGGCGATCAACGTTTCCGACATCGTCTGGAAGTGGACGCCCGGTTCATAGCGCTCGCATCGGAAAAGGGTGGACGCGATCAGCGCTTGCGCCTCGAAAGCTGCAGCGACTGCAGGATGCGCGTGTAGACCGGCACCCTTTCGGCGAACCCCGGCGGGTGCGCCGCCGCCGCAACCCGTCTGCGCCGGCATCATGCCAGCCGCAATGACCGCTACGAAGCCCGGGTCAGCTCGACGCCATCGACCGTCATCTTCCATGCTCCCCCCTCCTGGTGCGGCGGTTTCGACACCTGGAAGGTCGAGGAGAGGAACGGAATGCCGACGACGAAATTGTCGCCCTCGAACCGGCGCAGCGGGGCGTCGATCGATTTCGTGCTGTTGCCGTCGACGCGCTTGTAGTGGACGGACCCGTCCTTGGTGATCTGCAGGCTCATGTTCGACGCGCGCCATTCGCCGACGTAAGCGGCCTTGTCGTCCGGCACCGCCTGTCCGCACGCCGCCAGCGTCAGCAGCGCCGCGCCGGCAATCGCGAACTGAATTTGCTTGCGCATTCCGCTCTCTCCCCCATCGCGCCGCCGCGGGCGCCCCCCGCGATGCGCAAGTGCCACGGCCCGGCACCCGCACACGGTCGCGTTGCGACCGTACCGATGGCGCCGCCGTTCTGCCGGGACGCTGCCCGCCAAGATCGGCGGACGAATCGGTGCGCCCCGCGAATCGGAGCCTATCGCGGGATTTGCGGGCCCTGAAAGCCGCCGCAGCGGTGGCGCGCGCATTTTCAACCGCCGTTTCGGGAGGCCATGTGCGGCGTGGCGCACGGATCGTGATCCTGCTGTGCGGTGGCGACAAGCGCGATCGCATCGAGACCGTGAACAAGCCGAAGGCGGCTTGACGCACCGAGCGAGCGGCCGCCTGCGATGACCGATTGTCGTCGCCCGCCGATTCAAGTACCGCTAGTGGTGAGCCAGCGGGGCTTTCGGGAGTAGGAGATTGGCGAGCAAGACAGTCGCGGACGCTGTCTCCCGGTTCGGCACGAGCGTCAAATCCAAGCTTTCCAACATCGCGATCAGCGGCGCGCCCGAGGATCAGCTGCGCGGCCCGCTCGACGTATTCTTTCAAGATTTGGCCGGGCTCGCCGGCCTGCCGGCGGACTCGGTTCACCTCGTCGGCGAGACGACCCAATCCGACTTGAAGACGCGCCCGGATTTCGCCGTCACGGCTTCCAAGGCGCTCGTCGGCTTCATCGAGGTCAAGGCCCCGGGCAAGGGCGCAGACCCGCGCAAGTTCAATGACCCGCACGACAAGGAGCAATGGAACAAGCTCAAGTCGTTGCCGAACCTGCTGTACACCGACGGCAATGCCTTCAGCCTGTGGCGCGATGGCAAGCTCGAAGGCTCAATCATTCAGCTCGATGGGAATGTCGAGAGCGCCGGCGCGAAGCTCGCCGCCCCCGATACGCTGCTGCCGCTCATTGCGGATTTCCTGCAGTGGAAGCCGATCGCGCCGAAGACCGCAAAGCAGCTCGCCCATGTCAGCGCGCGCCTCTGTCGCCTGCTGCGCGACGAAGTCACCGAGCAGATGGATCGAAACAGTCCGGGGCTTACCGGGCTCGCGGAGGACTGGCGCAAACTGCTCTTTCCGCAGGCCGACAATGCGCAGTTCGCCGACGGCTACGCGCAGGCGGTGACGTTCGGGCTTTTGGTCGCGCGGGCGCGCGACATTTCGCTGGAGCAGGGCACCGAAGCGGCGGCGCAAGAGCTGCGCAAGTCGAGCTCGCTGATCGGGACGGCGCTGCGGTTGCTGACCGAGGACTCGTCGAACCAGGAGGCGCTCAAGACCTCGCTCGGGACGCTGACCCGCGTGCTGAACGAGGTCAACTGGCACACGATCAGCAAGGACAGAGCGGAGGCGTGGCTTTATTTCTACGAGGACTTCCTCGAAGTCTACGACAACACGCTGCGCAAGCGGACCGGATCGTACTACACGCCGCCGGAAGTCGTGTCCGCGATGGTCAATCTCGTTGACGAGTGCCTGCGCGGCCCGCTGTTCGAGCGCGCGAACGGCTTCGCGGCCGCCGACGTGGTGGTCGCCGATCCGGCGGTTGGGACCGGCACGTTCTTGCTCGGGGTGCTGCGCCGTATCGCGGCGACGGTCACCGAGGATCAAGCGGGGCGATCGAGAATGCCGCAAAGCGCGTGATCGGATTCGAGCTGCAGTTCGGGCCGTTCGCGGTGGCGCAGCTGCGGCTGATCGCCGAATTGCAGGCGCTGATGGGAACGCCGCCGTTGCCGGAGCTTCGCCTGTTCATCACCGACACGCTCGGCAATCCGTTCATCGAGGAAGAGCGGCTCGGGCAGACCTATGAGCCGATCGCAGTGTCGCGACGAGCGGCCAACAGAGTGAAGAAGGAAGAGCGGATCACGGTCGTCATCGGGAATCCGCCGTACAAGGAAAAGGCCGAGGGGCGAGGCGGTTGGATCGAGCAAGGGTCAGGTGGAAAGCTGGTCGCGCCGCTCGATCGCTGGCGACCGCCGCCGGAATGGGGCGTTGGCGCGCACGTCAAGCATCTGAAAAATCTCTACATCTATTTCTGGCGCTGGGCGACGTGGAAGGTCTTCGGCGCCGGCAATTACGCGGCGACCGGCAATCCCGACAAGGACGAGGAGGGCGTCGTCTGCTTCATCACGGTCGCGGGCTTTCTCAACGGGCCAGGCTTCGAGAAAATGCGGGACGATTTGCGTCGCACTTGCTCGGAAATCTGGGTGGTCGACTGCTCGCCGGAAGGGCATCAGCCGGATGTGCCGACACGGATTTTCCAGGGTGTGCAGCAACCCGTGTGCATCGTGCTCGCCGCGCGCAAGCTGAGCAAGGGTGGTGAAGAGCCGGCGCGGGTGCGGTTCCACGCGTTGGCCCAAGGGCGGCGCGAAGACAAGTTCGCCGCGCTCGCAAAGCTGTCTCTGCGCGGCCCCGACTGGACAGAGTGTCCACGAGGCTGGCGTGATCCGTTTCTTCCGGAAGCGGCCGGTGCGTGGGCAACTTTCCCCGCACTCAAGGAGCTTTTCATCTATGACGGCGCGGGCGTGATGCCCGGACGCACCTGGATTATCGCTCCCGATTCAGAATCGTTGAGCCGGCGTTGGCTGAAGTTAACGAATGAAAAGGACGCGAAGAAACAGGAAGAGTTATTTCATCCCCACGAAGGCGGCGACAAGACCGTCATCAAGAAGGCGAAGGATGGTCTTACTGGCCACGAGTACCGTTCGGAAGCGGTTAAAGATGACAAGAAGTCAGTGATCGCGCCAGCCCGATATGGCCTTCGGTCATTTGACCGACAATGGATTACTCCTGACTCAAGATTGATCAATCGCCCCAATCCGACACTCTGGAATGCCTACTCGGGTCGCCAAGTCCATCTAACTGCACCGGAAGATCGCACGCCGACAGCGGGGCCGGCGGTGACCATAACCGCTCTCATTCCCGACCTTCATCACTACCACGGCCGAGGCGGACGCGTTTACCCGCTATGGCGTGATCGCGCCGCGACGCAGCCGAATGTGAAGCCGGCGCTGCTGGCGCATCTGGCGAATATGTACGCGCAGCCGGTGAAGGCCGAAGACGTGATGGCCTATCTCGCCGCCGTCTTGGCGCATCCGGGGTTTACCGCCCGCTTCAAGGCCGATCTCGTGCGCCCGGGCCTTCGGGTTCCCCTGACGGCGGACGCCACGCTGTTTGCAGAGGCAGTTGCGCTCGGAGCGGAAGTGATCTGGCTTCACACTTACGGCGAACGCTTCGCCGATCCTGCGGCCGGGCGTCCGAAGCAGGCACCGCGCCTGCCGAAGGAGAGCGCGCCTGTCATTCCGGCGGACGGCGCCATTCCGGGCGCGCCCGAGCCGCTGCCCGATGACATGGATTACGATCCGGCAACGCGGCGGCTGAAGGTCGGCAAGGGCTACGTCGCGAACGTCACGCCGGAGATGTGGGCCTACGAGGTCTCGGGCAAGCAAGTGCTCTGGCACTGGTTCAGCTATCGCCGGCGCGACCGTAGCCGTCCGATCATCGGCGATCGTCGCCCGCCATCGCCGCTCGATTCCATTCAGCCGGGTCATTGGCTCCCGGAATACACGAGCGACCTGATCGACTTGCTGCACGTGCTGGGGCGGCTGATCGCGCTGGAGCCAAGGCAAGCTGATCTCCTGAGCCGGATTTGCGACAACCCGCTGTTGAACGCCGAAGAGCTGCGCGCGGCCGGCGCGTTCGCGATGCCCGAGATGATGGCGGCGCCGAAAGGCAAGCACAAAGGCAAGGCTCAACCGGAGCCGTGAGCTGCGGGGACAAGTGCGAGACGCGGGTCGCGCGCGGCGCGAGGATCGCGCATCATCCGCTGATTCGATGACCGAAAGTACGACATGACCTCACCGCGCCAGCGCGACCTCTTTCACGACGAAGAGCAGTCCGAGCTCTTCGACGAGGCACCCACGCCCGAGTTTCATCCCGACCCGGATGCGGTGCGTGCGCAGCTGCAGCGAATCCTCGCCGAGGCGAGGGCCGCCAAGACGCTGCCGTGGGAGCCGAACAAGGCCGCGCTGTATCAGACCATTTTCCCACAGATGACTCGCTGTCTGCCGGAAGACGAGGGCGCTCAGCTGCGTTTCGCGTTTGAAAGCGAGTTGCTGCGATTGAAGGCGGCGTGACCGGCACGCGCAACCTCGTACGGCGATTTCGCCGCCAACGGGCTTACCAATACTGCCGCGTCGCCTCTGCGTTGCGAAAGGGCGCGCTGCCTGCGGCTAAGCCCGGGATCGCCGCGGACGGCTTGCCTGCCCTTCCACGTACTCGCGCAGCGCTCGATTGATCCGGGTCTGATACCCCTCATTGGATGTCGCGTGGCTCTTGAACCAGGCGACGACATCGGCATCGAGCCGAAGCGTCAGCTGCTGCTTGACCGGCCGATAGAAGAGACCGCGCTTGGCGCCGGACCAGTCGAGGAGCTCCGGCGCGTCCGAGGTATCGATCGCGTCGTCCCGCAGCGCCGCCAGCGACTTCAGCTCGCGCCGCTGTTCAGGCGTCAAGCGCCTGGTAGTTCCCTTCCTCATAGGCTTTCCTTTCGCGGGCGGTGGCCTTTCGGACGCTGATGATACGACCAACCGACGCGCCGTCCTTGGATTCTACGGGCCCGCACACTTCTTCCAATTCTTGGCACCTTGGCGGCCTATGGGAAGCTCAATCCCACCGCGCCCGCAACTTGATCGCGGCGAGCACGAGGGACTGGGCGAGAAAGAACAGCCCCAGCGCGACCAGCGCCCACGCCACCGGTCCGGCGGCGGCCGGTGCCGGCGGCGACCAGGCGTTGACGATCAGGATGATCGATATCAGCGCGCTGAACGCGAGGTTGCCGAAGCTCCGCGCCGCGGCGCGCGTCTCGAGCCGCTCGCGCCAGGTGATCTGCGCGTCCGTGCGCCGCAGCACCGCCAGCAGCGGACGCAAGGCGCGCCATTGATGCAGGTAGAGGAGGCCGGCGGCCGCGAGGCTCGCGGCGAGAAGCGCGAGCCCGAGCTCCTTCATCGCGTCGCCGGTCACGTCCGCCAGCGCCGCCGTCCACCACGCAAGCCAGGCCAGCGCCAGCAAGGTGAGGATCAGGCCGCGCACGCCGAGGATGCGCATGCGCGCGGCGATCGCGCGCCGCTCGCTCTCGGTCACGAGATAGTGCGGGGCGCGGGAGAAGAGCCGCGGCTGCGGGGCGCGGAAGACGTAACCGTCTCCCACCCGCTTGAACCGAACCGCGATCCGCTCCGACGCGGGGCTTTCAGCCACGGCAACGATCTCCGGGCGTTGGCGTTCTCCGACGTCTGCTTTGTCGCCTCGTGCAGGGAAACGGTGAACCAGAAGCGGGAATAGCCGCATTCCTCGGCAACCCGCGCGAGGGCTAGCGTGCTGGCGAGTCGGGTGCGCAGCCGCGGATCCTCGCCCCGGTATCCTTGATCCAGAATGGAGAGCGAGAGAGCTTCGCACCGCATGACCTGCTCCTTCGATCTGCTGCTTCGATCTGCTGCTTCGACCTGTTGCTTCGATCTTTCCCTTGGCGCGGGACAGCGACCGTCCGACGCCGATCGAGTCCTTGCGCCGGCGCGTTCCAGGCGGCGTGCGCGAGAACGGAGCGGCGCGAGGTGCCACGCTGTAGCGGAGAGAAGCGCAGCACGCTGTCACGCGCGAAACAGCCGAGGTTGGCCGGCTAGAGCACGTTTGTTTGAGGCCGAAGCGCTCGCCGCGAACGCGGCCTACTCCCCTCCCCCATAGCCCGTCGAAGACGGGCGTGAACGCCCTTTCGTGGGGAGGGGTTGGGGGTGGGGGTCGCAGTTATTGCGCGTTGAATGTCCTCGAGCACGCCGTCGATGTTTGTCAGCACGTCGTTGTTCCAATAGCGAAGGACGCGATAGCCCTCTGACTCAAGAAATCTGGTGCGTGCCGCATCAGCGTCGGATTGTTCCCCGTGCTGACCTCCATCGACTTCGATTACGATCCGCGCCGCATGACTGGCGAAATCGACGATGTAAGTTCCGAGCCGAACCTGCCGCCGAAAGTGCGTCTTCGCGAGCGGTAGACGATAACGCAAGTGCCACCAGAGTTTTCGCTCCGCCTCGGTCGGCGTGGCACGCATTGAGCGCGCGCGAATGCGATTTGGCGGAACGATCGAGCGATCCCGCGTCGCCCAGACGCGGCTTTCGTCCGAAGGTCCAGGATCGCGGTCTCGCGCCATCGCCCGGCCCCCACCCCTAGCCCCTCCCCACAAGGGGGAGGGGAACAGGCCGAGCTTGCGGCACCGCTCGATTCAACGTCAAGCAATCGTGCGCTAGATTCTTGCGTTGGCGCATATCCTTGTCGGAAAACCGACGTCCACCTTTCCGGGATATGCGCACTAGCCGGAGCGCTGCCGCCGCTCGGCTCTGCGAAAGGCGGCAACGCGCGCGCTGGGCGGGACGCGGCCGAGCGGCAGCGGGCGATCCCGCGCGGGGATCGGCGCGGTGCAGCGCGCGAATGGCCTCAGGTCAAACCGCTGTGGCGGCGCCGCCCGGCGATCCGGCGCCGATCTTGCGGCCGGATCAGCGCGCGCGCGCCCAGCACGGCGAGCAGCAACAGCGCAAAGCCGGCGACAAATCCGGCGGCGAGCGCGATGGTGTGCAGGAGGAATGCCACCTCGACCGCCCAGAGCGGCTGCGGCGTCTGCTCAAGCGCGATCGGCTCGATGTCGGGAACGAACGCCTGCTCGGCCACGAAGGCAAGCAGCAGCACCGCGAGGCTGGCGAGGAACACCAGCCTTGCCTCGCGCAACGCCTGACCGTTCGTGCCGGCATCCGCTGCCATCGTGATCTCTCGCTTCGCCTTGCGGCGCTCAGTTCTCGGTCACCTGCCGCTTGCGCTCGGCGAGCCTTGCCCGGACGGTCAGCGCCTGCTTGCCGCGCAGCACGCCGAGCTCGACCTCGTCGCCGGCGCGCAAGAGCCCGATCCGGGCGCTCAGATCCGTCGCGCCCCTGACGGCGGCGCGGTCGAGCGCCGTGATCACGTCGCCGACCTTGAGGCCGGCATGCTCGGCCGCGGAGCCTGGATCGACCTTGGTGATCACCGCGCCCGCAACGGTCTCGGGCAGCGCCAGCTTGCTGACCATGTCCGGCGTCAGGTCGCGCATCGCGAAGCCGAGCTGACCGTGCCGCACGTCGCCATATTTCAGCAGCTGGTTGACAATGCCGCGCGCGAGATTGACCGGGATCGCAAACCCGATGCCGACGTTGCCGCCGCTCGGCCCGACGATCGCGGTGTTGATGCCGATCAGCTCGCCGCGCAGGCTGACCAGCGCGCCGCCGGAATTGCCCGGGTTGATCGAGGCGTCGGTCTGGATGAAGTCCTCGTAGCGCTCGATCCCGAGGCCGCCGCGCTGCAGCCCGCTGATGATGCCGGAGGTCGCGGTCTGCCCGATCTGGAACGGATTGCCGATCGCGATCACGAAGTCGCCGACCTCGAGCTGGTCGGAGTCGCCGAACGGAATGGCGGTGAGGTCGCTTGCCTCGACCTTGACCAGCGCAATGTCGGTCTCGGGGTCGCCGCCGAGGCGCTGGCCGGTGAGCTGCCGGCCGTCCGCGAAGGTGATCGTGATCTCCTCGGCATGCTCGACGACGTGGTTGTTGGTGACGATCAGGCCGGCACGGCCGTCGATCACCACGCCCGAGCCGGCGGCCTGGATCTCCTGCTCGGCCGGCTGCTCGGGCAGGCCGAAGAACTGGCGCAGCGCCGGATCGTTCAGCGGCGAATTCTGCGGCTGCGCCACGTGACCCTTGATGCGGATGTTGACGACGCTCGGCGTGACCTTTTTCAGGATCGGGGCGAGCGTCGGGATCTCGCCCGCTCCGGTGCCGATCGCGACCGGCGGTCCGGCCTCGGCGCGCGTGCTTGCCGGCAGCGCCAGCGCGAGGGCGAGCAGAATTCCCGTGCAAAACCGCATCATGGCGCAAGCCTCTCCTCGACGGTCCAGGCGCGACAAAGACAGCACAAGGAAAGGCCTTGGTTGTTGATCTGACGCAAACCGGCGCCCGCGGGCCGCGCTAAACCAGCACGGCAGTCTTGATCCGTCTCAGTCTCGGATCGCATCCGGGGGAACGCAGTCATGGACCTGAAACAGGCAATCTACGGCCGCCGCGCGGTGCGCGAATACACGGCCGAGCCGGTGGCGGACGCCACGTTGCGCGCGCTGATCGAAGCCGCCGTGCAGGCGCCGAGCGCCGTCAACCAGCAGCCGTGGTCGTTCACGGTGGTGCGCGACAAGGCGCTGCTCGCGCAAATCTCGCGCGAGGCGAAAGCCCACATGCTGAAAAAGACGCCGGCCGCGCTGCTGTCGCACCACTTCCAGGAGATACTCGGCGATAGCGCGTTCAACGTCTTCTACGACGCGCCGGCGCTGGTCGTGATCGCGAGCCTCGCCGACAGCGCCTGGGCGGTTGAGGACTGCGCGCTCGCGGCACAGAACCTGATGCTCGCCGCAACCGAAGCCGGGCTCGGCAGCTGCTGGATCGGCTTCGCGCAAGGCTGGCTCGCGACCCCCGAGGGGAAGGCCGCGCTGGGGTTGCCGGACGCCTATCGGCCGGTCGCGCCGATCATCCTCGGGCACCCGAAACGCGTGCCGCCGCCGGTCGCGCGCAACGAGCCGCGCATCCGCTGGATCGGCCCTTGAGCCGGCGGCGGCTTTCGGGCGATGGTTGTCAGAGCATGATCCCGAAAATGCCTGGCCCGGACTTGATCCGGGGTGTGTAGCGGTTTTCGGAAAAGATCATGCTCCATCAAGAACCTAGAGCGGGATGACGATTCGAAGAAAAGTCATCCTGCTCTCGCGAGCGCCTGAGGGAAGCTCCATCGATGTCCGGCGCGACCAATTCGACAAAGCCTGTCGTCTCCATCCAGGTCTCGGCGCTCACGCGCCGCTTCGGCGACTTGACCGCCGTCGATGCCGTGACGCTGACCGTCCATCAGGGCGAGATCTTCGGCCTGATCGGGCCGAACGGCGCCGGCAAGAGCACGCTGATCAAGATGCTGACGACGCTGCTCCCGCCGACGTCGGGAACCGCCACGATCGCGGGCTTCGACATCGTGCGCGCGCCCGCGCAGGTGCGCCGCCATATCGGCTACGTGCCGCAGCTCCTCTCCGCCGACGGCTCGCTCACCGGCTACGAGAACGTGCTGCTGTCGGCGCGCCTCTATGGCGTTCCGCGCCGCGAGCGCGCCGAGCGCATCGCGCGCGCGCTCGCCCAGATGGGACTTTCCGAGGCGGCGCATCATCTCGCCAATCAGTATTCGGGCGGGATGATCCGGCGGCTCGAGATCGCGCAGAGCCTGTTGCACCGGCCGACCGTGCTGTTTCTCGACGAGCCGACCGTCGGCCTCGATCCGGCGGCGCGCGGTGCGGTATGGGAGCGCGTCACCGACCTGCGCGACCGGTTCAACCGCACCATGGTGGTGACGTCGCATCACATGGACGAGATCGAGGCGTTCTGCGACCGGATCGCGCTGATCGATCACGGCCGGATCGCGGCGCTCGGCACGTCGGCCGAGCTGAAGGCGGCCGCCGGACCCGGCGCGACGCTCGACGATGTGTTCATCCGCCTCGTCGCTGCACGCGGCGAGCGTGAAAACGAGGGAAGCTATGGCGAAGTCAGACGCGCCCGCCGCGCCGCGCGCGAGCACGGCTGACCGGGCGTTCGCGCTCGTCAGCGATTTCCTGACGCAGACCTTTGCGGTCGCGGCGGCCGAGGTGCAGAAGCTGGTGCATGATCCGCTCGAGCTGCTCACCCGCGCGGTGCAGCCGGTGCTCTGGCTGATGCTGTTCGGCGAGGTGATGGCGCGCGTGCGCGGCGTCGCGCCCGGCAACGTGCCCTATCTCGACTATCTGGCGGCCGGGATTCTGGCGCAGAGCGCGCTGTTCGTCGCGATCTTCTACGGCATCTCGGCGATCTGGGAGCGCGATCTCGGCGTCCTGCAGCGCTATCTGGTCAGCCCCGCGCCGCGCGCCGCGCTGGTGCTCGGCAAGGCGCTCTCGGCCGGCGTGCGCGGCCTGTCGCAGGCGGTGATCGTCTATCTGCTCGCGCTGCTGCTCGGGGTCGGCATCGACCTCGATCCGCCGCACATGCTCGGCGTCGCGGCGACGATCGTGCTCGGCTCGGGATTGTTCGCGACGCTGTCGCTGATCGTCGCCTGCATCGTCAAGACGCGCGAGCGCTTCATGGGGATCGGGCAGGTGCTCACCATGCCGATCTTCTTCGCCAGCAATGCCATCTATCCGCTGTCGCTGATGCCGCCATGGCTGCGCACGGTGTCGCATTTCAATCCGCTCACCTACGAGGTCGACGCGCTGCGCGCGCTGATGCTGGTCGGCGGCAAGGCCGAATATGGATTGGCGCTCGATTTTGCCGTCCTGCTCGCGATCGCCGCGGTGCTGACCGCCATCGCGGCACGCATGTACCGCCGCATGGGCTATTGAACGCCTCGACCGCGCCCTTCAGCGCCCGCCCACGCGGTTGCCCGAACGCGCCGTGCGGGCCGCGTGGTTTTGATCTTTCTCAAATACGAAATCCGTGGGCGCGCGATACTGCGCGTCATCGCAACAATCAGATGAAACCCGATGGCGCGTCAGAACGAGGACGACATTTCGCGGCGCTCATTCCTTGCCGGAGCCGGCGCGAGCGCGGGCGGCAGCATGCTCGTCACGAGCCTTGCGGAAGCGCAGGCGGCCGGCGAAAAAGGCGCACCCGCGCCCGTCGGTCCGGGTGCCGTCACGATCGCGCTGCGCGTCAATGGCGTGCTGCGCAGCGCGGAGGTCGCGCCGCACACCACGCTCGCCGAGGCGCTGCGCGGTCCCCTCAACCTCACCGGCACCAAGATCGGCTGCGATCGCGGCGCATGCTCCGCCTGCACGGTGTGGCTCGACAAGGTCCCGGTCGCGTCCTGCATGGTGCTGGCGATCGACGTCGGCGAGCGCGCGGTGACGACGATCGAAGGCCTCGCCCAGGGCGACATCCTGCATCCGGTCCAGGCCGCATTCATCGCGCACGACGCCGTGCAGTGCGGGTTCTGCACGCCCGGCCTGGTGATGAGCTGCGCGGCGCTGCTCGCGCGCAATCCCGATCCCTCGCTCGCCGACGTGAAGGCGGCGGTCAGCGGTCACCTGTGCCGCTGCGGCACCTATCCGCACGTGTTCGCCGCGACGCTCGCGGCGGCCAAATCCGGCGCCAAATCCGGAGCGAAGTCCGCGGTCATGCCGAGCAAGAGCTGATCGAGAGCCGACCATGGCAGACGAGAACACACGGCAGGAGAAATTCCCCTTCGGGATCGCCAGCGTTTCGATCGGCGAGATCGAGCGGCGCGTCCCGCCTGGCGAGGCGCCGCCGCTCGCCCCGAACGATCGGCTCGCGCTGATCGGCAAGAGCGTGCCGCGCTATGACGGCCGCGCCAAGGTCACCGGCGCCGCGCACTTCACGGTCGACGTCAAGCTGCCCGGCATGCTGCACGGGCGCCTGCTGCGCTCGCCGCATCCGCACGCGCGGATCGTCTCGATCGACACGGCGGCGGCGGAACGCCAGCCGGGCGTGCGCGCCGTGCATGTCATCACCGAGATCGTCGGGCGCGCGGTCGAGGCCGCGGGCGAGACCGACCCGCCGCAGCCGAACGGGGTCCGCCTGCCGCGCGCGCTCTATGTCGGCGCGCCGATTGCGGCGGTCGCCGCCGTGACGCCGGAGGCCGCCGCGGCGGCGCTCGCCCTGATCAAGGTCGAATACGAGGTGCTGCCGTTCGTGGTCGACCTCGAGGAAGCGCGCGATCCTGCCGCACCCGCGGTGTTCCGCTCCGCCGTTGCCGGCTCCGGCTATGCCGGCGGCGCGGAGGCGGGCGCGCAGCTGCCGCAGCAGGGCAATATTCGCGGGCCATCGCGGGTCGGCACGCGCGGCGACGTCGCGAAGGGCTTCGCCGAAGCCGAAATCGTCGTCGAAGGCGAGTACCGCACGCAGGTGCAGACCCATTGCTGCATGGAGACCCATGCGGCGGTCGCCGACTGGCGCGCCGACGGATTGACCGTCTACCTCTCGACCCAGTTCACCGCCGGCGTGCGCGCCGAGCTTGCCGCGGCCTTCGGCCTTCCGCGCAATCGCGTGCGCGTGCTCGTCGATGCGATGGGCGGCGGTTTCGGATCGAAGTCGGGCGCCGGAACCTACGCCCGCGTCGCGGTTGCGCTTTCGCGCGCCGCTGGGGCTCCCGTGCGGGTGGTGCACGACCGCCACGAGGAGCAGCTCGATTCCGGCAATCGCCCGGCGACCTTCCAGCGGCTGAAGATCGGCGCGCGCCGCGACGGCCAGCTGAGCGCGATCGCGCTCTACACCTATGGCACGGCCGGCACCGCGACCGGCGCCGGCGTCGGCAACTTCGCGCAGGCGATCTACGAGTGCCCGAATTTCGACAGCGAGCAATATGACGTCTTCATCAATGCCGGTCCGGCCAGCGCCATGCGCGCGCCCGGCAACACGCCCGGCGCGTTCGCGCTCGAGCAGGCGGTGGACGAGCTCGCCGAGAAGCTGAGCCTCGACCCGCTCGCCTTGCGCGAGCGCATCGACGCAAGCCCGGTCCGCCGCGAGCAGCGCCGGCTCGGCGCCGCGCGCATCGGCTGGAGCCGCCGGCATGCGCCGGGCGCCGACAGCGGCACGATCAAGCGCGGCATCGGCATGGCGCAGTCGCTCTGGGGCGCGAACGTGCAGACCAATGCGTCGTGCGAGCTGCTGCTCATGCGCGACGGCGCGGTCGAGCTGCGCTCGAGCGTGCAGGACATCGGGACCGGCATCCGCACCGCGCTGGCGCAGGTCGTCGCCGAGGAGCTCGGCCTGACGCCGCAGGCGATCACGCTGCGCATCGGCGACACCGACTTTCCCGCCGGGCCGCCCTCGCATGGCAGCCGCACCACGGCCTCGATCACGCCGCCGGCGCGCAACGCCGCCTACGAGATCAAGCAGCGGCTGTGTGCGCTGGTCGCGCCGAGGCTCGGGGTTGCGGCAAGCGCGCTCGAGCTGCGCGACGGGCGCGTGCTCGTGCGCGCCGAGCCCGCGCGTGGGCTCTCCTTCCGCGAGGCCGCGGCGCTGTTGCGCACCGATGCGATCAGCGCGTTCGCAAGCCGCAGCGACGACTATGGCGGCTTCCGCCGCACCATGGGGGACGCCGCGCTGGCGCAGAACGATCTCGGCGGCGTGCAGTTCGCGCAGGTCGCGGTCGACACCGAGACCGGGATCATCCGCGTCGAGCGGGTCGTCGCGGTGCAGGACTGCGGCCGCCCGATCAATCCGGCGCAGGTCGAAAGCCAGGTCCAGGGCGGCGTGCTGATGGGCGTTTCCTACGCGCTCTATGAGGAGCGCATCCTCGACCGCCCGACCGGCCACGTGCTCAACGCCGACCTCGAGCACTACAAGATCGCGGGCCCGCGCGAGACCCCGGAGATCGAGGTCGTGGTGCTGGAGAACTATCAGGGCGAGAGCGCGACGGATGCGTATGGAATTGCCGAGCCTTCCAACATTGCGACCGCGCCGGCGATCGCCAACGCGGTCTACAACGCGATCGGCGTCCGCTTGCGCCAGCTGCCGATGACGCCGGCCGCGGTGCTCGCCGCGCTCGGCCGCACGCCATCCGGAGGTTGATCATGCGGCCGTTCGAATGGATCGAAGCAGCCTCGAGTGCGCAAGCCGCCGGCGCCACCACGGTCGCCGATGCGATGCTGGTGACCAACGGCGAGCGCAAGGTGGGCGAGGCGACCGTGGTCAAGGCCGGCGGGATCGATCTCATCGACCTCATGAAGGAAGACCTGCTGGCGCCGCGGCGGATCGTGAACCTGCGCGGCATTGCGGGGCTCGACCAGATCGCCGCCCAGGATGACGGCCGGCTGCGCCTCGGCGCGCTCGCAACCGTCGCGCAACTCGCCGCCGATCCGCTGGTGCGGCCCTATGCGGCGCTCGCCGATGCCGCACGCAACGCCGCCAGTCCGCAGATCCGCGCGGTCGCGACGCTCGGCGGCAACCTGCTGCAGCGGCCGCGCTGCTGGTACTTCCGCTCGGCGCAGCACCATTGCGCGCGCAAGGGCGGCGCGGCCTGTTTCGCCTTCGGCGGCGAGAACCAGTATCACGCGATCTTCGACCACCGCGGCTGCGCCATCGTCCACCCCTCGACGCTTGCGACCGCGCTGGTCGCGTTCGATGCGCGCATCGAGCTGACCGACGCGGCCGGAGGCAAGCGCGAGACCGCGCTCGAGGATTTCTTCGTGCTGCCCTCGCGCGACCTGCACCGGGAGAACGATCTGCGCGCCGGCGAGATCGTCTCCGCCGTTCTGTTGCCGCAGCTTGGCCCGCGCGCGCGCTCGGCGCACCTCAAGCAGGCCGAGAAGGAATCCTTCGACTGGCCGATCGCGGACGTCGCCGTGGTGCTCGAGGCCGACGCGCAGGGAATCTGCCGCCGCGCCGCACTCGTGCTCGGCGCCGCCGCGCCGGTGCCGCACCGCGCAAGGTCCGCGGAGGCGGCGCTGCGCGGCAAGCCGCTCAATGAAGAAAGCGCGCGCGCCGCAGCCCGCGCCGCGCTGACCGGCGCCGCGCCGCTGACGAAGAACGCCTACAAGCTCCCGATCTTCGAGGCGGTCATCCGGCGCGCCATCCTGGCTGCCGCACAGGCGTAAAAGAGGAGGCGAAGATGACGCAATTGACGCGACGGGAAGCCGGCGGCGGGCTGCTTGCAAGCGCCGTGCTTGCGGCACAGCCCGCGGTGGCCGCGGCGGAAGGCGAGGCGGTCGTGCTGCCGCCGCCCGTGATCAAGGGCGGCAAGCCGCTGATGGAGGCGCTCGCGCTGCGCCGTTCGATCCGTGCCTATGCGGATCGGCCGTTGCCGCGCGAGGTGCTGTCGAACCTGTTGTGGGCCGCGTTCGGCATCAACCGGCCGAGCGGCGACCGGACCGCGCCGTACTGGCGCCACGTCATGGTGATCGACGTCTATGCCGTGATGGCCGACGGCGCCTGGCTTTACGACCCGAAGCAGCACGCGCTGGTCCCGCAACTGCGCGCCGACATAAGGGCGCAGACCGGGACGCAGGATTTCGTCGGCGGCGCGCCGCTCAATCTCGTCTATGTGGCGCATGGCGAGCGCATGCAGGATGTCGCGCCGGCCGAGCGGCGCCTCTACGCCTCGGTCGATGTCGGCTTCATCGGGCAGAACGTCTACCTGTTCTGCGCCTCGGAAGGGCTTGCCAGCGTGTTCCGCGGCTCGGTCGACCAGGCCAAGCTCGCCCAGACGCTGCAGCTCGGTCCGGAGCAGTTCGTCACCTTCGCGCAGACGGTCGGATACCCGAAATGAAGGTGCTGGACGTCATGACGCGCCGCGTGATCGCGATCGCGCCGGAGGCGACGATCCGCGATGCGGTGCGGCTGATGCTGACGCACCACATCAGCGGCCTGCCGGTGATCGACGCGAAGGGGGAGCTCGTCGGCGTCGTGAGCGAGGGCGATTTCCTGCGCCGCTCGGAAACCGCGACCGAACGCCGGCATTCGCGCTGGTTCGACGCCTTCTTCGGTCCCGCCGAGTCGGCCGAAGCCTTCGTGCATGCGCACGGGACGCATGTGCGCGACGTGATGACGCGCAAGCCCGTCACCATCGCGGAGACGGCGCCGCTCGAGGACGCCGTGCACCTGATGGAGACCCACAATATCAAGCGGTTGCCGGTGCTGCGCCGCGACAAGGTCGTCGGCATCCTGACCCGCGCGAACCTGATGCGGGCGCTCGCCAGCGTCCACCGCGGCGCCGGCGCCGTGGCGAAGCAGGACGAGGCCATTCGCGAGGGCATCCTCGCCGATGTCGCGCGGCAGAGCTGGGCCGCGGGCGCCACCATCGACGTGATCGTGCGCAACGGCATCGCCGATATCTGGGGCTGCATCGTCGATGCGGCGCAGCGCGACGCCGTCAAGGTGCTGGTCGAGAGCACGCCGGGGGTGAAGCGCGCCTACGATCATCTCGCATGTCGGGAGGAGCCGGCGGCGGTGACATGAGCGCTTCGGCGGAGCCGGCTGTTGAGGAGAATCAAAGCCGGCCCCGACGTTCTGCGCGAGAGAAGCTCTTAAGATCGAGATGGAGGCAGCGCCATGGTCGGCATCACATTATCGGCGGAACAGATACGCGAGGCGCCGCGCGAGGTGCGCCACTGGCTCGAGCAGCAGGTGCTGACCTCGTTCGGCTGGCAGCTGCCGGCCGCGCAGCCGGGCGCGCGCAAGCTCGTCGCCTGCAGCGCCGAGGATGCGTTCAAGGCGCTGTCGCTGATCCGCGAGATGATCCCGGTGGTGAACGTCTTCTTCGAGCTCGGCCACGCCGGCACGAGCGTCGGCGACGGCCTGGAGGCGTTTCGCCTCGCCGACATCCAGCGGCACGTCCGCCTCGGCGACGTCGCGCAAGTGCAGCAATGCCTCGAGGCGATCAATGACGCGTTGCGCCGGGCGCGCAGTGACGACGAAGCGACCTTCGTCGCCGAGGACGACCGCGGTCACTGCTTCGTGGCGGAGGAGACGCAACGCAGCATCGCGCGCGTGTGGCAGCAGCTGGTCGCTGAGCGCAGCGGCGCGCGCGCCGCGTCGGCTGCGCCGGCGCAAAGCGTAGCACCCCCGCCGGGCGCAATGGCGTCCACCTACCCGGTGTGGTCCGCGCCGGCGCGTCCGATGGACGCGAGCCTCTCGCGCACCATGGACAAGGGCAAGGGAGTTTGACGCTTGCGCCGCGCCTTTCGCGCAGGCGGCGTTTTGACGTGCATCAAACGCAACGCGACCCCGCCGCGCTAGAGCATGATCCCGAAAAGTGTGTAGCGGTTTTCGGAAAAGATCATGCTCCGCCAAAAACCTAGAGCGGGATGACGATTCGAAGAAAAGTCATCCCGCGCTAGGCACTTGCGAGCCGTGATTCGACGGGGATTGTGATGCCACACAAGCAAGTTCTGTTTCGCTCAGCGGCACGCGAGAAGATCCTGCGCGGCGCCACCCAGCTCGTGGACGCGATCCGCGTCACTCTGGGTCCGCGCTCGAAGTCGGTGCTGATCGAGCGGAAATGGGGCGCGCCGATCGTCTGCAATGACGGCGTCACCATCGCCAAGGAATTCGACTTGCGGGACGCCGAGGAAAATCTCGGCGCCCGCATGCTGCGCCAGGCCGCGGAAAAGACCGGCGACATGGTCGGCGACGGAACCAGCACCGCCACGATCCTCGCGCATGCGATGTTCGCCGATGGCGTGCGCAATGTGGTCGCCGGCGCGAGCGCGATCGACATCAAGCGCGGGCTTGACCGCGCGGCGCGGCGCTCGATCGAGGCGCTGAAGGCGATGTCCCGGCCGGTGAAGACCCGCAAGGAGAAGGCGCAGGTCGCCGCGATCTCGGCG
>Ga0187784_10000262_pt1 | contig 36928 bp, 39 predicted proteins | sample 1015_SJ02_MP15_2_FD_132964 | JGI IMG/M metagenome (GOLD analysis project Ga0187784, IMG submission 132964) | Tropical peat soil microbial communities from peatlands in Department of Meta, Colombia - 1015_SJ02_MP15_20_MG | ecosystem: Environmental > Terrestrial > Soil > Wetlands > Peat | place... | reverse complement strand
GAGACACTACGGCCGCCTCCTTGGATCGGACACTGCCGCACTTGGCGCGCTTGTGCTCTACGCTAAGACCAGTCCTCCCACCGCGTCCATCGGTCCTACGATGTATCTTTCGAGGCGTCGGGAGGAACACGGCTGTCCCGAACCGCTTCTCCGGCCCGCCACCCGCCCTCGCGCGCTCCAAATCTGCCCCTTTGGCTAGGATCATGCCGTCGCCGCGATCGAACCTGGGGGGCGGAACCGCGCCGCTGCCGCTCGGCACCTGCCGGGGCAGCCGGCAAGCTTCGAGGTCGGGCTAGATCGGCAGCCGGCGCTTCACATCCTCGGCGAATAGGCGGTTGAGATCGGATCCCGACGCCGCATCCGCGAAGGCGTCGAACCTCCCGGCGGCGAGATCCCGTGCCGCGCGGATGAACCCACCCCAGGCGGCGCGTGAAAGCGCCCCGCCCACACTGATCCTGCGCACGCCGAGCGCGGCCGCATCGTTCACCGTGAGCCCAATGGCGCCACCAATCAGCAGATTGACCGGCTTCGGGGCCACAGCGTCGACGACTGTTACGATCTGCTCGCGCGTCGTGATGCCCGGAGCGTAGAGGCAGTCTGCACCGGCCGCCGCGTACGCTTTGAGCCGCCGAACCACCTCGTCGAGGTCCGGTACACCCGCGAAGAACCCCTCGGTCCGGCCGACGAGCAGCACGTCCCCGCCCGCGCGGTCGATGGCAGCCCGCGCCGCGCGGATGCGGGCGACGGCAAGGGCAAACTCATAGAGCGGCGCCGACGGATCACCGGTTGAGTCCTCGATCGACAGCCCAGCCACGCCCGTTTCGACGCACAACCGCACGTTCTCGGCAAGCGCCGCGGGGTCGTCCGCGTATCCCGACTCGAAGTCAGCGTTCACAGGCAGATCCGACGCCTGCACAATGGCACGGATGTGCGAGAGCATGGGATCGCGAGTCAGCGCCCAATCCGCGTCGGGCAGCCCCATTGAGAACGCGGCACCCGAGCTCGTGGTCGCAAGCGCCTTGAACCCGAGAAGCTGGAGGTAACGCGCCGTCCCAACATCCCACGGATTCGGGATGACAAAACACCCTGATTCATGGAGCTGACGAAAAACACGGCGCTTCTCGGCGGTCGTCTGCATATACGGTCCGATTCTGCGTATCCCGGCGGGATGCCTCCCGCGTGCAACGGCCCTGCACGAGCGATGAGCCCGAGCGCGCCGCTCCCCCGGGTGCCGTTCCCCGAGGGGCCTCCCGCTCACTCGTCCTAGACGCCGGTCGTCGACACGCCGCTGATGTAGTATCGCTGGAGCGGAAGGATGATCGCGATGGGCAGGATCAAGGACAGAACGACGGCGGCGAAAAGGCGGTCCCAAAAGGTCTGATACTGGGCCCGCAGAAGGGGCGGCGCCACTTGAATCGTCCGCAGCTCCGACGCATCGGCAACGGTGAGCGGCCAGAAGACCATTTCCCATTGTTGCACGAAGATGATTACTCCCACCCCGATCAGTGCAGGCTTTGGAGAGCGATAGACGAACACACGCGCCATGAGCGGTATCGTAATGACGTGCAACGCGCGCCAAGGGGCCGCCCCATCGATGAGCAATTGCGGTGTGTTGGTTATCGATCGTTCAGTGGCCGGGAATGCGAGTATGCACTATCGTGCCAGGTCCGGGACCTCGTTCAAAACGCCCATGAGAGACTTGCAAGCCTGCTCACCATCGTGGGTTTTTGGAGTGGCGCCTTTCATTAGGAACATCGTAACGACGAGCGTGGTGCGAGCGCGCGCCGCCGGCTAGACGTTCAGTACCTTGAGCGTCCCCGTAACCATGTAGACTACGCGCTCGGCGATGTTTGTCGCGTAATCTCCCATGCGTTCGACCGCCTGCGCCGCCATTAATAGATGCGTCGCCCGCTCGAACGTCCTCGGATTCTCGATGACGTAGGTGTTCAACGTGCGAAACATCCCACTGTAGAGGTGGTCAACGTCATGATCGGCGGCGGCGGTGCGCTCCGCGAGCCCTACGTCGGAGGCAACGAATGCGTCGAGGCCCTGCCGCAACATCTTGCGCACTATGTCGGCCATCCCGGGGATATCGACGAGGGGGTAAAGCAGCGGCTCGGGCGAGATCCGATGCACCTTTCGGGCGATGTCCTCAGCGTGATCTCCGATGCGCTCGAGATCGATCGTCATCGCCCACACGGCGGCGATCGTCCGCAGATCCTTCGCCATCGGCTGCTGGGTCGCCATCAGGCCCATGCACCGTTGCTCCAATTCGAGGTGCAGCGCGTCGATGACGTTGTCGGCTTCGATCACAGTGTCGGCGAGGCTGGGATCGTGAGTGTGGAACGCATCTATGCCCCGACGCACCGCGTCCTCCACGAGGTTCCCAAGACGCACAAAGCCGTCGCGTAATGCCCCCAGCTCGCGGTCGAACGCATCCCGAGTCGGCATCGACACCCTCCAGCGATTTTCATCTACTATAACATGCCAGGCGCTACTAGCCATCAGATTTCTCATTTGTAAACGAAAGCAAGCCGGACCGAGGGTTCGCCGCCCCCCGCAGCGTGCGGATGAAGGGACGCCAATACGGACGCGCCGTGAACATCAGCTCGATCGCCGGCTAGGGCACGGCGCTGCCCGGCAACACAGTTTGCGCGGCAACGAAGGTCGTGTCGCCGTGCTGACACGGCGATTCGAGGAATGGCACGTAGTAAACACGTGGTTCGCCATCGCGTGGCCGCACGCGGCCCGATGGCAGCCTGCGATGTAATCGAAGGTCCGAAAACGGGCTGGAAGCTAACGATCGCTCACCGCGCCACCAGGACCACGACCGGTGCAAGACGTTGCATCCACCTGATCCGCCTCCCCGCTACCCCAGTCAAGAATCCAAGGAGGCAGATCCGAAGATTACGGCTCTCTGCCACGAAACAGCTCGAGCCGGCCTCAGCCCCCATCTACATACCATCACATTTGGGCACAAACATAGGTGCAACACCCTAGAGTTGGCGCCTCACGATAAAGGCAAACCCGGAGTAATCCGGGGACGCAAAGTCACGGGGCCACGGCAGTCGTGGCTGGCTGGGCCGCCGAAGAGACGCTACCAATCCCGCCGGCGAGCGGGAGGAGGTAGCCCATGCCTCGGAGGACGGCGTTTGTCCGGCGGATAGACGAGTTACACCCTATCATCCAGCGTATCGCCCGCAGTAAGAAGTTTGAGGCCTCGCTCGACTTGCTGTGTATGCTGGGGCTTTCCACTCACGCGATTGAACACTACCTATGGATGGCCCACGAAACGCGCCGATTGCCGCATGAGCTGGTCCGAGATCTGATCGAGGAACACGTCAAGCGCGCTGATGCGATCGTCGCGGCGTCATTGAACTCAGGCGATCCGGCGTAGAGGATAGGAAGACGGTGTAACTGTGCACGCTGAGCCCTGTCCACTCACAGGCGACATAGGTTGGCGTTCAGGCGAGCGAAACCCCTTCCGCCCGTTGAATCAGTGCCTCCACTCCTGATGGTGCCGGACTCTCGAGCTTTTCATCGAATACTCACGGCGTGGTGAAGACGAGCGCCTGCTCGAACGTCGTTTGCTCGGCACGATCCTCATAGCAAGTACCAGGAAGGCATCGCTGCGTCTCGCAAGGGATCCACCATGTTGACCCGATGTCAGCCGTGCCGCAACAGCGGACACGATGCGCCACTGCCGGGATACGGCGATCCGGCTCGCCGCCGAGGCGCTGGCCCGCGGGGAGGGCGCGCGCGTGTTGCTGCACAAGGCGAAGCAAAACGACAATCGGGCCACGGTTATGGAGTTCGTCGGGAATCAGCAACAGCCGCAGGGGAGGATGACCCCATGGACCATGTCGATCAGGAATTCGGTAGGCTCAGCCCCAATGCCCCGGTAGCGCTCTCTCGATTTGCGTTTCTCATTGGCAGATGGCGGTGCGAAGCCAAAGTGAAGTCGGCCGATGGAGAATGGCAGACGTTGCAAGCAGCGTGGCTCGGCCGTTTCATCCTCGACGGCTATGCAATCGCAGACGAATACAGGATGACAGGCTCCTCAGGAGAGCTGATCGTGCTCGGGGTGAATCTCCGCGCGTATGACGCCACCAAGCAGGTCTGGAACATCAAATGGCTAAACGCGCTGGCTGGAACGTGGGTGGACCTCGGGCCAGAGGAGCTCGGTGGAGTCAGGTTCGACGGCCAATCGATCATCTACGCCTTCAAAGAGCCCGTGGCCGCCCACGCTTATACGCGCGCCACGTACACGAACATTTCGAAGACGCACTTCACGTGGCGAGGTGACAAATCGGACGACGGGAAGGCCTGGAGCGAATTCATGATCGTTGAGGCCTATCGTAGCAAAGAGTAGGATGCCGCCCTTAAGTTTCACCACGGGCTGCTGGCGGCGGTAGCACGTGCTCCGTTATGGCTCCCACCAGGCCCCTCTACCAAGTCCACAGCTTCCGGTGCCGCCCGTGACACCTCCGTGTCATCCGGCTTGGGGCATGCTGAGCGCACCGCGATCGGTCCAGCCCCGGGTGAGCTCGGCCTCGTCACTGCACGGACCCAATGGGCGGCGGCCCGAGGAAGTCGGCCGGATTGTTCAACTTCTGACTGATCGCACCGCTGCGAGGGGGTCCAAGTTTAGTTAGTTAAGGACATTCCCTTTTGTGGGGCGCGCCACCGCTCCGGCCGGCAGATGGTGCTTACCTGCTATATCACCAGAGGACACAACCTTGAGCAAGAACAAGGGGCGGGCGATCCCATCATTCAAGGCCGACAGATCTTGAATCTCAACAGAAAGTGACTTCTCAGCTCCTCGATGTTGAATATGGTGTTGGACCAAGAAACTCTCCGGTTCCATATTCATAGCTTCGTCGTTCGAAACGCTGGCTAGGCCTATACTGTAGAGTAGAAAGCAGTAGCAGGAGGGTGATTACCGTGGCGACGTGTCCATACTGCGGACATGACAACCAGCCCTGGGAGTTTGAAACGGAGGACCCCGGTGAGAGGCCACCAACGGTCCCGATATTGTGTGAACATTATGTGTATACACCGACTAGCGAGGCAACCGCTGGTGCCGACTACGTTAATCAATTCTTCTACCTTGACGTATACAACGAGCCGAACCGTACGGGTAAGTTCGGGACGCAGATAAGTGCCGACGTTCTGGACATCTTGACGAAACACCTTAGGTTCGTGGACGGGATGGCGTTTGCCGCGTCGAAGGCCAAGCAAGAAGCCGCACACCGAGAGGTTGCGGTTTACTTACATTCTCTCGGCTTCGAAGTACCCGACCGTCCCTAATTGAGGCGGTGAAGTTTTTTCAGGACGGCTCTCGAATTCAACGTTCCAAATGACAATTGAGGGACGGTATGCTCACGTTCAGAGCGCCAATGATAAATCTCTATTCGCGTGATCTTCCTCGGGCCGTGGTCTTCTATTCGGAACTAGGCTTTGTTGAGACGTTTCGCACTCCGGCGTCAGGCGAACCGGTCCATGTTGAACTCAAGTTGGATGGATTCACTCTCGGAATTGCTACAATAAAAGCAGCCAAGGAGCATCACAACCCTCTTTTGAAAGGGGAAGGGCGCTGGATCGAAATCGTTCTTTGGACCGACGACACTGACGCCGCATTGAACGCCCTGGTCGCCAAAGGCGTGCCTCTGCTCTCTCCTGCCCATGACTTTCTCCATGGCAAGCTGCGCGCGGTTTGGGTCGCTGATCCGGACGGCAACCCCATCCAACTCGTTCAGCGGAGACGTTGAAACGGTCCGGGGCGAAAGTTCCGTTCTATCGTGCAGCGTGCTGGAGATCGTTGCAGTCTCGGCGGTTCGAATTCTTTACACTGGTCGGCCCGCCAGGTCTCGAACCTGGCCTTGCGCCTAGCGCATCCTGAACACAAACACACCTAACGGGACACACATTCCCCGGCAACCCCGAACTCGTCCAAATCCCGGCACCTTCGATCGCGCACTGGGGAGGTTCGGCAGTTTACAAGCGGCGTCATCCGTTCGTCTCTTCCACCTCTGCCAGTGCGTCCTCAACGATAGTCAATGCCACTTCAACCTCGGACTTGCTGACCGTAAGAGCAGGAATGAACCGTACAGCCTGTGTCCCGGCGGGCAAGATCAGGAGTCCACGCCGGAACGTAGCTGTTACCAACGACTTTGCCGCTTCAGGCGAGACGCACTCCATCGCCACAATCAGTCCTCGGCCACGGACTTCCGAAACCGTCGGCAAGTGCCGGGCCGCAACTTCGCGCAACCCCTGCATCAGCGCCAGCCCGACCACCGCGGCGTTTTTCATCAAACCGTTCTCGACAAGCTCGAGCGTCGCCTGTGCCGCCGCGCAACAAACTGGATTCCCACCAAAGGTGCTTCCGTGAGAACCTGGAGGCCATCTCATCAAGTCTCCCCCGGCGATGATCGCGCCCAGTGGGAGGCCGGAGGCCAGGCCCTTGGCGATGCACACAATGTCGGCCTCCACGCCCGAGTACTCGAGTGCGAACATACGTCCGGTGCGGCCTATCCCGGTCTGAACCTCATCGACAACGAGAAGAATGCCGTGCTGCCGGGTCAGAGCTCGCAATCGAGGTAGAAAGTCCTCTGGGGGAACAATGACCCCACCCTCACCCTGAATAGGCTCGACGAAGACGGCCGCGAAGGTCGAGGCAGCGGCAAGACTATCGAAAATAGTCTCGATCCGCGCCAGCACCGCGTCAGTGGGAACACCATGCGGGCTCGCGGACGGGAACGGGACGTGGTAGACACCCGGCAGCAGCGGCGTGAATCCCTCGCGCTGCCGCGACTTGCTCGCGGTGAGCGATAGCGCACCGAAGGTCCGACCGTGGAACGCTCCGGTAAAAGCGAGGAAGTGCGGGCGTCGCGTTGCCCACCTCGCCAGCTTCATCGCGGCCTCGATCGATTCGGCACCGGAGTTGGTGAAAAACACGCGGCCTCCACGCGGGACGGGCGCCAGCGCCAGCAGGCGCTCGGCGAGTGCGATCTCTTGCTCGTAATAGAAGTCCGTTCCCGACATGTGCACGAAGCGGGACGCCTGGTCGGTTATCGCTGCCACAACAGCCGGGTGGGCGTGGCCGGTGGCCGTCACCGCGATGCCAGCCGTGAAATCGAGGAAAGAGTTTTCATCAACGTCGGTTACCCAGAGACCCGCGGCACGCTTCACAACGAGTGGATAGGGACGCGTGAAACTCGGCGATAGCGACCTCGAGTCGCGCTCCAGGAGCTTGCGCGCCCGAGGGCCCGGCAATGGGGTACGCACAAAGGGCCGTTGTAGATCACGCGCAACCGGCGACTCAAGCATGACATTCACACCCCCTATCATGTGTAGCTTATCACCTTATGATATGGGGGTCAATCAAAGCATAGAACTTATGACATATGGCAGATGTCTTAGAGGGCCTCATCCCGTTCAAATCCGGTGGCGTTCAAAGGTCGTCGAGAGAATAAGGCTGGTTCGCGTCCTCGCAACACCCTCCAGCGAATTAATCTTCCGCAGCAACTCCTCGAGATCGGCCGAAGTCCCAACGCGAACGAGCAGCACATACGTCTCCTCACCCGTCACGCTGTAGGCTGCCTCTACCGCGGGCATCTCGCGAAACATGGACTCCAGGCGTTCCCAGTGAAAGCCCGGTTGCTGCAGGACGGAGACAAGCGCGGCCACATGGTACCCGAGTTGGTCGGCATCGGTCTCGATCGTATGTCGCCGAATGATGCCGCGGCGCTCAAGCTTCCGGACCCTTGCATGGACCGACGGCGCGGAGAGGCCAACCTTCCGTCCAAGCTCAGCGTAGGGACGGCGCACGTCCTCCGCGAGCAGCTCGAGCAGCTTGCGATCAACGTTGTCAATCTCCGCGTCCGAGGGTTTCCGGCCCTTGTCTGTCGCGAGGCTATCCCGAACGGGAAAATGATCGTCCCTGTTGCCCACGCGCCTGGCGCCTCGCCGACGCGTTCTGGAATGGCCTCGATTTCGTCGGTCCGCAGTCATGATGAACCCAGCCGACGAACAAGTTGACTGTGGGACTGCCATCCGACCTGGACAAGATCCCGAGCGGAGACCGCCGCCGCGACGGCTCGCCGCGTGTGCCAGGAACAACACCATGGTCTGATGGGTTCACGGAGCCAGATCGCGGTGCCGACTCTCACCATGTTAGTCGTGTCCTTCGCACGATGCCGCGCACTGGGCGCCCCCGCCATGATGCCGTGGCAAGACGTCCCTCCGATTCGTACTGATGTTGCCAGTTCTTGTTCGGTGCTTCACTTCACTTCACCTAGACTAGTTCGCCATGAAATACGGCGGCGCGAAGCCTCACAAAATCAGGATTTCTGCGCATCACGAGCGACAAAATGATAGGATTCCCGTCCGGCGAATCGAACTGATGCGACGGCCAAGCCACACCCGTACGACACACCCGAGGGAATCCGATGTCGTTTCTTCGTGCTCCGGTTCGCCGCTCCTGCTTCCAAGGCCAGCCATGCTGCGGTTGAGGGATCCGCAAGGGTCGCTGTGGGACCAACTGCTGTCGCCCCAAGCTCGTACCCTCAGTGCCGAATTGACCGCCGTCGACGGGTGTCTGGCGGACGAGCGGTTCTTCGAGCCCTACCTGCGGTGCTTCCGCACCCTGGTCGGACGGCCGACGGTCCCTGTGGAGACGTATCTGCGGTTGATGTACCTGAAGCACCGGTACCGGTTGGGCTATGAGATGCTGGTCCGAGAAGTGACGGACAGCCTGCACTGGCGCCGCTTCTGCCATCTCGCGCTCGATGCTCCGGTTCCCCACCCAACGACACTCAGCAAGCTGACCCGGAAGTACGGCCCCGACATCGTGCACGAGTTGAACCGTCTGCTGGTCCAGCGGGCCACCGAGCAGAAACTCCTGCGGAGCCGCAAGCTGCGCGTGGACACGACGGTGGTACAGGCCCCCATCGACTATCCCACGGACATCGGCCTGTTGGCCGATAGCGCGCGTATGGTGACGCGGACGGTCCGCCACCTTCACGCCGCGGGGGCGGCAGTCCGCACGGCGTTTCGCTCGCGGGCGCGGAGCATCAAGCGCGCGCTCGCCGCCGTGGGGCGCAGTCTCCGGATGCGCACGGATGAGGCGAAGGCAGCGGTGCTGAGGCAAACCGCGCGAGTCCTGCGGTGTACGCGACAAATCAGCCGGCAAGCGCAGCGCGTCCTGCGCAACAGCCGGTACCTCGGCCAGCACGTCCAGGGCCGGACAGCGGCGTTGGTCCAGCGGACTCGGCTGCACTTGCGGCGCGAGTTGCAGTTGGCCGCGCGCGTCATGGAGCAAGCGCGGCTCCGGATCCGCGGCACGACGACGATCCCGGATCGGCTCGTGAGCGTCTTTGACCCGGAGGCCCGGCCCATCCGCCGCGGGAAGCTGAGTGCAAGAACGGAGTTTGGCTACAAGGCGCTGCTCACGGAAACGGAGGATCGGGTCATCACCCACTACGAAGTGTACGTGCGGAATCCCGAAGACGGCGGCCTGTTGCCCGCTGCCGTGGCGGGCCATACACAGACCGTCCCGCGCACTCCGCACGTCGTCGCCACCGATCGTGGGTTTGGCGCCAAAGACAACGAAGAGCTGCTGCGCAACGCCGGCGTCAAGTGGATCAGCCTCCCGTATAAAGGAAGACTTGGAGCGGGCCGCGCAGCGCATGAACGCCAGCGGTGGTTCCGGCGACAGCAACGATGGCGGAGTGGTCAAGAAGCGACGATCAGCTTGGGGAGTCGCAAGTATGCCTGGCGCCACAGTCGATTGCGGGGACGGGATGGCGCCGACCTGTGGCTCGGGTTCGGCATTCTGACCCACAATCTGGATCGAATGGTGGTGATCGATGCCAAGCGGTAGGCTCGGGCCAAAAGGGCCATTCATTCCCGTAATGCACCATCCGCTCCACACCCGATCTGACGTTCGGATCATGTTTTTCATGGCAAACTAAACTAACAGCGGATCATCGAGCTTGGAGCTGTGTCCCTCGGGCGCACTCCGGTGCGCCCCGAGGGCGAAACGGCGAGATCGGGCGCCCTGCACCTGCTCGAACGAGTCCCTTGGGAGCGCGTGATCGTGGACGCCTCAGGCACACCCGGGCGTTAGGACCCCATCATGGCGGTGTGCGGGTGGACGCGCCGAGGGCACCAACTCGGCGCACGGGTCAGGCTATGGCATCGGCGTCGATCCGGGGCTCGCGCGGCCGAGTTCCGCTGCAGCGCGTCGCGGGGCGCCTCAGTACGCGACAGGGGCGGCCCACAGGTTGATGCCGCTCTCCGTCGCGTACCGGTCGATCTCCGCGAGCTCATCCGCGGTGAAGCCAAGGTTGGCGAGCGCCGCCAAGTTGTGCTCCAGCTGCTCGATGCTCCCGACACCGATGAGGGCCGACGTCACGCGGGGGTCGCGGAGGACCCACGCAATGGCCATCTGCGCCAGCGACTGATGGCGACGGACCGCGATGCCGTTCAGCGTGCGAACCTTTGCCATGGTCTCCTCGGTCAGGAACGCTCTGGAAAACGACCCATCCTGGGCGGCCCGCGAGCCGGCGGGAACACCCTCGAGGTATTTGTCGGTCAGCAGCCCCTGCCCCAGTGGAGAGAAGGCGATGCACCCCACGCCTTCCTCCTCGAGCGCGCCGAGCAGCTCCGCTTCCACCCAGCGGTTCAGGAGGGAATACGACGGCTGCTGGATCAGCAGCGGCGTTCCCAGGCGCCGCAGGATCGCCGCCACTTCCCTGGTCCGGCGGGCCGAGTACGACGAGATGCCGACGTAGAGGGCCTTCCCCTGGCGGACCGCGGTGTCGAGCGCCCCCATGGTTTCCTCGAGCGGGGTCTCGGGATCGAAGCGGTGGGAGTAGAAGATGTCCACGTACTCCAGGCCTAGGCGGCGCAGGCTCTGGTCGAGGCTGGCCAGGAGGTATTTCCGGGAACTGAGGTCCCCGTAGGGTCCAGGCCACATGTCCCAGCCGGCCTTGGTGGAAATGATCAGCTCGTCGCGGTACGCGGCGAGCGAGGTCGCCAGGATGCGGCCGAGGTTCTCCTCGGCAGATCCGTACGGCGGTCCGTAGTTATTGGCCAGATCGAAGTGCGTGATGCCCAGGTCGAACGCCCGACAGATGATCGCGCGGCTGGCCTCCAACGGGCGCTCCCCCCCGAAGTTCTGCCACAGGCCGAGCGAGATTGCCGGCAGCTTCAGGCCACTGCGCCCGCAGCGGCGGTACGGCATGCGCGTGTAACGGTCGGCCGAGGCCACGTGCGTCATGACGGTCCTCCTTCTTCGACTTCGAAGGTCTCGCGTGCCGGGTCGGCCGGTTGCGCGAGACAGCGTAGGGAACTTCGCACCCCGCGACCGATCTCGTCCGGCAGAGGGATCCCCGTTTGCTGTCGATGGTGGGCTGGGCGCAAACGACTCAACGATCGTCAGGCTGGTCGGGGCTCTGGTCGGGCGGAAGGCGGGACCCTGCAAAATCCCTAGTGGCCAGCGTCTCCAGCACCTGCACGATAGACTCGCGCACGGCGGTGGACTGCGGGAGATCGCCGATGGCGTGGTCAATGATCCGCCGCTGCACCAGGTCGGGGTCGCGAGCGCGCATCGCGCTCAGCACCCCCTCGTGATAGGCGAGGACGTCATCGATGGTTGCGTGCCGTCGCTCCACACCGAGAAGCATCAGCGCCCCGATCTGGCCGTTCAGCGCCGACCAGATATCGAGCAGACGCCGCGATCCAGCGCGCTCCACCAAAAGCCGGTGAAAGGCGAGGTCGATCTGGATCAAGCGGGGGAAGTCGTCCGGGAGCTGGCACGCCCGCAGTTTGCCGACGAGCGCACTCAGTTCATCGATGAGCCGACCATCGAACCGGTCGCGGGCGAGTTGAACCGCGAACGCTTCGAGGAGCGCGCGCACCATCCTCAAGTCGGAGGCGTCCGCGGGCGACAGCCGAGTCACGAAGGCGCCCCGGCGAGGCTCGTTGACGACGAGACCGTCCCGTTCGAGCGCGAGGAGCGCCTCCCGCACCGTTGTTCGGCCGACGCCGAGTTGTGTTGCAAGCGGCGTTTCTAGCAGGCGCTCGCCGGGCTGCATATGTCCCGAGAGGATGGCGTCTTCCAGACTCTTCCGCACGTCGTCAACGATGCGGAGGCGCGTGGGGCGGCGGAGTCTCGGCGTTTCTGAGGCCATCAGGACCCCTTGTCAACCTGACGACATGGTCTCGCGATCCTAGTGAGACCGTTTCCTGCCCTTCTGCTTAGGCAGGATGTGGAAACTGGCCTTCGGTATTACGAATATTCGTTCGTAATGTCTACAACCGATGGTAGACTGTCGACATCTATGATATCATCGCTGCCAGCAGTTGTCAACAAAGGGACCGCATGGCGGCAATACGAGCAAGGGCCGGCGGGCCCTGAGTGCTTTGTTGCGCGGGCCGACCAGCGAGGCGTGTGGTGAGTGATGTTATGAGCAAGCGCAGAGTCCGTTTGACGGCGCGTCTTCAATGGCAACTCCAGGCCAGCATCCTCCGTCGGTGCGTGCCGGAGTTTATCGCGGCGCACCCGGAACTCGACCTGACAGTCGAGATTCCCGAACCGGCGCAGGGAGCGACGGAGCAGGTGCTGAAGGCGCTCGCGCAGGGTAGCAAGCAGGCCGACATCCTGGACCTGCACACCAACTTCGAAGTGCCGATCGCGATCAAGGGCGGCCTGCGGACGGCGCTGCTCGACATGACGGACCGGGTCGCCGATCTTCGGGATCAGTGTACGGGGTGGGAACCCTGCACCTGGGACGGCCGTGTCTACGGCCTCCCGAGCGTGTTCTCCGGCTCGGCGTACTTCTATCGCGCGGACGCGTTCGACCGGCTCGGCATCGACCCGACGCGCTTCGGCACGTGGGATGAGTTCATCCGCATCGGCCTAGAGGTGAAGCGAACGACGGGCGCGTACATGCTCGCGCTCGACACCTCTGGGTTCAACCAGATCCAGCCGCTGGCGATTCACGCCGGGGGCGGGTGGTTCGACGCCTCGGGCCGGCCGATGCTCGATTGCGAGCCGACAATTCGGGCACTGGAGCTGTACCGGGACCTGCTGCTCACGCACCAGATCGCCATGCCGACGGCCAGCTTCTATGGTCCCGAGATGTGGCAAGCCTACCGCGACGGCCGCGTGGTCGGCGCGTACATGCCCGCGTGGTATGGCGCCAACGAGATGCGCATGGGCCTGCCCGATATGGCCGGCCAGTTCCGCGTCGCGCTCGCCCCGGCCTTCGACCCGGGCGACTACCGGGGTGGCTACCGCGGCGGCATGTGCGCGGTCGTGATCCGCGGGCCGGACGAGGACATCGCGTTCGAGCTGCTGGCGTTCTCCCGGCTCACCGTGCGTGCACAGCTGGGGATGCTGCGGGAGAACTTCCTGCCCCCGTCAATGTTCGCGGCGTACGACGAGCCGGCCGTCAAAGAGTACGCGTACGGGTTCCTGGGAGGCCAGCGCGTCGCCCCGGTGTACGCGGAACTTGCGCGCCACACCGGGCCTTTTCACGTAGGGGAGCAGCTGCTCGAAGTCCAGCAGCTCATCAATCGGGTGGTGATCCCAGAGGTCACCGCAGGCAAGGTCTCCGCGCGCGCGGCGCTCGCGGACGCAGCGGCATCGCTGCAACGCACCCGCGTGCCTCTGGAGGAGGCGCTCAAGATCGGCGGCGACAGTAACCTCCGCCGCGCGCTCGACTAGCCAGCGACAACCGTCCGGCGGCCGGCGGTGCCGGACGAGGAAAACACAGTTCGGACGGACATCGATCGCACTGTGGATGATACAGTTCCGGGACGGGAGTCCATCGCCCACAAGGAGGGGAGACATGCCTGCGAATGGAGCGACGCCGAACGGACAGGTGACCCGGCGCAAGTTCCTCAGCACGGCCACGGCAACCGGGGTCGGCGCCGCCGTGGCACGGTGGCTGCCCGGCCTCGAGCTCGGCCGCGGTCCGGCCGCGCTAGCCGCGGCGCCCACGCCCATAAAGGGAGGGACCTTCGTTTTCTCCCGCGGCGGCGACGCGATCACCCTCGATCCGTGCGAGACCAAGGAGAACGAGTCCGAGTCGCGCGTGGTCCAGATGTTCGAGGGCTTGGTGGCCGTCAAGCCGGGCGGGACCGAGCTGATCCCGGCGCTCGCCGAGAAGTGGGAATCGTCCGCCGGCGGGACAGTGTGGCGGTTCTTCCTGCGCCGGAACGTCAAGTTCCAGGACGGCACGGGCTTCGATGCCGACGCGGTCGTATTCAACTTCGACCGCTGGCGCTTGGCCGACAACCCGTACCACAAGGGAGACTTCAATGTCTGGCAGTTCCTGATGGGCGGCTTCCCCGGCACGATGAAAGACGTGAAGGCCCTGGACAAGTACACAGTACAGTTCACGCTGGACAAACCGATGGGGCCGTTTCTCGCATACCTGGCGGGCCCGGCCTTCATGCTGAACAGCCCGGCGTCGATTAAGGCCGATCCGGACAACGTCTTCAAGAACCCCGTCGGGACCGGTGCGTACAAGCTCGTCGAGTGGCGGCGCGGCGACCAGGTGGTCATGGAGCGGTTCAAGGACTACTGGGGCGAAGCCAACTTTGATCGGACCGTCATCAAAGTCATCCCGGACTCGACAGCGCGCTTCCTCCAGCTGAAGGCCGGCGCGATCAACGCCATGGACGATCCGAACCCGGACGACGTCGTGACCGCACGGAGCGACCGCACTCTGCAGGTCTATCTGCGCGACTACTGGGCGGTGGGCACGATCAACGTCAACCACGACCTCAAGCCGCTCGGCAACGTCAAGGTGCGGTGGGCGATCGCGTACGCCATCGACCGGCAGGGCCTGATGCCCCTCTATCAGGGGATGGCCACACCGGGCAACCAGGCGCAGTCGCCGACCAGTTGGGCGTTCAATCCGGATCTGCCGCCGATCCCCCACGACCCCGCCAAAGCCAAGGCGCTGCTGGCGGAGGCCGGCTACCCCAACGGGCTCGACACGGACCTGTGGTACATGCCGATCGCGCGGCCCTACTATCCCGCGCCGAAGGAGATCGCGCAGAAGATGGCGGCCGATCTGGCGGCGGTGGGGATCAGGGTCACGCTCAAGACCGAGGACTGGGGCGCCTACATGAACAACCGTGCCGGCAAGTACCCAATGTGGATGTTTGGCGGCTGGTCGTCGGTGATGGATCCCTCCTGGCTGCTCTACACCTATTACGGGCAGAAGGCCGCGCAGGAAGGGAACTACGACAACGCGCGGGTCCGCACGCTGATGGAGAACGCGCAGTATCATGTGGACCAAAAGCAGCGGGCCCAGTGGTATAAGCAGGCCGCGAAGATCACCTACGACGAGATGGCCCGCATTCCGGTCGTGTTCGCCCGGACGGGCGCGGTGCTTGCCAGCGCACGGGTGAAGGACTTTCCGACGTCGGTCCTGCGGCAGGAGCAGTACCAGTACGCCTGGATGACCAGGTAGCGGCGACTCGGGAGGCGCGGAGGCGCAGCGACTCCCGCTGGAGGGCGATGCTCAAGTTTGCGCTGTGGCGGCTGGTCGAGCTCGTGCCGGTCCTGGTGGGCGTTTCGATCCTGGTGTTTTTCTTCATCCACCTGATTCCCGGCGACCCCGCGGTTGTCATGGCGGGAGACATTGCCACGCCCAAGGACATCGCCGCGATCCGCACGCGGCTCGGCCTCGACCAGCCGCTGGACGTCCAGTACCTGAAATACATGGCGCACCTGTTTCACGGCGACCTGGGGCAGTCCATCCAGACGAACAGCCCCATCGCCGCGGAGCTGGGTGACCGCCTGCCGGCCAGCCTGGAGCTCGCCCTGACGGCGATGGGGATCGCGGTGGTCGTCGGGCTGGCGGCCGGGGTCGTGTCCGCCATGCGGCCCGGGTCCGCGGTTGACACCGCGTCGATGGTGGGGGCGCTGGTCGGCGTCTCGATGCCCATCTACGTCCTCGGCCTGATCGCCATCTGGTTCTTCGCGGTGCAGCTCAAGTGGCTGCCTCCGGGTGGCCGTTTGGGCACCGACACGGTCCTGGTCAAGGTCACCGGGTTGTTCGTGCTGGACAGCATCGTCGCCGGTAACTGGCGGGGGCTCGGGGACGCCGTCGCGCATCTAGCGATTCCCGCGTGCGCGCTGAGCACGGTGCCGATGGCCATCATCGCACGCATCACCCGCTCGAGCCTGCTCGACGTGATGGCGCAGGACTTCATCCGGACTGCGTACGGGAAGGGGCTGGCGGGCAGAGCCGTCGTCGTCCGCCACGCGCTCAAGAACGCGATGCTGCCTGTGGTGACGGTGCTGGGGATGCAGTTCGGCGTGATCCTCAGCGGGGCGGTGCTCACCGAGACGATCTTCGCATGGCCGGGGATCGGCCGCTGGGTGTACGAAGCGATCCAGACGAGGGACTATCCCGTGGTGCAGGGGATGACGCTGTTCATCGGGCTGGTCTTCATCGCCACCAACTTCCTCGTGGACATCCTGTACGCGTGGCTGGACCCGCGCATTCAGTACCAATGAGCGGCCGGCGGCGGGGCGCGGCGGGAATCCGGTGACCGGCCCGGCGTGGTGACCCCGACGCTGCCGGCGCCTACCGCTACGCGCGACGGTCTCGCCCCGCGCCAGTCGAGCCAGTTCGCCGATACGTGGCGGGCGCTGCGGCGCGACCCGTCGGGGCGCGCCGGGATGGCGCTGCTCGTGTTCTTCCTGCTGCTGGCGTGCCTGGGCCCGGCCGCGTCCCCCCAGAATCCCCTGACGCAGGACATCGCCGCGCGGCTCCAGCCGCCGTCGCGCGCGCATTGGCTGGGGACCGACGAGCTCGGTCGGGACGTGACCAGCCGCATTGCGCACGGTGCGCACCTCTCGCTCGGCGTCGGGGTGATCTCCGTGCTGCTGGCGATGGTCGTCGGCGGGATGGTCGGACTGGTGTCCGGCACCCAGCGCGGCCTCGTCGACCGGGTCCTGATGCGGGTCATGGATACGATGATGGCGTTTCCGACGACGTTGCTGGCCATCGCCGTCGTCTCTCTGCGCGGCCCCGGCCTGATGAACACGCTGCTGGCCATCGGCGTGATTCGCGTCCCGATCTTCGCCCGCCTGACGCGGTCCACGGCCTTGAGCATCCGCGTGATCGAGTACGTAGCCGCCGCCCATGCGATGGGGGCGCGTGCGCCGCGCATCATGCTGCGCCACATCCTGCCAAACTCCATCTCGCCGCTGATCGTGCAGGCGACGCTCGGTGTCGGGAGCGCCATCGTGGAGGCGGCTGGGCTCGGGTTCCTGGGCCTGGGGCAGCAGCCGCCATACCCGGAATGGGGCGAGATGCTGGGCAGTAGCTACGTGTACCTCATCCGCGCTCCCTGGGCCATGTTCGCACCGGGGGTGGCGATCATTCTCGCCGTGCTGGCATTCAACTTGTTCGGGGACGCTCTGCGCGACGCGATCGATCCGCGCATCCGTCGCCACGCCTAATCCTGGAGGAGACCAATGGTCAGTCGTCCGCTGCGTGTGGGGATCGTCGGGGTCGGCAACATCGCGGAGCGCCACGCTCAGGGGTACCTGGAGATCCCCTCGCTCGCGGTGATTCGAGCCACGGCGGATATCCTTCCCGCCGTCGCACAGGCGAAGGCCGAGGCGTGGCGCGCCCCGCTGTGGTTCGGCAGCCTGGACGAGATGCTGGCGTCGGACATCGATGCCGTCGACATCTGCCTGCCCCACGACCTCCACGTCGACGCGGTGTGCCGCGTGGCGCAGGCCGGCAAGCATATCTACATTGAGAAGCCGCTGGCCCGGACCGGGGCGGAGTGCGTCGAGATCATCCGCGCGGTCGAGGACGCCGGCGTGTGCCTGATGGTCGGGCACAACCTGCTCTTCAACCCAGTCGTCGCCCAGGCGCGGGCGCTGGTCGAGGCGGGGGCCGTCGGCCAGGTGTTCATGGTCCGCGGGGCGAGCTACGGCTGGCCCCCCATCCGTGCCGGCAGCTACCGGCTGTCGCGCGAGCGGTGTGGCGGAGGGGTGCTGGCCGACACCGGCGTGCACGTGCTGTACATGATGCGGGCGCTCGCGGGTGAAGCCCGCGCGGTCTCGGCGTCGCTGGCGCGCGCCGTCCGCAAGGAGATCGAGGGCGAGGACAACGCGCTTTTGCACCTCGAGTACGAGAACGGCGCGCTGGGAGAGATGGTGGCGAGCTACTCGACCAAGCTGAGCACGTGGGAGCTGGGTTTTCCGGAAGGATGGGACCAGCGGCTCGAAGCGTACGGCGACCGAGGCACGCTCCTCGTGGACGTGGCCCACGGCGCGTTGAGCCTGTTCTCTGCGGATGACGACCGGCGCCTAGAGCCCGCGGACTGGCGCACCGGCACCCGGCGCATCCACGGCGCGAGCGTGTTTCAGCTGCCGAACGTCTACTTCGACTCGTTCAAGTTCGCCGTGCGCGGCTTTGTCGAGGCGGTGCTCGGCGACCGCCACCCGCCGGTCACCGCGACCGACGGATATAGGGTCGTCCAGCTGGTGGACGCGGCGTACGAGTCGGCACGGACGGGCAGCCGGGTGACGCTGAAGGCGTGACCCGGTCCCAGGCGGCCGGCCGAAGGAGGGGTGTGCGTGTCGGGACGGACGTGTCAGGCGGTCGTGTTTGTCGCGCGCGAGCGGGTCGAGCTGCGGGAGATCTCGCTGCCGGAGCCCGCAGCCGATGAGATTCTCGTTCGGACGCTCGTGAGCGGGATCAGCGTCGGCACGGAACGGTGGTACTTGACCGGTCGCGTCAAGGGCGTCGGTGAGCGCTATCCGCTGATCCCAGGGTACCAGCGCATCGGGGTGATCGAGGAGGCTGGCCGGTCTGTCGTCGGCCTGAAGCCGGGCGACCGCGTATACCTGGGCGCATGGGCGATGCGGCTGGATCCGGCGGACGGCCTGACGGGCGGCGGCTCTCACTCCAGCTGGGCGGTCTCGCACTACAGCCGCGCGGTGCCGGTGCCACCGGAGGTGGAGACGGACGAGGCGGCGCTCGCGGCCCTCGCCGCAGTGAGCCAAGTGGGCCTGGCGCTGACGCCCCCCGCGCTCGGCGACCTCGCCGTTGTCATCGGCCAGGGCATCGTCGGCCAGATGTCGGCCCAGCTGTGCCGCTGCGTCGGCGCCTACGTGATCGCGAGCGACGTGATCGACCGGCGCGTCGATCTGGCGCGGCGGTACAGTGCGGACGTGGTGGTGAACGCCCGCCGCGAGAGCCTGCCGGACGCGGTGCGCCGAGTCAGCCCCGACGGCGCCGATCTCGTCGTGGACACCTCGGGCGATAGCCGGCTGTTCGCCTCGGACGTGAGCCTGCTGAAATGCCCGGGCAAGCTCTGCCTTCAAGGATACTTCCCCGAGCCGCTCCAAGTCGATTTCCACGACACCCACGTAAAACGAACGACCGTCGCGTTCCCCTGGGGGTTCGACCTCGACGGCGTGCGGCGCGCGTTCCGCCTGCTGGCTCAGGGGCGCCTCGCGATCCGGCCGCTGATCACGCACCGCATCCCCGGCCGTGAGGCGGTGGACGCGTATCGCCTGATCCTCGATCACCCGGACGACATCCTGGGCATGGTGCTGGTGTGGGAGTGAGCGACGGCCTCGGCAGCGTCGACGGGCCGGCCGCCCCGCGCCGCGGACATCTCGTATCGAATCTAGGAGCGTGATGGGCATGGATGCGAAGGAACGTGTGCAACGGCTGCTGCGCGGCGAGCCGGTCGACCGGATCCCGTTTGCCCTGTGGCGGCATCTTCCCCCGGAGGACACCACGCCGGAGGGCCTCGCGGAGGCGACCGTGCGCTTCGTGCGGCGGTGGGACTTCGACCTGGTGAAGGCGATGTTTCTCAACCGTACGTGGACCGAGCACTGGGGGACGGAGTTCGAGCCGTACGACCGCGGCGGAGGCTTCTATCCCGTCCGGCGCTGCGTGATCCGCCAGCCGGGCGATTGGGGGCAGCTCAAGCCGTTCGACCCGACCCGGGGCCTGTTCGGCGAGCAGCTGGCCATGCTGCGCATGATGCGGCAGGCCCTGGGGGACCGCGTGCCCATCGCGGCGACCATCTTCTCGCCGCTGACGGTGGGCATCGAGCTCGCGGGTCCGGCGGTCCACGAGCACACCGTGACATCCGCGCCTCAGGTACACCGGGCGATGAAGCTCATCAGCGCCGCCCTCGCGGACTTCGCGCAGGCGTGCGTTGAGGCGGGCGCGGACGGCCTCTTCCTCGCGGTCCAGTCGGCCCGCGAGGGGGCGCTCTCGCCGGACGCGTTTGAGGCCTTCGGGCTGGCGTACGATCTGCCGATCCTGGAGCGGGTGCGCGCGAGGACGTGGATCAACATCCTGCACCTCTGCAAGTCCGGCATCCGGCTGGAGACGGCCCGCCAGTACCCTGTGCAGGCGGTCAACTGGCACGACCGGGGCCCCGGGAACCCGGCGCTGCGGGACGCGCTCGGCCTGTTCTCCGGCGTCCTGATCGCCGGGCTGGACCACGAGGGCACGGGGCAGTTCGTGCGCGGCGTGCCCGAGGAGGCGGCCGCCCAGGCGCGCGACGCCATCGCGCAGACCGGCGGCAAGCGCCTGATGCTGGGCCCCGGGTGCGTTACGCACCTCGGGACGCCGGAAGCCAACATCGACGCCGTGCGGCAGGTCGCGCACGCGCACCACGCGTAGGGAGGCTGCCACATGCGACTGCAGGATCAGACTACGGTCATCACCGGAGGCGGCCGCGGCATCGGCCGCGCCACCGCCCTGGCGTTTGCGCGCGAGGGCGCGCACGTGGTGGTCACCGCACGCAGCGAAGGCGAGATCGCCGCGGTGGCCGACGAGGTGCGGGGCCTGGGCCGGAGGGCGCTGGCGGTTCCCGCCGACGTGGCGAAGGAAGCGGATGTCGACGAGCTCGTCCGGCGGACGGAGGCCGAGTTCGGGCGAATCGACATTCTCGTGAACAACGCCGGCGTGATCGACTTCAGCCCGCTGGCCGACGCGCCGACGGAGATGTGGGACCGCATCATGAGCGTGAATTTGCGCGGGGTGTTCCTCGTCACCCGCGCTGTTTTGCCCGTCATGCGCCGCGCGCGACGGGGCAACATCGTCATGGTGTCCGCCATCGGCTCGTTCGGCGGCGGGGGGATCGCCCCGATCTACCGCGCCAGCAAGGCGGCGCTGAACAACATCGCCGAGGCGTTTGCGCAGGAGACACTGGGACAGGGGATCCGGGTGAACACCGTCTGCCCCGCCGAGACCGACACGCGGCTCAACCGCATGGCGTATCCGTCCGGCCCGGGCCACGCCGTGTGGATGCGGCCGGAGGACATCGCGGACGTGATCCTGTTCCTTGCGTCCGACCAATCGCGGGCGATGACTGGCGCGACACTCGTGGCGTGCGGGTCCGCCAAACTCTCGCGGTGGGGATAGGCGCCTCCGGCGGGTCCGAGAGAGGCGTCGTCGAAAGGAGTATGCGGTGAAAGCCGTCCTTGCAGTGTCACCCGGTCGGCTCACGTTGGGAGAGCTGCCGACGCCCGAGATCGCGCCGTACGAGGCGCTGGTGCGGGTCGAGGCCTGCGGCGTCTGCAACGGGACCGACACCAAGCTCGTTGACGGGGAGTTCCTTGCAGGGCCGTACCCCGCCGCGATCGGCCACGAATCCGTGGGACGAATCGTCGACGTCGGCGGGCGCGTGCGCCACTTCGGGATCGGCGACCGCGTGCTCCGTCCCTTGCTCTACGACCACCACGTGTCAGGTGGCCGGAGCACGTGGGGCGGCATGGCGGAGTATGGGATCGTGATCGACGCGCAGGCGATCCGAGAGGACGGCGCGGACCTGTCGGTCCACTGGGCGGCAGCGAAGCAGCAGCGGGTGCCGCCGTCGATCGGGCCCGCGGAGGCCGCCGCGCTGGTCACGCTGAAGGAGGCGCTGCATTTTGTGCAGACCGCCGGCATCGGGCCGGACCGGGCCGTAGCGATCGTCGGCACCGGTCCGGCCGCCCGGGGGTTCTGCTTCTTCAGCCGCCGCCTCGGGGCGCGGCCGATCATCGTCTTCGGCCGCGGCGAGGGCTATGCCAGCTGGTTTCTCCGGCTCGGGGCGGACATGTACCTGACCGGAGATCAGTCCTCCGGCCTGGTGCGCGACGCGTTGGCCCGGGGCGGGTTCGACACCGTGATCGAAGCGGTTGGAAGCCCGGAGGCGCTCACCCGGTGCATCGCGCTCGCAGGCTCCAAAGGCGAGGTGCTCGTCTACGGCATCGCGCCGTCCTCCCGTCCGTGGGATCCTGAGTCCCTCCGGCATCCGCGCGTGCGCCGCATGGGTGCCAAGGAGGAGCAGGTGCACGAGGCGATGCTGGCGATGGTTGCCGCGGGCGCGGTCAAACCGCGCGAGTGGGTCAGCCACGTGCTGCCGGTGGGCGACTACGCGCAGGCGTTCGAGTGGGTCCGCACGGGGCGGGCGTCCAAGGTCGTGCTCACACTCTGACCTGCCGGGAAAGGATCGCGCCCGGGCGTTCTGCACCTCTTCCTGAGGTGACCGGCGCGCTCCCGCGGTCTCGGCGCGGCGATCCGGCTGCCGCGGCTCCCTAGGTAGAGTAAGGAGTTGGCGCGCCACGCGACCCGCCAGTCCCGGGGGGATCGGCCTGTCCGCCTCCATCGGCGGCTTGCAACCTCCAGCCCATGGAGCGACATGCCGCGATCGGGAACGCCATGCTGCGCGCCATTCCCAGCCTCGAGGACATCGCCCCGCTCGCTCGCCACCACCACGAACGGTGGGACGGCGCTGGATATCCGGACAAACTGCGCGGAAAGGCGATTCCCTATCTTAACCGGGCCCTCGCCCTCATCGACAGCTTTGAGGCGATGACTGGTGCGCACCTCCACCGGCGCGCGCTCACGCACGTGGAGGCTCTGCACGAACTCCGGCGGTGCCGAGGTTCTCAATTCGATCCCACCCTGACCGACGTGTTCTGCGGCGCGATGGCCCGCTAGCACGCCCGGCTCATGGAGCGTGACGCCCATCATGATGGCCGAACGCCGCACCGCAGTGGCGGCCCAGACCGGCCTGTCCCCCCGGGAGTCTCGAGGAGCTGAAGGAGAGAACCGCGAGTGGTCCGCCTCCCGTAGGCGGCCAGGCATTCAGGCCGTCCGATCGTCGGTAGTGATCCGGTCCACGTAGTCCGCGAACTGGTCGGCTTTGCCTACGAGGACGAAATCGATGGAGTGCCGGCCCTTGAGGTCACCCGCAGGCCGCCTCAGGATGGACAGCAGGAGCCCACGCCGGGAATGCGGCTCCAGCCGGGGCAAGTGCCCGAGTTGGATATCGATGGCTGCCCGGTTGTCCGGTGTGGCGCCGCCACCGTGCCGCCATCTTCGAACGGTTTGAGCACAGATTTGTCTTCGATGATGGCTGAGAGAGATTAGCGTTGATTTGCTTCTTCGGTTTTGACTTGCGGGTTACGCTCGCAAGTCGTTCACCGGGCACAAGGCGTCCGAACGCCCATGAAAGCATAAACCTAATTTTCCTGCCCGCGGAAGGTCACGAACGCCACCCCGAAGATCGCCACGAGAAACGCCGCGGTTACGGATATGTCGAGGGCGTATGAATGGGCGACCAGCGCCGCGCGGAGCGGTGAGTGAGCGTACACCATGCCCCGCAGCGCGTCGACGCCATAGGTCAGGGGATCGATTCGGGTGAGCACCGCCATCCAGACCGGCAGGCCTCGAAGCGGAAAGAACGCCCCCGACAGTAGCCACATCGGGATCACAAGGAAGTTCATAATGACCTGAAAGCCTTCCATGCTCGACATCCGCGAGGCGATGGCGAGGCCCAGGCTCGTGAGCGAAGATGCCACCAGAATCATGGCTAGGATCACCCCAAGGATCTGCAGGAGATCCAGAGGCAGGCCGACGAGCGGAGCGAGGATCAGCAGCACAATGCCTTGGAGCGTGGCGACCGTAGCGCCGCCGAGCGCCTTGCCGAGCACGATACTCCCTCGGGATACCGGCGCGACGAGGATCTCCTTAAGGAAGCCGAATTCGCGGTCCCAAATCACGGAGATCGCCGAGAAGAGCGACGTGAACAGCACAACCATGCCGAGAATGCCCGGATACATGAATGCGACGTACCTGAAGCCGCCGGGCACCGCGGCCGACCTGAACGTCGCACCCAGGCCGGTTCCCATGACGAAAAGGTAGATCAACGGCTGGCCGAAGGAACCGATAATCCGGGATCGCTCCGAAAGGAACCGGACCAGTTCCCGGAGCCAGATGGCGTACGCAGCGTAGAGTTCGCCGCCTATCCCGGGCGGCCCAACCCGAACGCGTTCCTCACGCACGTGGACGGCCACGGCTACCGCCTCCAGCGGCGCGCCGCGAGCCGCAGTTGATCGACCGCGGACGCCTGCTCCTCGCGGATCCCGTGCCCCGTCATCTTCAAGAACACGTCGTCGAGCGTGGGGCGCTTCACCATCAGGGATGTGATCCGGCCCGGGAAGGCGGCGGCCACACGCGGGGCGAACTCGGCGCCGTCCGGCCGCTCCAGCATGACCGCGCCATCGGCTAGGCGTACCTCACCGCCGAAGCGTTCCCTGATCGCCTGTGCCAACGCCGGCGCATCGTCCGCCCCGACCATGATGATATCGCCGCCGACCCGCTGCCGCAGGGCCTCGGGGGTGTCCAAGGCCATAATGCGGCCATGATCGATGATCGCGATGCGGTCGCAGTGTTCGGACTCCTCGATGTAGTGCGTCGTCATGAACACCGTCACTCCCATGCTGCGCCGGAGGTCGAGCACGTAGTCCCAAATTCTCCTCCTGGTCTGGAGGTCCAGCCCCACGGTCGGCTCGTCGAGAAACAGCACCTGAGGCGCGTGGAGCAGGCCCCGCGCGATCTCCAACCGCCGCTTCATCCCACCGGAGAACGTGGCGACCACCGACCGCCGGCGGTCCGCCAGGTCCACCATGGCGAGCACCTCGTCGATCCGTCGTGCGGCGACATCCCTCCGCACGCCGTACAGCATGGCGTGGAAGCGCAAATTCATCTCAGCGGTCAGCCGGGTGTCAAGGCTCGGATCCTGAAACACGATACCGATCGAACGGCGCACGTCGGTCGGTTGCCGGGCCACATCAAAGCCGTTCAACACTACGCGTCCTGAGGTCGGCCGAAGCAGCGTGGCTAGGATTTTGATGGTGGTCGTCTTCCCTGCACCGTTGGGTCCGAGAAATCCAAACACTTCGCTCCGGCGGACGTCAAACGAAACGCCGCGCACGGCCTCGACGGGGCCATAGCGCTTCTGGAGCTCGGTCACTTTGATGATCGCATCCATAGAATCCACAGAATACCCCATAAGCGCAGATTTCCATTTTAGCACCGGCACTCCTCCGGTATGGGCGTCAGCCGGGCACCCCCATCCGGAATCTCTCCCCGCCGACCCCCGAAGGCTCGTTTGTAACCCCGCTGGGACCCTCAGCACTGGGCATGGCCGTACCTGCGTTCCTGGCTGCTGCGGCTTCCCAGCCTCAAAGGGGCGGGCGCCGTCGGGCTCTTACGCGGATTTCTCGGCGTCCCCATCATAGGAACTGCTGCAGCGACCGGATTGGCGGTCTTCTTCATAGGTGCGATGATCACGCACGTGCACGCGCAAGTATATTACAATATCGCGTTCCGGTGCTTACCTTGCATTTGCTTCGACCGTGTCCGGCAGCGTATCTGCCTTGGGAGCCGGTGCCGTGCCTTTGAGTGTGACGTTGGCACCGGCGATTGGACGGTCCACGTGCGCGGCATAGTGATCGCGATCTGACCCGACCGGCCGTCAACCGTTCGTCCCCAGGAATGCCTGAGGAGAGTCGGGATACCGAGTGTTCACAAAGTTCACAGGATGTCCAGATCTTCCTGGCGCAGTGTACGTGCTCGAATCGCTAGATCAACTCCAAGTTGAGGCGGGCCACCCCTTTGCGCGGTCCGGTATGGTCCGATTCACACGTCACGATATCGAGGAGTCACCGCTCACCGCGGTCGTGCCGGTGTCACAACCCTAGGTAGGCGGTGCGGACGACGGGATCGTCGTAGACTTGGGCGGCGGCGCCGGAGAGCACGATCCGACCGCCCTCCATGACGTACGCACGATCCGCGACGGCGAGGGCGTGCTCGACGTCCTGTTCGACCAGGAGCACGCTTGTCCCCTCGGCGCGGATCTCGCACAGCACATCCAGCATCCCCGCGGTAATGACGGGGGCGAGCCCGAACGAAAGCTCGTCGATGCACAACAGCTTCGGTCGAGCCATGAGCGCGCGGCCGATTGCGCACATCTGCTGCTCACCGCCCGAGAGTGTCCCGGCGAGTTGTCGGCGCCGCTCGCGAAGCCGAGGGAGAATGTCGTACACGTGTCGCAGAGTGTCCCCGACGCCGCGGTCTCGCCGGAGGTAGGCGCCCATCAGGAGATTCTCCTCCACGCTCATGGCACCGAACAACCGCCGCCCCTGCGGCACCAGCGCGAGGCCGCGGGCGGCGATGTCTGGCGGCTCCAGCCCGGCGACCCGGCGGCTCTCGAACGAGATCTCGCCGCCCCACACCGGCAGCAGCCCGGTCAGTGTGAGCATGGTCGTCGTCTTGCCGGCTCCATTATTGCCGATGAGGGTGACGATTTCGCCTGCCTCGACGCGAAGAGTCACGTCCCAGATGACCTGGACCGCGCCGTAGCCGCTCCGGAGATCTCGCATCTCAAGGAGTGCGATGGCCGTTCCTCCGCTGGTCAGATTCGGCGTGCCGCCGGACGCTCCGGACGGCGCGGAGCGCCCCGGCCCGCCCGCGAGGGGAATACTGCTCGCCGAAGTAGGCAGCCACCACTTGGGGATCCCGGACAACGTCGGCCGGGTTGCCGTGGGCGAGCACTCGCCCGTGATGCATCACGATCACCCGGTGCGACAGCCCCATGATGACCCTCATCAGGTGCTCGATGACGATGAGGCTGACCCCCCGGCGATGGACGGCCCGGACGAGGTCGACCGCCGCGTCGAGCTCGCCGGGATTGAGTCCGGCCATCGCCTCGTCGAGCAGCAACACCGACGGGTTCATGGCCAGGGCGTGCGCGAACTGCACCCGTTTCTGCTCGGCCAGGCCGATCTCGCCAGCCCGCCGGTTGGCTAACCCGCTTAACCCCACGAACTCCAGCGTCTCGGCCGCGCGTTCCCGTGGCGTGCACCCGCCACCTCGGCCGGCGAACAGCGCGCCCACGACCACGTTCTCCCACACCGTCATGTCCTTGAAGACGCGCACGATCTGGAACGTCCGCGCGACGCCCAGGCGGGCAAGGGCGAACGGCGGACGGCCCGTGACGTCGCGCGTCCCGAGCGTGATCCGGCCGGCGGTCGGCCGATCCGCGCCGGCGATCAGATTGATGAGCGTGGTCTTCCCGGCACCGTTCGGGCCGATCAGGCCGAGAATCTCCCCTTCCTCCAGTTCGAACGAGATGTCACGGACCGCCTGCAGGCCACCGAACGACTTGGACACCCGGTCGAGCCGCAGCGCCGTGCTCATACGCGCAGCCGTTTCGTCCCTTCGAACAGCGAACGCCAGGCGAGCCCCTGCTGTCCTGTGAGATACGGCCAGATGCCGCGCGGGAGGAAAAGGACGATGACCACGATGACAAGGCCGAGGAATAGGGTGTGCGCCGTCAGCAAGCGTGCCCACAGGTACTGGTCGATGTTCTCGACGAGAAACGCACCCAGCACGGGGCCCCACAGGGTTCCCGCACCCCCGACGAGCGCGAGGACGACCATCGTCAAGCTGATGAGCGGGTCGAACACCGACGGTGGGTTCACAAACGTGATCCAGAGCGCGTAGACGCCCCCGACCAGTGCGGCAACGAACGCGGAGAGACTCCAGCATGCGGTCTTGTAGAACGTCGTGTTCACGCCGCTCGCGGCGGCGGCGATCTCGTCCTGCCGGATCATGCGGCAGGCATAGCCCCATGATCCGCGCAGGATCGCGTAGGTGATCAGCAACGCGCCCCCGAGGGCACCGGCCATGAGGTAGTAGAAATACTGCCCCGAGGTCGCATACGGAACCCGGAGGATAATCCCGTTCGGGCCGCCGACCCACGGTACCATGATCACGATCTGCCCCAAGGCCTGGGCGGTCCCCAGCGTGGCGATCGCAAAATAGTGGCCGTGCAATCGCAGCACGACGGGTCCGATGACAGCCGCGAACCCCAACGCTGAGAGGGCGGCGACACCGGCGGCCGGAAAGAACGGCCAGTGCAGGTTCGCAACCAGGCCGGCGGTGACGTAGGCCCCGATGCCGAAGAAAGCAACGTTTCCAAACGAAGGATAGCCGCACAGCCCGCCGACCAGGTTCCACGAAAGTGCGAGCGTCATGAACATCAGGATCGCGGTCGCCTCGCGCAGGGCGTAGCCGGAGACCAACATCGGGATGGCGATCGCCACAATCGCGAAGAGGATGGGGCCGCCCGAGCGCAGCGCCGCCGCACCCGTGACACGGAAACGAGAGGTCGAGGCGGACGGCGCCAGGCCCCGGGAAGGCTGCGAGCTCGCGGGAAGGCTCACGCCGCCGCCCGGCCGCTCAAGCCGCGGGGCCGCAACGCGAGGATAAGCACGAGAATGACGAACGCCGTCGCGTCGACGGCGCCTGAGCCGGCGACCACGGTGGCCACGGACTCGACCATACCGAGCGCAAGCCCGCCAAGGAGCGGCCCGTACATGTTCCCGAGGCCGCCAAGGCACGTGACGACAAAGGCCCGCAGCGTCAGATCCCCGCCAATCTGGGGAGAGAAGGGAAAGTTGAGACTGTACAGCGCGCCGGCGATCCCGGCCAGCCCGCAACCGAGTCCCATCGTGAGCGCGAACACGAACGGGAGCCGCACGCCCATCAGATTGGCCGCGTCCAGGTCCATGCCAGTGGCGTTGATCGCGCGACCGAGCCGGCTGTGGTGCATGAACCGGGCGAGAACGACGGTGATGGCCAGCGCCACGATGAGCACGGCGAGCCGGGTATACGGGATCGTGAGTGCGCCGACGGCCAGGCTGACCGAGCTGTACGACGGCGCGACAGCCCGAGGGTCCGCGGTCCACAGGAGAATCCCGACATTCACGAGCACCTGGTCGATGCCGAACGTCAGCAGCAGCGTGAGAAAGAACTCACCCCGCATGACCCGGTTCAGCAGGAATCGCTGCATCACGAAGCCGAGCCCTGCGAGCGCGGCGAAGTCGATCGGCACGCTCGCGAACGGGTCGAGGTGGAGCGGAGACGTGAACAACATCCACGTGACGTAGGCGCCGAGCATGATGAACGATCCGTGCGCCAGGTTGACGATGTTGAGGATTCCCCATTCGAGCGAGAATGCGAGCGCACTGAGCGCGTATACGCCGCCGAGCAGGAGGCCGTTGACGACGATCTGGAGCCAGAACTCCACGAACCGCCCTCAGGCTTCCCGGTCCGGAGTGCTCAGCCAGTACGATGGACGGTGGATCAGCGTCGTGCCCAGCTCGGCATCGGGTAACGCAGGCGCTTGATATATTGCGCCGGCCAGACGGGAACGGGCACCCCGCCCTGGAGCTGGATCGCGGCGCCGTGCTGGTTGTCCTCGTGCCAGTTGTTGTTGAAGTGTACCGGGCCGCCGATGCTCTGATAGGTGACGTTGAGGAACGCCGCGCCGACCTTGGTGGGGTCCAAGCTGTCCGCCTTTGCGATCGCCTGCGCGAACAACTCCACCCCGATCACGGCGTTGCCCACGTGATAATCCGGCACGAATCCGTACTTCGCCTTGAACGCGCTCACGAACTTCTGGGTCGAGCCCCAGTACGGGTCCGAAAAGTTCTCCTGGGGAACCCACGGCGCCGGCCCGATCACGTCTTCCGCGTCTTTGCCAAGCGCCTTGACGTAGTCGGGCGTGGGCGGCGCGACCGTGAACGCCATCGCCTTGAAGCCGATCGCGTTCTGCTTCGCCTGACGGGTGATCAGAATCGCGTCCTGCACGTGGCCGGAGCTCAGCAGCGCGTCGGCGTGCAGCTCCTTGATCTGCGCCAGCACCGACGAGACGTCCGTCGTGGCCGCGGGGTACTGGAAGTCGCCGAGGACGTTGATGCCCTTCTCTTTCAGGTACGCGACGGCGCCCTCGGCCACGCCGACGCTAAACGAGTCGTCCGCATGCATCATGACCGCCGACTTGATGCCGGTCTTCCCGGCGATCAGCGCGTCGACGACCGGGTACATGTACTGATAGTCGTAGACGACCGGCCCGACGACGTTCTTGTTACCGGACGTCCAGATCGACTTCGCGACGCCTTCATCGGCCATCAGCACCGCGCCGTACTTGGTGCTGACCGCGGCCGCCGCGATCGTGTTGTCCGACGAATAGGGACCGAGAATGAGGCCGATGTGGTCCTCGGTGACCAGTTTCTCCATTAGCGCCGCGGATTGCGCAGGCTTGCTCTCGTCGTCGTAATACTTGATCGGGGCGAACGTGTATGTCTGCCCGACGACCTTCACCCCGCCGTGCGCGTTGATCCATTCGACGGCGAAGTCGTAACCGTCCGTGGTGAGCTTACCCTCGGCGGCCAGATTGCCGGTGTTCGAGATCGCCGCCCCGAGCTTGATCACGCGCGAGTTTCCGGTCGACTGAGGCGAGGCCAAGCCCTGCAGCCCAACCGTCACGAGCACTACCAGGATCGCTGCCAGCGCGATGTTCCCGAGCGGTGTCCGCATCCCTCAACCCCCAATCCTTGGTGAGGATCACGGGCCGGTCAACGAATCCGGATTCCGGATCGCGGCCGGCCCGTGTCAACCAGGTGCGCCGGTATGCCGTCGTTTGGCCCACGAATGTTTGGCGCGGAAAGTTCCGTCCGCCGGGGTCAAAAACCTCCTGGTGCCTAACCTTCCCGGACCCCGGCCGGGGAGCAGACTTGGTGCTTCTCCGCGCCGGGGCGCCCCTCCCAATGCGACGCTTGAACCGGACCATACCGGACCACCGCGTAATCGCGTAATTAGGCACGGAAGCTACGAAGCGAGTCGCGTGCCACCCGTTTGCATGGTCCGGTTTGGTCCGATTCACGAAATTCGTGGGGATCCGCGCTGGGGAGGAAATACGCCTGGACGCTACCGCAGATGGTACGGTATCAGTACACTAACACTGAAATACAATCTCGTTCGGGAACCTGCGGGAGGACGGCGATTGCTGGAGCGCCGAACAGCTTCACACTGCGCTCACGAGCCATCATAAGGTTCACATGTCGGTATCAGTCCCCGGAGATACCCGCCACCTCGTCCACTCGCCGAGGCGCAGTGCTTGTTCGTACCTCTCTCGCCACTCCTCGCTGAAATGAAAATCGTACGGCGACGAGTGCCGCCAGGGAGGATCTTCGTCGTGAGAATGCTGACCTCCATCCGCGCGGGCGCATTTGACAGACGCAGCAGAAGCTCCGCCAAGCGCTTCTTCGCGTCGGCCGTCATGTTCTTGTGGGTCACCACGAGCGGGTCAACGTCGCTCCTGTCCGAGTTGAAGCACCCTATGGCCAACGATCCGTAGAGATACACACCGACGAGGTCTTGGTCGAGCAAGGAGTCGAGTGCTTCGACGCACTCCGTCACCTGCTCGCGCACGGCGCGCGGGGCATCAATCCATCCGTATCCCGTCATCGAGGCTCCATGCCCGCTCTCACGCCGCGGGAAAGGTCCCGCACCATGAGCAGTTCTTGGAGCGCGGAATTCGATGGTAACGGCCTTGTTGACCCAGTTTCCGTGAACCCTTGTCGTACGTACAGCGACCGCGCATCCTTGTTCGTTTCGGTGACCCACCAGAACTTCGTCTAGACAATGCGGTAGTTTGGTAATATAGTAGGCAGATCTGGTTTGATGGTACTTGACAGGAGGGTCGCATGAGCGCCCCTTACGCGCCGAACAGGTCAAGCCGCCTCGTGCTTAGCATCGGTCGCATTCGTCACAGACAGGCTATGAACTTTCCGACTGACTTCGTGAAATCCAGGAGCACAGAGGGGGTCGTGGACTGGAACGCGCAAGCCCCTAAGCGCGGCGCAGGGTGGAATGCACTTACCGCCCCAAGGATCGAAAGGGTCGAGAGGCTGTGGGACGAACGCACCGCCCCGAGGATCCAAAAGGCCGGCAGGGACGGTGTCGGCAAGCGGTATCTTCAACGCGGTCGGACGTGCCCGAAGCGCGGCATTCGACTCGGCGGACAGATGTGGAAGCTGAGTGCGATCGGACTGGCAGTCGCCGTGGTGTTATGGGTCGTCCTGGAGGGCGTAGTCCGTGGCTCTCGGTGAGGACGCGCCGTGCAGGACGTCAGAGGCTGCATGCAATGATACAGTGTCGTTTGTGACGACTCCCTGACGTAGGGGTCTCGTTGCGGGGCGGCTTCACCGAGCCCGGATTTCCAATTTGACAAGGCACCAGGGGTTTCGGGGACGCGTCGAACGTCTTTGCTGGTGCGGGCTTGCGGGTGATCGTGATGCTGCGGAGGTGGGTACCCGATGCGTGAAGTCCAAAATCAGCCCTTGCAGCCTTCGTTCAACCCTGGGCTGCGGATTGAATTCTGGGGCTCGCGGGTGACCTCCGATGGCGGCCTGCTCAGTGTCCGTTGCAGCCCTGCTCAGTGAGGACTACACGGGGCGAATTCTTTCCATTACCGGTCCCCGATCACTGACGTTCGGAGAAGCGACGCAGATCATTGGGGAAAGCCATCGGAAGGACGCTCGTCTACCAGACGATCACCGACGAGGAAGCAGGCGAACGCTACTCCCAGATGAGCGAACCCAGGGAAGAAACTGAAGCTCATGTTGCCCTGTGGCGCGCCATTCGCGAGGGGCGTCTCGCAGCTATTACAAACGAGGTCGAGGAGATTCTTGGGCGCAAACCAATTGCCTTGGAGCAGTGGGCGCTCGAAAACGCGGACGCCTTTGGGGTGTCCCTGGCGAATGCTGATTAAAGGCAGTTAAAGGACGTGGCGCGTGCGCGGGCCGGCCGGGAGGCAACTATGAACAGCGGCAGCAGCGGTGCAGTGCGAACACGCGCGGGCAGCCTCAACGAACTCGTTGCCCGGTGGATCACCAATACCGACCGCGGTGCGGCGTTCGGCCGCTGGATCAGCAAGAGGGCTGCGCTGCCGCAGCTCAGGCGGCTCACGGGTGGGAACATTCCGTGGACGCCGCTCAGAAAGCGCGTGTCCGAGTGCACCGTAGTGCTGGTCTCCACCGGCGGTGTGCACCTGCGTACTGACCGTCCGTTCCACCTCAACGGCGACGCGAGCTTCCGCGTCATCCCGAAGGGCGTGCGCGCCAGCGACCTCGCGATTTCGCACCAAGCCTACGATCGAACCGACGCGCTCCGGGATATCAACCTGGTGTTCCCGATCGAGCGCCTCAGGGAACTCGAAGCCGAGCACGTCATTGGGCGCGTGGCCGAGGAGCACTACGGGTTCGGCTTGATGGGCAGCGCCCAGAAGCTCATGGGACCGATTCGGGACGTGGCGCGGCGCATCAGTGAATCGAAGACAGATCTTGCGCTGCTGGTGCCGGCCTGACCCATCTGCACGCGGTCCGTGGGACTGCTGGCAAGGGAGATCGAAGCCACCGGCGTCACAACAGTCGCGTTGGCGCTCGTCAAAGACGTCGCCCTGGCGGCCCGCGCACCGCGCTTTCTATATCTGCACTGGCCCTTCGGCCACGCCCTGGGCGAGCCCGGCAACGTCGCCCAGCAGCGGACGGTACTCCACGACATGCTCACGCTGGCGGTCGCCGCCCCGCGCGCCGCGACCGTCGTCGAATTGCCGTATCGCTGGCGGCGCGAAACATACCCGCCGATCGACGACTGGACTCAGCCGAGCCGCGCCGTGCTGTCCGCGCTGCCGTGACCGTTCGCCCGGAAGGACGGGATACAGCCGCTAAGACGGGAAATCCAAGTCAAGACCATTGGCGCGGCGACGAACTTGAGAAGACCGAGACCTGATCTCGCGCCTCCGGCTTCTTTGACAGTTCAGTACGGCGATCCGCGGTCGCGAAGCCGGCAGTGTACCACTACGAGGTCGTCACGCGTAATGCGACGCCCGTCGCGGCGCTGCGAAGATTTCGGACGACCCATAGGAGATTTCGAAGTCTCTCGAACTTTCGCTTGCTCGGCAGCGACAGGTCCACCTGACCACCCACGCCACGAGATCCTGGGCGCCCCGACCTGCGCCGAAGATGAGATGATCCTTGATCGTCCAGCCATTTTGGATGCCCAGCTCTAACCCGCAACAGCCGACGAATTGTTGTGGCGGCCGCCGCGGGGCCCCGAGGGCGTAATGCTACCACTTTACAAGGAACGGGCCGCGCCTTCGCGGCGCCGGACGCCACGCTTGGTCCGGCCATTCCGTGCTGTCCGACACGGCTCCTCCTCCCCGCTGTGCGGTAGCGGGAGCGGCCGGACCACCTCGCATCTCTTCGCGCGAAGGGCCCTTGGTTGTATACTCCGTTCCTCATCACTCAGCGGCGGGGAAGAACACATGTCATTGGACGTGCGGGCCGCGTTGGAAGTGTTCGTTGCGATGCTCATGATGGCCGCGATGATCGATCTGGGATTCCTCCTGGTCGTGCGACCACTGGCTCGGTTGTAGTCCGACCATGCGGCGCCCCATCTGCGGCGCCGCAGCCATATATGGCCCTGGCCGCGAACCTCTCTGGACGCTTCTTCCTTCCAGCTCTGACCGAACCCTGATCGCGGCCAGGCCAGCCCGTCTGGAGGTGATCGTGATGGCTCCGACTCCCCCACGGCGATCGTGACGATCGTCGGCCCGGTCCCGGACGTCCTCGTAACCCACAATGGCGCGGAGATCACCATCCCTGACGACGCCATGGCCTTCGTGGCCACCCGCAACCGGTCACACGCGCCGATGCTGGGGGCGAGCGACATGAAGCACTATCTCAACCGTGCCCGGGCCGCCGACGCTCCGGTGTTCGCGATCGGGCGCTTCATCGTGTACGTGTTCAATCAGGCCTGGCGCTCGGTCGCGCTCGCGCAGGAGCTGGAGACTACCTTGGTGGACGCGCAGCACCGGCGGATCCCGGGCGCCATCTACGTGACGTGACACGCCGCGATTTCCTGACTGCATCTGGCTCCACTCGAATGCTTCTTCCAGAAAACGAATATACGCTCTTGTACGTGATCGCCGCGCTGGCCGTGGAGCTTGGATGGATACCGGCATTGCCAGCACTAGCCGCGCCGATGAGCGTGGACATTCCGGCGGAGTAGTGAGTGCTGTGATCGAATGTCCATATGGACACAATGCATGACGTTTTCGCACTTCATTCGAAACCGGAGGCGACCGAATGCCGGCCCATCGTCCTGAGGAGTTGGACCTCTTGTTGGCTGAAGGTTCGAACGCGGGTCAGGTTGACCCTCTGGTGACGCTTTACGAACCGGAAGCCGTCTTGATTTGCAGCGGACAAGTGGCGAGGGGGACGCACGCGATCCGCGAGGTCTTCCGCGCGCGTGGAATCGATCACCCGTCCCTCCGGTTACAGGTGAAGACCATCGCTCAGACCGGTGATATGGCGCTGACATCCGCCAAGTGGGACGCACTCGGCCCGGACGGCAGTCCCGCTGACAGTATTTACAGCGTCGAGGTATCTCGTCGGCAGGCGGACGGGACATGGCGGTTCGTCATCGACGTGATGAACCTTGAATGGCTAAAGCGTACCGACACTTGAGACCCTCGGTTGTACCGGCCTCTGCATTTTCGTTCGCTGCAGTTGCAGGACGGGAGGTCTGTGTGACCTACCTAGCTTCGGCCTCGCCAGCGAAAGCGAGCCGGGCCGCTGGACCCTTGCAGACAACGCCGAGCCGACCTTGAAGGCCCTGGGCGAGCGCAACGACATCATCAAGACCATGCACCGCGCCTTGGCCGAGCACGGGCTGGAGCGTGGAGCCGAACAGTATGTCACCCATGGCAACCGCATCACTCAGGCCATCGTCGGCCGGGTGATCGGCAAGGGGCTGGCCGGCGACGAGATGGGCGAGCGGTTGCATCTGATCATCGACGGGGTGGACGGCCGCACCCACTATGTCGAAACGGCGGACGCCGCCCGCCTGGAGGAGATCAAGCGCGGCCGTGTCGTCGCCCTCGATCCCATCCCGGCCAAGGCCGACCCGAAACCCGCCGACCGCAACGTCGCGACCATGGCGGAGGCCAACGGCGGTATCTACCGGCCGAGCCAGCACCGCGACCTGACGCGCGAGATCACCGAGCAGCGGCATGGCGACCCGGATTCACAAGAACCCCGAATGTTGCAAGGGCACCGTGCGCGCTCAGGATCAGATGCCCGCGTGGACCGGGGACCATAGTCGCCGAGGTACCGGGCCGTAGACCAGCCCTCTGTTGGTTGTCCCGACAGCAGCGACAACGCGTCCACTGTGGCGCCCATGTCTGCGAACGCACGGGCAAGCAACCGACTGTACATCTCCACCCCACCGTGTCCGTAATAGCGGGTGGTCAACAGAAGTAACCGCATCCCGGGCCCATCCTTCCCTGGGTGGCGCCGCGCGGCAAAGCCGATCGACGGTCAGAACAACCTGCCCACTAATCGCACTATCGTCCCAGGCACGCCGAAAAGTTCCGGGCGTCGTCGCCCCGTGATGCCGGTGGAACTGAGCAAGGCATCTGCGTCGCTCTATCTTTGGGATTCCGGTGTTCAATCTTGCGCATGTCGATGCCTGCCGGGGTCTCGCGTCGCTCGTGTTGCTGGAGGCGCGCGTAGTGACGACCGCTTCATCCCGGATTGCGTTTCTTAACGCAGGGGGAAATGCACATGAGTGATCGACGGGAGCCATTGGCGACCGTGGTCGACAATATTGACGCTGCGAACCGCGGTCGTCGCGTGCTGGTGAAAGGACGCATCATCGCTGAGTGT
>Ga0187784_10000261_pt1 | contig 36970 bp, 23 predicted proteins | sample 1015_SJ02_MP15_2_FD_132964 | JGI IMG/M metagenome (GOLD analysis project Ga0187784, IMG submission 132964) | Tropical peat soil microbial communities from peatlands in Department of Meta, Colombia - 1015_SJ02_MP15_20_MG | ecosystem: Environmental > Terrestrial > Soil > Wetlands > Peat | place... | reverse complement strand
GCCGTGTCCATGCAGCCTGGACTCGGCTTCGCACTTCCAAAGTGCGGCGCATTCGAATACTCCCTGCTGCGGAGTTGCTGACTCTTGCCGTATTCCCCTTGACATGACGACATAAAAGAACTAGGTTGCCCGTGGTAGTCGATTATTCACCGGGAAAAGAGAGATGGGTGTCACGAGAATCTCTCCGTGTCATTTCCGGTCTGAGTTCTTGTCCAACACCTGCCCTCCTCGTGGAGTCGGAGCAAGTCCACCTCTCTCCTCGCAAGCGTCGGATTTCTTATGGAGGTATACCAATGATTAAGAACTTAAGGGGCGGCGGGCGGAGCCATGCTCGTTACTGGCTACTCTCGTCGCTCTTAATAATAGGACTCTGTATATTCTATTCGCCCTCGGCTTGGGCGCAGGTTACATCCGGCTCGTTGACGGGAGTAATTTTAGATCCTACCGGAGCGGTGATTCCAGGCGCCCAGGTTGTGTTAACGGACACGAACAAGGGCTACAACTATCCCACGGCGAGCGATGCTGTGGGGCGATACCTCATCACAAACCTTCCCCCTAGCAGCTATAGCATTTCGGTGACGGCGAAGGGATTCAGGACTTACAGACAGGTAGGCATTGCAGTCGACGTGGGCGCGCGAGTTGCGATTGATATCCACATGGAACTAGGAGCCACGGCTCAGGCGGTGGAAGTGACCGCCGCAGCGCCGCTCCTTTCCACTCAGGATGCCGTGACCGGGCAGGAAGTGGACCGCACCATGATCAATAACCTTCCTCTCGTCGATCGCAATGTCCTGGACTTGGCGTTCCTGGCTCCGGGCGTGCTCCAGGTTCCGGGATCCCCGTATGGCACCTCGACGGGCATCGATTTCGTCTCCAACGGGGGGCGCAACGACACGTCGGAACTCCTGCTAGACGGTATTGCAGCAACGAGCTACGAGCCGAACACGGGCATCAACACCATCCTGTACCAACCTTCAGTGGATGCCGTGCAAGAATTCAAGATCATGCAGAACAACTATACGGCGGAGGAAGGCTTTTCCGGCAACACCTATATCAACTTGGTAACCCGCTCGGGCAGCAACAATTTTCACGGCGACGTTTACGAATTTAACCGCAACAGAGATTTTGACTCTAACAACTGGTTCAGCAACGCATCCGGGGGTACGCTTCCCGCCCTGCGGCGGAACCAGTTTGGAGGCAGCGTCGGCGGACCCATCAAGAAGGAGAAGACCTTCTTCTTTTTTGACTTCGACGGTGTCCGCGAGGCAGCCGGCACCACTCATAACGCGGGTGTTCCCGACGCCTTGGAAAGGACGGGCGACTTCGAGGAATTGTGCACAGCGCCTTGGGCGGGCAACTCAACATTTACCACCGCGGGTGTTTGCAACAACACCAATTTCCAACTATGGGACCCCTATTCCGGTACGTACGAGACTAATCAGAGTTGGGGAGACGGACGCGTACTCGCTACGCCTATCCCGTTTAACAATCTGTCCACTTACCAAAGCGCGGGCAACCCCAATCTCAATGGCACGGGGTTTCAGCTTACTGCGCAGCCCGGTAACCTGATTGACCCTGTGGCGATGAAGATGCTCCAGTATTATCCTCACCCCACCTTCTCGACTTCAAGTGCGACTTATAACCCTTATAACAACTGGATTGGCTCCGGTGCCAACACCGACACCAACAACCAGTTCGACATCCGCATCGATCAGCGGTTCACCGATAAGACCGCCTTCTATGCCCGCTACTCCCAAGCCACAGGCACTTACCACAATTGGAACTGCTTTGGAAACGCGCTTGACCCCTGCACACAAGGGCCGGGGATTGGGGGTTCACGCTCCGTAGCTTTGGACTTCAACCAAACCTTTAGTCCGACCACACTTCTGAATGTGGCATTGGGTTTCACCCGTGGCCTTTCCGATACCCAAGGAATCTACAAAGACTTCCCCAAATTCAATCCCATTACAACTCTCGGCCTTCCTTCCTACCTCGCCACGGACAACGGCCCCATCTCTGCGCCCAACATCTATTTGTACGGTGGATATACGGACGCGAACGGACCCGAAGCGCTTGGCCCACAACCCTGGTCAATATATAAGAATGGCAACCAGGTCTACCACCTGCTTTCCACCCTCACCCATATGAAAGGACACCACGAACTCAAGTTCGGCGGCGAGTGGCGGGTGCAACAGATGAACTGGTTCCAAGACGGGACTCCCGGAGGAGTCTACGTTTTCGACCAGTTTAGTACCTCCCAGTACCCCTCTTGGGGCGGTGGCGACGCCATGGCCGACTTCCTCACGGGTACTGGAAGCCCTGGCACGTGGGGCGAGTATGAGATCTCTCCTCACTTTAGTACCCAAAACTATCGCTGGGGCGGATTCGTTCAGGACAACTGGCGCACCACAGAAAAGCTCACGGTCAACATCGGCCTCCGCTACGACCTCGAGATCCCACGGACCGAGCGGTACAACCGTATGTCCTATATAGACCCAACGATCTCTGATGGCATCCATCCTGCCGCAGTCGACCCTTCAACTTGGCCCTCGGTACTCGGTCCAATCCCAGACGTGACCAATCCGGTGGGCGGACTCGTATTTGCAACCAATTCGCATCGCCACATCGTAAACACCGCCTATCATGACTTCGGACCGCGCTTGGGCATTGCCTACCGGTTCACCAAGAAGGTGGCCTTCCGCACCGGCTATGGCTTGTTCTACAACCCTACCCAGTGGGGGACCGTAGGCGCCGGACCGGTTGGAAATGAAGGCTTCGAGCCTGTCACGGGCTGGCTCACCACTATGAACGGTGACGGCTCAACTCCTTGGTCGCGCATCAGCAATCCCGAACCGACCGGCCTGCTGCCTGTTTTGGGACCTTCCCTGGGCGCTGCAACTAACCTCGGCACCAGCCTTAACGAACCGCTTCTCACCTCCAACGTCCCACCTTATACCCAAACCTGGAGTGGGGGCGTCCAATACGAACTGCCCGGCAACTGGCTGGTTGACGCCGAATACATCGGCACCAAGGGAACGCACCTGTACTTCCACAGTGCCGGCACTATGCAGGCCTTGGGAACCTGGGTGGAGAAGGAAGCCACCGACCCGGCTCTCACGGGGGCACTCGGGACCTACGTTCCCAATCCCTACTACGGGGTCATCAACACGCCCGGCTGCGGGATGTGCGGCCCCACGATCGCGGCCGGTCATCTTCTCGAACCGTTCGCGCAGTTTAGTGGGATCACTACACCCAATCCCCCCTGGGCGAACTCCATTTATAACGCCTTCCAGTTGAAGATTGAGAAACGCCTGTCGAATGGGCTGTCAGTACTCGCCACTTACACCAATTCCAAGTCCATCGACGACTCCTCGATTTCCACCAGTACGGAATGGATAGGTGGGTTTGCCCGAGGTGGGGGTGCCGCCGACCCCAACAACCTGAAGCTGGAGCGCTCGCTTTCCGAATGGGATATCCCGCAAGTGGTCCAATTTTCCTATGTCTGGCAACTCCCCTTCGGAAAAGGCAGGAAAGTGGGCGCGACCTGGAATCCTGTCCTGAACGCCATCGTAGGTGGTTGGCAAACTACCGGCATGTGGCGGTTTGACAATGGCCAGCCCGTCAGCATCGGACTTAGTGGCGGAACGCCCCCGTGGGGTTACAACGCTGACAGCCCCGACCAGGATGGCACCCTTCAGGTCAACTCCAAGTCCAAATGGTTCGCCATTAATCCCGCCACCCAACAGCCGTACGGCTACTTTGCGAACGCCAGCCAAGTGCTGTACATGCCTCCCCTGTACACCATCGGTAACGTGTCCCGCATGGAACCCAACACGCGCTTGCCGGGTACGAAGAACGCAACTCTTTCGATATTCAAGGAATTCTCCCTGAACAAAATGCGCGAAGGTTCTCGGTTGGAGGTCAGGGCGGAAGCCTTCAATGCCCTCAACCATCCCCAGTTTGGCGGTGTCGCCAGCACCTTCAACACCGGCAATTTTGGGGACGTTACGAGCCAAGTCAATTCGCCTCGCAATATTCAGATGGGTCTGCAACTCTACTTCTGAACCCGTCTGGCTGTAAGTCTCCAGGGAGGGGCTTCTTGCCCCTCCTTTTTTTCTTCACCGCGGAGACGCAGAGACGCTGAGGATGATCAATATTCTCTGCGTCTCGGCGTCTCTGCGGTATCTTGGAACCGCGGAGACGCAGAGACGCTGAGGATGATCAAGATCCTCTGCGTCTCGGCGTCTCTGCGGTATCTTGGAACCGCGGAGACGCAGAGACGCTGAGGATGATCAAGATCCTCTGCGTCTCGGCGTCTCTGCGGTAGCTTGGAACCGCGGAGGCGCTGAGGCGCTGAGGTTAAAGGCTGAAAGGAAAGCAAGCAGATCAATGAATTGACCGAGTGCGTCATCGGGGCTTGCATCGAGATTCACAAGGCTATCGGGCCTGGATTGCTGGAGTCTGCCTACGAGGAATGTTTGTGCCACGAGTTGAGATTGGCCGGCCTGGGGTTTGAACGCCAGAAACCGCTTCCTGTTTCGTACAAGGGCGTGAAGCTGGACTGTGGCTATCGAATAGACCTCGTGGTTGAGGGCAAGCTCATTGTAGAACTGAAAACAGTGCAGGAGTTGCTGCCCATCCACGAGGCGCAACTATTAACCTATTTGAAGCTCTCAGGCTTGGCAGTTGGCTTGCTCATCAACTTCAATGTCCCTGTGTTGCGACGCGGAATCAAGCGGATCGTCAACCATTACGTTGAGGAAACCCGCGAGACGCAGAGACGCTGAGGGCGATCAAGGGTCTCTGCGTCTCAGCGTCTCTGCGGTATCTTGGAACCGCGGAGACGCTGAGACGCTGAGGATAATCAAGGGTCTCTGCGTCTCGGCGTCTCTGCGGTAAATCGGAACCGCGGAGACGCAGAGGCGCTGAGGATAATCAAGGGTCTCTGCGTCTCAGCGTCTCTGCGGTAAATTGGCACCGCGGAGGCGCAGAGACGCTGAGGATAATGAAGATTCTCTGCGTCTCTGTGTCTCTGCGGTAAATTGGCACCGCGGAGGCGCAGAGACGCTGAGGATAATGAAGATTCTCTGCGTCTCTGTGTCTCTGCGGTAGAATTACAGCGATGTTCATTCGTATTCTCGCTCTCGTTTTCATTCTTGGTATTCCCGTTTCCCTCTTGGCGGGGCAGGAAGCGCAGGGGCCGCGCGGCGTGCTTCAGCAGGCTGCTGCGGACTTCCAGCAGGGCAAGCTCAGCGAAGCCGAACAAGCCCTGCGCGCCGCTCTCCAGAAAGCTCCAAGTGATCCCAATGCTCTGGGCTTGCTGGGAGTGGTTCTGGACGCGCAGAAGCGTTTCGAAGAGGCCGAAGGCGCTTATAAGCAGGCCCTGGCGCTGACTCCTCGTTCTCCCGCGCTACTGAATAACCTGGGAAACCATTACATGGCGCTGGGCAGGACAGAGCAGGCGCGCGCGGCGTACCTGAAGGTGTTAGCCGCCGAACCCCGCCATGCCAACGCCAATTTGCAATTGGCAGAGCTTGCGGTTGGCGCAGAACAAGGGACAGCGGCTCTGAAGTTTCTCGACCACCTGCCGCCGGAAGACCGTGCCTCCCCGCCCGCGACAATTCTGCGCGCCCGCGCGTTGAAACTGACGGGGCAGGAGGCGGCCGCGGACAAATTAATTGCTGAGGTTGAGAAAAACGCCGGTAACGATCCCGGCGTTGCCTTTTCCGTCGGTATGGTGTGGGTGGATTGGCAGCGCTACGCTGACGCCGAGCAGGCTTTTGCTCGCGCCTTGGACGCTGACCCTACCAACTTCGACATTCTCTACAACTTGGGCCTGGCCGCTCAACATGCCGGCCACCTGGAGCGCGCGGTGCAAGTGTATCAAGTAGCGCTTCGCCAGCGCCCCAATGACGCCGATTGCCTCTTCAACCTGGCGAGCATCTACTCGCAAACGGGCCACTCGGACGAGGCGATGGTGCCGCTGATGCAAGCCCACAAAGCGGCTCCCCAGCGCACCGATATTCTCCTAGCCTTGGCGCAGACTAGCCAGGACCTGGGCTTTTACGCTGACGCGGTTACCGCCATCAACCAGTATCTGAAATTCAAGCCCCAGGATGACGTGGCGCGCCGCGAGCGCGGCTTCTGCTTGATCCGTTCGGTGAACTTGGACCAGGGCCTCGAAGACCTTCGTTGGTATGCACAGAAACACCCCAAGGACGCCCGGGGACTTTATGAGTTGGGCATCGCCGATACGGTGCGCGAGCCGGACAAGGCGCTTCGGGACTTGGACCGGGCGGTAAGCCTCGATCCCAAGTTCAGTCCGGCCCGTTATGCCCGCGGCGTGCTTTACTACCGGCTGGACAAGACCCACGAGTCGATCGCGGATCTGGAGCGAGTCCTTAAGACGGACCCTGATGATTTTCGCTCCCTGGACGCTCTCGGCCAGGACTACATGCGCTTAGGAAGACTTCAGGAAGCGGCCGAGGTTTTGGCGCGGGCCTTCAAACTTGCTCCAAAGGATCCCAAAGTCCTCACCAATTACAGCCGCGTCTTGTTTCGTCTGAATCGTAAGCAAGAGGCGGATAAACTCATGGCCGACTTCCGAGTTCTCGGGCCGGACCAGGTGAGCCAAAGGCCTTACGGTGGGTTGTTTGACTACCTCAATCTCCCGCCGGAGCAGCAGTACGCCAAGTACATGGACAACCTCCAGAGGACGATCACCACCCGCCCCGATGATCCCACGCTGCGCGTGCAATTAGGGAAGGCCCTTCTCCGGCAAGGAAAAACCGAAGAGGCGATTGCAGCCTTTCACGTCGTGCTGAAACTGACCTCGAACCCCGATCTGCTGACCACTTGTGGAAAAGCGCTCCTCGAGTTCGAGCAGTACGCCCCCGCGCGCGAGTTCCTGGAACCCGCGGTGGCGGCCAGTCCTGCGGCAGCGGATTTGCGCCTGGACCTCGCCATCGCCGTCTTCCACTCCGGCAGCGCCGAGGATGCGCTCAAGGTTCTGGACGCGACTCCGGCTGACCAGCGCAAGGGTGATTACTTCCTGCTCCGCGCCCAGGTTCTCGACTCCATGCAGAAGCCCGAAGAGGCTGCGGCCGCCTTGAACCGCGGATTTGACGCTGCCCCGACGCGTCCCGACCTCTATTTGGAGGCGGCCTTGTTCCTGATTAAGCACAAACAGACCCAGCGCGCCATCCGCGTTCTCGAACGTGCCGTCCGTGCCCTCCCGGACGCACCTGAACTCCAACTGACCCTGGCCATGACCTACGGAATGGCGCAGCAATATGAAGACGGCGTGGGGGTGCTTGCCAAAATCGAATCGCGCTGGCCGGAGTGGAGCCTGCCTTACGAAATCCACGGGATTTCCCTGGAAACGCGCACGCGCTCGGCGCAGGCCATGGAGTTGCTCCAAACCGCCATTTCCTTGGGCGCCTCCGACGCGAATGTCTACTACTATCTGGCCTCTGCCATCTCCCACGCCCGACCGGACGATGTCGAGGCAGCCGAGCAGGCCATTCAAAAGGCGCTGCAGCTCAACCCCGACGACCCTTACATCCAGTCACTAGCTGGGAAAATTGCCTACCGGCAGAAAGCCTACCCCGTCGCCCTGGAGCACCTGACTGCGGCTCTGCGCTTGTGGCCCGAAATGATCGAGGCGCATGAAACCCTGGCTGGTGTCTATCGAGCCCTGGGGGAAAAAGAGAAATCCGTTGCGGCGTTAAAGGAAATCGTTCGGATCAAGCAGGAAAACCCCACGGCCGATCAGGTTCCGCCCTTCCCGGCCCGCGACTTGCTCTTCACCGTACACAAGCCCGCGCCTTAACCGGCCTATTTCGCACGCCGCGTCGCGGTTTTAGCCGAGAGGACCCAATGGTCAGGATCGAGTTCAACTTTGCTAGGCTGCTCTGGGATTTTGATTTTCACCGGCGCTTGCGGTCCGTGGGCCCATATAACAACCACTCCCTTGCGGCCTTTTCCGAATTCGAACTGCAAAGGCAGAGGCATGATCCAACCGGCGGGAACATCGTCCTGGTGAAGGGTGCCATCGAGTACGAAGGATCCATTCGGTTGCGGTAGGAGGGCGTACTCCAGCGCGTATGACGGCAGCCCGGTCCCGTATACCCACTCCTGGAAGAACCAGTTGAGGTCTTTGATCTGGAACTTTTTGCCGATTGCCGTGTCCGGCATGTGCTGGTTAACCACGGCGGCGAAATCGGCGGTTGAAGCGGCTACGCTGGCATAGCGGGTAACGAAGTCCTTCATCATGTCATAAAACGGCTGGTCGTTGCCGGTGCTGGGGTCTGTGAAAACGAAATGCAGCATGCGCAGGACAAGCGCCCCTTTCTTGTAAATGAGGGTATTGTAGGCGCCCAGGGAGGCTCGCGTGCTCAGACGGTGACCCAGCACGAGCGGGCCAATAACGTCCAGCCGTCCCTTGCCCACGCCTACATCCGTAGGGGGCGGAAGGAGCAGCAAGCGACGAAATTCATCGATCAATTCCATGGCCGACTTCTTGTCTTCGCGCGAGGCGGTGTAAAGAATACCTGAGTAATCTGCGAACCCCTCGCTCAGCCACTGGTCGCGATAAGACCTCCAAGCCACAACATGGCCCCACCACTCGTGCGAGGTTTCATGGGCGATGAAGGAGAAGGTCCTGTTGACCGCTTGATCCGCCGGAGGCAGGAGCAAAAGAGTGGGAAAGCCCTGTCCGAACGGGCGGGGATGCGTCACTGCCGCGAAATTTGAGTAAGGATAGGGTCCGAAGATGGCACTGAAGTATCGCAGAGAGTTGTCCAACTCAGCCAGCATGAAGTCGACCTTTACCGTGCGGGGCGGCTCGAAAAACTCAATGGGGATGTCACCCTCTTTTCTCTTCTCAATTTCCGAATAACGCCGGAAGCGGCCCACGGCGAAGGTCACCATGGCCACGGGGGAATCCATCTTCCACTCGGTTATCGCCTCGGACTGGTCGTCAGGCGCGGCATTCTCCTGCGCGCGGCGTCCCACGGCTGCCACCACATCGTGGTTCTTGTGGCGAAAGATGAGGTCGAAGGTCGAGCGCTTCAGCACACTGTGACGTGGGTACCAATCGCTGGTCGCAAGAGGATAAAAGCACTCCGTCCCGAGCTCCGTGGGGTACATGGAATTGCCCTGCAAAGATAACTCGAGAGTGAATTGCTCGCCGGCGCGCTGCGCTTCGGGGAGAAAGAGGGTAATGCCTCCGTCCCAGTCCTCCTGGACGGCATCCAGCGCGCCACCGCCCACCAGCTTGGCTGACTCCAGGCGCATCGCTCTCTTAAGCCGCGCGTTCTCCGCCTCGCCCAGTGAGTTGTTCAGCATCAGGGGAATTACGCGCAACTCGCTCGTCAGGACAGTCATCTCTATGCGGACCTGCTCGCTCAGCAGCTTGCGTGGGTTGGTAACGTCGATTTGCATCGTGTACTTGCCAATCGCGACCAAGTCGAAGGCGTCGGAGTAGAAAACCCGGCCGCGCTCATAGTCGGCCAGGGCGCAGAAGGCCATCCATTCCTCGTTGTGGAGGTAGGAGCTGTGGGTGAAGATCACGCCCTTCTCACCCGCGTCGAGCGCGAAGGCGGCGACCGGCAGGCGGCACTGGTAATCAAGCACGTAGGTGAAGGCGCCACGTTTGCCCTTATCGAACTGGGCCACAAAAAACCCCGGCTGCTCGCCGTTCAGAATCGAGAGGCTGAGCCGCGCCGAAATGTTCGCCCCCGTTTCCTTCAGCAGCCGCGGCTCAAACTCCTCGGCGAGCTTTTGGGCATCCTTGTCGGGCCCGCCCTCCTTGCGCAGGTTCCCGGCAATGAGATCAAAGGTGTCGTCGGTGAAACGCAAAACCGCGGTGCGGAAATCGGAATCAACGGAATCGGCGTTCAGAAGACGACGCACATTCTCGCGTTCGAACTCGATGGGCGGCGGATCGGCGTGGAACGTTCCCTGGCCAACGAACACGGCCCCGTAAACGCGGGTCTGAATGGGACTTTCGAAGTAAAACGTGCCGTTGAACGTCATGACAGCCCGGTCACGCTTGAGAGTGAGGTTTTCGGCCCGCGACGCGTTCCCAGAAAGACCAAATTCCTTGAGCGCGTGGTAGAGACCCACCCCGGATGAGACCGATGTTTCCTGCATCGGGTAAGCCAAGGCTGAAGTGAAGCAAAGGCAAACACCCAAGCTCACGACCCACAAGCGCGTCTTCATGTCGCCTTCCCCCTCTCTTTGCCCGTCACTTTTGCGGAAGCGGGGACGGATGCAATTATACGCCTGTGCGGGCACTGGTTCGGTTTGAAGTGGCATGGCCGCCTTGGCCATGAATTCGCACAGGCAGAGCCTGCCCTGAGCGGAGCGAAGGGATGCCCGTGCCAGCTCAAACTGAACCAGTACGCCTGTGCGCAGAGGTGGGCCGCACGCAGGTTTCGGGTGTAAACTAGTGTCCTGTCCCGCGTGATTCTTCACAACGGGCAACCTGGTAGGGACCCCCTCACCCGGCCCGCCCCGGCTGAAGAAAACGACGGGGCGGTCCACCCTCTCCCCCAAGGGGGAGAGGGAAAGTGAGGTCAGGGAGCATTGTCAAGAATTAGGCGGGACAGGATACTAACGGGGCTTCGCCCCAGCCCACCGTGCGTGTCCGAACAGCATTTTCATATTGTGAAAACTTGACTCATTTACACCGATTTTCGTACTTCAAGATTTCTAGGACGTGCCATGCTACAACCTCGAAGGCAACCAGAAGTCCCTCCACCTTCACAATTCCGCGGAGAGAGGACCGCTGGCGGCAGAGCGGCTTCATTCTCTTTCTCTCGGTGCGTTCCAATCGCCGGAGTCGCTCTTCTGTTAGCGGTCTGTACTTTGAGCGCTGCCTCTGCCTCGCCCCCACAGGCGCCCGACCCGGAGCAACTCTTCCGGGATGCATACGAGGCCCAGCAGCGCGGGGATGCGGCGCTGGCTGTGAGCAAGTATCAGCAACTGATCAAACTTCATCCGGATGTGGTGGCGGCGCACGCCAACCTCGGGGTAGTGCTCGTTTCGCTCGAGCGCTACGATGAGGCGATAACGCAATATCACATTGCGCTCGCCCAAGCCCCGGGCGATCCCGCGTTGCGTCTCGATTTGGGGCTTGCTTATTACAAGAAGGTCGACTTCGCGGGTGCGGCCGCGGAGTTCGCCGCCCTGCACAAGGACGACCCCGCGAATGTCCGGGTCGCCACTTTACTGGGCAACTGCCAGGTTCAACTGGGCCTCGTCGGCCAGGCCATCGCAATGCTCGAGCCGCTCGAGAAAGCCAATCCTGACGATCTCGATCTCGCGTGGGCACTGGGATTGGCGCTGATCGGCTCCGGCGAAACCCGGCAGGGCCTGGAACGAGTCCAGAAAGTTGCCGAGCAACGACAGAGTGCCGAGGCGTACCAGCTTGCCGCGAATCTTTCCTTGGGGCTCACTTACTTTGACCAGGCCCGGCGTGACGCGGAAGCAATCATTCGCCTCAATCCGCGTCTGCCCAAGGCATACGTCGTGCTGGGTATGGTGGATGACTACTCGGGGAATGAGAAAGCTGCGGAGGAAGATTTTGAAAAGGCGCTCCAGATCGACCCCAATGACCTCCAGGCGCGGGTCCAGCTCGGCTCGGTGTTCTGCAACCAACGGAAGCTGGAGGGCGCCCGGCGCGAGCTCGAGCGGGCCTTCTCACAAGATCCCACCTCGCCTCCCACCCTGTATTTGCTGGGGCGGGTGGAACGCGCCCAGGGGAACCTCCAGGCAGCATTAAAGGACCTTGAAAGCGCCGAGCGGCTAAACCCCCAATGGCTCCCGCCCCACGTCGAGTTGACCGCGCTTTACTATCTCCAGAAGCGGCCGGACGACGGTGCGCGGGAAAAGAAAATCGTGGATCAGCTCCGCACCGAGGAGCGGGAGCGCCACGCCGAAACACGCATCATCCTCCCGCAGGTTCCTTCACCGTGAGCACGCGGTCGCAGGCTACTTCCCGGAGCGTCTGCACAATGCCCGACGGCCAGCGAATCTCAATTACCTCTGCCTTGCTCTCCTGGCCCAGCCCGAAATGTACCGGCCCGTGGCTTGACGACGCGTAGCCCACGCTGGTGGTCATATGATTCCACTGCGCGCCGGCCTTCGTCACGACTTTGACCAGCGCGCCGATCCCGTCGCGGTTGCTCTTGGTCCCTTCAAGCGAAATATCGAGCCAGTGGCCGGCGCCTTCGGCGCGGTTCATCCAAATCTCCGCCGGTTCGAGCAGGGCGGTCGCCACGACGTCCATTCGGCCGTCGCCATCGAAGTCAGCGAAGGCGCAGCCGCGGTGCCGTTTGGGCGGGGCGGCAGTCAACCCCGCTTCCTCGACCAGCGCCTGCCATTTGCCGCTCGCGCCCAAGTTGCGAAAGACGACGTTGTGCTGCTCGATCTCCGTGCCCGGTTTCGGGAACGCCTCCACATGCCCGCGCGTGACGAAGAGATCTTTCCAGCCATCGTTGTCAAAATCGAACAGGCCCGGGCCGTAGCCGCTCATATGCGTGCTTAGCTGCCGCATGTTCGTGATCGCCGTGACTTCCTCGAAGCCGTGCCCGCTCATGTTCCGGAACTGGGGAAAGGTTTGGTTGGTGATCGCAACCGTAACAATATCCGGGTAGCCGTCGTTGTTAATATCGCGGAAATCGACGCCCATGCCCGAGATAAATGCCCCGTCCTCGACCAGCGCCACACCTTCTTCGAGCGCAACTTCCTGGAACTTTCCGCCGGTATTGTGAAAGAGGTAGTTGTAATAGCCATCATTAGTAATGAAAAGGTCCGGCCTGCCGTCCAGGTCGTAATCTGCCAGGCCTACGCCCATGCCCTTGCCCACGTGAGCGCGAATCCCCCACTGCTCAGAAACATCCTCAAACGTTCCGTCACCTTTGTTGAGGAACAGTTGGTTCGGTTGGCCCTTGTAGAAATCGGGGCTACAGTAATCGAACGTACTTCCAAACCCGCAGAGGTGTTCGGTTGCAACATCCCATTGCAAATAATTGAGTACGAATAAATCCAGCAGCCCATCGTTGTTGACGTCCACCCAGGCGGCGGTAACGGCCCACAGAGGACCGTACTCGGGATCATTCAACCGGTCCAGCCCTGCCTGCTTCGTGACATCAGTGAACGTTCCGTTGCCGTTATTGTGATAAAGCGTCCTGCCATGGACGCCGGCCACGAAGAGGTCAGGGTATCCGTCGTTATCATAATCGCCAATGGCTACGCCAGTGTCATATCCCGTGCCCGCCAAGCCGGCGCGTTCCGTTACTTCTGTGAACACCCCGTGGCCGTCATTGCGAAAGAGCCGATTCGAATACTTTGGCGAATCTTTCTTCAATGTCTGGATATTCGCGCCGTTGGTGAAGAAGATGTCCGGGCGGCCATCCTTGTTGTAGTCGAAAACGGCAACCCCGCCCGCCATCGTCGCCGGAACGTGAGGCTCTCTTAAGGTCTCGTCGGTCTCGACACGAAAGGGAAGTGTTTGGAGTTCAAATCGGATCGGGGCTCGTGGCGCACCAAGCAAGGCGGGCGAGGAGCCGCCGCGAGCGCCCAGAACCAGAGACACACCAAGAAGCCTCAGAAGTTCCCTTCTTCCAAGCATCCGGGATTGCACGGGCGCAAGATGAGAAATTGGATGATCAGGCTTTTCCTGAATATGCACGGAAATAGTGTAACCGATATTCGCGCCCTGCAATCGAAAGAAACGCCCGGTGGTGTCTTAGTCTGAATTCTGTACCGGCGGTCTCCGACCAGGGCCGTCCAAATCAGCCGCTCACGTCGTTGCTCAACGCGGCTCTGCCGCCCCGATTTGCGGAAAGCCTCCGGCTTTTCGGCCAATGCCGCAGGCCTACTCCTCTTCCACGCAGACTGGAAGGGTCAGCCTTCCAGCCTGCGTCTGGTGTTTCTACCTTTTTGCTGACCAAGCCCGTGTCAACAACCCTCTCCCCCGGGGAGAGGGCAGTCTATTGACCAAAGCGGAGTTGTCTTCCTGAAAAAATCTGCGCCTCGTCCCCAGGTTTGGGGTATAATCTTCAGCATCGGTCAGGGAAGGCATTTGAATGTTACAACTGGGTCCGGCTACCGCCGCAGTTCCATATCTCCCCTCGACCTCGCGAATGAGCGTCGCGTGCCTGTTCGCAGCTCTTCTTCTTTGTGGGCTCCGCGCGGACGGGGCGCAGTTTCAGGAGCGCCAGAACTCGGAATCAGCCACCAGGCGCGTCCAAGGCACCGTGCGAACGACTGCGGGCCAAAGATTGGGTATATTCGCCAAGGTGCAATTGGAAGGAGAAGAAGGCGGGCTGGTGAGCGAGGCACTTACAGATTCCGACGGTATGTACCATTTTGACGGCCTGACCGGCCGCGCTTATCGCCTCATAGTGATCGCAGACGGGTTCGAGAAACACGAAGAGTTCATACAATCCTCGATGGGCATACAATTGACGATCTGCAACATCACTCTGAAGCCCTTGCCGAAGGACTCGGCCAATGCGGCCACCAGCCAGCCTCGCCCAGCCCGTCTGGCTCCTAAGCAGGCCAGGAAGGATTACGAGAAGGCGACGCAAGAGTTGGCGGCCCAGCACCTCGACAAGGCCGAGGCCTACCTGCAAAGCGCGATCAAATTGTATCCTTGCTATGCCGCCGCCCAGGCCCACCTCGCCACTATCCTCCAAGTCCACCATGACCCGGCAGGCGCCGAAGCCGGCTTGAGAAAGGCCATCCAGTGCGACCCTGATTACGTCAGTTCTTATACTCTCCTCGGCCAATTGCTCAACGAGCAGAAGCGATTCGCGGAGAGTGTGCCGATGCTGGAAGCCGGGGAACGCCGCTCGCCCGCTTCCTGGGCCCTTTGCTACGAACTCGGCATCGCCTACTTTGGAATTGGGGAGTATGCGAAAGCAGAGGGCGAGTATCGAAAGGTGCCGCAATTCACTTCGTCTCCGCCGCCCGACCTTCCCCTACGGTTAGCCGACGTTTACGTCAAGGAGCTAGCCTACGACAAGGCTTACGCCCAGATGAAACAATACCTGCAAGCCCAGCCCAACGGCCCGTATGCCGCCAAAGTCAGGGGCATCGTGCAGCAGGTCGATGCCCTGGGCGTCCCTGCCCAACAAGCTCAAAAACAGTAACAAGCGGCGCATCCCAACAAAAAGGGGATGGCTTTCGCCATCCCCTTTTTGCCACACGGGTCGTGACGTCGAAGTTAGAACGTGTACTTAAGAGCGAGCTCGAGCGTTCGCCGACCGATGGTGTACGCAGGCTTGCCGGTGGTAGTTCCGTTCGTGTTGAGACCGCCCGGGGTTGAGAACACCAAGTTGATGTCGTCGGTCAAATTGAATTGCGGCAAGGGGTGATTCAGGAAGTTGAACGCCGTAATTCGGAACTGGAGGCCCTGTCTTTCCGTGATCTTGAAGTTCTTGTAAAGGCCAAGGTCGCTGTTGAAGAATCCAGGCGCCGTGATGTTGGGCCAGATGAGCGGGCCGTTGGTACCCACGATGGAGGGACCGGTCGTTGTCGGGATCGAGTTGGATATAAAGCAGTTCGGGTTGAAGTACTGCCCCGAAGCCAGATTCTTGCCCGGATTGCAGGCCAGAAGGGGCACGAGCTTTATCCCCGTGGTCCCGAGAACGCTCGAATTGCTGATTCCCGCAGGATCCGCCACGTTGAGGGCTCCTCCGGTCAACGGCTGGAGTGGCACGCCAGTCTGATACTGGGTGTCACCCGAAATTTGCCAGCCGTTCAAAACCCCGCCCTCGAACTTGTTGTGGTGAATAGGCTTGGGCAGGTTGAACACGTAGGAGGCGTTGAAGATGTGCCTGCGGTCAAAGGCCAGGGAGCCGTAGTTATCCTTGAGACTAAAGGCATCGAGCGAAGCGCCGGCGCCTTGTCCGTTGTCGTTGTTGCCGTCACGGAGCCCTAGAGTGTGGCTCCAAGTATAGTTAAGGTTGAACACCGCTGGCCCCGCCTGCTTCATCCACTGGACCATCATGGCATTGTAGTTGGAGTAGCTCTTGTGGTTGAACACGTACAACCCGCTGTAACCCCAAGGGTTATAGTCAGGAAGCGAACCGCTCGGCGGGCCGGTCTTCTGGCAAGTTGAAGTCTGGGGACCCTGGCAGTAGTACGTGATGCCAGTCACGGGATCAGGCGCGAAATACGCTCCAACCGCAGGGTAGTTGATGTTGGCCTGGAGGATACCGCCATCGCCGTTGGCGGAGATCAACAAATTGCGGCTGCGATTGCCCTGGTACTGGACCTCGAGAGTTGAGTTCCACGGCACGCGCTGGTCAATCATCATGTTCCAAGTTTGAGTGTAGGGGGTCGCGTTATCACCGAGCTGCAATCCCGCATAAGTAGTGGTGTTTCTTGCCCCGGCCGCCGCCGCCGCGCATGAGGTGAGGTTGGAAAGGTTGTTGAACGTGCAATTGCTGGCGAAGGGGACGGTGCCCATCGGACCTGAAAGGATGTCGTTCTCGGTCACGTCGTTGTAAGCAACATTGAAGCGGTAGATACCGAATCCGCCGCGGATAACTGTCTTACCGTTTCCGCGCAGGTCGTACGCAACGCCAATGCGCGGGTCGGGCTTGAAGTTGGGGCTCGTCCAGCCGGAAAGCGGAATGCTCTTGTCTATCCCGTTCCAAACGAAGCCGGCCAGCGGCGCGGTACTAGTCGCGCTGTAAGGCTGAACCGCGTTCGTGGGATCCCACACCATCAGGCCTTGGTTGTCGACGTTGAAGGTGTACCATTGGCCCATGCGCTCGAAGCGTAAGCCGAAGTTGAGCGTCAGCCGGCGGGTCGCCTTCCATGAGTCCTGAGCGAAGAAGTCAAATTCGTTGTACTTCACCCAGTCCGTGGGGTTGGTGTTGGTGGTGCTGTAGCCTTGCGCGTGACCAATCAGCATATCGGAGTAATAATTGAAGCTCGTGTTATAGCTGTAGTTGTCGAAGTCCCAGCTTCCTGCCGTTCCGCCTCCGCAGCAGTTCTCGGTCTGCACGTTGGCGTAGGCGGCCCAGAAGAAGCCGAACTTCACGGTGTGCGAGCCTTTGATCCATGTCAGGTTGTCGCTGAAATCCGGCGTGTAGCTGTCCTTCCCAAAGTCGCCACTGCCGTGCCACTTGGCGCCAAAGGAGGGAATGCTGAATCCAGCCCCGGTCGTCGCGCTCGCGCTGTTACCGCCGCCGCCACTCTCGATTCCACAACACCAAGTCACGATGTTCGGCAGTTGGGGAACGCTGAGAGTTTGAGCGTACGTCGTGGGCAGTGAGACGTTATACCCATAGTTCGCGGGGTTGGCCGCGCTGGCGTTTTTCAACGTGATGGGGTTAATAAAGTAAGCATAGCCAAACGTTGCCTCGTTGACCAAGGTAGGAGTTGGAGTCATCGTGGCGCCAAAGCTGTAGCTTTTTGAGAGTTGGCTAGCCGGCATCTGGGAGGGGTAGGGGACCGCATCGGGCGCCCACCACCAAACACCGATGTTGTTGATGTCCGTCTCCGGTTGGTAGGTGAAGGAGACGAAAGCCTTCAACTTCTGCGTGATGTTCACGTCACCGCGGACGTTCCATTCTTTGCTGTTTACCGGAGGATTGTCGAGAAACTCCGCGTTGTAGGGGTTGCCCGGAGTGGGAGCGATAGCTTTGAGGCCGGGCGAGGCTTGGAGCGCCTTCATCAGAGCGATGCCGTTGGGGTCAAAGAGGCTAGAGTTGATTTGGGCACCCACGGCGCCCGTGGTGGTACCGGCCGGCAGGGGATTCCCGCTGCTGTCATACAGCGTGATGCTGCCGTTGGCCAGCGCGCTCGAGCAAAAATTGCCGAAGTTCCAAGCCGAGGGAGCGCCGCCGCCGAAGCACGGAACAGCGCCGGCAAAGCTCGTGTAGCCCGCCAAAGTCGATTGGCTGAAGTTGCCCGAAAGCATGGGCGTCGTCGGGAGCATATACTTGTGCAGCGTGCCCACCGGTTCCTGCTTCAGGTACTCGAAGCCGAAAAAGAAGAACGCCTTGTCTCGGCCCTTGTTGAAGCTGGTGCCTGGGATCAGGATGGGCCCGCCAATGTTGCCGCCCGGATACCAGTAGTGGTCGATAGGCTTGGGAACGCCACTGGCATTGAAGAACGAGTCGTTGGCGTTCATGCTGCCGTTGCGGGTGTAAACGTATGCCTCGCCGTGGAAGGCGGAGGTGCCGCCCTTGCCCATGGCTTGGAAGGTGACCGGACCGTGGGCGTGCTCGGCGTCAAACGAGGCGTTCTGAATCGTGACTTCCTGCGTCATATCCTGATTGACGTTGGCAATCTGCGTGCCTTGGTTACCCGCGTCGGTAATCACTGAGCCGTTCATGATCATCTGCAAGCCGCCGAAAGGCTGCGCGCCGCTGGCCGCGAACATCCCGATGGGGCCGCTATTGATTTGGGTGAGCGCGCTGTTCCATTCCGTATTGCTGAGGCCGAGATTGATGGCCATGCCGGGCATCAGCTTGATCAACTCAGCGGCATCGCGGCCCTGAACGGAAAGCTGGCTCACCATGGTGTTGTTCAAGGTGGTGCTGCTCGCTCCGCTGCTGAGAGGCACCGGGGATAAGGCGGCAGAGGTGACGGTCACCTCCGTCTTGGTCGTGGCGACGTGCATGGGGATGTTTCCCACCGATCGGGCCTCTTGCGCGCCGAGCACGATGCCTGTCTCTTCGTACGTCGCCATGCCCGTGGCCGTGATGGTCAGCGTGTAGGTGCCTGGGAAAAGCGCCGTGAAACCGAAAAACCCCGCGCCGTTCGACGTTTGCGTACTCGCAACTTTCGTTTGATCGCTGGTGAGCGTCGCCGTCGCGCCGGGAATCGCCGCGCCCGTTGAGTCAACAACCGTGCCGCTCAGCGAACACGTCGTTGTTTGACCGAACGCGGTCAGTTGAATAAGGACTAAGGCTGCAATCCACAGGGCTACGACGATTTTCGCGTTTCCGAGCTTGCGCTTTGCCGCAGCCCAGTGCCTCCTTGAGTACACTGGTTTGTTCATATATACGACACAACCTCCTTCGCAAAAGTTAAGTTTGGACCGGACACCGGACGCTTGAGAGAAAGAAAGGGCCTAGCCCTAAAGACTGAATCGGAAAAACTCAACGGATTGTGCGGGGTAACCGCTACTCCCAATCGCTATGCTCGCGCTTAATGCTTCTCGGTCGCCGGACACGGCAGATGCCACGACAGACCGTTGGGCCACTAGCACACACCACAGACACCCATTCGCTGCCGTCGAATTACCCAAAACCCAACCACCATGCCGCCGACTGGCAGAATACACCCCCGCCACTCTTAGGCCAGCAAAACTGCGCAACACTAGCGTACAAGCCAACAGTAACGCAACGTTAAGCCAGTTAATCCCCGTTAACGGAGCGCTGCTCCATCATCTGCCGCTCTAACAACGGGATACAAACCCGATTCTAGCGGTAACGGGTTACACCTCTTTTACGTTGATGGGGGAGCTTGCGGTTGGCCCTGCTATAGGGGGGACTTTCAGGTCGCCCTGTTTGTCTCCTTGGCGTTATTTTGATTGCCGCGGCCCACGCCGAGATTCAGCGTAGTCCCGCCGATGACCCTAGCGCCCATAGATTGTAGTGGCTGCCTGCTAGGCTTGGTCAGACTCGGCTTGGCTCCATCGACGCTGGCTTGCGGCTGTGCCGCCTGACTTGGGGAAAGGGTACGAACGTGTCAAAAAACCAATGCGCTGTCATCCTGAGCATTGACAGCCGATGCATGGGTGGCGCATACATCGTTCTTCATGTATGCGCCACAATTCGCTCCCATCCGTCGACTTACGGGGCGCATACATAAAAAGCAATGTATGCGCCACCCATCAACTTAGAAAAAAGTCACAAGCTCTGAGCTAAGCGAAGGATCTCCGCAGTTGCTTTTGGTTCAAGTATTTGCGAAGAACTGCAGAGGTGCTTCGCTACGCTCAGCATGACAGGTTTCCGATTTTTTCACACCTTCTACGCCATTCCGCAAGTCCTACGTCTTGAAGAACTTCCACCGCGCAGGCTGGAAAGCTGAGCCTTCCAGCCTGCGCGGTGGAGGACGATGGGTGCAACACTGGCCGGAAAGCCGACGAAGGTGTGACAAAATCAAAACAGCTCACGCGGAGCCGCCAGGGCGCACAGACTCGCAAAGTGAAAGGCGTTTCTTTTCTTTGCGACCTTTGCGGCTCTCTCTGTGAACATCCCGTGAGTTTTCGATTTTACGTCGGCGCATTCGGGAAGTTCACATGTCCAATGCAGGCCGACGTTAGTCGGCACCGGCGCTTTGCGTTAACCAAGCCTTTCCTGCCCGGATTATTTGAGAGCAATGAAGGCTTTCCGCGTAGGGCCCGGTCTGGAGCCTACCACTGTGGGCTTCACAAAAACAATAAGCAAACTGAACCCGAGGCAGCGGGCAGCGGAGCCACGCCTCACCCCTGCGCTTTCGGGCTAACTTCGGCGCCGGTACTGGCTTCCCGAGTTGCTGTCAAAGCGGACATTTCTACTTTGCTAAAAGAGGACATTTTTATTTGCTTTGACAACGGTAACGGGTTACACTGTGGCGTTACACTTGCAGCTTAATGCAAGTGATACCGCATTTTGGGGGAAGTAACCCCGCGGTTAGCAGCCATGGCCAAGTCGATTCCCAATCGACAAGCGCAAGAGCGACAGGAACTCGACAGAGTCCTGAATTCAGGCATCTTTAGCAAAGCCCCACAACAGGCCAAGCTGCTCCAGTATGTTTGTGATGAGTGTTTTCAGGGTAAGGCGGACCAGATCAAGGAATACCGCCTCGCCACGGAAGTCCTTGGAAGGGCGCCGGATTTCGACCAGGACCGGGATGCTATCGTGCGCGTGGAGTTCCACCGGCTGCGGAAGAAACTCAACGAGTATTACCAACGCGAAGGAGCGCAGCATCCGCTGCATATTGTCATTGACTCCGGGCATTACGTGCCACGATTCGTTCCCCGAGAAGAGCCAGTTGCCACGCAACCTCACCCTCCAGCAGAACCAGCGCCAGTCCGAGAGACTGAGAACCACGCGGCCCTTCACCCGGGACCCCGGGCATTCCCCGCCATCCTGAGGTGGGGAGGCGCGCGCAATGTGGGGATCGTCTTGGGCGGGCTAGCCATAATAGCCGTCCTGGCGGGTGTTCTCCTTAAATGGCGGAAGCCCTTCGGATCATGGGTCAATGCCCAGCCTTCGCTCCCTCCCCCTTCCTCGGTAAGCAGTGCGTTGGCGCCGGGAGCGTTGGATTCCGCGCGCATTATGTGCGGTTATTCCAAAGACAAGCACATCGACAGTTCGGGAAACGTTTGGTTGGGTGACCGGTATTTTTCCGGGGGTGATGCAGTTGCCCAGACGCCTCAGTTCATCGCGCGCGCCCCCGACATGACCCTGTACCAGACATTCCGTGCCGGTACGTTCTCGTACAACATTCCCCTAAAGCCTGGAAACTACGAGATGCATCTCTACTTTGTCGAGACGCAGTACGGCCCAGGGACACTTTCAGGCGGCGGCGAAACCACCCGCTTGTTTAATATCGACATGAATGGGAACCGCCTGCTGAATATCTTCGATATCATCAAAGACGCGGGCGGCAACAATATCGCCGACATTCGGGTTTTCAAGAACGTGCGCCCCGCGGCCGATGGCTACTTGCATTTGCGGTTCGAGGCGCTCAATAACCCCGCCATTGTGAATGCCGTGGAAATAGTGCCCGCGCCGCCGGGAAAAATCCGACCGATTCGTTTCGTCGCTCAGAACAATTCCTACACCGATCACGCCGGCAACGTCTGGAATCCGGACTGCTTTTTCAGCGGCGGCCAACTGGCCTTACACATTGCGCACCCCCCCGTCACTGGAACGCAGGATCCCAACCTGTACTCGAGCGAGCGGTTCGGCAATTTCAGCTACGCGATTCCGGTGGCGCCGGGCAAGTACAAACTGACACTGCATTTTGCTGAGACCTATTGGGGCAGCCAGAATCAGCAACACAACCTCCCCGACCAGAATGCTTCGCCCGTGGGGGGGGCGGGGAGCCGGATTTTTGATGTCTACTGCAATGGCGCGGTCCTGGTTCGGAACTTCGACATCTTCAAAGAAGCCGGGGGCAGCCTGAAGGCGCTCGACAAGACTTTTCATAACCTCGAGCCCAACGCCGGGGGCAAACTGCTTTTGACGTTCGTACCCGTAAGGGATTATGCCTGCCTCAACGCCGTCGAGGTCGAGGAGGAATCGGATTAGCAATTCGTTGCCCTCCTCAGGCTTTAGGAGAAGATGCCGGTGAACGCCACGACCCGCCCGCGGGGGAATGTTTCCATAGTTCTGCGAACCTGTTATTGCGTCACGTTCCAGCCGTCCACCACGATGAGCGGCGCGGTTCCGCCCAGTGATTCCACCGAGTATCTGGCGGCCAAGTCACGCTTTTCACCCGGGAAAAGTGTGAAGTAGTTGTCTTCCCACAGAATTGGCAGGACTTCATCCCCGTCCTGGCCCTTGATAATCCTCAGATGCACCATGAAGGCCAAGTTGGAGGTGAGATTCTCGAGCGTCACTTGGGTCACCGCGTTTTCGGCGTGTTGCTCGGTGCGGCTGGTAATGTTGACCTTCACGGGCGGCAACTTTTCCAGCCCCGTCAGGTCGGCGTAAGTCTTGATCGGGGTGACGTACCAATCGGATTTGTGCCAGTCGGAAACGTCGGGCTGAGTGGAGAGCCAGTAGAGATTCGAGCTCACCAGCTTTCCCGCCGAATCCTCCAAGGTCAGTTTCAGGAAATAGGTCTTGGAAAGACCCTCGACCGCAGGTAGCGTCAAGACACGCGTGGAGCTATCGGGTGGCGCGTCGGCGTTGACGCTCTGCGCGAACTTCTCCTGGAGATCGAGGTTGTAGATCCTCGCTGTCGCCTTCAAGCCGCGGTGCGCTTCGTAGAAGGAATTGACCACACTGACCGACCGGTCATCGTACATGTACTGAATGTGCAGCGGCTCGCAGGCTTTTTTGGTTCCGAAATACCCGCCCGCCGGCCGCAGATAATAGTCGTAGAGATGCCAGATGATCGAGGGCCAAGCGTTATTAAGCATCCACTGGATGACCCCTGTCGAGGTGTACTTTCTCCCCCCGTAGGCCTCGAACATGGCGCGCTCCCCTTCGTAAGCCATGGCTTGGGCCTTGCGCTCATAGTCCTGCAACGAATTCGCCGGGCCGTAGCGGCCCTCGAGGGCTTTCGTGAACACCTGGACGGTTTTGAAGGCTCCCCCGCCCGCGTGGAAATCCCAGTCGTCGTTGATGGGCCAGAGGCGGTCTTCCGGCAAAAACTGTTTCAGACTCTCCACCGGCGGGATGGCCGGGCCGGGGCCGGTCTCGGTGTTGAACCCGTGAGCGCCACCCAGCTTTGAATCCTCCAGCCAGTAGGACGGCGCCACGTATTCATAGGGCCCGGTCATTTTTACACCGGGCGGCCCGCTGACTTTCGAGGGCTTCTCGCTTGCCGAGGACTGATAGGGATTCGGCCAGTGATAGTCCTTGAGAATCTTGATGTACGCCTCCTCCACTTTCGGTGGAGGAGGATTGTCGCTGCCGTTCATCCAATCGAACAGACAGGGATGACTGCGCAGGCGGCGAATTTGGTCTTTGAGCGATTCGGCTGAGACCAGGTAGTCCTCCTCATCCCATTTTCCCCAGCGTTCCCAATGGTCGCAACAGCACCAGCCGGCCAGCACTAGGACTCCCTCGCGGTCGCACTCCTCGAGGAAATGCTCGTCTTCGAGTTTTCCCTCCAGGCGGATGACATTCAGATTCATGTCCTTCACGTAGCGGATCTCAGCCTCTTGGCGAGCTGGATGGCTGCGTAGCAGCATATCGAACGTATACCCGGCGCCGCGCACCAGGATCTTCTTCCCATTGATCATAAAGACGATATGCTTGGCCGCGTCGAGCTGCGAAGTCGCCTCACGGATGCCGAACACCACCTGCTGCTCGTCGGAGATTTTTCCATCCGTTTGGAATTGCATCTTCAGCGTGTAAAGCGGCTGACCGCCGAGCGGCGCCGGCCACCAAACACGGGGATTCCGGAATTTCAACTGTTCGAATGTCTCCGGCGAGAACTCCACCTCTTTGTTTTCGCCGGCCGAGAGCAAGACTTCCTGGGAAAACTTCTTTCCTTCGATCTCACCCTCGAGTGTGCCCTTCACCGGCGTCGCCAGGGCGTTGTGCAGTTCGCTGTAAACTGTCAGGTCCGCAGTCTTCAGATCGCTCGAGGCGAAATGCGTGACCACCGTCGGATAGCGGAGGGCTACCGGCCCGCTGCCGGTCACGTACACGCCGCGCCAGATGCCCATGTCCTTATCGGCCGGCAGCGGATTCCAGTCCACGAAGGTGATGGCAAGGTCGTCAGGCGTGGGTGGGAAAACTTCCACGGCCAGCACGTTGGTATCGCCCACTTTGACATTTCGCGTGACGTTAAACTCGAACAGGCGCCAGCTCCCCACGACTTTCTTCGAGTCAGCTATCAGTTTGCCGTTCAGCCACACGTTGGCGCGGAAATTGATGCCCTCGAAGTTGAGCCGGATTTCCTTGCCGCGCAAATTCTCCGACAAGCTGAACTCCGTCCGGTACCACCAGGAAACGCGGAATGGACTGTCGTCGGGCATCGGCAGGTTGGAAAAGTTGTGGCCGATGGGATAACTGGTCCCGGGAATGGACCGCAGGTTCTTGCCGAAGTAAGGGTCGGGGTACACCTTGTCCTCCGCCAGCGCCGCAAGCACTGTGGACGGTATCGTGGCGGGATACCAACTGCCGGCGTCGAAGCCCGTGGAGGCGATCTGCTCGCCTGAAGCATTGGTCTTCGCCGATGATTGAATCCTCCAGCCCTCCTTCAACCACTGCTTCGTGGTGTCGGAATGGGAGGCGGAGTGAAGCCACGGTGCAAAGGCCAGCATGAGGAATGCAATTTGAGGGAATCGAAACCTGGGGGTCATTGGGCGTCTCCTCCGATGTGCAAGTGAAAGGAATTCATGGCGCGCGAAACAGTCGAATCAGCACGCCATTATACGCCCTTGAGACGCCTCCGGGGGCGGTTCCCTAGCCGCCTTTCCCTTTCCCCCTTGGGGGAGAGGGTGGGCCGCTCCGGCGTTTTCTTCAGCCGGGGGCGGGCCGACTGAAGGTGCGCAACCCGCTGCTCCGATGAATCCGAGTCTCGCGGGCTAGGGGCTACTTGCCCAGAACGGCGTCGATCCCCGCGAACACGAGTTGCAGAGTGGAGCGCGGCAGCTTACCCACGCGCCTCGCAAGGAACTCCTTATCGACGCTGACGATCTGGGAAACGTTGGCCACGGAGTCTTTCGGCAGGCCGGTGACGCGTGCTGGCAAATGCACGTTTCCCGGCGCCAAGCCCCATTTGAGATTGCTAGTCAGGGGAACGCAGACGACTGTTTCAATGCGGCTCCGGTTCAATGCGTCACCCTGCACGATGACTACCGGCCTTCTGAACCCCGGACCAGAGCCCGCGGGAGCAGGGAGATCCGCCCACCAAATCTCGCCTTGTGAGATTACCACTCGGTTTGCTCCAGGATGCGGCGCGCGGCAGCGGAAACGAATGGATGCTTCGCTTCGCCTGCCTCGGCGCACGCCCGGTTCATCGCCTCCGTGACCTCGTCCGGTGCGTGGCGTGCCAAATACTCTTTGAGCGCATCGCCATACAGGCGGCTGCGCGATTTCTTTGTCTGGCGGGCTAAGCGCTCCGCTCCCTGGTAGAGTTCATCGGGGATGGATACTGCTGTTTTCATACCATTAGTATAACCGCGTGCGCGCCGGGTTGCAAGCCGACAGCGTCACAAGGTCACGCCGCGGTGGTGTGTTTCCTCCCGCGCGATGTACACTGCTACCTCCCGCACATCCGCGGGGCTTACGGAAAAACCTCCGTAACCGCGAAGAGCACGTCGAAATGCAGGTCGCGCAAGTGCCATGACGACCACACGACGGCTGAGCGCCGCATGCGGGTCAGCCGCGCTCGGCCCGTGTCCAACCTTCGTCGGGGGACGGCACCCAGACGTCGCCGCGCATGTCGAGCCACTCGCCGAAGGGCTGATCCTTCTTCGGCTCTGAGCCTAGCCGGAGAACGTTTCCATCGGGATCTTCAACCTGCATCTCATACGCCCACGAATAGTTCGTAGGTGGATGCCGAACTTTGGCTCCCTTGGCGCGGTACTCCTCGAAGAGGGCCTCAGCGTCGCTTACACCGATCCAGACCCAACTCCCGGGATTTCCCTGGTCGCCTTCGCACAAAAAGAGGCCGAAGCGCCCGCGTGAAACGGATGCGATAATCCCCTGATAATCCCAATCGAGCTTGAATCCAAGCACGCGCACGTAATAGTCGATGCTGGCGGAAACGCTCCGAACTCGAAAGATCGGATTGCCTCCCTCAAATTGGACGGCGGCGGTGTTCATTGCATCTGTTTGAGACATTGAGAAGGCTCCTGTGAGAATTTACTTGGGCCACAGCCATCCGAACGTGGCCGCCGTTAGGAGGGCGTAAATCAAACCGTCCACTGTCGCCTTGATCGTAAGGCTCCAGGCGCGGCGATACCAAATGGTCATCTGCCACAGCGCCAGCGTGTAGCCGAGGAACGCGGCGGTCCCGGCGAAGCGAAAGACGTGGAGAAACGGCGCGCCGGGGGGCTGCGCGCGCCCCGCCATATAGGCGGAGAAAAGGCCGACGACGGCTAAATAGAGGAACCATAGGACGAGGCTCCTCCCCATCGCTATCGTGCCATTCGGCATCACGGTGAGCAGCATGACCGGCCCCTTGTTCAGCTTCTCGAGGTATTCCGGCGAGCGCAGCTCCTGTCGGCTCGAAGGGCGGGGTACCAAATAGTCGCCCGGCGGGATAGCGAGCGGGCGGAGCGCGTCCATCATCTTGTCTTCGTTCGGCACCTTGGGATAGTCGTTCTTGTGCCAGGGCAATGCCATGTGAATGAGTGAACTCACCACGAATACGATTACCGACGACAGCAGAATGGGTAGCCACAACACCTGGAGTCCCGTCATAACAACCTCCTGAGGTTTTTTTGCTTGCCTCCGGTCGAGTTCAATTTGAACCGTGAATGCGCCCTTGTTCTCATCATATCAGAGTTTTGCTTGTCGTGCCTTCATTAGTCTCTCCCCTTTCGGTGATTCAGCCACTAACCCGAACGCGGGCCGTGGATTCCCGCTTCCGCGGGAATGACGATATTCAGGGCACCTGTCCCCAGCATCGTCATTCCCGCGGAAGCGGGAATCCACGGCCGGTGTCTCAACCGTAGTCTCCCCTTCGGCGGGGCCAAGTATCTTGGTGTGTGTGCGTTCAGCAGACCCTGAAATATAATAATCCCCGGATACTCAAAGCCGCATCCGGAAGGGGGACAGGCGTCATGAACGAATTGCCGCGAGACATTCTGCATTGCATCGGCAACACCTCTTTATTGGCCTTGCGCCGCATTGTGCCCGAGAACGGCTGCCGCATCCTGTTGAAACTGGAATCGGAGAACCCCACAGGCAGCATGAAGGACCGCATGGCACTGGCCATGATCGAAGCGGCAGAGGCGGACGGGCGCCTCACCGCGCATAGCTCTGTCGTCGAATTCACCGGCGGCAGCACCGGCGTGTCCCTGTCTCTAATCTGCGCAGTGAAGGGATATCCCCTGCACATCGTGACTTCGGACGCCTTCGCCCGGGAAAAACTCGATCATATGAGAGTCCTGGGGGCCAGACTTCAAATCGTGCCCAGCGATAGCGGGCGCATGACGGAGAAACTGACCCGGGACATGATCGAAGCCGCCCGCCTTATGGCGGTAAAAACGGGAAGCTTCTGGACCGATCAGATGAACAATCGCGACCAGCTTGCGGCCTATCACAAGATGGCGGAGGAAATCTGGCTCCAGACAAAAGGGCGGATCGATGGCTTCGTCCAGAGCGTGGGTACCGCGGCATCCCTGCGGGGTACCGGGGAAGTCTTGCGCGGCCACAATGAACAGATCCGGATTGTTGCCGTGGAGCCGTCCGAATCCCCGGTTCTGTCGGGCGGCCCAGCAGGCGCGCATAAGATTGATGGGATTGGAGCGGGTTTTGTGGTGCCGCTCTGGCGAAAGGAAATCGCCGATCAAATCGAACAGGTTTCCACGGAAGAGGCTGTGGCCATGGCTCTTCGGCTGGCCCGAGAAGAAGGCCTTTTTGCGGGGACTTCCACCGGCGCCAATGTTATCGCCGCGTTGCGATTAGCCGAGCAACTTGGACCTGACGCCACCATTGTCACCATGATGTGCGATACCGGGATGAAATACCTCAGAACTTTTGGAAGCGTGGTCAGCAGGCAGGAATGAGTCGTTAACTGCCGGATGTCGACGTCCTGCTCGCGCTGCTTTGGCCCCGCCACCTTATGACTCCCCCGCGCCGCGCGCTGAAATCACACACGCTGAAATCAGTTGCTCTCCCACCGGGTTCGTGTTAAGTTGGTGACCTCAGAGCGGATCGCGCGCCCAGGCCAAATTCCATCTGGGAGCTGAGTATGGCGAAGAGATTTTCCTCGCTTCGGACCGGGATCCTCTACGCAACGGTGGTCCTCTGCGCGGCGCTCCCCTCTCTGGCGCAAAGGACGTACCAGCACCATGACATCGTGTTACACGGCCACGTCCAAACCACGGAGGGGCGGTCATTTCCCGCGGGGGTCATGGTAACGCTGGAGACGCGGGAGGGTATTCCGCTGGCCAGCCATCCCACGGACTCCAGCGGGAATTTCGAGTTTTCCGGGCTCGACGCAGCGGTTTACACCCTGAGCGTGAGGGCCGAGGGGTTTCAAACCAACGAGCAAACCCTGGATTTTACCGACCCTGGGGACACCTTTCGCAACATCATCGTTTCCCTCACGCCCAGCGAAAAACCACCTGCCAGCCTTTCGGCTCTACCCGCGCTGACCGACCAGGCAGCTCCCAAAATTGCCCGCAAAGAGTTTCAAAAGGGCAACCGCGCTTGGCGGATGAATCAGCCGACGGAAGCGCGGAAGCATCTGGAAAAGGCCGTCGAAGCGTATCCGTGCTACGCGCGGGCGCTGGCCACATTGGCGGAAGTCGATCTTGCCGAGCACAAACCGGCGAGCGCTGAGGCGGGCTACAAGCGAGCCATCCATTGCGATGGAAGTTACTCGGATGCCTTTTACCAGTTGGCGCGGCTTTACCTGATGGAAAAGAGGCCCGCAGAAAGCGAGGCCATTCTCCGCCAGGCGCTGCGCCTTTCGCCCAGCGCCTGGCTTCTCCACTATCAACTGGGCATAGCTCATTTCGCCATGGGAGAATATCGGGAGGCCGCAAAGGATCTTCTTTCCGCGCAGTCACTCCATCCCGATATGCCGCCGGATTTTCACGCTAAGCTGGCCGACACCTACCTGAAGATGACTGAATACGCTAAGGCCCTAGCGGAAATCGACATCTATCTGCGCCTAAGCCCGCACGGGCCCTACGCCCCCAGGGCTAAGAGGATTTCTGCGATATTGCGAAGTAGGGGTGTGACCGACAGCGCCGCGCCGCAAACCACCGCAAGCAAGCCCACCACTCCGGATAGCCGCTAGCCCAGTGCGGCGTTCCGTTCTCATTTTTCCAATCCGAACCTAGTGTGGTGTCCTACGTAATTCTTGACAACCCCGCACATTGCAAGGGTGGCGCAGACATTGAAGTCAATGTCTGCGCCACCCCCGGGCCCATTGGAAAGTCCTAAGTGGGACAGGACACTAGTACTTGCGCAGCACCCCAACCACCTTCCCCTGGATTTTCACTTCTCGGGCCGGGACGATGATGGGGTCCATCTGGGCGTTGGCGGGCTGCAAGCGGACTTTGCCATTGGGGGCGCGGAAGAAGCGCTTGAGTGTGGCGTCGGTGCCCTCGATGAGCGCCACCACGATCTCGCCGTTCTCGGCCGTCTGCGTTCCTTCCACGAGAATGTAATCCCCATTGCAGATGTGGTCATCAATCATCGAGTCGCCCTTGACCCGCAGCACGAAGAGGCTACCTCGGCCGGCGGTGAAATCGCCGAAGGAGAAGGTCTCGGCATTAGGCACGGCTTCCACTGGCTGGCCGGCCGCGATTCGGCCCAAGAGCGGGAACTCCATGTTGCCCAAAAACGTGGCGGGCGTGGGCATGGCATCCGCTCCACTCGACTCGACACCGCCTCCTGTCTCAGACGTTGCTTTTCTCCGCCCGAAGGGACGAACCGCAGTCTTGGCAAACGGCACAGAGCCCGGCACGGCCACAACCTCGACGGACCGGCTCTGGTTGTAGCTGCGGCGAATGAAACCCTTTTTCTCCAGGGTCTGCATATGCTTGTGCACGGTCGCGAGTGAGGACAGTCCCAACCCTGCGCCCACCTCCTCGAAACTCGGTGAGTACCCATTGCGATTGATGAAACCTACCAGGAAGTCAAAGACCTGTTTCTGCCGACGCGTTAAAGCCATGTTCGCACCATCCCCGCCCGGAGTCTAAAATCGAAACTCGAAAGTCGAAATTCGAAATTCGAAAGTTGATTCCCTCAGCTTTCTTGGCTAAGGGCGAAATCATACCTCGAATTATAGGCGAACGAAAAGCGAATAGCAAGCGAAAAAATGTGTCCCTTAAAGACCCCCAGTCTCAGGCAGTGTAGGGCCAACCTGGGCCGGGCCTGCCCAAATCAGCCGCTCACGTCATTGCTCAGCGCGGCTCCGCCGCAGGTCACCTATAATAGGGGAACGATGATTGATGTGGAGACTCGTGTCCTGACAGAACGCGACGCGGAGGCCTATTGGAACCTGCGGCTCGAGGCGCTCGAGCGGGAAGCGCAGTCGTTCACTGAGTCCGCCGAAGAACACCGCGCAACTTCGATTGAGTCGGCTGCGGCGCGCTTGCGTGAGGCAGATGGCGCCAGCTTTGTCATGGGCGCAATTCTCTCCGGAGAACTCGTCGGTATGGCGGGTTTTTTCCGCGAAAAACACCTCAAGGCTCGCCACAAAGGTAGGATCTGGGGCGTTTACGTGAAAGCGAATTGCCGGGGCCGGGGGATCGGGCGGCTGTTGTTCTCGGCGCTGTTGCAGAAGATCAAGACCCTGCCCGGTTTAGAGCAGGTTAATCTAACCGTATCCTCGCGCCAAGTCGCCGCAAAGACTCTCTATCACTCGCTAGGCTTCGAAACCTTCGGACTTGAACGCGCCGCGTTCAAAATCGGTGAGCAATACTTTGACGAAGAGTATATGGTCCTGCGGCTCAGGTGACACCATGTGTCATAGGGGTGGGGCTTGCCCTGCTCTTTAAGGGGGCGGCGAGCAACCGCCCCCGGACGAGAGGGGATTCTCAGTGATGACCGCCGCCTGGGCTTGACCCGCCGCCACCGCGGGAGCCGCCACCCACGCTGCCGCTCGAGCCCACCCCGCCACCCACAGAGGAGCTAGTCACGCTGCCGCCTCCACTCTTGGGCGCGGCGCTCGTGGGGCCACCTGCCTTGGAGCCGCTGCCACTTGACGGGTGGCTGCCCGGCGCTGCTCCTCCAATGCGCGAGGCTGAGGACGAACCGGAATCAGACCAGGGGGAAGCGTGGTGGAACAAACTCAAGCCATGGCTTTGGGAAGCAGGTCCGACCTTTGGCGAAATTCCTGACGACTGCTCAACACCACGCCATCCCGAAGCCACGGGAGGCAAAGGGAGCGCGGAGTTAGGAGGTTCGTTTGTCGCTTGGGTGGCCCTTGAGGGCGCGCGCGGGTCGTTCACATAGAGCCCTGTCGCTGGATCGTAAACGATTCCGGATTTCGGTCCAGGCGCCGCATGCTGGATGAAAGATCCAACCGCCAGCCTGTCCGCAGCGCGACTCGAGCTCGCGACCGCACCCGGCGCAGAGGTTGTCGGCTCCCTGTTTACAGTCTGTGACCCTAAGATTGCGCCGCGCGTAGCTTTCAGTATCGGTTCAATCTGGGCAAAACCAGCGGGCTGGGGCATGATTCGGCCTGGAAGCATGGCTCGCCGGTCCGGCAAGATTTCGGGCCGGTCAATCTTCTTTCCAGACCCCAAGTCTACCGGGAGAATGGTCCCAGGACGCACAGCGCGGCCGCTCTGAAACGCGCTTGTGCTTACGGCAGTTCCACAACGCTGCCCACTTGCGCAGGGGGTAGCCTTGCCCCTGTTGGCAGGACTGGATAACGGCATCCACCCAATCCAGCCGGGGCCCATATACCACATGACCAGGCCGGGTGACCAGGGGCCGAAACTCCCTGGAAACCACGCCCAGCCTATGCCCGGGATGAAGGTCCACCCGCCAAAGTGATAGGGCAGCCAGCCCCAAGGGTCGAAAGAAATCCACGTGTACCCGAAGCCCGGATACCAACACCAGCGGCCAACCGAATACGGGTACCACCCCGCATAAACATTCGGCATCCACCCATATCCGAAACCCGGTACGTAAGACCAATTCCCGTAATACGACAGATCAGACCAGCCGTAGAAGGTGTCGCTGCCGCTATTGGAATACGCTCCGGGCGATGTGCTGTCTTGGGCGGCTTCCTCCCGACTTTCTCTCTCCTCCACCCATTTATCCCAGTCGTCCTTGGTGATTCCTTCCGAGAGTAGCACGGGCTGGTCAGTGCCGGGACTCAGTTCGAGGACCGAATTTTTGGCCAGCGTCCAGGACCCGAGAGAGCTTGCGCCCTCCACCGAGCCGTAGAAGACTTCCACCCGTTCTTCTGAGGAATCAACATCAACCCGGAACAGCGCTTTCTCGCGGGGGGTAAGCGTTGCATTGGGCGTGCGTACCTCGTACGCATCTTGTCCTGCGGGGGCTGCGAGGAATGTCGCGTAGCCATTGGGCATCGTGAGGCAGTTGATTTTGCTTCCGTCGGAAGCCAGGGCAAGTTGGGTGAACTCAAGCATGGAAAGCTGACCAAGCCGTACTGTCGAGCCATTCTCGAATTCAACTTCGGCAAAGCTGCTTTCCGCCGTCGCAAGCTTGAAGCCTTCCTGGATAGGTGTGTTCGTCGGGGCTTCGGCCCAGTCGGCGATGTCCGCACGCTGTATCGTGACGTTGCCCTCGACAAAGCTAAGGCGAACAACGCGGGCGTGAGAATATGTCTGGCCCCAGGCTAAGGTAAGGCCTAGAAAAACAGCCGCACCCAGCCCCAACCCAATTCTTGCTACCGGTTGTTTTATGGGTGTCATTGACCACCTCCGGAAGGACCCCGAGAAGGGCCTTGCAGGCCACCACAATCGTACATCACCCTAGACGAAGCGGGTCGCTAAAAGGTTGCTGCACGGGGGAATTGACGATTGTCGATTCCGGAAACTCGAAATTCGAAAATCGGATTTGGAATTTCGCAAAAGGCGCTGTTGCGGCCCAGCGAAGCCGAATTTTGAGTTTCGATTTTCGAATTTCGGGTTTCCTGCTACGGGTTGGGTTGGATACGGTCGATGAGCTGTTGAGCGCGCTCCTGCGCCAAGTGAAGAAAGCGCGGACCATGAGCTATCTTTTCCAGCGTCGAGATAAGCAGTTCGGGGTCGGCCAAGCTCTTGCTGTTGAGTTCAATCTGGATTTGCAAAAGCTCCTGGGGGAGTCCCAGCGGGTCATACTTCATCTCAAACTCGAGTTCGGCAATGTGCTCTTCGACCGTGCCCACGGCCTCAAAGATGTCCACAAGCTCTCGTGCCACTCGGTTTTCAGTGTAATTGAAGACCACGCGGTTCACGTCCTCGCCGCGCTGGTAGGTGAGGGTCTTCAGGCCCAGGTTAGCCACCTTTTTGTGGCTATCCAGGTCAATGGACTGGAAGTTGTGAATCTGCCCGGCCAGTGCGAAGATACGCTCCGTGGTGCCTGGGGAAAGCTGAAGGGGGCGAGGGCTCTGTGTTTCGTCCAGTTTGTGGCCTTCAAACGTCCCGATCCCGTTTGAGTCCACGGTTATCATCAGATACTCGGGGCTGCTGCCCTTGAACGTCCGTGAATAAGTCAGCTTGGCCGGAACAGCGGCGGCTTGGGCAAGGAGAGAGGCAGGGTAGCTGCCTGTCGCCAAGCCAAACCCGAAGAAAGGGATGAGAACCCAGAATCTGCGAGGGTGAATCGCCATAGGCTCAAAACGTGCAGTCAGGCGATTCTTCACTTCGCCTGCGTCAGAGCGTGCAGCTCTGCTTCCTCGATGTCGAAGTTCGCGAAGACGTGCTGGACGTCCTCGTGGTCTTCGAGCTCTTCCATGAGCCGGAACATCTGGTCGGCCTGTTTGCCGGTCAGCTTCACGTAAGACTGGGGGATGATGGAGACTTCCGCGGCCGCCGGCGTGATGTGGGCGGTTTTCAGGCGGTCAACCACCTGGTGCAATTGGGCCGGGGGTGAAAAGACCTCCCAATTGCTGCCGTCCTCCGCCATGTCATCCGCGCCCGCCTCGGTCACCAATTCCAGCAGCGTCTCCTCGCTGGCCTTTTCCTTCTCCACCACAATGTAGCCTCGTTTGGTAAACATCCAGCCGACGGAACCGTGCTCGCTCAGGTTTCCGCCGTGCTTGGCGAAGATGTGACGGATTTCGGACAGGGTGCGGTTCTTGTTATCCGTCGTCACTTCCAACAGCATCGCCACACCCCCGGGCCCGTAGCCTTCGTAAACCACTTCCTCGTACGCCGCCCCGGGAAGTTCACCCGTGCCTTTCTGAATGGCGCGCTTGATGTTATCGGCCGGCATGTTCTCGGCCTTGGCGGCCACGATGGCCGTACGCAAACGAGGATTGGCATCCGGATCTCCGCCACCGATCCTCGCGGCGATGGTGATTTCTTTGATGATTTTTGTAAAGATCTTGCCCCGCCTGGCGTCTAAGGCGCCTTTCTTGTGTTTAATTGTCGCCCATTTAGAATGCCCCGACATAACACGACTTTCCTTTCGGTTCAATCCGTGCCTGACCCCATTCATACTGAACCTGTTGAGGTCTTCACGGCAAGGGACTGTACCGACCGATCTTAACACAATGGCGAATGGGAATCTATGGGTGGTGCGAACCGGGATTGACCGAAGATAGTATAGGGGGGTATACTATATCCGAGGGGGGCGATGGCTCACACGACAAAGGACAAGGAGAAGCTGCTCATCCGCGTGCGGCGTATTCGAGGACAAGTAGAAGCGATTGAGCGCGCCCTGAGCGAAGCCCAGGACTGCGCCGACGTGCTTCAGTTGGTAGCAGCCTGTCGGGGAGCTCTGAACGGCCTGATGGCCGAGTTGATCGAGGGCCACATCCGGTTCCACGTGTTGGCCCCCAATGGCAGAGGCGGCGCGCCTCAGGCCGAGGCGGCGGAGGAGCTGATCGAAGTGGTGCGGACATACCTAAAGTAGGAGCGAGCGGCCCTTCGAAAAGCTCACGGTTCGACGCTGCTCACGCTTCCGGCTCTTGCAGTGCTCGCGCCGCTCAATGTGAACTCCAAGTCAGGGCTTGATGGAGGAAAATATGGCGACTGAAATCAATAAGCTCAGGGATTCGTCTCCTCATTTCCCGGGGGATGAGAACGCCTCCTCAGGCCGCGAGGTCGAGGGGGCAGAGAGGGAAGGGCGCGAGCCGGAGGGGTCAGAGCACCAGCATACCATCCAATGGCGCGACAAAGGCCGAATTGCATTCGTTGCAGCCGGGGCAGCAATGCTCTGGTTTCTTCGCACGGGGCCAACCTCTCACGGGCAGGCAGAGGTGGGCCAAAACGCCCCGCCAGGAAGCTTCCGGCACGGCTTGACCGTCCTCAGCGTTGGCCCTCCTCGATCCCTTGAGACCAGCGAAAAAACTTTGCAACCCAGCGCCCCCATGATGCATCAGTAAGATTATCCCCAGGGGCAAGTGGGTTTAGAAGACGATTGGGCATCGCCAGGAAGTTTGTGGTTGCAAGTTTTTCATGAGACATTTGCATCGCAACCCGATACTACGGGCGGTCGCGACGACACTCACTCTCTTCGCGCAGCTCGCACTCTTGTGGGTAGCCGCCGTGCATTGCCACGAGCTGCCGCTAGGGCCATTGTCCGCAACGTTTCAGCCTGTCAGCCCCGCTCAGCAGCCGGCCTCTGGTAGCGCCGACGTTCAATGTCCTGCTTGCAATTTAATTCATCAAAATGTTACCCAGGCCTCGCCAGAGTTTTCAGTTCCGCAGCTCCGCGTCTCGGAAAGGTATCCGCTAGCGACTTCGCTGGTTAGGCCGCGAACCTGCTTTGTGCCGGTTTCGCTCGGTCGCGCCCCTCCTCTCTCCTAGGTCGAGTCCTTCACACTCTTCTCACAACAAAACAAATCTCATACCTCTGGAGGGCATGATGACTTCTAGTATCTTCTTGGAATGCGTACTTGGTTCCGTTTTGGTTCGCGCCTGCCGCCCGGCGCGCCTGTTATGGTCGAAATGGGGGCAGGTGGCCCGCGCCACAGTTCACAAGTTAGCGATCACAAGCCTGTTCTTGTTTTTGCTGGGAGGTGCAAGTTTTTTGAGGGCCGACGCTAACTCTGTGTCAGTCTCGGGAACAGTCAAGGATCCTTCCGGCGCCGTAATCCCAGGCGCTACGGTAACCATCTACAATCCTGTTACGGGCTTCGAGCGCACGGTTTCCACCGATGCGACCGGCGGGTTCAGCTTCCCCAATGTCCCATAATCCCTACCACTTGACGGTGACTGCCTCCGGGTTCGCATCCCACGCCCAGGACGTGGGCGTGAACTCGGTAGTACCCCCCAATTTGATCATTACCCTGGAATTGGCGGGCGAAAAGACGAGCGTGACCGTAACCACCGAAGCCGCAGAACTGATCGAGGTCGATCCCACGACCCACACGGATGTGGATCGGGCCCTCTTCGACAAGCTACCCCTGGAGAGCCAGTCTTCGGAGCTGAGCTCGCTGGTCACACTGTCCTCACCTGGGATCGCGGCCGACTCGAACGGCCTTTTTCACGGCTTGGGCGATCACGCTT
>Ga0187784_10000260_pt1 | contig 36990 bp, 35 predicted proteins | sample 1015_SJ02_MP15_2_FD_132964 | JGI IMG/M metagenome (GOLD analysis project Ga0187784, IMG submission 132964) | Tropical peat soil microbial communities from peatlands in Department of Meta, Colombia - 1015_SJ02_MP15_20_MG | ecosystem: Environmental > Terrestrial > Soil > Wetlands > Peat | place... | reverse complement strand
TTCGTTGCGTTCGTCGTAGAATTCGTCGTCGAGTTCTTCGTTGCGTTCGTCGTAGAATTCGTCGTCGAGTTCTTCGTTGCGTTCGTCGTAGAATTCGTCGTCGAGTTCTTCGTTGCGTTCGTCTGTAGCGTTATTTGAACTATTTGCGGGTTATAAAAAAAAGCAAGAGCGGGCGCGACAGTAAAAGCCATCAGCACTATGAAAATCGCTACAATCGAAATGATGCGTTTTATCGCCATTACTGGTTAATGCGTCTTATGTATCCGTCATAAATATTTATCGATTTGCGAAAAAAGCAAAGACGGCCAGAGGGTCGCATCCTCTGGGTCATCTACAAAAGTTGAAGCACGATGTTTGCAATATTCACTTGACTCGGGCTGGTAAATGCCGTAGAGGGGTCAAGGATAGAAAGCGGCCCGCTCTGACCTGGAGCACCCTGAGGCGCTGAGGCAGGAGCATTTACCGTCATGACGTCGTTGTTGTAGTGGACTTGGCAGGTAGGGCAGTACGCAGCTACAACCTGAAATGAAAGCACGCCGACAACAACTCCGATCAAGAGCGTCATCACTATTCGCCTCGATTCCAAGAAATTACCTCCCGCGCCCCCCGTCGGGGGGCTATTAATAATAACGTTTGACTTCTTTTAGCGTTGTATAAATAATTTCTCTTTTGCTGCTGGTGTTTCCACTGGAGAAAATTGAGCTCAAAAAGCTTTTGGTCAGTACAAAGCTATCGCTTTGGAAACTTCCGTCATTAAATAAAAAAAGGGGTTAAATGGATAACCCTTTTTATCGTCTTCTCAAGAACAGGTATATTGCGCCTACTATTAAGGCCGGAGCGCCTAATCCGAGCAGCGAAAACTCTGGGACTGTCTGGGTCGGAGTAGTCGGTGTTTGAGTTGGTGTCTCGACCACAATCGACGGCTGTGTGGTTGCCTTAGCTGCTGTTTTTACAACCTTAGTCGTTTTTACTACGGTTGGCGCCGGGGTTGCGGTTGGAGTTGGAGTTGGAGTTGGCGTTGGGGTTGGCGTTACAACAGTTTTTACTACGGTTGGCGCCGGGGTTGCGGTTGGCGTTGGAGTTGGAGTTACGGCTGACGCTGAGGAGCCCTCAGCCGCTTGGATGGCTGCGATGATCTGTTGTTCGGTAACAGAGCCCGTGAGGGTCTGCCCTCCTTGAATGATGATCGTCGGTGTTTCGCTAACGCTATTTGCTTGTGCGACTCCAGATCCGAGTGACGTGCTCACGTCATACTCAGTGAGCTTGGCGCCAGTCTGAGCAGCGGCGCTCTCCATGAGCGGCTTCACGGCTTCACAGATGCTGCACATAGGCGAATAGAAGAACAGCACTTGAACGTTGCTTGCTTGGGCCGATGCAACTGTAATTCCCGAAAATGCCATGCATGCGATAAGGATTGCAGATAACGCTAATAAGCCAATTTGCTTTTTCATCTATTTTTGGCACCTCTTCGTGATGGTTGTCTTCCTTACGTACACTAAGCATTGCCGATTTATCTTATAAATAATGTTCGATCTCAGCCAAATTCGAAAATCAACCGTGAAATGCGCAGGTCTTCAAGAAAGAAAGAACGCCATATTAAGCACACGCTCAGACTGCATCGGATCGGTTGAATAAGTAGTAAGCCGGGATAAGCGGAACGAGGATCGAGGCGATAAGGAAAATCACGTTCACCGTATAATTAAGTCCTGAAGTCAACTTCAAGAAGTCTCCGGCGAGCGACTGGATGGCCACATTGTGGCTTCCTGGATTGATCCAGACCAATATTTTTGCGTACCCAGGGAACTCTGTGTAAGGGATATCTGAAGTAGGGCTTAGATTTATCGCACCTAGTCCTAGTGCGACGCCGGCATAGGTGAATATCAAGAGCAGGATCCAGACGAACACGGCGCCGAGCAATGAGTCAAGGCTGGTGCGCGTCAAACTTGAGATCAAGAGCCCTATCGCGATGAAGGACATAACGTACAACAATATGATGCCCATAGAGAGGATCAGATACCCTGCGTCACTAGAGCTGGGAATTGTACGCGTGCTGATCGATAGCCCGATATACAGCACAAGCGTCGTGATGACAAACAGTCCGCCCGCGGCTGCGAGATAAGCAGCAAACTTGCCGAAAAGTATCGTCCGGCGCGTAATAGGTCGGACCACGAGCTGTACCAACGTACGTGCTGACCGCTCACCGCTCAGGGCGTCGTAGGAAATCGCAAGGGCGAGTATCGTCAGAATAACTTCGCTATATGAATACGACACGCTAATCGCATAATTGACTGGTTGCGTGGCGGGATTTGGCGCCCCGCTTACCGGCAAAATCCCTTGCGCGACGTCAGCATTGCCATAGTACGCGCCGACAAGCGCAACCACCACGAATATAGCTCCAAAGACGATGAAGCGCTTCGTCTTCACTGCGGACTGAAAATCCTTTTGCGCGATGACGAGAAATTTGTACGCGGACTCCGTCAACTCACTCAACGCGTTTTTCCTCCCATCTTGCGAACATATGCTTCTTCGAGGGACGGCGACTCGCGTAGCGAGCGCAAACGACCTCCTGCGCGCGTAATTACATAGTTTACGTCTTCGTTAACGCCAAGACGGTACTCAAGACTTATCTTGAGTCCTTCGCATTGGATCGATTTGACGCCTTTCACGGATCGTATGGCCTGCAGAATGCGTTCGTTTATGTTAGCAATGTCGGCTTCAAGTTGCACGGTCTTGCCGCGGACGTCCGCCACGAAGTCCTTAGTTACGGTCGGCGGAGCAACATGCCCGCCCCGCATTGTCGCCACCACGTCGCATATTTCTGCGATATCTCTAACGTTGTGCGTCGCGAGAAAAAGCGTGACGTCGTGGACGTTGAGCTCGTGTATGAGCGCCATTATGTCCCGCCTGCCCTGTGGGTCCAGCCCCGTGCTGGGTTCATCTAGAATAAGCAATTCTGGCTCGTTTAGCATCGCTGCAGCGATGCCAAGTCGCTTGCGATCGCCAAGCGAATAGTCGCGGACGAAGGTTGTCTCCTTACCGTCAAGTCCTGCTAGCTCAAAGAGCTTCTCGAGCTTCTCTTCGCGCTCTTCGCCCACGCTCGAGAGATTGGCAAAGAATCTGAGGTTCCTTTCCGCGGTTAAATTGCCGTAGAAGCCTGGGCGCTCAGGCAGGTAACCGATCCGGTGTTGCACCTCGCGAAACTGTGCAGGGATCTCGCGGTCGAGTGTCTTGATCGTTCCAGAGCTGGGCTGAATGAAATTGAGCAACATGTTAATGATGCTTGATTTCCCGGCGCCGATCGGTCCCAGAAGCCCGAACGCGGTTCCTTGCGGCACCGTAAAGCTTGCGTCTTCGACGGCAACAACGCCCTTCTTATAGCGCTTTGTAAGTCCTTGGACCTCTATCGCGTTCATAATAGCCCACCGCTAAAAAGCGCACGTATGCATGCAAGTCCAAATCCTATTATATAAACTAGGCGTTTTTGGGGGGGCGAGCCTATCATCTGGTGACGCTCTGACGGATTGGTTCTGCTACGAGAGACAAACGGTCTCGGGTTACCCTACCCATACTCTTCGAATATCCGGTCGACCGCTTTTGACGTCGCTGCCTCTTCGTCTGCGTAGCGCGTTCGCAGATCAAGCTCGAAAAGGCGCAGTGACCAATCGGTCTTGACAGCGACATATTCTTTGATTAGGGCCGCGGCGCTGTCACCGAGGCTGTCTTGGAGTGATCTAAACAGGGCGGCCTCCCGCTCCTTCAGCTTCTTGATCTCGGCCTCGTACTCCCGTATGAGATCGAGTAAATCTTCTGCGACTTCCTCCTCGGCGTAGTTTCTATCTTCAATCATAGTCTGACGTATAAATTGATTGATTTAAATCCTTTGGGGGATACGCTATCCTTCGTTCGACCAGTCTGCACCTGGGGGACTTGCAGTCGTCTCCTCGAAGCGACGTCGCCTAGAGGGGCGAACAATGGATGACAGCCCCTCGCGATGCGGCTGTGTCGTAGCTGCCTGACACGAATCGCGAATTGTGTAAAATCATGTATAAATAGCATCATTTATGAAGCAATCACGCATGGAGCACGATTTCTTCGGCAGGACCGAGAAACCAAGGCCAATGAGGCGACGCGGGAGATCGTTATGCGCTTGTTAAAGAAGTCTCTCGTCAAGCTCGAAGGTGAGATCACCCTTCTTCCCGAGTCAATCGATGACCTGTGGCATTTGAGGCACCTCATCGACAGGGGCGACCTCGTTTTTGCGCTAACCTTTCGCAAAGTTGAAAGCGCGAGCGACAAGCTGCGACCGGAGAAGACGGAGCGAAAACCGATGCGTCTTGGTGTGCGCGTCGATTCGGTCGAGTTTCAGCGGTTTGCCAACCGCCTCCGCATTAGCGGGACTATTGAGTCCGGGCAAGACGTAGGGTCACATCACACGCTGAGTATCGAACCGCTGCGTGACCTGTCGATAATCAAGCGGTGGCGGCGCGACCAGCTAGATCGCATCACAAAAGCGATACAAGAATCCAATCGCCCTGAAATCGCCATCGTGACGATTGAGTCAGGAGAAGCGCATATTGGCGTGCTCCGGCAGTATAGCGTCGAGGAGGTGGCGAGCTTAGCGCAGAGCGCCGGCAAGCTGGACGAACGCGCTCAAACGGAGTTCTTTGCGCGGATATACGAGCAGTTGCTAGGCACAGGTGCGGACGACTATATTGTCGCTGGCCCAGGGTTTATCAAGGACGATTTTGTCCGGTTCGCGACACAGAAGGACAACAGGTTTCCAGATCGACTGATCGTCGAAAACACAACGTCAGTCGGTATCTCCGGCTTTCAAGAGGTGCTGCGGCGCGGCGCCGTAGATCGACTCATCAAGGATGCCCACCTTGTGCGTGAGGCGCGCCTGATCGAGGCCCTGCTTGGCGAGATCGCTGTCAACGGCAAAGCAGCGTACGGAATGGCTGAGGTCACCATGGCGCTCGAATGGGGCGCCATCGACACGTTACTCATAGGCGATGAAACCTTACGAGGTGAACGGGAAAAAGGAACCGCCATCGACGAACTGCTGACGGCAGTGGATAATTCTAATGGGCACGTCGTCGTTTTTAGCACGGAGTTCGAGCCGGGCAAGCGCTTAGAGAAACTAGGGGGCATCGCCGCGCTATTGCGGTTCAAATTGCAGGACGGATAACGCGTCACTAGTCAGCGGCCTTCTCATTTATCGCGCAGGCCTTTCCGCTGCTCAATACTGTTCGCACTTTAGCCGGTAATAAGCCCTGTCGTGGTCGCAAGCGGGACACTTTTCTGGTGGTTCTTCGCCAACGTGGACGTAGCCGCATTCTCGGCACACCCACTCCACCTTCCGATCCTTCTTGAAGAAGGTGCCTGCTTCTACCTGCGAGAGCATTTTCTTGTTTCTCTCTTCGTGGTGAGCTTCGGCTACGCCGATTGCTCGCAGCCTCTTGGCAATTTCAGGTAATCCTTCGCTGTCGGCAACATCAGCGAATTCGGGGTACATCGTCGTTGTTTCGTAGTGCTCACCTGCTATTGTCGCTCTGAGATTCGCAGGTGTGTCACCAAGCGATGTGTCAACGGTAGCTTTTATATGTATTTCTTCAGCGTTTCCCACAGCGCCCGCTTTGAGCGCATTCATCAGTTTGAGAGTCCAGCTCGCGTGCTCGCGTTCATTGTCTGCTGTCGTAAGTAACGCGTCGGCAATTTGTTCATAACCTTCCTTCTTCGCGATCTTGGCGAATGACGTGTACCGATTTCGCGCCATGCTTTCGCCAGCGAAGGCTTTTGCAAGATTTTCCAGTGTTTTTTGCATTGTTTAACCTCAGTGTTCTCAATGCCGGTCGGGATTGGATAAATAATTAGCGCAGATGCGATTGTAGCCCGCCTTCTGACAGGACGCGCTTGCAACGCCCGCAAACCCACAAGTCATTACAGCAAGTGATCCGTAACTTAGAACACCACGCGAGCAAATCGCTGCACAGTCTCACCGCGCGATCGCCTAATCTGCTTTATTATGGTTGGCGCTTCCATTTTTTGAAACACGTCGGTAATTAAAAAATCGAATTTGGAAAAGCTGCCTTTCGTCGGTGCGGAGCTACTCAGAAATGTCTACGGCGATTGTCCCCATCTTTAACTGGTGAGCTTCGCTTTTAGAAAGCGCTCTGCGCTTAGCTCGTGGCGAAATAATAGCGCTGTTACCGAATGGATCATCAATAATAAGGGTCATCATTCCTTCGCCCCTTCGCACAGCATCGATCCTTTCAAGCAGTTGGTTCCCCAGCGCGAACTTGGTCGGGTCGTCGGACGACCACTTCGTGGCTATTTGGATGACCTCTTGTATTCTGCCGAGCATGCCTTCCACGTTGGACACAAAAGCCTCGGACGCGGAGCCCGGTTCGATCGTTGTGCCCAGTTCAGGAATTTGCACGGTGCCGGATGACGATCTGATCACCCGAGTCGCGAAGTCGTCATTGTCGAATTCCAATTCATAGCGTGCGGCTTCGCGTTCGCCGAGCGATATACTATCTGCGTACTTAAAACCACATAGGCAGCTCGCACTTACGAGCATTATTTCGCCGAAAAAGGGCACTTCGTCGGTATTAAACCTAAAGGTGAGTTCGTGCGCGCATAGAGGGCACGTACTCACGATCGCTGCCTCCTGTGTCATACTTAAAAATGGCGTGCCGCGGGCTTGTCGAAACTAATAGGAGCTTGCCCCGATCTTCTTGCGATCGATCTTGATCGACATCGGAGTCACCACGATTTGGTCATCTCCGAGCCCTGCGATATCGCCGTGAATATCAGTTGCTACCTGTCTCAGTTCCTGGACGACGCGGTCAAGGGTGACGCGATCTTGCTTCACGTGGGATATGTCAATGATGACGATGTTGCCCTTATAGACCTCGTCCTTCAGTTGCGTCAGATTGCTCACGTTGACTAACTCTGCGACCTTGACGAACGTGCCCACCGGTTCCTCCTCAGGCACCTCTTCGTACTCTCCAAGGTCCAGCTCCAGGTACTCGTCTGGTTCTGCGTGAGGGCGACTCCCAAAAATTCTATCGATCAGACTTTTTTGCGCCATTTGGAACTTCACCTACAATCGACTTATTACTATGTTACTGAATTTGCATCTTATAGTTTTTGTGCTCCGCTCTGAAAGTCTAGTGCAGATACATAGCGCTGCCACTATTGATATAGTTACCTCGGTCCTTAGCGGCAGCTGGAGGCACTATCTGCTCGTTTGCATTCCGAGCACAGGAGCTACGGCGACACATACCAGATTTTGTCGCCCACGTAGTGCACGATCCGTACCGCCTTCCCCTTCCTCGCACGAATCATTTCGATGCCAGAGATGAGCGCGGTTCCGATGCCGAGCGGCTTCTTGTGTCTTTCATCGACTACGACGACTAGATCGCCGGGCTCTATGCAGTCGTCTGCATCCACGATGCCGGGACTCATAACGTCTGCGCCGTTTCTGATGAATCGCAGGGCGCCCATATCAACGGTGACGAGATGTCTTCGGGGCTTAAGTTCCGCGGCGCCACGCACCGTAAAGAAAGGCCTGTTGTTAATGCAAAGAGCCACGGGCATCCCTTTCAAAAGGATGAGGGTATGTTCCGCCGTCTCGAGCACTTCAAGCCTCCCTTCGAGTGTGCTCTCAGTGTCGTACACGCTAAGCGCAGCCACTATGCTCCGTGCTGCATCTGTCTTCATGAAATGTCGTTGCTTGCCAGCCACGCATGCAGACGTTACAAAGCGCTTAAAGATAAACTTAAGTATCTTATCAGGGAAGAACTACTTACGAGAGGCATGGAATGAGTCAGAGGCCGCTTGATATCTTGAATGAATCCTTAGAAACGCCAGTGATCGTGCGGCTGAAAGGGGGCAGAGATTTTAGGGGGGAGCTACAGGGATATGACGTCCACCTCAATCTTGTTCTCGACAAGGCCGAAGAGCTCAAAGATGGTGAGGCCATAAAGAAGTTCGGCACCATCGTGGTCCGCGGCGACAACGTCGTTTACATCTCACCTTAGCGAGGCTTTACGAGGGAATTGAATGACAAAGGGAACACCTTCGATGGGCAAGCGGCAGAAACGCTCGCACGTGATGTGCCGGCGCTGCGGTTCTGTTTCTTACAACTTTCACAAAAAAATGTGCGTTCATTGCGGCTTTGGTCGCTCCACGAGGCTTCGGAAGTATAGCTTCCTCAATAAATACTGATTTTATCCTTGAAAAGGGACAGGGATGAAAGACAAGTGTGGTGTGTTCGGAATCGCCTTGGATTCCAAAAATGCCGCATTGCCTATCTACTATGGTCTTTACGCGCTGCAGCACCGCGGCCAAGAGTCGGCCGGTATCGCCACGCACGACTCGGCAATCCACATTGAGCGCGGCATGGGCCTCGTACACGAGGTGTTCGACGAACACCGACTCGGGCAGCTCAGGGGATCTCGAGGGATCGGTCACGTACGGTACTCCACAACGGGCCTTAGCAGGGTAGAAAACTGCCAGCCTGCACTCGTAAACTATCGGGGAGGCACCATTGCTATCGCACACAATGGCGATATCGTGAACTCTTTTGATATCAGGCATGCGCTTGAGGCCGAAGGCCGCATTTTTGTGTCGGATTCAGACACCGAGGTGATCGCGCACCTGCTCGTGAAGGAACTCATGCGCTATGACACCATCACTGCCGTTCAAGAGCTGATGAACAAGCTGCGCGGGTCCTATTCGCTTACACTGCTCGTCAACGATACCGTAATAGGCGTCCGTGATCCTTTCGGCATAAAACCGCTCTGCATCGGTAGGTTCGACGACGGCTACGTTTTGTCCAGCGAGAGCGCTGCCATCGACACGCTCGGAGGGGAGCTTCTTAGAGACGTCCGCCCGGGCGAGATTGTCGTGCTTCATCCAGACGGGTTCGTGAGCCAAAGGGTTTCAAAAAAGGCCGTGACAGCCCACTGTATGTTCGAATACGTCTACTTCGCCCGCCCTGACTCGATACTGGACGGCTCTTTGATCTACGAGGTGCGGCGCAAGATTGGTCAAACGCTGGCAGAGGGTGACGTCGAGGCAGATATCATCATTCCGGTTCCTGATTCAGGAATCGCTTTTGCTATTGGCTACGCCGAAAAATCTAAGCTGCCATACACCGAGGGTTTAATAAAGAACCGCTACGTGGGCAGGACTTTTATCATGCCCGGTCAGGATCTGCGAGAAACCGCGGTGCGATTGAAGCTTAATGTGATCAAGAAGCACATCGCTGGCAAGCGGGTTGTGATGATCGATGACTCAATTGTGCGCGGAACGACGTCGCGGAAGATCGTCGACATGCTGCGTGCTGCCGGGGCAGAGGAAGTGCATATGCGTATAGGAACGCCGCCAATCGTCTCTCCGTGCTATCTGGGGATCGACATGCCCACGTACGGAGAGCTCATTGCCGCCCGCAAAAGCGTGGACGGCGTAAAACTGATGATTGGCGTTGACTCACTGAAATACATTACTCTCGCTGGCCTCATCGACTCTATTGGCCTTCCCCGTGAGAAGCTCTGTTTGGGCTGTCTGACCGGCATGTACCCGATCGAGAGACCTCTTGAACGGGCGATGCAGCTGAAACTCGATGCATTCGTTAGCACCGCGAAAAAGAAAGGTGATCGCGTCTCTACTTCTCCGCTACCATCTCCTTGAGCGCGACGCAAGGGTGGCAGCGCCGGCGGGCCGGTGCGTGTTCAGCGTCTAGTAGCGCCCGAGAACTCGTCTAAAATGTACTCACTCAGATTTCGCTTCCCGAGTACCATCTCAAACTCGATTGGCGTCAGCATCGGCGCTTTAAAAAGGCTTGCATCGTCTATAGCGACGCGCGGGCAGGCTGTGTTGACGTACGCTTCTGCAGGAAACTGGTAAAGCGTCCACGGAGTCAGTTCGTTTATTGTGACTGTGTACGCGTCGTAACCGCGCTTTACGGCGTGTTCTACGAGTTCGAAAGCGAGGTCAAGTCGGCGTTGTCCTGTCTTTGTGCCAGCAAGAACACAAAACGTCTGCGCATCGAGTGCTTTCGCAACGACGGCATAACGCTGCTTGACGATGAGATCAGCGTCGGGAATGGAGGTTCTGTGCAAAAACGGATCCGCGGCGACAACCCGCTTACCAGTAGCAAGCGCCACGCCGAGAGCGTGAAAGGCGCCGCCTCCGATGTATAGGTACTCGTCAGCGTCAACGGCGCGTGCCGATGAAAAATTACAGCCTAAGACCTGGCCGGGGTATTTGGTTCTGCTGTCGCCAGATCCGATTGAACACTGTAAGCCAGCCGATTCAAGGCGACGGCGCACGGAGTCCAAAGTGTGGACGTGCTGGACGTTCGTCACAATGCCCACACGGGGACCTTTAATGAGTCCGAGCGCCTCATTTACGATTGGAATCACGTCCACGTCGCTCCGCACCTCGACGAAATGCACTTTCTTAACTGTGAGCGCAGGGATTTCCGCGTGACCAAAATGAACCAACAAGTCTACTTCTCCGTCACAGTCGAGATCGCACGCTCCGTAGCACGGGTCGCCTGAGAGTAACACGGCAACGTCGGTGTGTTGCTTGATGCGTTTCGCTACGTGAGGCCCATAGCGCTTCAATCCTTCAGGAAATTGAAGCCGTATGACACGGGCTTGGTCCTCCTCTACGAGTTTAGCTATTCGCTCAATTTCAAAATCCATTTCTACGCTTGGTCGGTCAAACACGTTCGGCACGGGCTTAGGAGCCAGTGTGGTTACGTGCTAATTTTTACGATTTTCCTTAAGTCGTCGACGAACTGCAGGATCGTTGCTTCATCGATGTGAGGCATAATGACAAGTCGTAATGCGCCGCCCACTACCGATACTCGCCAGCCGAGCGTCGTGAGTCGTAGTGCGACCCGTTGTAGGTTGGGCAATTTGAATGCGACGATATTCATAACAGGCGTCACTACGGGGTAGACTCCAAATTCTGCAACTCTTTCAGCACACAAGTTGGTAAGCCGTAGGCACTCACGCACAACGTCTCTATATCCGTCGAACCCAAGATGCTCGAGCACGGCGAGCGTCGCAGCCACCGAAGCGCCACCCCGTGTGCCCGTCATGGACCGCTCGACTGAGTAGAACGTATTCGTGCTCAGGGCGTCGAAATCAGGCGGCTCCTTGAAAAGAAGCCCGCCTGACGGTATTGTGCTCATACCCATTTTGTGCGGATCGACTGCTATTGATCGCACACCCTCTACTCGAAAGTCAAAACGGTACTTTTTTTCAAGGAATGGGAGAACGAAGCCCCCAAATGCAGCGTCAACGTGCAGAAAAATGTCGTTCTCGCGCGCCACGCGTGCCAAAGCGGGAATCGGATCAACAACGCCCAGAGCCGTAGAACCGGCGATGCCGACCACGCACACGGTGTTTTCGTCAACGAGCTCTTCTACCGAGCTGACGTCAACAGCATAGCGCTCGTTTAGACGTGCTTGACGCACATCGATTCCGGTAAAGTCTCGTGCCTTCTCAAACGACTGATGCGCGGATTCAGGAACGACAATATTTGGTTTTCGCGCACCGCAGATCAGCTTGCTCGCTCGTACCGCTTGGATGTTCGACTCGGTGCCGCCTGAAGTGATGTAACCGACGGCGTCAGCCGAGCCCAGGAAAGACCCGATGATTGCAATAGCGCGCCGTTCCAGCGCGGCCATTTCAGGGAACAAGTTGGGATCGCCTAGGTTCGTGTGGATGTGATCGACATGCGCACGGACGGCGGCTGGGTGCGGGTACGTGCACATAGAGCTGAGGACTCGCTCGTAGCCTCTGTTCAACCGCCGTGGTTCCCGGGTATCGTGCATTGCTGAGTTATCAACTGAACAAGACGGCTCTAGCTAGCGTTCGTCAAGTCACGTGAAGCCTCAAGGATGATGCGCATCTCGGTTCGCGCTACAGCTTCCCTAACGCGTTCGACTGCGTCAATGTTCGATGAAATGCTGCTAATGCCCATGCGCACTAATTTCTCTGCCATTTTCGGATTTGAGCCTGCCTGACCGCATATTGATGTGACAACTCCCGCTTTGTTGCAGCGCTGAATAACGTAGTCCATGAGCTTCAGCACGGCGGGATGCTGCTCGTTGTAGAGGGCGGCGACGTTTTCGTTGTTGCGGTCGACTGCGAGCGTATATTGGGTAAGATCATTCGTTCCGAACGAGACGAAATCGATTCCCTCGGTGATTAGGTCTTCAATAATGAGCGCCGATGCAGGGATCTCTATCATGATACCCACGTCAACCTTTTCAAAATCAATGCCTATTTCTGCGATGCTCTCTTTCGCTGCTCGCACTTCGTCTTGGTGTTGAACGAGTGGCAACATGATGCCGATGTTCGTATAACCGTCATCGATTAGGTTCTTGAACGTCTGGAGCTGCATCTTGAAGACCTCAACGTCACGAAGATCGCGCCGTATACCTCGCCAGCCGAGCATCGGATTCGGCTCGATCGGCTCCTCCTCGCCGCCCTCCATTTGCCGGAACTCGTCGGTAGGGGCGTCGAGAGTGCGCACCCAGACGGGTCTTGGGAAGAACGCGTCGACCACCGTTCTGATGCCCTTTTCTAGCTCATTAATGAAGGCGTTTTTTTCGTTATGCTCGATGTACCAGTGCGGGTGTTTGCCCATACCGAGGATCATGTGTTCGACTCGTAAGAGTCCGACGCCATCTGCTCCAGTCGCAACGGCTCGTTCTGTGGCCTCAGCTATCGAAACGTTCACCTTGACTTCGGTGGCAGTAATGTGTTTTGCCGCACCTGCGGCAACCACACCCGCGGCGGGCGCCGCCGCTTCAGCCCGTTCGAGTTTTCCCGAGAAGATCAGTCCCTTCTCGCCGTCGACGGTGATGAGCATGCCATCAGTGAGCTTCTTTGTGGCCTCCTTTGTCCCCACCACAGCGGGAACCCCGAGTTCCCGGGAAACGATTGCTGCGTGACTGGTTAAACCGCCTTCGTCCGTAACGATCGCCGCTGCCCTTCGCATCGCGGGAACCATGTCTGGAGAGGTCATCGCGGTAACGAGGATGTCCCCATCCAAAACTCTGTCGAGCTCGTCCACACTTTTAATGATCTTGACTTCGCCCGATGCTTGGCCAGGGGAAGCTCCGAGGCCTTCTAGCAACTTCTCTGCCTCGCCCGCTGTGCTCGTCCGTTGCGCTTCGTTTCCTTTCCTAATCGTCGTTACCGGTCTCGATTGCACGATGTACACCGCGCCCTTTTCGATCGCCCATTCTATATCTTGCGGGCTATCATAATGCTCTTCGATGAGTTCGCCTAGGTCGAGAATGGCATACAGCTCAGCATCACTAAGGACTCGTTTGTTTTGCAGGTCTGCTGGCACATCTTTGGTGATCGTAGCGCCAGTTTTTTGGTCCCTCACGACCATAATTGTCTTCGTGGCAACATTTGCTTTTATTTGGCGCGTCTTCCTGTCGATGAGGTACGTGTCCGGCGACACGGAGCCTGACACGATGGCCTCTCCAAGACCCCACGACCCCTCGATAATCGCTTCTGGCGCACCGGTCGTCGGGTTGGACGTAAACATGACCCCTGATTTGTCCGAGCTAACCATCTTCTGGACGACAGCGGATATGTTCACCGACTCGTGCTCAAAACCTTGCTCGACCCGGTAGAAGATGGCCCGAGCGCCGTATAGGGATGCCCAGCATTTTTGGACTGCTACGACTACGTTGTTGGCGCCTCGCACGTTCAGAAACGTCTCCTGTTGTCCTGCAAAACTCGCTTCGGGCATATCTTCGGCCGTAGCGCTAGATCTCACCGCTACCAAAGGTTCACTACCTTCCCTCTTTGCCAGCTCGTCGTAGGCACTTACGATATCGTTGCGCATTTGCTGCGGCATCTTTGTCTTCAGCACGAGTTTTTTGGCACTAGCGGCGGCCGCTTCCAGTTCCTTTGCGTCTTCGACGTTCACCCGCAGCGCGGCAAAAAGTTGCGATGCGATGCCCGTTTCGTCTAAAAAGCGCCGAAACGCTTGCGCGGTGACAGCGAACCCCCGCGGCACTGGAATTTCCGCGCTGATCATCTCTCCGAGGCTTGCCCCTTTTCCCCCAACGGAAGGAACGTCTTCAATGCGCACGTCCTCAAGCCAGACGATAGTTGGTTGATCTTTCATGCTCGGCATCCTTTGCAGTTTTATCACTGCTACTTGCGGCAGTAATTACATAAGCCTTTCCGACCAAAAGTAGAAATACGCTTTCGACGTCTAGATAATGCCGATAGCGTTGACGCGCTCTGTGCGCTTCAGTTTTTTGACGAGGAATCGTTCTATGAAGATACTTGTAAGCGACCCCTTATCCCAGGCAGGTGTCGACCTGCTAAAAAGGGACCACCACGTGGACGTGAGGACTGATCTATCACCACCGCAGTTAATCAGCATCATCGGCGACTACCAAGCGCTTATTGTCAGAAGTGGCACGCAGGTAACGAAGGAGGTCATCGACGCATCAAACCTTAAAGTGATCGGACGTGCGGGCGTAGGCGTCGACAATATCGACGTTGACGCCGCGTCGGCGAAGGGTATCATCGTCATAAACGCGCCTGAGGGCAACATGATCTCCGCAGCGGAGCACACTATAAGCATGATGATGGCGCTTTCGCGCAGCATCCCGCAGGCAAACGTTTCGGTTAGGAAGGGCGAGTGGAACCGCTCGCGCTTTCTCGGGGTCGAAGTCTTCGGCAAGACGCTTGGCGTTCTCGGCCTCGGACGCATCGGGGCCGAAGTGGCGAAGCGGATGCGCGCCCTTGGAATGAACGTCATTGCATATGATCCCTTTATTACCGTAGAGCGCGCTAAGGAGCTCCGCGTTGACCTGGCTTCGCTCGACGAGGTTCTCGCCAAATCGGACTTTATAACCGTTCATACGCCACTGACCAAGGAGACGCACCACTTGATTGGCGCCAAAGAGATCGCGAAAATGCGCGACGGCGTCCGTATTTTGAACGTTGCGCGCGGTGGCATCATAGAGGAAAAAGCGCTGTATGAGGGCATTAAGAGCGGCAAGATCGCAGGAGCAGCGCTAGACGTCTTTGAACATGAGCCCCCCACGGGAAGTCCACTCCTCTTGCTCGACAACTGCATCTTGACGCCGCACCTTGGCGCCTCGACCGTCGAGGCGCAGATCAACGTGGCCGTTTCTATTGCAGAGCAAACCCTCAGCGCACTCAAAGGCGAACCCGTCCGAAACGCGGTCAATGTGTCGATACGGGCGGAGACGTTTGGGGCGGTACGGAACTATATGCCGCTTTCCGAGAAACTCGGCAAGTTCTGCATCCAGCTCGTCGAGGGGCAGATTCAAGGCATTGGCGTCACGTATACCGGCGAGGTTGGCCAGTGCGACGTTCACCCCCTGACTATTGCCGTAATCAAAGGCGTCCTTGACCACGTACTCCAATCGCCAGTGAACTTTGTCAACGCAGAAATATTCGCCAAAAAGCGGGGCATTCGGATTACCGAGACGAAGACGGAAATGCTTGAGGACTTTCAGAGTCTGATAACGGTTAAAATGAACAGCGACAAAGGGGAGTGGTCGGTGTCGGGAACTCTCTTCTTGGGCGATCAGCCAAGGATAGTAAAGATCGGCAATTATCATGTCGACGCAGAGACGCAAGGATGCATGCTAATTACGTCCCACATCGACAAGCCTGGGGTCATCGGCGAGGTCGGCACACTACTCGGTAATAACAACATCAACATCGCCGGCATGAACGTCGGCCGCGACAAAGTCAGGGGCGGCGCGGTAATGGTGCTCGCTCTGGACGATCCTATTCAAGATGCGGTCTTGGCGGAGATCCGAGCGATTGATGGGATTTCGGTAGCGACAGCTGTCGTGCTTTAATGTTGCAAATTCTCCGCTGTGGCGGCGGCGATGCAGGTTTGCTGAGCGCTTGCTAGCGCCTTTTCTTCTTGGCGCTCTTCTTGCGGGCTTTGTTCGGGGCCTTTCGCCTGACTTGCGGCTGCGCTGCAGGATGTCGGGTCGATTTTTCGACGACGTCAACGAATGGCTCATGTCTCTCGCTTTCTTCGAAGACCGGTCGTCTAGATCGAGCTTTAGGCTTTTTCTCCTCGCCGGTGAGCTCTTCCAGTGCGATCGATGCGGGAACAGCGCGCTTGACCGTCGCTTTTCGATCTTTGGCTTTGCGCCGTCGCGTTTCTGGCTGTTCGAGCGGGACGAACAGCCATAGCGCGACAGTCAGCACAGTAAAAATGACGAGAATGACGATTGCGGTGGGATCGATACTGTTCAAGACGGGCAAAAAGAACAGGGCAACGATGATTGCCAAGGGAATTCCGGCAAAGATTCCCACATACAACAGAGCCGTGATAACCTTCTGCGTTTTAATGCTTGTCATACGAGTTCGATCGGCCGCACCATTAGCGCACGGCCCGCTGCTACTAGCTGTGCAGGATGTCCTACTAATCTCTTTTGATTGCTGCAAGCCCTCAGAAAGTTAGCTTCGTGGATCTCAACCGTTGTGTTCCTGCGACCTTAAGCCGAAGCTCACGCGCTTCGCATTATGATCTGTGCGCCGCGATCAAGGGCGTCCAAGATGCTATTGGCGATGTTGGTCCCCCTCGTCACCTTAATCTCGCCGCTTCGCCCGATAGTAGCGGTGAAAAGATACTCATCATCAATTAACACGTCTACGATGTCGCCCGGTCTGGCATCTGACATCACAATAACGTGGCGGTCGGTGACCTCAACTTCGGCGCGTGCGGTAGCTTTTTGGAAGGAGCCCTTTTCGCGATCTTTAGCCTTTCTTCGTGGTTCTTCTGTTGTCTGCAGGACGTCAATGTCAATCCCGAGGACGTCTTCAACTTTTTCGATATTTTTGCCGCCCTTGCCTATCACGTGGGCTATATCCTTGTCGCTCACAAAGACGTTCGCGCGGGTGTCGGAGAGGATCTCGACGGTGACCGGCTCTTTGGCATACTTATCGATCTCTTTCTCAATCTCTCGAGCGGCGAATTTCCACGTTGGTTTCGCTTTGCCTCTTTGCTGCGGACCTACCGCCATAACAACGACCTGCCTGCTGAAAAGGTAAATCTCGTGCTCGACGGTGTTCGTCTCAAAGTTTCTAACCTCAATGACGGGCCGTGCGAGATCTGCCTCGGTCATTCCCGATGGCACTTTTACGGCGAAATGGACGTCATAAACGGATTCAATCTGACCTTTGTTGAGGAATATGATTGTATCAACTACCTGCGGAATAATACCAAATTCGACGCGGCCTATCAAGCGTTGAAGCGCGTCGATCCCGCGCGTCGTATGCACAACGCCTACCATGCCCACGCCCGCGAGGCGCATATCGGCGAACGTCCTAAAGTCGCTGGTCTTGCGAACCTCGTCATAAATCGTGTAGTCTGGTCTCACCAGCAGTAGAATGTCAGCTGTCTTGGCCATGTCGCCTTCTAGCGCGGAGTACTGCGTAATGCTGTCAGGAACTTGCAAATCGCGCGGACTTTCCATCGTTTTGACGATAAATCCTTTGCCGGCAAGAAATTCGGCGACGCTTTGCGCTAACGTCGATTTACCTGATCCCGGAGGGCCCGCGATCATGATCCCTCGTGTTGATTCGCTCAGCCGACTCTTTAGCTCGTCGGCGAATTTGTAGTCGTCGAGTTTCACCGTCGCTATGGGTCGCACCGCGGTTATTTCGATTCCATCAGAAAATGGGGGTCGAGCGATGGCGATTCGTATCGAGCCGAGCTGAACAATCGTAGCGCCACGGCGTTCCAGTTCAATAAAGCCGTCAGAGCGTGACTTAGCTTGTTCAATGACGTCTGTAGCAATAGAGCGAATCTCCTTTTCATTCATCCGCGTCTTTCTTATATTGACCAATCGGAGGTCGCTTATCGACCCGCGTTTTGCTCGTGGTGGCACGCCCTCTTTCAAAAACACCGACATAGTGTCGCGCGTCAAGAACCGCTGCAGCAACAGTGGCCGTTCTGCTTTTTTTTCAGGGTGGAGATACGTGACGTCCAAGCCTTTGGCACGCGCGACCTCGCTTTGGACGATGTCGCTTGTGATGAAAGTCGCTCCGTTCTCGATTGCGACCGTTCGTATCATAGCGTCAATCTCCCCGACTGAGGCAAGCTTGATCTCATCAGAGGTTGGGCGCCTTCCGACGTAAAGTAAGTCAACTTTACCCGCGCGTTTTCGCTCGGCGAGTGCTTTGAGCTCATTTAATCCCTTAAAGCCGATCTCACGCCCTTGATTCGCCTGGGCTTCGAGTTCTGAGATTACCGCTTCTGGGATAATGATGGTCGCTCCGCGCAGTTCGCCGTCGTCTATGAGCTTCGTCATCCTACCATCGATCAGTACGCTTGTGTCGGGAACAAATTTGACTGTCATCTCATCACACGTGTACGATAGTGCTAAAGTCCGTCATATTAACCATGCGCTCGAAAATGCGCTGGCTGCGAACTCTTGGCCTTGCCGACGGACAAGGAGCGACCTACGCGTTCTTAAGGGCCACGATTTCGTCTACGCTTTCAAGTTTCCATATGAGGCTCCGGTCCTCGTTCAGAATAGATTCGAGAGATTCAGCAGGTGAATGACCAAGGGCAGCAACAACGTTGCTTGACAGCTCTTTTGTCGCTATCATGTCGACGAACTTTTGTCGCACACGCCGACCGTCTGAGCGATCGGTGACTTCAGCAAGCTGGCCCAATAGTGTGACGAAGGTATAGGAAGACATGTCTGGGCTGGACCTTTCGATCTCGACCGCGACGTTTGGATTTTGGCTGAAGTACTGGATCTTTTTTCCGTACTTAGTCGAGAGAAAATAGAGGTAATCCCCGTCGAAAACATAGAGAAAAGGTGCAACATAGGGATACCTGTCGCCCTTGAAGGCGATCCTGCTAAGATAATTCTCACTGATTAGCTTATCGTACTCTTCTTTTTCCATGTGCGGGATCTTCAGAAGCTTCATTTTTATCTCCAGTCTGGTCTAAGAGCTTCTACTTTATTACAGTTATTTTGATGAAAACGGGGCAATCAGTTTTGAGCCAAACGTCCGGCTAACGTTTCACTCGCGACTTCAGGCCGAGCATCTGACGATTGCCGCGCACGGTGTAGCTCCTGCAACAGTCACCAAGGTCGCAGCTCTTGCAGTCGTCGTGCTCACGCTGCTTTCCTTTTTCCCCTCGCCTGAATCCGCCATTCTCTCTTCGGTGCATTCTTTGTAAGTTTGTCGCAACCCTCGACTTAAAGCGGGGCCCGAGTGACATCATCACCAGTCTGGTTGGAGCTTGCCGCAACGGCGTTATGGTATCTGCTCGTTTTCAGTGACGCCGCCCCATAGATAACCAGAATCAACGTAGCGCCCATTAGGCGTGCTCGATCCGCTTTTCGCCTGGATTCCCGTCTCCTTAGCATTACTCATCATCAACCCCGTCCAGAGAGAAGGCGGCTGAATAGTATAGTAAGAAGCGTTTATGGGAATGTCGTAAGCAATCGCCGGTCAATTGTTGATTCTGCTGCGGGTACCCCGGCCAGTAGGCAACGAATGGTTGCGTATAGCGCGGTACGCGGAGCTTTGCCGCGTAACGCATTGCTACGATCGCGAAAAAGCGCTAGCGTTGGCGACAAATAAGTCAAACCCGTGCGGCATTGAGTAGGCGTGCGCGTGGAGATATGACGCCACGGCGTTGCCCTCCACGATGCCATCGTGTCCGCTGATTCCATCACCTTTCGTTACACGATACGCGAACTGAGCGTCGCGATCAACTGATGCCGTCGAGTAGTGATATTCGTGGCCGCGCAATTTATCCCCGCTTCGTGCGATCGCACAATCTCGGACTGCTTCCACTTCCGCGTGTCCGAGTGCTTGTCTTTTTTTGGTCATTTGGACGTCCACAGGGAGAATATTGGCCAATATAACTTTCTTGTGCTCAAGGGTGGACAGCGACCGCGACAGATACATGAGCCCTCCGCATTCGCCGTATATCGGCATGCCGTCGTCTGCATTTGTTTTTACGTCCTCCAAAAGGCGACGATTTGCGCTTAGCTGCATGGCGTGGAGCTCGGGGTAGCCGCCACCGAAATACAATCCATCCACATCGGGCAGCGCGTCACGAACCGGGGAGAAATAAACAACGTCGGCGCGCTTTTGTATCGATTCTATGTTTGAGCGATAATAGAAGCAGAATGCGGCATCCATCGCGATTCCGATCAACGTATCGTGCCTTCTTTTTAGCTCCGGCGGTCTGTCGAGCCTGAGTTCGGCGGCTGCCCGTGCGATGAACTCGATATCCAGTGAGTCATAAATTGACTTCAAGGCAGAAGCGGTCAACGATGTTTCTGCTCCCATGTATAAGCCCAGGTGGCGCGATGGAATTCCAGGAGCGTCCCGTTCAATGGTCCCTATCAGCGGGACATTTATTGCTTTCAATGATCGGCGAATGCTTTCAGCGTGCTTCTCACTGCCGACGCGGTTCGCTATAACGCCAGCGATCGTCAGTTTGTGCGGGGTGAATGACGAATAGTTGATGAATCCCAAGGCCTGCGCCGCGACGCTCTCGGATGAAGTGCCCGCGTCGACCACGAGAAGGATTGGAATCTCGAGGAGATCTGCGATCTTAGCACAGCTTGATATCCCGTCATAAAGGCCCATTGCGCCTTCTATGACTGCATAGTCGGCGTCGCCTTTTGCAAGCTCTCGCTTGACGCCATCGTCTCCCATCATAAAGGAATCAAGGTTGTAGCAGGGCGCGTCTGTCACCTTCTCAAGGTGACTGGGATCAATGAAATCCGGACCCACCTTGAAGGATTGGACGCTATATCCGGATTCTTTTAGTGCTTTGAGAATAGCCAGCGTGATCGTGGTCTTGCCTATCCCGCTCTGCGTCCCGGCAACGAGAAGGCCTTTCATCATCGGTCAATGCTGGATACCTGTTAATAAATGTGCCTCATTATCGTACGGTTGACGATTGTGCGATCGACGTGGCACCCACAGAAGAAAAAAACAGCGGGAGGGCCATCACTTAGGGAGACCCACGCAATCAACCCAGCCGTGTCAGAAAAAAAGCGATGATGGGTTAGTCGCCAGGATAATGCGCTTATTCACTTTCCTTTTCAAAAAAAGATTTGTCGACGCCGCACGCCGGACACACCCAGTCGTCGGGAAGTTCATCAAACGGAACACCCTCAACTTCTTCATCGTAAACCCATTCACAAATACCGCAAATCCATCTTGCCAACTAGCATCACCGTATCTTGTTTTGTGGCTCAGAACGTAAATAATTTCTCCAGCGGTCGTTTGACCAACGGTGAAGTCGGAAGGCGTCTTCGTCACTAGGGTGCCTTCGATTATAGCTTTAGGAGCACGCCCCAACATTATTCAATGTCGGCAGTTTCTCACGACGTTCGCGACGCTTCGAATACGAAGGCGTGTCTCTGTTGGGAACGCTTATCTCATTTGACAGTGTATGTTCGCCCGTGCCAATCCGTGTCTCATCTGCGATCGAAATAAGCGCCACGTCACAGCTTGTTTGGGAGGTATTCACTGACATACATCGCTGGCGCGACTGGAATCCGCTCATCATCGATGTGACAAGTATCTCGGGAGGCACCATATGGGCGCCTGGGGGAGCTTTTGTTATGCGATACAAAAGTGAGTTCACGCCGATACAGGCGATTACTCGCTCGTTCGTAAAGCAGGTACTACCCGGAAGGAGAATCGTCTTGAGTGGCGACGTGCTCGGCTCGAGAGGGATTATAACTTATGATTTCACCTCATACGGTCCCAAGACCGCCGTTTCTGCCGTAGAGGTGTTCGCTGAGACTGATTCCGATTATCGTAACTACGTGATAAGCAGCACTACGCAGCGCCTTTTGAACGCGCTGCTGCGCGGATTGAAGAACTATATCGAGAACGTGGGGCATAAAGTCTGAGGGAGCATATCTGGCTGGTCGCCCAATGTGCCTCTCTCTTCTGTCAGGATAACGTTGCGAGCACAGCGCCTTTTTTTGAAAAGAATGGGAGGAAGATACCGGCGGCGCTAGCCTTGCCACAAAAACGCGCAGCGAACAGAGCGGGCGAACATTTGCTTGGTAATCGCCATCATCTCAATCACAATCCCGTGAGTTGCGAACGATTAAGAAACTGAGGCAGACGCCGGGTCAGCCTTTGCTGTTACGTTTGTTATTATACTTCTTGTCCTCAGCCACGATTCGCGCTAGTTCTGCCTCGTCACGGGGAAGCTTCAAAACAAAAGACCCGTGACATGGCTTTACGTACGTTAGCATGATATAGTTAGGACCCACCCCGACGGGCACGGGTGGAACTCCGATTAGCCGTCGGTCAAAAACCTTGAATCCAGGTCCGACGTAATACACCTTAGGGGCGTGTTCCGTGATGTAGCGCAACGTATCTTTGAACGTGGCATTTTTGAGCAAAATCTCATAATCCATTTGTTCGATACAGCCAGCCACTTTTCTTCCCTCAAAAAAAATGCGCTTTAATTCACGGCGACCGAGTTGTGTGCAAGGTGATTTTGTGCGGGTCGGACTCCGTTCAGTTAAATATTAGCAACTAGCCAACTTTTCTGAGTGCGGAGACCTGGGCTCGGCCTCTGAGCAGAGTTGAACAACGTCTGGAAGCGCTTATGTGAGCTCCAAGACTTCTTGTAGTCGCACTCGATTGAACCCAACGATTACGGTGTCGCCTACGACGATGACTGGAAACGAATAACCTCCGGTTAATCGATACACTTCTCGCAAAACCTCTGTGCGCTTTTCGCCAGTTAACAAATCGACGTCGACATACTCAAATTCTACTTTGCTGTCGGTAAGAAATTCCTTCGTCATACGACAGTGCGGACACGTGCTGAGAGTATAGGCCTTAACCTTCACGCTCTATAGTTTCATTTGGCTGCTATTTAAGGGTTATGAAGACCTCAACGAGACAGCTCGTTTGTACCTCGAGACCGAAAAGATATAGATCGCTAACATAGGCCGGGGTGCGTGTCGGGCGTTTGAAGGAACGCGTGTTTCGAGATCCTTTAGGTTTGGCGTCGCAGTCTGACGCCGCATACGCAACCCGCGTTTGTCGCAGGGTTCATAAAGTCTAGGGGCATAACTTCTCATGAGCTGTGTCTACAACGGGACGTAGGAGTTGGAAATGTACGAGTTTAAGCGCGCAAGCCGCTTGCATAACCAGGTCAAGGTCGGGACCAGCGGATGGAGCTACGACGACTGGGTGGGCCCATTCTATCAGTCCGATGAAAAGCCAAAATGGCTTGACTTCTATGCCACGCTCTTTCCGACGGTGGAGATAAATAGCACGTACTATCGCATCCCGAACCAGAAGCTTACCGATATCTGGATCGAGAAGGGCCTGAAGCACGAGGGCTTCGAATACTCGCTCAAGTTCCCCCGATTCTATGAGCTTGAAGATCTTCACGACCTGGCCTCGGAATTTGAGAACAGCGTTGTGTCGCCAATTAGTCAAAACCAGCTGCTTGGTGCCATTCTCATCCAGCTCACGCCCTACGTTAAACGCATTGAGCACGGTTACAGGACAGATAACTTGGAGAAGCTTGATGCGCTCTTGGCCGCACTCCATACAGACGAATACGCTTATTTCGTCGAGTTTCGACACGTTTCGTGGCTTGACAGCACGAGGCTTGATTTCGAGCCAGGAACGAAGGCGATGCTCGAACGCAACAATGTCACGCCGTGCATCGTGGACGGGCCGTCGTTTCCGACCGTGATTGCGGATTCCGCCGCAAAAACGGGCGCGTACGTTCGATTACACGGGAGAAACACGAAAGAGTGGTTTAAAAGGCACAGAGGAGACGATCCTGATCGGTCGCAACGCTATGAATACAGCTACGCTGAGCAGGAGCTAGTGCCGTGGAAAGAACGGATTACGAAGATCAAAACCACCCTTGGCACGGGGCCAGTCTGGGTTTACTTCAATAACCATCCTCGCGGCAACGCGCCGCGTAATGCGCTAATGCTCATGCAGCTCCTCGGAATCGACCAAAACGCGCCTAATATGGAGGAAACGGCAAAACGTCCCAGTCCCACAACGCTTCAGGACTGGGAGTACCGCTAACAGCGCCCACTGCTGTCAGGTCTATAGCTCCGATTCAGTTTTTTGCTGCTTTACGCTTGCGGGCAGGTCGTCATACGAGTCGTAGACCGCGCTTGCCCCTTCCGAAACGACCACGAACCTGTCATCCTCGGTTCGGAATATCACTCCATCCGAGAGGTCTGTTTCGCCAACCACTGCGGCTATGGCGTTTTTAGGCTTGCACCGGTACTCCCGCACGTCAATGCCTGTCTTCTTCTGGACAACGAACTTCTTCGTCACGTTTTCGCCTCCTTCGCGCTTCTACATCTCTCTTCGCCGGGCTAAGTAAATGCTAAGCACTAGTGCGACGATAAAATACACGGCCATAACGATGAGGCTCAGTCGCACCTCGGGATAGTACTGCGCAAGCGAATACGTTTGCACACCAACGCCAGAGGTTCCCGGGGCAGCAGTCGTGAAGATCTTGTCGCTCGGGTACGGGTTATCGAATATGTACTGCGAAATTCCGGCTGCGAAGGTAATGGAGAACCATGGCTTGAACTTCGCGACTGAGCCGACGGCATCGACAATCGGCAGTATGAGGAAGAACGTGAAGAACGTCAGGACGAGCGAATAGACCGAACTGCGCATTATAGCGCTGAAGAGGTAGGCGACCGCAAGAATGGCGAAAAGGTACACAAGCGAGTACGCAAATGACAACCCGGTATTCGCCGGGATGCTACCATCGATGACACGAACAGAGACAACCGCTATCACGTAATAGAGCGCGATAGCGCCTACAGAAACGAGCGCGCTAGCAATGAACTTACCTGCAAATATCGCCGTCTTTCTGATCGGATTTGGAAAAAGGAAATACCCGGTTTTTGATTCGTATTCGGAAACAATCGCGTCAGCGCCAAAAAAGGTTGCGCTCAGTATGGAAAGGATGCCTAGAAACCCGAGCATGTTCAGCGTAAACTGTGTCGGGTCTTTGGGGTATTGGGACCCGATCGCCGGCGGGACGATCAGAAAAATGGCGCTGACGATAATCGTGAGCAGAACGATCGCGAGCAATCGTCGTCCCCGAAGGTACTTCAAAAGCTCGTATTTTACGACGGTCGCAATTTGCCGTACGCTGTTCGGTGCCATTGCTACGCCTCCCCCTGAGGCACGAGCTGCAGATAAACGTCTTCTATCGCTGCGCGCTGAGGCATAAAGGAAACGACTTTGACACCCGTGTTTAGAATTCCTCGCAGCGCTCTGAACTGTGCTTCTGGGCCCCCGCTGATAGTCACTTTGAGTGCGAGCGTTTCGGTGCGTTTCACGGATGTGATATCGTGCAGCGCTTTGATGGCTCTAAACTCAGGTGGCGTGATGGGCTCGAGCGTATTTATCGTCACGGTGACTTCGTGCCCCGAAGAGAGGTTTGCGACCGAATCGTAGGTCAGGAGCCTTCCGCGGTCGATGATTGCCACCTTGTCGCATACCTCCTGCACCTCGTAAAGTAGGTGTGAGCTCATCAGTATGGTGATATCGGTCTTTATAAGTCCCTTGATAATCTCCCGCACTTCGACCATGCCGCGCGGGTCGAGGCCTGAGGTAGGTTCGTCAAGGATGAGTATGGATGGCTCGTGCAGAAGCGCTTGCGCAATTGCCAATCGCTGTTTCATTCCTTTTGAAAATTGCCCCGTTCGCTTGTTAGCCACGTCGAGGAGCTTGACCTGCTCTAGAACGGCGTGCGAGCGCTCGGCAATTGCTTCGCCGCTCATGCCGCGGATCGTTCCGACGTACGACAAGCATTCGTCAGGCGTTAGTTGTTGGTAAAACTCAGGCGTTTCCACGACCGCGCCCACTCCGTCGAGTGCGGCTTTGGGATGGTGGATGACGTCAATGCCGTTGAGATATGCCTTGCCGCTCGAGGCCCTAAGCAAGTTTGTCAGCACCTTTATAGTTGTCGTTTTGCCCGCCCCGTTAGGACCGAGATATCCCACACAAACGCCCCTTTCGACGGTCAGACTGAGGTCTTCTACAGCAACGAACTGTCCGTACTTTTTCGACAAATGCTCGATTGCGATCGGTTCCATCGTTGATCAACCTTCTCTGCGTGCCGCCTTTTGCATTCGCATTGGCAGAGCTAATTTGCCGCTCTCTATAACGAGTACTAACCGTTTTATAGATTTTGGTTGCGTGTTTGTGCGAGCGTGGACGATTGCGCTCACACACTCAAGGTTGTGCGTAAGTAATGACTTGCGCTGCTTCTGCTGCAGACTGTCAAGCAAGCAGCACATACATAGTCACGCTGATTGACGTAAGCGTCTTTTGGTTTATGCCGCGTTTTGATTCTAGTATATGAAAAATAGCTGTTTTGCGTTGACAATAGGTTTATTAGAGATAGATCAGATAGCACTGCGCTAGGGCTCGTGGTCTAGGTGGTTATGACGTCGCCTTGACATGGCGGAGGTCGCCGGTTCGAATCCGGCCGAGCCCATCTTCTTTTTCGAATCAGAGGCGAAAATCGTGGCGGATGATGAGCACGACGAGGATGAAAAGTTGCACAATCAGTTGTGCAACATCAATAAAAAAGCGCCAGCGCAGAACCGAGACGATGATGTCGGGCCTTCGAGCTTTCTTGAGATGTCTTTGCGCGACTACGAACAAGGCACAGGCAGGAGACGTCCGAGAATGTTCCGGTGGGAAGCTGAGTCCGATACTATCTCCAAACCCGACGCAGCTACACGCGCCGACGGGCTTGAGCACAGTAGCGAGGAATCCGAAGATTTGGTAGGCGCTTCTGCCGGTGTTCAAATCACGCAGACCTATGTAGAATATTTGGGCGACAATTATGAAAAGCGCCAAGCAGAACCTTTATCTTCCCGATTAGAGAGAGGTGGCTTTCCACAAAGGGCTGCCCACGCGACACGCCGGCGCAAACATTCGGAGTTAAGCTTCTCCAAGTCTGAACTAGATAGCTACGTGGTGTGGAAGAAGGAGCGACTTGCTCCAAAATCTAAAGACTGGATAAACCGCGCTTCACAAGTGCTGTGGGATTGCACGCACGGGGATGTCTCTGAAGAGACCATGACGGGGTTGCGGACTTTTATCCTAGACAAATATTCTTCGGAATATTCACACCGGAAGGCGGTCGGGTTTGCTGTTGCGTTTCTTAAGAGATTATCCAAAACAAGAGCTGAACCGCTCTTCAATTCGTTGACGGTCTATCTCGAACTGCCCAAGAACGTGAAGGTCAGAAAGACGATTACGGGACGAGTTGTCACGAGAGAGGATATTGTTGAAACGCTTAAGCGAATAGACGCAGCCGAGAGCGAAGAAAAACTGAAGCCGCAAAAGGCTCGAAATTATCGGGCGTTCGCTCTTCTCGCTTCGTATACAGGGCTTCGCCCTTCCACAATTCAACGGTTGATGGTCGGCCAGATCAGAACTGCGCTTAAGGAAGACAAACCGGCGTTGCACGTCCTAGCGGAACAGGAGAAAAACAGGGTCGAGCACTGGGCTCCCCTGCATAGCGTCGCAGTAATGGCACTAAATAATGTGTTGGAAAATGATTTTGGCGATAAGGAGGACGCCAAGCATTTCTTCATGTATAACTCTTTTGAAAACTGGCTGGAACGACATAGAATACCACTTCCACGCGTGTCGGACCCAAATAAAGCACATCTATGGTTATCCGACTTTCGAAAGTTCGCAGAGCAGTTTGGGGATATCATTAGTTGGGATACTACGAACCGCAAATATGTCTTAGCGCACGGCATGACCGGCGTAGAATGGGAACATTACAAAAACCCGCAGCGAGAGCACGTTTACGACAAGTATATGGAAGCGTGGAAAGGAATCGACCTGAGGGCCGTTGGTGAAAAGCAGACGGCGGCCGCAAAGAAACCTGCAGAAATTGCGAAGGAAATCGACGAATCATATAAGGAGTGAGTTTTCACTTTCGACGCGTTCTCGCCTCGAGATTATTACCATAGACTAGACAGCAACAGGCGTGGAAGTAACCCTCCAGAAGGTTAGGTTATTACTGACGCTCCAAGACTAAAGCTTCACAAACTGTGCGCCCGCGACCTTCACACCGTGCCAGTCACTGAAAAGTATGGGACGAGCGTGACGGGATGCACAGCTCGCAAGTTATAATACACAGTACTGTGTGCAGCTACTGCCTCCGCGGGGCCAAACGGCTTGATGGGTCTTATTTGCGAACGTTTGCGCTCGATTTGAAAAGAACAGCTCGCCCAGACCCTCGCTATATTTATTGCATTGATTCTGGCAGGGCCGCTTTAGCGATACGGGAGAAGTTTGCTGAACCTACCCCCCAGATAATTGAAGTGTGGCGCTGTTCTCTTTCCGGCCCAACTTCGTGCCGCAGGCCATTTTCCGAGCCCTAGCAGCGCCGCTGCCTTCTCCTTCTCTTCTGGACGTGCCGGACCATGCGATAGGCCCCATACGCCAAAGCCCAATCGAGCAATCCGCCATTTCTTTGTCTCGCCACGTAACCACCCGCATTAGATTGTGAGTATCATTTATATAGCTTCATTCACTCAGATCTGCCGCTCTGGAGATCTTCTCCATTGGTGAGCGCCCAGTCTCCCCTGTCTCGAGATCCCTCGTTAGGATCTAATCGCATTTATGCCGAGTGCGAGTAATACCACAAGCCCGATAAGCACGGCCAGCGGAGCAAGCAGGATAACGGCCGCGATCACACCGAGCACAACCAGACTTATGAGGAGAAGACAGACGAACGCGGCTATGATGAATATAGCTACAAAAAGCGCTATGAACGTGAGCAAGTAGCCGAAGATCCTATCACGACCTTTCCATACTCTTATGCGTTCGTATTAGGTGATTTTCTTAGGATACTTGTTTGTTTCCATGTCCTTAAACTTCAATTCATTTCACGCGACGGCCTAAAGCCCCACCAGCTAATGAAACTGCTTGTACACCGCACCAAGATTGACATTGGCAATGATCTTGTTTCGATAGGCTGATTTTTTCTCTTCTATCGCGGTCTGAAACTGAGGATTCGAAATACCGTTTTCCAATGCTAGGTACGCTTCTATAAAAGCGGCGAGGTCGTCAGCTGCTTTGACCAGCTCACCGTCCACTGGATTGTAGCGGTCGCGGTTGTATGACGCGCTAATCGCTTCGGAGGTTGTATGCCGCACCTGCCCGTCAATCGTGACCTTCGAGACAAACTCCTCCTCCGTAAACATGCGTAGCTCAGGCAGCCACGGCTTAGGGATAAGCTCGGGCTCGTAAATTCTGCGCTCCATCTCTTCTCGCTCAAAGTCCTTCACGAAGCGGTCAAGGCCTGTTGCCGCCCTTCTGACGGGGCTGATGATGTCTTTGGTAAGGGCTTCCGGCAGGTCGTGGAAGAGGCCTGTGAAGTAGTTGTTTGTGCACCGTTTAGGACACGCATCGATCTGGAGCGAGAACAGGTACGAAAGGATCGCGACTATGAACATGTGGCCGAGCACTGACGTCCGCGGGATCCGGTAGAGCTGCCCCCACCGCACTTGAAAGCGCAAGCGCCCGCATAAGTCGACAAAGCTGCGATAGGTCGGGAAAAGGGCAAGGTAGCGCAGCCCTTCAACGTCAGCGAGCGCCTCTTGGCGCCTCTGCAATCCGCGGCGTATCTCGTCAAGCTCATAATCGCCCGTGTTCTCGCGCTCGATGATGTCGAATTCCCACTTGGTCGCGTAGAAGTGGGCCGCGTCGAGTACCTTCACGCTAACGGTATCATGAGGGCGAAACAGGTACGCTTCAAACCGTTTGCCAAGCCCGTCGAAATCGCAGATAAGGGGGATAAAACGCTTGTAGACCTCGTTTTTCAGCTCAGTAAACGTTTCCTCGTTTGCCTTGATTCTCTCGAAGATCTGGGGTTTTAAGTCGGTCAGAATAAGGCGCTCGAAGTACTCAAACAGGCCGCCCTCGATGACTTCGATCCAACTAAAGGCGCCATCGCGTTCGGCGAACTTCCCGAGCACGTAAGCGATGGCCATCTTGTGTCCCTGCTTGTCGAGTTCCGTGAGGGGGACCGGACATATCTTATCGTTCCAGCGCCGCATCTCGGCAGCTTGAAATAACGCTATCAGCACATCTTTTCCCATCATCTTCGCGCCTCCTTGGCTGATTGGATATTTAATAGCATATAAACAAGATTAAATAACGAAAGAACCGTACTTTCGTCATATGGATTAAAGCTTGGCAACCAGTAGTCGCTCTCTTCAAAGCACAGAGCTACGCCAAGCCCAGTGCTCAGGAGCACCCCACGTTATGGACTACCTAAAATGGAATGAGTTACTGGCTAAGAAAGTATTTAACGAGCAGATGGCCAGTCGTGAAGTCCTGCTATTTTTTACCGAGCATGACATCAACGCCCTAACTGACACGGGCGGATTACCTGATTTAATCAAAAGTTTGAAAGTGGGCCCAGCTTGGATTGAAAGCGCAGACGTTTGTGCAAACGCTTACCAAGCCTTTAAGAACTGGAGAGACCGAGAGCTGTTATTCCCCCCCTACATCGCGTATCTTGCTCTTTTTGTGGTGGCTGCTGCCAAAGATGGAGATTTCAATAGAAGAGAGTATTACCCTAAGCTCGAGCAACTGCTCGGTGAGAAGACAGTCTATAACCATTGCGCGAAGTTAGATGAATTATGGCAAGATCTTGATAGATGGAGCAAAAAAGACAAGAATGAGCTGCTTGGAAGATTTGAAGCTCGAATACGCGGAAAAAAAAGGCATATCGGCTACCCATATGCCGAGACAGTTCTTTCCGACAATGAGCGCAAACAACTTGATCGAATCTTTGTCGAAGGTAAGTGTGATCCAGCTGATCCTCCGGCAGATGATGTCCTACAGCGAATTCTGCTCAAAAAAGGAGCAAAGCACCTAGAGCCTCGCACTATTCGGCTCTTGAAACGTGGGAGGGAGGACGATGAACAACTTCTTGACACGCTCTTGGAAATCGTGCAGAGTGAGCTCTCGGTTTGGGATCGACTACCCAGTGTTAAACAAAGTGATGGATTTTCAGCTGAAAAACCCCCTGCCTGGCTGCATTTAGGCTTTGACGAAGAACTAGACAGGATCGTTCCATGGGTACGCTTGAAAACAAACGCGGAAATGCCCGAGGGAGGGCTGATTTTTGAGTATGCTGGCGAAAAGTTTCGTTGTGAAGGTCTTATGCACCGCTGGTCCTCGCCGCTCTGTCTACTAAGTGAGAAGATAGATGAATTCTTCGATGCCTCCTCACTGGACTGGGCTGCAGATATGCTTTTTATCGACCGAACGAATAACTGGACGGCGAAATTCCGGGGTACGCCTATAAAGCTCTTTTTGAACGGAAAGGCAGAAGGCTTGACCGGCTGGGTCGAATCTCAGAAACTAGAATACATTAGCAAATTCCGAGTCGCTTGTGAGGAATCGATTGCTCTGACTGTGGAAGACTGGGGCAAAGAAAGCTGCTCCGAATTTAGGAAAGTGCAGGTCAGCGGTCTGCCGCCCAAATGGGTTCTTTTCGAGGGCGCAGGCGCATTCGAATCCTCAAAAGATTTCGACGTATTGGTGCTTCCCAGATCGGTGCGCATGCGCCTTGAGGGTGGCGTGACGGTAGATCCGCGAGGCACCAGTGAGTTCTTATGTTGTTTTCCGCCTGTGATTCGTGTGGAAGGCGCGGAGGGTAATGAGCACGTCATACTGGAGACTAACGAACTCCAGAAACGAGGCCCGGAGATCCCCATTTGGAATATACCGCCCGACGCACCAATTAACAAACAGCTCGAGCTTGAGCTTTATCAGGATGACCAGCTAATAACTCGACGTTTCATCACGCTGAAAGAGCCTGTTCTAAGTTCAAGCTTCGAACAAGTCAAAAGAGACCGCTATGGTGATCTCCTCCCTGCAATCGAATCCGACGCTAACACATCTTACGCAAGCGGTGCACAAGTTAAATGGACGGAGATATCCGCAGAGGAACGCCTTTTCTGCCATCTTCCTCTGCACCTTTCAGAGCGAATAGTGCTATTGGGATCCGACCCTGGGGACGTTGTAGAATGGCCTAGACAAGGACTCCCAATGACCTGGTCGCCAGTTTGGGCAGTTGCTAAGCGTGGGCGAAAAGTCTGGTCAGTGCATTATTGCGGGACGTCCAATTTTGAAGAACTGCCAACAATCAACAATGACGTTCGCAGCGGAAACGCGATCAAGCGCTGGAAAACCGCGATTTACACTAACAGAAAGCGAAATCAGCCGCCAAAGCTCGCGAAAGCGGCTGTTTTGTGGAAAAGTTACGTTGAGGCAGCAAGAAATGTCGGATAAGCTCCTCTACGCAATAAGCACTCGCGGAACCATGCCACTCACTGAGTTTTACGAGACCTTTGCAAGCGAGCAGGCGAACCCTGAATATGAATCAGCGCGGAAGATGAAATACGTAGCGCAACAGAAAAACAGAGTTATTCGCGATTTAGCGGCTTTGGCTTATTGTGAATTTGATTTTTCCGCAAGAAAAGTGTCTGCATGCAAATCCTGTCTAGTTGCTCTGCCAAGCCTCCTAGGCAGAAGTGCAATACTAACGGGCGCGCGAACGCCTTACCTGAAGCGATCTTTGGAAACCCTCGTTGCGAGCGAGCGTGATGTTTTTTCCGTCTCTACTGTTGAGTTTGACAATCGATCCTGTTACTCGCCATTCAGTGAGGGCAACGCTAGTTGGTTGCCATCGACTATTTTCATACAATCATCGCAGCCTGAGAAATTGCAAGAGTTGGCGACAAACTTGCACTTAGCAGCTGCTCTCGGCCCTCCTGCAGCAGCCATACTCGCCACGTTTTCAGCCAGTCTCGACGAGATACTGAAAAGACTTGATTGGAAACAACATTATAAAGAGCTTGACGGCTGGGAAACCAGAGTATTCAACCCGAGTCTCGCCACATTGCATTTCGAAAAAGCTGAGATGACCGATTGCTCGTTGATCGAATACACCCATTACGTTACGCAGCAAAAAAGGCATTATATCAAGTTCGGCAACCACAGAGCTGAAATAAACCGAGACTGGGGTCGCTACGTCATTCTCGCTTGGAAGCGCACAAACATAATCCGGTACGACAAAAAAACACAGAAAATGGCTATTCCCTGGACAGTCCCGCTGCCCCCAATACTTGCTCGCGCTGCGGCTTTGTGTTCGGGACTGCCGCCGTCAGTCCTTCAGCTTGGTACGCGAACTGGTGCAGCGCCTGAGGAAGTTGATGTATACTCAGACGTTCCTTGGTCAGTAGCTCGGAGCATCGCTGCAAAGCTTTCACAAAGACTCGTTTTTGGGAGGATTGAATGATAGACCCAGTCGGTTGTTTTGATGAAATAAAAGAAGATCTGATACTCTACATCAAGACTGCTTTTGGAACGCGTTTTGAGTCTCTAGAAAAAGAACGAGAAGAACTCCTGCGACGGCCTGGCGTGCTTTGCAAAGACCCCTGGGTAGAGCCGCTGCCAAAGTATGAGCGCTCGAACAAGAGGATTGGCAATCTGACCAGCTCAGAATTGTGCGATTTCACAGCTGAGGAGATAGAGGATTTCGAATCTCTAGTGCGTTGCGGTCTCTTCTCGGGCAGCGATCCTCTTTATGAACACCAAGTGAGAATGCTTCGGTTAGCGCTCGCAGGCAACAACTGTGTCATCACTGCAGGAACCGCGAGTGGAAAAACTGAGGCCTTTTTGTTCCCACTTTTCGCATATTTGGTCAAAGAATCTGCTTCTTGGGAGCCCCCATGGCCTAAAACCGAATCAGATGGCGAGCATATAGACGATTGGTGGAAATGCGATGAGTGGCTTGAAAGCAAGAAAAGTGCCAAGAAAAGTCCTCGGGTATCACAAAGAAAACTGGAACGGCGAGATCCAGCAGTGAGGGCACTGATTGTTTACCCGATGAACGCTCTCGTTGAAGACCAGCTAACGAGGCTGCGACGAGCTCTCGATTCAGAAAGCGCGCAAGAATGGTTTAAAGACCGCAGACACGGAAACAAGTTTTACTTCGGCCGATACTACGGAGACGCACCAGTCGCAGGCCATGAAGACTACGAGGAAATAGAGGTTGCCGCTAGCAACGGGGACATTACCAGGGAGCGGGCAAACAGAATAAAAAATCAAGTAATTAACAAGCGGCGTGAGCTTACAAACATTCTCCAAAAAATCGATCAGACTGCCCAAGAAGCCGATATGACGGCTAAACGCGAGAAAAATCCTGAAACCAGATATTTCTTTCCAAGACTTGACGGTTCTGAAATGCGTTCTCGGTGGGACATGCAAGATGCGCCGCCTGATATTCTCATAACTAACTTCTCAATGCTAAGCATAATGCTCATGCGCGAGGAGGATGCGAAGATTTTCGATCAAACCAGGGAGTGGTTGAAAGCGGATCGACGGCGAGTCTTTCACCTAGTGGTGGATGAGTTGCATCTTTATCGCGGCACTGCCGGAGCTGAAGTAGCGCATTTGTTACAGCTTTTACTCTACAGGCTTGGTCTAGAGGCCGACAGTGAGCAAGTAAGGATTCTGGGATCTAGTGCTTCTCTAGAGCTTGTCGAAGGCGTAGACGAGGGTCGAAGTCTCAAGGACAAGACCGTCGAATTCATTGACAAATTCTTTGGCACTCAAAAAGGCTCAATCAAGCTTGTCGAAGGCGCAAAGGAATTCGCTCCGAGGATTGAAAGGGCAGCGATAAGAAATCTCGAACCGTTTGTCACACTTAGCGAAGCTGCAAGCTTACACAGCACAAAATCACAAATAGAGCAGGCGAGTGCTTCGGCGGCTCAGCAGCTGGGGTACGTCGGCACGGATATGGGCTCAACCGCGCTAACCGCTCAGATGGAAAAGCTCAACATCTGGGACCGAATGCTTGACGCTTGCAAACTGGACGGGGTTCCCGCCGCAGTCTCGCTAAAGACGTTCGCAGACCAATTTTTCGGTGACAACGTTGTTTCTTCAAGTGATTTGCTCGAAGGGGAATACCGGAAAGCTGTCAGAGGACTCTTTTTTGGGCTCGGAATCTGCCAAGAGTTTGCACCGTCCGCTGGACTGCAGGCCGAAAAAAGACTGCCTCAGTTCCGTTTTCACTGGTTTTTCCGAAACATAGAAGGACTCTGGGCTTCGACAAGGCCACCGACTGAAGCTGAAGATGGCCGCCCCGTCAGCGAGCTGTACGATTCTTCTACCTCTTCGTTAATCGTGAGCACCGCGGGCGACCGAAGCCGTCTTCTTGAGCTGCTTTATTGCGAACATTGTGGGACTGTTTATCTTGGAGGAAATCGACTTGAAATCGCTCCTGGTGAGCTGGAACTATTGCCTCTCGATCCCAATCTCGAGGGAATTCCAGAAAAACAACCCTCTCGACTAGTTGAGCAGCGCAACTATGGTGAATACGCAGTATTTTGGCCGTCTGGTAGTGCTGAATTGGACGAAGATGCTGTTGGCTCGTGGAAAGCCGCCGATGGTAACAAGCGCAATGCGCAGTGGAAGGCGGCGAGCCTGGACAGCCGATCAGGCCGGGTGAAACTGAGACACGACGAAGCAAAAAAGGACCCTAAGACTTGGCTTCAGGGTTTCCTTTTCAGCATTAGCCTGCCTTCTTCCCTGAGCAGTGAAGATTGTCGAAAAGAGGAAGCTGAATATACGGCCCTTCCGCGGAAATGTGCGGCATGCGGAGCCGACCATTTCAAGAAACTGCGAAAATCCCCAGTAAGAGGATTTCGAACAGGATTTGCGCGAGTCAGTCAAATTTTAGCCAAAGAATTGTTTTATAGACTCCCTGCGTCGCGAAGGAAACTAGTTGTTTTCTCTGATAGCAGGGAGGATGCTGCCAGCATGGCAGCAGGTGTCGAAGCAAACAATTATACAAGGTTGTTTCAGGAGGCCACGGTCAAGGAGCTGCACTTGGCGGCTTCAGGCGAGCCGCAATTGCTGGACGACCTCAAAAAACACGTTGACGAGCTGGCCCCGTCGACAAGCTTGTCACACCTGACAGAGAAGTTCTGCGCACCGTCCGTGGAATACATTGAAGAATATCCAGCCGCTGCTGAAAGGTTGAAAAACGAACTCCTGAAAATAAAGCAAGTTGAAGATGCAAAAAAAGCGCTTAGAGAGCTGAACAAAAACCAGAACAACAAGTTTTTGGAAGCAGTGGTCAGGCGGCCTTTGGAGGAATTGGTTGCAAACTCAGCTGAAGACTTCATTGAACACTCGAAGCGCGTGGATTCGGTGCGTGCGCGAGGGCTGACCAGAGTTGTGTCTGCTGAAGATTTGATAGGAGAGAAGCCGCGTATCGGTGGGGATTGCGGGAAAATACCACATAGGCTTCTGAAGTTAGGCATAAATCCCGGTGGAACGAAGCGCAGCATCCAAGACTTTTACTGGGGATCGCCGGCAATTTGTCACGATTGGACAGCACTTTATCAGTTTGATGGCAAGGACGTGAAATGGAGCAACGAATTGCAACGCCCAAAAGCACTCGCAGCTCTAGCTAGAATAACGCGACAGGTGGAAGCAAGCTTGTTGGCGGTGCTTTTTTACCGTCTCTACTACGGTCTTGAATCGTCAGGGATAGGCTACGCAACAGTCAAGCTAGATAACGACCAAATTAGCGGTCTTTGCGGACAAACGGGCTTAGGCCGAGATGCATTGCAGGAGATGTGTGATTCCTCGCTGAGAATACTGGGGGACCTCTACCGATACGTAGGGTTTGAGAATGAAAAAGGTGAGGAAGAGAAGCTTCCATCGTGGGACAAGTTCGTTGACGCTCGCGCGAAGTTTAAAAACTACCTCCACGAAGCTGCGACAGCAGCGGGCGCATCAAGTGATTCAGTAGGGCCTTTAATCTTCTCAGCTTTAGAAAATGCAGGACACCTCA
>Ga0187784_10000259_pt1 | contig 37041 bp, 30 predicted proteins | sample 1015_SJ02_MP15_2_FD_132964 | JGI IMG/M metagenome (GOLD analysis project Ga0187784, IMG submission 132964) | Tropical peat soil microbial communities from peatlands in Department of Meta, Colombia - 1015_SJ02_MP15_20_MG | ecosystem: Environmental > Terrestrial > Soil > Wetlands > Peat | place... | reverse complement strand
TCAAGTGCCGTCCCCCCGAAAACCGCGCGCCGGAAAAGGACGAGATCGAAGCGTGCTCACCCTTCCTCTTTCGTCAACTGGAAGCCATTAAGCCCCGCTTGATCTGTTGCCTCGGGGCGCCGGCCGTCAGGACCGTTTTGGGGATTAAGGAAGGCATCACGAAAATACATGGCCAGTTTTACGATTTTGCCTCTTCGAAAGCACTCGCCACAGTTCACCCTGCCTACGTTCTTCGCAATGCCCGGGAAGAGAAGATTCTCCGCGAAGACTTCGAAAAGATACGTCAGTTCCTGAAGGGGAAATGATCTGCCAGGGCATGGCCGGATTCTCGGTGGTGGGTCAGTTTGATGTAGCTGCGGCTTTAAGCCACCATAGGGCAAGGTAAACTCGCCGCTACAACACCCAACTGGCGCACGGCCAGATTCTTGAAGCGCTGGACAGTGTTTTAGGAAATGTTCTAGACTTTTCTCAGGCTGGTGTAAGGATACGTTGCCAGGGGGTGAGGCATGGCCTTTTGTCCCGAATGCCGTACCGCAATTGATATAGAAGACGATGTCGAAGAAGGGCAGACGATGGACTGCCCCGAGTGTGGAGCTGAACTGCAAATTGTGAACACAAATCCCGTGGAGCTGGAATTGATCTCCAACGAGGAAGAAGAAGAAGAGGAGGGCTGGTAGTTTGAGCATTCGGCTCGATTCCATGCTGGCCTTCCCATCATTGCGAGCTCGGGCGAGGCGATTCTCGAGGCGGAGGATCAGTCGGGGCGTTCGCATCGTGTGCGGTGTGCTTGCTGTTGCCGGGCTGCTCCACCCTCCGTGTCTGGTGGCGAAGAAGAAAGCCCCCGCCACCCTGACAGTGACGGGCATGGTGATGGACAAGGACGAGAAGGGAATTAGCGGCGCCGCGGTGACGCTCAAGGATCTCCAGACGGGGAAAGACGTCGCTATATACACGGGGGCCGATGGGCAATATCAGTTCTCCGACCTCAATCCCGATCACGATTATCAGATCCAGGCCAGCTTCAACGGGTTGGCCTCGGAAACCAGACGGATCGGCCCCTTCGAGACTCGCACGAAGCTGGTAATCAACCTGACCATCTCTGCCGGACAGAATAAACAGTAAGGTGCGGCGGACAAGTCAGCGGGGATTTCGCACCAGGGCGGAAGGGCTGGGCACAATTACGGGTAGCGCGCGTGGAATAATCTCAATTGTGGCGGGGAGTTCCTGCATGAATTCTCCGTCCCCGAAAAGTTCCAGGCGAGAGGTGGCGTTCAGGGAGACTTTGCGGGCTTGAAAGTAGATGATCCGAGGGTGCTTCAGGTGTTCCCCGCGATAGGCGCGCGGGACCCAGCGCAGGAATTCCACTTTCCCCATGTAAGGGACGACGCAGACGTCCAATAAGCCATCATCGAGTTTGGCTCGCGGCGTAAGATGAATTCCCCCGCCGTAAGAAACGTTGTTGCCTACCACAGCAAAAATGACTTCGCCCGCGAATTCCTGCACGTCTGAGACGATTTGGAGCGGCTCGGGACGATAAGACTTGACACAACGGAGGATTGACCAGGCATACGCCCAGGAGCCGCGCAGCCGGCGCACCCGCTCGTTAGCATACCGGGTTACCACCGAATCAAAACCCACTCCGGCAATGCAGCCGTAGACCGTGTTTCCCGTCCGCCCCAGGTCCACCCGGCGAATGTGGCCGGCGCGCACCACTTCCGCCGCCGCGCGGGCCTGAGCGGGAACTCCCAATCCCTTGGCGAAATCGTTCCCGCTCCCACAGGGGATCATCCCCAACGGGACTTCACTTCCCACGATCCCGTTCACCACGTAGTGGTGCGTGCCGTCGCCACCGAGCGAGACGACGGCGTCGGGTTTTTCCGCCGCAGCCTGGCGCGCTAACGCCTCTAGGTGCTGCGCGTCGCGGCTCTCTTGCACGTCTACCACGACGCCCTCGCCCTGCATGACCTCGAGCGCCTGGCGCATCACGAACCGCGCCTTGCCTCGGCCAGCCTTAGGATTGAGAAGAATGATGATGCGCATGGGTCGGAGCAGAAAGGATGCCTAAGACGGGCGGCCGAGTCAAGCGTTCGCGAAGCAAGCCGAGGGACTTTGGACTCCGGCCTGGCCTCGACCAGGCGCTGAACTTCCTCCACCCATAAAGCTAAACAGCCAGTTTCAGTACAGAGCGAAGCGGGCAGGGGGTGACAGTCAGGGGAGGCTGTCTGGACGTTACTCAGGCACGCCGTCGAGGATTTGTCCGCAGTCCATGCGCAGAGTGCCGTTATCGTCGAAGATCAGGCCGGTGAAGCGCACGACGCTGCCGACGTTGATGGGTGTGGAGTTCAGGAGCCGGGTGTTGGCATCGACGTACACGGTAACGGTGGTGGGGTTGCTCAGCGGGTTGAAGCATCCAGGGCATACCCATTGCTGGGCGGTGGGGATCGGGTCGTTAGGGGCAAGCGTTACGGTATAAACCGTAAAGCCATTGTTGCTGGCGATCGCCCCAACCGTCCCGTCAATGGTCTGCGGCGCCAGCGACACAAGCGTCGCGGTGTCGACACCCTGGGAGTTGGGATTCCCGGGGGTGAAAACATAAATATTCTGGCCGATAAACAGCCCGGAAAGGCTCAAACTTGCTGCAAACGGAAGGGCCGGCAAGTTGTTGTACGCCCCGGAGACACCGTAGGTCGTGCTGGGGTTGTAGAGAAACACGTTGATGCAATACATGGGACCGGCGTTGTTGCACCCTAACCCTCCGATCTGCCAGCTCGTAAACCAATCATATGGGTCAGTGCTGGGTCCGTACATTAAAGGGCCCAGGAGCGCCATGGGCGCGGCCGGGGCGGGCGCTTCCACGCGAGTCGCCAGCAGCGAGAGGTCGGGTTGGATGGCGAGGTCCATATCCACAATCACGCCTGAGGTGAGCGAGGAAAGGCCTTCGATGCCCTGATAGGTTGTACTGTCATCACAAATCACACTTATGGAAACCCCGTTGGAGGTTTGCGCCACGAAGCTGTTGCCGGTGGAGCTGACAGAATTAATCAGACTCAAAATGGGTCCCAGTTTTCCATTTTGCTCATTGGTGGGGGGAGAGGAAATAGCGACCGGGGTCAGAGTGAACACCGGCGATATCGTAAAGGTGGCAGGACTTGTGCTCGTGTTCAGCGTATAAGACTGCGGAACCTGGAGGTTCAACGACAGAACCATGTCCGGCCCGCTGATGGCGATGGGGGAGGGAAGATTGACGGTGGGCATTCCCCCGCCCAGCGTGCATGGCTCGTATGCGTAGATGTTCGGCCCCCATTCTGATGCTGACGCGGCGAGCGCGAGAACAGCAAACCAGCATGCACCTGCCGTGAGCGTAGCGGAGGTGTAAGTGCCCTGGGGAACGCTCACCGTTGTCACCAGTGGTTCGGAGAAGCCATTTAAATGCATCCACTCACCGGGCCCGGCACCCCCTACGCCCAAGGCGCTGGGATTATTGTAAAGGAGGGCCGAATTCCCGGCCTTGTCGGCCAGGGCGATGTTGGCGATGTTTACCTGGAAGCCGACGAGTTGGTCATTGGCGGTGCTGGTCATGAGCACCATGACGTTCGTGCTTCCTGTGGGCGCGGTTAAAGCCGCCCCGCAGCCCGTAAACAAGCCTGCGGGGATTGCGAGAGTCAGGAGTGCCAGAAGCGCGCGGGGGATACCTTCTTGCACTGCGAGGGCTTTGGAGGCCTTCATCTTCGAACCTCCGCTTTGGACTCGTGAGGCGTGGGCAGTGTTGGCCACTCCGGTACCGAACACACAAGGCCCGGGTTCGCCACACCCCAGATAATACGCTGGTAGTTACCCTAATGCAAGCGAGTACACCTGGCCGCAGCGGCCCCGGAATCCACCTGGAGTGCACTCGACTATGGCTCGGGGCGCATTCCGCGGCTAGCCGCCACGGCTGGACAGGGCGGAGCCTTTATTTCGCTCTTCACAGAGACAGGCGCCGCAGCCTGGCGTGCGAAGAGGGGAGACGGGGCGTTAAGCCACGCGTCGAATCGCCATGATGGTCAGGTCATCCAGGAGCGGGGCTCCCGCTCGGAATCCCTCCAAATCGTCAATGCAGGCGGCCACCAGGGCTTGTGCGCATAGCCCCGGCCTCGAGGCCACCAAATCCTTGAGCCGTTCTGCGCCGTACTCTGCCTCATTGGCTGACCGCGCCTCGGAAACCCCATCCGTGTAGAGAAGGAGCGCATCGCCGCAGGCCATTTCGGCGTTCTGGGTCGGATACACTCCCTCGCAGAACAAGCCCAGAGGCACGGCGGTGGCTCCAAGCTCGATCACGGCTCTTCCTTGCTGCAACAGGCCAGGACAATGGCCGGCATTGCACACCTCAATTTCACCGGACTGTCCAGCTCGGACCAGGACCAGCGTGGCAAACAAACTTGATATCGTGCTCTGGCAAAAGACGCGGCTGGCCCGCTCGACCATGGTTTGAAGAGTCAAGACGGAAGAGGCCAGCGTGCGGAAGATGGCGTGCAGTTGGCTCATCAACATGCAGGCGGCAACACCTTTTCCTGAAACATCTCCCAACGCGAAGATAACGCCATCGGACTCATTGTGGTGGGTCACCACATCACAGTAGTCCCCACTTACGGGTCCGAAGGGGCGATAGTAATAGGCGACCTCCCAGCCCGCAAAGGCCAGACTCTGCTTGGGAAGCAATCCTCTTTGGAGTTGTGAAGCAAGCTGTAAGTCCTCTTCCAGCGCCCGGCGCTGGCTCGCCGTGAGGTGATCCAGGCAATATCGGATCAAGGGGTCCGAAATTAATCGGTCCTTCTCAATAGTACCGTGGCACGTTTCGCAGATGCCGAAACTTCCAACCGCCATGCGATCCAGCGCGGAATCAACCTCATGGAGAAGCTGCCGCAGGCTCTGGTCCGCCCTGGAACTGGCCATGGCGGTTTCGAGCCTGTGCCGCCGCTCCAGCAATTGTCCGTGCAGGAAAGCTTCTTGAACGTCGGCCATGCTTGTCTCCCTGTTGCCGAGGGGTTGCGCCGGGAAGGGCAACTCCGCTGGGCCCCTCAGCGAGGACCTTCCTATTGGATTCAGCAGAGGTGATTTTGACACATAGGACAGGGGAGCCGAAAGCCGATTCTTGCTTTCTTGCCTTAACTAGGAGTTTTCATAGGCATCCAAGAACTGATCTCTTGGAATATTCGCCTGGTTGCAGATTGTCCTCAGCGTCGAGGCTTTCAGCCTTGGGTGGTTCGGCAGAGTCAGGGGCGTGTGGCTCCCGTCAGGGTTGGTCCGCAGCATTGAAATATGCTCCCGCTCGCGCACGACCCTAAAGCCGAGGGCCTCAAACGCCTTGATGACTTTCTGCTTTGGCGCATCGACTGGAAATCTAGGCATTAGATCTCGACAGCAGCTTCGGCAACAAAAGCTTCGAGCACCGGGGGTTGGGTCTCCAAGACCTCCGGCCCAAAGCTTTCCACGTGAAACTTGATGGCTGACTTGACGTCAGCAACAGCAGCCTCGTACGTGTCGCCTTCCCCCACCACCACACCCTGAACGCCGAGTGGGTAGGCCACGTAGCCGTCCGGATGCTTTTCGACGATAATTTTGATTTGCCGCATCGTAAGAATCTCCCCATTTAGTCTAACATGCCGGTACCCGGGGCAACTGGCGCAACCGCCCTTCGATGAGAAGAGCTTGTTTAACGCCCAACCACCGCTTGGGTGGGCGGCCGTCGGCCAATTTGCGGAAATTCCACTCTCACGGGTGGCTGCCTGCCAATCCGGAAGATCGCCACGGGGTGTTGGCCAGGATCGAAATTCCACGTCGGGTCGGTAAGTTTTTGCCAGGCGGGCGGCATGGAACTGCCCACCGCCATGTAAACAGCGCCCTCCTTGATCTTTCGCTGGGCCTCGGAGTTTGAAGGGAATAGTTTCAGATCGACCAGTAGGCGGAACAACATTTGCCTTGTTTTAAGCTGAGACTTAACGACCCGCGTCACCGACGGGAGGCCCTTGTCTCTAAACTGGGCTTCGAAGTCTCGCTGAGCTTGGGCTGCCGCTCCGGCGTTGTGGAAATCCGTGATGATGCGGCGGGCCAAAGACTTCTTGACTTCAAGCGGATGGGCTTGGCCCGAAGCCACAGCCTGTTTAAGCTCCTCGAGCTGCGCCGGCGTCATATCCGTCAGGAGCAGGTAGTACCGCCACATCAAGTCATCGGAGATTGACATCAGCTTGCCGAACATTTCGGCGGGCGGCTCGTTGATGCCCACGTAATTGCCCAGTGACTTCGACATTTTCTGCACGCCGTCGAGTCCTTCCAGTATCGGCATAGTCATAATGACTTGTGATTCCTGTCCATACTCCGGCTGGATCGCGCGCCCCACAAGCAGATTGAATTTCTGGTCGGTCCCGCCCAACTCCGCATCCACTACGAGCGCCACGGAGTCGTAGGCTTGCGCCAGGGGATAGAGAAGCTCGTGGATGGCGATGGGTCGTTGCTCCTTGAGGCGTCTTGAGAATTCATCGCGCTCCAGCATGCGCGCCACCGTGAACTTGGAACAAAGCGTGATCCAATCGCGCCCTGTGAGGCTGCCCAGCCAGCGGCTGTTGAAGTCCACTACGGTCTTTTCAGCGTCGAGAATCTTGAAGACTTGCTTCTTATAAGTCTCCGCGTTTGCAGCCACCTGCTCGGGCGTCATGGGCTTGCGCGTCACGTTCTGCCCGGAAGGGTCGCCAATCATGCCGGTAAAGTCGCCAATGAGAAAGATGACCGTGTGGCCGAGATCCTGGAAGTGCTTCATCTTGCGGATCACCACCGTGTGGCCGAGATGAATGTCCGGAGCCGTTGGGTCAAAACCCACTTTGATGCGCAGCGGCTTTCCCGTTTGGGCCGAGCGCTCGAGCTTGGCCCTGAGTTCTTCCACGCGGATAGTTTCCTCCGCGCCTTTGGTAAGGTAAGCAAGTTGTTCGTCTAGGTTCACAGCGTCAGTAGAATCCCTTTTGAGAATGAAAGTCCAAAGAGGAATCATACCTGCCGGACGGCAATTTGGGGAGAAAACTTTCAACCGATAGAACCACGTTAATTGAGATGGACAGCCCTCTCCCTTGGGGAGAGGGTGTCGCGCTCCGGCGTTTTCATCAGCCGGAGCGGGACGGGTGAGGGGTCAGTTCCACGACGAGACACAATCAGTTCCGCCACCTAAAAATCCTCCTTAGCAGCGTGTTTCCGCGTTTAGCTCGCCCGAGAGTGAACATGACGTTCAGACTTGATCGCCAGTCGATTTTCGGGGCAGAGGAATGCACAACCCAGCCCTGGATACAGTAAGGGCGGCCGAATTTCGGCTCTAGCTTTCGACCTAGCAACAGAGACAATGCCGGTTTGGAGACTCGGTTTGTTTGCGCGCAAGTTGCGGGCGTGGGAGTGGGGCCCGCGCGGGGCAGAGTGTAAGAGTGTTGCCCCGCCTCAGCCGGGCACAACAACTTTCCTTGGCGACGTAAGCAACCCCTCACCCGGCCCGCGACGGCAGGAGAAAGCGCCGTCGCGGCCCACCCTCTCCCCAGGGGAGAGGGCTGATCTTCCAACTTCAGTCCCCGTGTCCAGCCGAGGATATCGGCCGTGATCAGGATGCAAGGAGTGGGCGAGGACCGACACTTACTCCGCCACAGAGAACTCCAGCTTGTTTTCCGACCGGTCGATGCGCACCAGACACACGTGGATTCGTTCCCCGAGGCGAAACGCGCGCTTCGTGTGCTGCCCGATGATGGCGCGCAGGCGTTCGCGGTAGACGTAAAAGTCGTCTTCAAGGTTGGAGAGGGGGACGAAGCCCTCCACGAAGAGGTCCGTCAATTCCACGAAAAACCCGTGCTTGATCAGGCCGATGATGAGCGCCTCAAACTCATCCCCGACCTGCTGCGCCATGAAGGAGACTTTCTTCCATTCGATCAGCTCGCGCTCGGCATCGGCGGCGCGGCGCTCCGCTTCGGAGGTTTCAAGCCCCAGAGCGTGCAATTCATGCGGATGGACAAATGCCGCGCCCGGTAGCTGTAGCGCGGGCGTCTCGCCCGCTGTCGCGCGAGCGTCCCGCTCGCGCACCAATGAATCGTCAAGCTCCGAAGCTCGGTTGGCGGCTTTCAAGCTCGGGACCCCCTCACCCGGCCCGCCCCGGCTGGAGAAAACGCCGGCGCGGTCCACCCTCTCCCCCAAGGGGGAGAGGGCTGGAATCCCGCTGGGCGTGCGGGCGCTGCCCCCCTCCTGCGCGAGCGCGGCCTTCAAAATCCGATGCACGATTAAATCCGGGTAACGCCGGATGGGCGAAGTGAAATGGGTATAGGTGGGCGCGGCCAGGGCGAAGTGGCCGACGTTCTCCTCTGAGTAGCGCGCCTGCTTGAGTGAGCGCAGCATCAGGTAGGAAAGAATCCGTTCCTCGGGCTTGCCCTCGAGGCGCTGGGTGAGCTGCTGGTAGTTGAAAGTGGTGATCTTGAGCTCGCCCACAAAAGCTTGGTGAAAGCGCGGGTAGCGGTCGCGCTCGTCGCGCAGCCGCAGGCGAGTACGCCGCGCGGCGGGCAACTCGATGCCCAGCGAATAGCCGAAAGTGGCAGCGATCTCCTCGAACTCGATCACTTTTTTCGCCTCGGGCTTTTCGTGGATGCGGTAAAGCGAGGGAATGCCTTTGCCCTCGAGGTAGGAGGCCACAGCCTCGTTCGCCGCCAGCATGAATTCCTCGATAATGCGGTGCGCGAAGTTGCGCTCCGAGCGCGTAATGCCGGTCATGCGGCCGTGCTCGTCAAACTCGATTTCGGGTTCGGGGAGGTCGAAGTCAATCGAGCCACGGGCCTCGCGGCGGCGGTTAAGGAGGCGCGCCAGTTCCTCCATGCGCTTGAAGTTGGGGACGAGGGCCGCGTAGCGCTGGCAGGCGGCGGGCTCACCCGCCAGGATGTCACGCACGGCGGTGTAGGTCATTCGCTCGGCGCTGCGCATGACTCCGGGCAGGAGTTCGTATTCCACCAGGCGTCCCTCGGGATCGATTTCCAGCAGCGCGGACATCACCAGCCGGTCCACATGGGGGTTCAAGCTACAGATGCCGTTCGATAGCTCCAGAGGCAGCATGGGCACAGCGCGGTCCGGAAAATAGACGCTGGTGCCCCGCAGGCGCGCCTCGCGGTCGAGCGCCGAGCCGGGCCGGACGTAGTGGGCTACGTCGGCAATGTGAACGTGAAGCAGGTAATTGCCCCAAGCCAGGCGCTCCACGTACACCGCGTCGTCAAAATCCTTGGCCGTCTCGCCGTCTATGGTGACGATAGGCAGGCCGCGAAAGTCACGCCGCGCTTCGCGGTCGCGCTCGGGGATATACTGTGGCGCGGCGCTCGCCTCCGCCAGGACCGCGGCCGGAAAACGATGCGGCAGGTGGAACTTGCGGATCATGATTTCCACGTCTACGCCAAATTCCTCACGACGGCCCAAAACTTCGAGCACGCGCCCGCGCGGCAGGGCGGCGGGACCAGGGTAGTTAGTGATTTCAACGTCCACAATCAACCCGTCGAGGTCGCGGGCGGTCCGGCGGTCAGAGACCGCCGCTACAGCAGATCGGCCCTCCGATTCCGCGCCGAATTGGCGGTGGCGGCTGAGCGTCCCCGCGGGAATTAACCCCCCTCTCCCCCTTGGGGGAGAGGGGCCTGGGGTGAGGGGGTGCGAGGTAGCAGCCATTTGCGTTGGTTGCACCATCTCTACTTCCGCCAATTCCTGCCCGCGCGGTATGACAATCTCGAAGGGAATTCGTTGGTCGAAAGGCATCACATAGTTGTACTGCGCGCCGCAATGGAATTGCCCCACCACGGTCTTCTGCGCGCGCTCAGTAACTTGAACGACGCGGCCTTCCATGCGGCCTTCGCCTCGGAAGCCCTTAGCGGACCGCTGCACGTGCACTTCGACGCGATCGCCGTGCAAGGCTGAACCCATGCCATCCGGGGGAATGTAGATGTCGAGGTCGGTGCCCTCCAGCGGTGAGTCGGGCACCACAAAGCCGTAGCCGTCGCGGTGCCCGATCAAGCGCCCACTCACCAGGTTGGGCGCTTTCGCGCTGGTAGCGCGGACCCCCGGTTTTGGGGTCCGCGGCTCTGCCTGTCCAAGCAGACCGCTACGTCCAGCAACCTCGGTCGCAGCGTGGCGCCCCTTGTGGACCAACGCGTAGTGGTTTTTCTTCAGGTAAACGAGTTTCCTGCTGCGGGCCAGATCTTTCAGAAGGCTCTTCAACTCGCGCGCCTGGCTCGAGCGCAGCCCCAGCTCACCTACCAGCTCGCGCAGACGGAAAGTTCGCTGCGGGTCCTGCTCGAAGAGTTTGAGGACTTCCTGCGTCGAGGGTAATTCGCTCATGGGATCTCCTCGCCTAGTTTACCACCCCGCGCGCCCCCTTGGCCGCGGGCCGATTCCAATACAGATTCCGCAAGAGACCGCGACGCCACCTTGACAAATGACAATTTACACTTTACGGTGTATCCTAATGATTAGGAGCTTCAAGCACCGCGGGCTGAAACGGCTCTACGAACACGACGACCGCAGCGGGATACGCCCTGATTTGATCGATACGATTCAGGAAATTTTGACCGTGCTCGACGAGGCCGTGACCCCGCTGGAGCTAGGCCTCCCAGGGTACCGGCTTCACCCGCTAAAAGGTGACCGGAGAGGGTTTTGGTCAGTTACGGTGCGGGCGAACTGGCGCATTATCTTCCGCTTTGACGGGGCCGATGCGTTTGATGTTGAACTGATCGATTATCACTAAGGAAAGGGAAGGAGCAACCATCATGCCGATGAAAAACCCCGCACATCCCGGACGTATCGTAAGGGGCGCTTGCCTTGAACCTTTGGCATTGACTGTCACTGAGGGTGCAAGAATTCTTGGCGTCACCCGGCAAACGCTCAACAACGTCATTAGCGGCAAGTCGGGCATCAGCCCCCAGATGGCTATCCGGTTGTCCAAGGCCTTTGGCAGCACCCCGGAGACCTGGCTACGCATGCAGCTTGCCTACGATCTCGCACAAGCCCGCAAGGACGAAAGCAAAATCAAGGTCCGCCGTCAGCTCGTTCCCCAAGAAGTCCACGCCCTCTGACCGCGACTCGCGCAATGTAAGGTCGTAAATCCTTGTATTCCCAGCAAACACTTTCCGCCGGGCGTAGGGGCGCCCCTTGGGGTGCCCTTGGGCAGGACAAGCCCTCCCCCTACAAGGCATGTTTCATTGCGGCTCCGCCACGCTTCGCCAAGCTGCGGCTTTTCACTTTTGCGCTTTGCCTTTTGCGTTTTGACTTTCCGTTGGACGCTCTGCCGCACAGTGGCCTCTGCGGTGAGATCTTTTGAGGGAAAAGCTGCAAACCTCAAAAGCGGAGGTCTGCGGTATTCCCCTATTCCGGCGGCTGGAACTTATGTTGGGCGGCGCACATCCAAAGGCTATGGAGGTGTGAACATGTACGCAATTACAGGTGCGACCGGAAATACAGGCAGTGTGATTGCCACGAAATTGCTGGGCCGAGGCGAGAAAGTCCGCGTCATTGGCCGGGATGCCGCCCGCCTTGAAGGCTTCGTCCAAAAGGGCGCCGAGGCTTTCGTTGCAGACGTGACCGATGCGGCCGCGTTAACCCAAGCATTCTCCGGAGCGAAGGCGGTGTATGCCATGATCCCCCCGAATATTGCCGCCCCGGACGTGAGCGATCACCAGGAGCGGGTGAGTGACGCCCTGGTTAAAGCAATTACGAATGCCGGGGTGGGACATGCCGTGGTACTGAGCAGTGTGGGAGCCGACAAGCCGGAAAAGACCGGCCCCGTCGTCGGCTTGCACAACCTGGAGCAGAAAATGAGCGGCGTGGCCGGACTCAGAGCTCTCTACATTCGTGCCGGCTATTTTATGCAGAACATCCTCGCTCAGATCGGTGTGATCCAGAATTTTGGTCTTTTGGGTGGTCCATTGCGCGCCGACTTGCCCGTGGCCATGATTGCGGCGCGGGACATTGGCGACTGGGCCGCAGAGGAGTTGCTACGACTCAGCTTCAGCGGCAAGCAGGCGCGTGAGCTTCTCGGCCAGCGTGACTTGAATTACCACGAAGTCGCCTCCGTCATCGGTCGGGCCATTGGCAAGCCCAGCCTCACCTATTCGCAGTTCGCGCCCCAGCTCATCAAAATGGCCTTGCTTCAATCGGGCATGTCTTCCAGCATGGCGGATCTTATTCTGGAAATGTCAGAAGCGCTGAATTCAGGTTACATGGCGCCTCTCGAGCCACGTTCGGCGCAAAACACCATGCCCACCTCAATTGAAACCTTCGTGGCGGAAGAGTTCGTGCCGCGATTCACGCATTCACGATGATCGGGGTCAGGGGGGAGCCCGGCGGCTGGAGGACGGTCATAGGGCCTGGCTGGGTGACGTTCCGGAGTTTGAGATTGCCGAATGGGGCGTCGTTCGGTCTAGCACTCCCGCGATGGCGGTGACCTGTTCCACGAGCTTTTCAAACTGCTCCGGGAAAAGCGACTGGTAGCCGTCGGACAGGGCATGGTCGGGATCGGGATGAACCTCGACCATCAGGCCATCCGCGCCCACTGCTACGGCGGCGCGGGCCAGAGGAATCACCCTGTCGCGCCTGCCCGTCCCATGGCTGGGATCGACGAGGATGGGCAGGTGCGAGAGCCGCTTCACGGCGGGAATGACACTGAGATCGAGCGTGTTCCGGGAATGGTCGGCAAACGTGCGCACGCCGCGCTCGCACAATATTACGTTGTAGTTTCCTTCCGCCAAGACGTACTCCGCCGCCATCAGGAATTCCTCCAGCGTCGCGGACATGCCGCGCTTGAGCAGCACTGGCAGCCTGGAGCGCCCCACGCGCTTCAGCAGAGAAAAGTTCTGCATGTTGCGCGCGCCCACCTGCAACACATCGGCGTACTTTTCCACCAAGTCACAGTTTTCAGGGTCGATGGTTTCCGTAACGATGCTCAAGCCGAATTGCCGCCGGACTTCGGCCAGGATTTCCAAGGCCTCCTCACCCAATCCCTGGAAGCTGTAAGGCGAAGTGCGCGGCTTAAAGGCGCCGCCACGAAACAAGCGCGCTCCGGCTCGGCGCACACAGGCCGCGGCCGCGAGAGCCTGCTCGGCGCTTTCGATGGCGCAAGGCCCGGCAATAAGGGCCAGTTCTTTCCCCCCCACGGTCACGCCGGACTCGGGCGGCCCCAAATGAATCACCGAGCCTTCCTCCTTGATTTCACGGCTCACCAGCTTGTAGGGTTTGGAGACGGGAATGGCTTCGGCAACCCCCGGCAGGGTCTCGAACTCTTCCCGCTCGAGCGGGCCGCGATTGCCAGTGATCCCGATCGCCGTCCTCTGGGCGCCCGGCATGGGGTGGGCTCGGTAGCCCAGCGACTCGACCTTCGCGCATACGCGGCGCACTTCTTCCTCGCCCGCTTGCGGCTTCATCACAATCAGCATAGAAAACCACCAGGGCCCGCCGGCTTACCTCACGCCCCGTGTTAGAGTCTAAACCAAGCTGTCGCTATTTATGTCGCAACTCGCGCACGAGAAGGCAGCTTATTCTGGCAATGGCCCCATTTCGGATTTGCACTTCCAGAAGGCCCTGAAAGTATGGAGATCGACCCGCCGGCCCGTGGGGACCCCCGCGCATATTTTCCAGCGTAGCCATGTGCGCCGGAGATGTGGCAAACTCAGCAGCAGCCTGGGTCCCCAAGGTTGTTATTCCAGCCAGCACCAGGACGTATCGGCCAGGGTCAACACCCGGAAGCAAACTGATGAGCGCGTGATCGGTCTGGTACTCCCCAGTTTTCTGATCTCTGTCCAATCGATATGAATGCGGTTGTCCCGGAGCCGAGGACCGATCACGAATTGCCGCGTCTTCGCCTGAAAGATCGAAAACCAATTCCGCGTCTATCGGCAGTTTCTCCAAGACGGCATCCTCAGCGCTCGACCCAAGGAAAATGACGTTTCCAGCCCGGATATTGTCATAGGAAACCAGCCCGCTGCGCTCGACCGAAAAGTCTTGTTTCTCCTCCGCCAAGAGTCGAGCAACTTTAGCTGCCGCCACCACCTCACCCGTGCCTGTATAAAGATCAAAATAACGCAGATTTCCTGTTTTGGGAAGCGCGGGAGAAATGTTTTCAAGCCCAGACAGGCTGGGGACCTTGGCTCCGCTCGGCAAGGAATGAGCCGATGGGAGAGAAATCCTGTAGACGTCCCCATAATCATCGGTCAAAAACATGGCATTGCTATATACGACAAGGGGTGGGTCGCTGGGGGGAACGAAAACGTGCCACAACGGAACAAGAGAACTTGATAGCGGGCTTGCTTGGGCGGAGGCTTTCAGGCTCGAGGCGCGCGAAAGGTAAAGACCCACGATCGCTACAGCACCCAGCAGCACTGCGGCAAGCCCGATCAGCAATCGATAGGAAAGTTCTCGGCCGGTGGTGACAATACGTCGATCCGGTGAGGATGGCTCAAGAGCCTCGTCGCTTTTCTTCGCTGGGCTTGGTTCGGGATGGGTGCGAAACTCAGGAACATAGTGTCCGGGAGGTATGACGATCCTAACCGGATCCCGGCGGCCTTCGTCACTGTAATACTCCTCAAGCCTTTTGCGCAGCCGCTGCACCTGGATGCGGACAATGCTATCAGCTTTGGGATCAAAATCCGGCGGTCGCCCGAGCGCCTCCGTGGCGATGGTGTATTCCTTGATGCTATCGGGGTCCCCGGAGAGAAACCTCTCGACGATGAACTTGAGAAGCAGTCGCGAAGAGTCTGACTTGGAGAATACTACGCTGTGCAGAACCCTTTCAATGGCCGCCCGTCGTCCGTCATGTAATCGCTCTCCAGCGCTTGACATGATATGGCTATCCAGAGCGCGTCTCCCTCACATTTGTTGCAGCATTTTACACCCACCGTATTCAGGATTCAAGACGTAACGTGCCTTATAACCTGCCTGGTGCCTCAAAAGGCGTGGGGCTTGTCCCGCCTAACTAGGTGTGACAGCGTGTTACATTCGCGGTTCTCCACCGCTCGTTCCGAAACGGTTTAACTAGTTCAAATTACCTTGCTCACATGCAGGGTGAACGTATCATTCTCGATTCCATCATGTAACCCCAAGTCTCTTTACGGGGAGCCCTCACTTCAAGGAAATTCGTTGTGCTAGCGCCTGAAGAAGCCCCCTCCCCAGGTTTGCCGGGGAAGTGGAAGGAATTCGAATGATTGCGGAGTTCTGGACATTGTCAAGATTGGCGTAGGGTTTTGTGTCACATTAGGAGGACTAGATGACGAGTGCATATCGCGTGAAGTTACGCATAGCTGTTTCTTTTTCTTTAATTTACGTCGTGCTTTCCTGTTGCACCGGTCTCCAAGCCCAGAACTCGCGAGGCACTATTTTGGGGCACGTCGAAGACCCGAGTGGTGCAGCGGTGCCAGACGCCAAAGTCACCGTCCGCAACAACAACACCGGTGTGGCGAACGAATTCACCACCGGACCCGCTGGTGATTTCACTTTCGTGAATTTGAATCCAGGGACCTACAGTCTCGCTGTCGAAAAAGCCGGATTTAGGGCCACGGGCAGTTCGGGACTTATTCTCGAGGTCGACCAAACCCTCCGTCAGGACTTTAGGCTCGAAGTGGGCCAAGTCACCCAGGAGGTGACGGTTTCAGCGACCACTCAGATGGTGTCGACGGATAGCACCACCGTCGGGAATGTGATGTCCCACGAATTGCTGGAAACGCTCCCTGTCAATGGCCGGGACTTTACTGAACTCCTTAGTCTGGATGCGGGGGCGACCATCGTGTCGGGAGGCAACCAACTCTATTGGAACCTTCACGGTCTAGGCGGGGAGGAGTTCCACGAAGTGAGCTTGGACGGCGCCCGGCCGGATTCCGTGAGTTACCTTGTCGACGGCGTCACCAACAACGGGAACTTCTTTAGTGTGGCCTCCAACATCCCCAATTTGTCGGCCATTCAGGAGTTCAAGCTTCAGGATGGACTTTATTCCGCGGAGTACGGCCAAGGCTCCGGCCAAGTCAACATTGCCATCCGGTCGGGAACGAACTCCCTGCATGGCTCGGCCTACGACTATCTCCAAAACGCTGCCTTGCAGCCGCGAAACCCGGCCCAGGCGGAAATCAACGCCTTGACCGGTTCGACGACGCCGACTAGAAGCCCCTTCGTACAGAACCAGTTCGGGGGCATGCTGGGCGGCCCTCTGCTGATCCCCAAACTCTACAACGGACGCGATAAGACCTTCTGGTTCTTCAGCTACGAAGGCGGGCGGCGCAGCACCGTCTCCGGCACCACCAGCCCCGTCATGGTGCCCACCGACCAAGAAAGGCAAGGCAACTTCTCCGACTGGCCGGTTCCCATCTACGACCCTTCGACCACCAACCTTGCCAACGCCACGACCGCCGATCCGACTGGGCGTACTCCCTTTTCCAACAACGCGATTTCGAGTTCCGAGTTCGATTCCGTCGCCCTCAAGCTGCTGAGCTATTATCCCCATGCGAATATCCAGTGCACGATGCCGTGCCAAAACTACGTCCTACCCGTCCAGAATACCATCACCACGAATACCGAAACGATGCGGGCGGATGAGAACTTCAGTTCGCGGGACCGCATCTTTTTCACGGGCAATGTCAGGAATGACGATGAGCCCAATCCCAGCATGCTTCCGGCGACCGGCTCGATCAATTTCTCCCGCAGCCGCCTCTTTGGCCTCTCCTGGCAGCACTCTTTCGGCCCGGCAACCATCAACGAGGCTCGCTTGGGGTACAATCGCCTGTTCTTCCATACCGGCGTTGACACCGCCTTCGGACCGGACTTGGCAACCCAGCTCGGCATCAAGAACTCCCCCAAGATTCCGGCCTTCTATGACATTCCCGTGGTCTCGCCCAATGATCTCTATACGGGAATCGGCAACAGCAACAACGGCTACACCCAGAGAGAGAATGACTTCCAATACGTCGACAATCTCAAGTTGGTGCGTGGCCGACATAGCCTGACTTTGGGCGCTGACGTTCGCCGCATCCAGATGCTGGATCAAGATGGCTTTTACAACATGGGCAACTTGAGCTTTACCGGCGCCTACACGTCCGCTAACCCTGACGCCACGGTGATGACGAGCCCCAACATCTTGCCCAGCGGAAATCCCTTCGCCGATTTTCTGCTGGGCTTTCCGCAGGGCGTTACTGCGCCGGCCCCTCTAGGCTCGGATTTGATGAACCTCCGCGGCACGAACTGGAACTTCTTTGCCCAGGACGATTTTCACGTTACCCCTCATCTCACCTTGAACCTTGGCTTGCGTTATGAGATTCCCACCAACTACCACAGCGCGAACGACAGTGGCTTTGGTTTTAACACAGCCAACGGCGGGATCATGCTCTGGGCGAGCAGGAGTTTCGTGCAGGCCACGACGCAAGCCGTGACCGCGGCGGGCGGCCAAGTGAATCCCAACTGGATGCAGTGCTGCGCCCCCAGCACGCTGGTTCCGATCGACAAGCACGATTTTGCCCCACGCATTGGCATCGCTTGGCGGCCTTTCTCCACCGATCGCTTTGTCGTCCGCGCGGGTTATGGGATCTTTTACGACCTTTACGAACGCTTCTTCGATGCCTCGCAGTTCGACGACAATCAACTGTGGACCCTCGCCGCCAATCCGATGTACGCCACCGCAGGGACCGGGTTTGAGAGCGCTTCCCTCTTTCCTTTGAATACCCTCTGGGCCCAGCCGGTGACGAGTGCGGGTCTGTTCTCGACCGCGACGGCCCCTTACAATTTCGGGGTCCAGGTGAACAATCCCGCCAACCACAACCCGTACACCCAACAATGGGCGCTCGATACGCAGTACTCCCTGACGCGCACACTGCTGCTGGACGTTGGCTATGTCGGCTCCCACGCCATCCACGAGCCCACGCAGAATCTTTTCAATACCGCTTACTTGCCTCCCGTGGGCGGGGATCCCTGCAACAGCTATATCGATGCCTCCGTGGCCCCTGCTTCATGCCTGTCCGATCCGAACTTCGTTCCCATCGATAAGCGCACGCCTTTTTCCAATTTGGGACCATCAACGTATTACAACGACAACCGCCTCAATTCAACTTACAACGCCCTGCAAGTGCGTCTGAGGCAGAGGTTTTCCCGGGGCTTGCAGTACACCCTGAACTACACCTACTCGAGGGCCCTGGATGAGACCTCAGCCATCAACAACATCAGTGGAACCAACGACTTCATCATGGATCCCCATAACCCTCAAAGAGATTACGGCCCCGCCAGCACCGACCAAACCCATCGCTTCGTCGCCACCGGCTCCTATGACGTTCCCGTGGGCAAGGGCAAGCGTCTCGACTTGCGTGGCGGCAACTGGGCATTGGGGAATTGGACCTTCAGCGGCATTTATTCGCTGTCCTCGGGGTTTCCCTTCAACGTCTACGCCTTCCCTTACGCGAATTGGGGCGCGCAGGACCAGGAGGGCAGCTACTTCTGGGGCCGCACCCGAGCCAATCTCGTCGGCAGCCCCACCAGCGGCTTCACCCAGACCACCGCGGACTGGTTCAACGCATCCGCGTTTGCCTCGCCGCCGCTTGGAACCTATGGCAATGAAGGCAAGGGCATATTGCGCGGTCCTCATATCGCCAACCTTGATATGACCTTCGCTAAAAACTTCCTCGTCACCGAGCGGCACCGCCTGCAATATCGCCTCGACATCTTCAACGTCGGGTCTAACTGGCACAGCGTGATGCAATCACCGGGCAACCATTTCACCGACTGCAACTACGACTCCCTCCAGGGTTGCAATGCCCTGAGCGGAACACCCTACGGCTCGCTCAATCTCTGGACTCCGCGCATCCTTCAGATGAGCTTGACGTATTCGTTCTAAGTGGACACCTTCGCACTCCACCCTTCGCCCCTCCCGCACCAAAAAACCCGGAGGCGCGAAGGGTGGTTTTTTTCAATAAACCCCCTTCGATAAGTGCCGCCTACCCCGGTCAGCACGACGCTGAGAAAAGACCTTTGGCTTTGCGAGCTTTGCGTGCTCTGCGCCTTTCTCTGTGAACATCCCGTAAGTTGTTGATTTTACGTCGGCACATTCAGGAAGTTCACATGTCCAATGGAGGCCGACGTTAGTCGGCACGGACGCTTTGCGTGAAAGCTTTTGTCCCTCCAGGGATTAATTCAAGGTCTTGAGTTTTGAATCCGGAATCTTTCATCGCGGTTCTGCCGCGCCGTTGCCCCCGGCGAAGTCCCCCCCAAAAAATGTGCTTGACAACAGGATCCTTGCGTGCTAATAATTTAGCATTGTGTTAATTAATTAGCATGGAGAACCTCATGGCAACGCCCGCAGACCACAAACTCAGCCGCCGCGAACGCCAAATCATGGATGTGCTCTATCAGCGCGGCCGGGCCTCGGGGACTGAAATTCGCGCCTCGCTTCCTGACGCTCCAAGCTATTCGGCGGTTCGCGCCCTGCTGCACATCCTGGAGGAGAAAGGGCACATCCGGCATGAGGAGAAGGATCTGCATTACGTGTACTTCCCTGCCCTGCCTCGCGGGCGCGTACGCCGCAAGGCACTGCGTCATCTGGTCGACACGTTCTTCGATGGCTCCGCCGCGCAGACCGTCGCGACCCTGCTCGATCCTTCCACCGGGCGCGTCTCAGACGACGAGCTCGAGCGCATTGCAAAGCTGATCGCCAAAGCCAGGAAGGGTGGTGCCTCATGACCGCCGCGCTTCCGGCGCTCTTTCACGCCGCGCAATCTCTCCGCAGCCTTCCCTGGCAGGGTCTCGCACTCCTCTTCGAAGCGACTGTTAACCTGACTACCCGGCCAGCGCCCAGCAGCAAGGAATTGAAGGCACCGTCATCTTGGGCGCGGTCATCGGCACGGGCGGGCAAATCCTTTCGCTTTCGCCGGACAACGATGCTGACCCCGACCTGATTAAAGCGGCCATGGATGCCGCGCGCCAATGGCAATACCAGCCGACCCTGTTGAACGGCGTTCCGGTCGAGGTCGTCACGACCATTACGGTGTCTTTTCGGCTTGATGGGTAATCGTCTTGGTTGAAGGAAAGATCCACCGGCGACCCCTTGTCCCGCATGGCGGCGAATTCGTTCTCCGGGGGAACTCCCCGAGCGATAGGGATGTCGGGCTAGTCCTTGCCAGGCTCGCTGGCGGCGGATGGCTCGGCACAATGCTGGGAAGCGGGACCGTTCGCTGTCATCTTCCTCCCGATCCCAGCTTGAGCCTGAGCCTCCGTAACGGGTGTCAACACCGAGTGGATGGTCGTGCCCAGGCGTGAGACGTCAAGGGCGACCGGAGCGGGGGAGTCCGTGTTAAGCAGATTCGACAGCTCGTCCTGGGTGACATGCTGACTCGGTTTGCCGTTGACTGCGACGATCAGATCGCCCACCAGCAGTCCCGCGTTGAATGCGGGAGAGGGATAGGTGACCCCTGCGACCATCGCCTGTCTCGGGTCATCTGTGGCGACAATATCGACACCGACCACGTAGATCGCGCTGCGCGGTCGTCTCGACACGCCAGCAGCGGATATCACGAAACCGAGAGGCTGCCGCCCCTCGGTCTCAATCCCCACCTTGATATCCGACGTGCCCCGCCTGATTCGCAAGCTCAACTGCCGCGGGCGGTCCTCAGGCCCAAAGATGAGCTCGGAAAGTTGCTTTTTGTCGAGACCCGAGACCGGATGCCCATCTACTTGGAGAAGTTCATCGCCCGGAAACAGTCCAGCACGATGCGCCGCGGATGCAGGCTCGACGAGGCCGACTAGAACCTGCGGGGGATTCTCTAGGAGCAAGAACGAACAGCCGGTTCCGTACATCCCTGTGGGAAGTAGGCTGGCAACGAGTCTGCCCGCCCGAGGGTCCGCTAGAATTTGCGCCACGCGCCTAAGTTGGTCTTCGGGGGTGCCCTTGGGCGCCCATTGTCCTTGACCCAGCTTGAAGCCAAAATGGTCGGCGAGGCGCAGTTCGAAATCTCGAAACACTTGCAGCTCCTGCGGGCTCTCGTCGGCCGGAACAGTCACCAAGCGTTCCCGGAATGGGAAAAATGGCACGCGCGCGTATTTCTGGTGGCTCAGGGCGGCCAGGGTGGATTCCCTTACGCGGGCCACGTGAAAATCGAGCTTTCGGCTCCCGCGCCTAATCTCCAGGTCGATCGGCGTCGGCCCGTCCGAGGCCAGAGCCCTCAAAGATGCGGCAAGCTCTTCTGAGAGGGGAACCCCGTTCACAGCGAGGATCTCGTCGCCAGGACAGATACCCGCCTCCCCAGCCGGGCCCCCGGGCCACGTAGAAAGGACTCGGAAGCCTCGGCCTGGAAGAAAGGAAACATTCGTTCCCGGGACGAAGGGATCGCACACCCCGGATATTTCTGGGGCTTCGCAGGCGGTGCTCCCTCCCGTCCCCCCTTGGCAAAATAGGCAAGGGGAAAGGGTTGCCAATGAAATCAAGCTGCCAATAGCAACTCCGCCTAGCCGCGTCATGGGTTGCCTACCCGTAGCGCATTCTCGCCAGTTCCGCCACTACTCGCTCGCGCCCCTCCCCTGAGCGGCGAGAGGTCCCGGAGGGAGCGTTCTCTTACCTTGTAGCCCGCCGGGACTTGGAAGGTGGCTCAGATTCAGCCAACACCGCATGATCGTAGTACCGGGGCTCGCGCGTGTCAAGTCAGGCTTGTCGGTCAAAAGCGTGCCCATCCGTCGCCCTCCTTCCCTGTTCTCCGACCAACCCTCCCGCGTGCCTCGGGTCCATAGCGACGAGCGCATCCCCGCAATGTTCTACGACTTTCAGCCGAGCCCCGGCAGCAGACCCAGCTCGACGATGCGGTGCCGCACCCGTGCAATTGGATCTTCCGCGTCACGGCGGTACGCGAGGCGGCAGGATATCTAGCGGCAGTTCGGAAGGCACTGTCAGTGCTCGCTGTGGCGCCGGCTTGGGCGGGCTCGGCCGTCATGTTTCTCTCAATCTGACCATGGCGGCCCGCGGCGGTCCATCTTGTGGCTCTCGGGCTCCTCGGTATGATTCTCGCGCATCTCTGCCCGCACGGTTTTCAGAAGATCCCCTTTGCTTGCTCCTACCTGCCAGGCAAAGCGAACGTTCACGTCACCTCCGCGGGCTATGTCATGATTCTCCTGGGCCTCACCGCCGCCTTGCGCACAGCGAAGCTCTGCGTTTCTGCCGTTTTTCCTCTTGACACCCCGCTTGGCGGATGATAGCCTATTGTAGTTGACCTATGGAGAGCGCCGGCAGAGAGCGCGGGAAGGGGATTCGACAGCGGCCCGCCGAGGACAGAAAATGGCAAGAAAACGCGAAAAAGATACTAAATAGAGGGAACGAACTCAAGGATTTATTGGAAACACAGGGCTTAGCGTTTTTTACAGCAAAAAACGAACTCAAAACGAACTCGATTTTGAGCGCAAAAAGGGGCGAATCGAGGCGAAAAAGCGGGTTTTGCGTGGCAGGCCTTGCACGGTCGGCGGGGATTCGACCAGGGTCGACGTGCGGATGCTGGAGGAAGCAGCCTGGATTTGAAGGAGAAGCCGCAGAGTACCTTGGAGGCAAGGCCCTGCACCCCAGAGCCGTAGGCGCTCGTTTCCCCGGGATGCATTTCGCGCCGTATGTAGGGGCACCCCTTGGGGTGCCCTTGGGCAGGGCAAGCCCTGCCCCTACAATGGATGGTTGGTGGTGGTTCCGGCGGGCGGCGCCCCAGGCTCCATTCCCGCGCCATGAAAGGGCCACGAAAGGGGGTTGACTGGTGGAGAGAAATGCGGTACGGTGTATACGAGATTGCATACGATACCGTGTGCAGCCTCCGCGGCCGCTTCTACATTCTGTAAGGGTCGTGCGCTTGGATAGCGGGTCGGTCCGACGTAGAGGCGGCTTTATGCCGCCACATGGCGATGCCGCAGACGCGGGTTCGCCTCGACGGCTACGCGTGGCGAGGTGAACTTGCCGCTACGGCTACGCGTGGCGGTCCCGCAGACGCGGGATCGCCGCTACGAATGGTCTGCGGCCGTGGAGAGAGGAGAGAGTTCAATGGCTCGAGGGAGTCGCGTGAATGCTGCCTATCAGCAACTGCGCGAGCTCATCGTACACGGCCGGCTGGCCCCCGGCAGCCGGGTGGTCGAGGCGGAACTGGCGGACCGCTCGGGAGTGAGTCGTACGCCCGTGCGGGAGGCGCTTCAGCGGCTCCAGCATGAAGGGTTGATCGTGGCGAGCCGCGGGGGAAACCACAAGTCGCGCCTGCGGGTGGCGCCGCTCACCCGAGAGGACGCGTGCGAACTCTACAGCATCATCGGGCATGTGGAAGGCCTGGCGGGTAGGCGGACCGCCATGCTTCGGCCGCCTCTCCGCCTCGAGTTGGTGCGGCGTCTCAAGTCCTTCAACGCGGCTCTCGGCAAGTTGGCGCGATCGGGCCGGAAGGATGCCAATCGGATTTTTGAGCTTGACCTCGAGTTCCACCGGCAGATCGTCGGGGCCGGTGCGGGCCCCCGCATGCTCGCCCTTCACCATGAAATTGTGCCCCAGGCCGAGCGTTACTGGCGTCTCTATGCCAGCGCCATTGTGGACCGGCTAGGGCTCTCCGTGGCAGAGCACGACCAGATCATCCGCGCCATCGAACAGGGTGACGGCGATTCTGCCGAGCGCAGAATCATTCTCAATTGGAAGAAGGGCGCGGAGAGGTTGAGCAAGGTGATTGGGACTTTGGGGGAACGCGGGAGTTGGTAGGAAAAGCCGCAGAGTCTCTGGAGAACGAGACTCTGCGGTATTCCCTCGTCGCAGAGCTTCGCTCTGCGCCAGCCTCGCCCTCCAAGTCATAGTCATTCCCGCGAAAGCGGGAATCCAGTGTGTGGGCGCCGCATTTCCGTGGGCTTCCCGAGTGGATTCCCGCTTTCGCGGGAATGACTGGCGTCGGGCAGGGGATGGCCTGGCAAATGGCAACACTGCCCGGCGGACCTAGGAAGATGATGTGGGAAAACGACCAATGCGGAGTTAGCCGCGACGTCGCGCACGCCGCTTCGGCGGAGCCTGCCGGCCTCCTCTTCGACATCCAGCGCTATTCCCTGCACGATGGCCCTGGGATTCGTACCACGGTCTTTTTCAAGGGGTGCCCGCTGTCTTGCTGGTGGTGCCACAATCCTGAGGGCCAGAGCCCCAAGCCAAACCTGATGTTTTTCGAGAACCGCTGCCTGGATTGCGGAAACTGCATCCCCGTTTGTCCCCATGGGGCGGTCGTGCGCCTGGACGGAGCGATTCACACCACCTCGGCATGTGAGGTCTGCGGGACCTGTGCCGACGCGTGTCCTGGCGGCGCCCGCAGAGTGGCTGGGCGCTCGATGACCGTTTCGGAAGTGATGCGCGAAATCGAAAGAGATTTGATCTTCTGGGATGAATCCGGCGGGGGCGTCACTTTCTCCGGTGGCGAGCCCCTGGCGCAGCCGCGCTTCCTCGCGTCGCTCCTCGACGCCTGCCGCGAAAAAAGCATCCATACAGTTGTGGAAACGTGCGGCCTGGCAAAGAAGGATGTGCTGCTCGAGCTCAGTGAGAAGGTGGGTTTGTTCTTGTACGACTTGAAGATTCTCGATCCAACCAAACACAAAAAGTACACTGGCGTGCCCAATGACCCTATTTTGGCAAACCTGGAGGCGCTGGCGCAACGAAACAAGCCGGTGGTGGTTCGCTTCCCAATCATCCCCGGAATAAATGACGATAGCGAGAACATCCGCCAGATGGTCGCATTGCTCTCGCGGCTTCAGCTCCGGCGGATCCACCTGTTGCCGTACCATCAAACGGGAACCGAGAAGTACAAGCGGCTGGGCCTGGGTTTCCGCCTGGATGATGTCGAAGCCCCGCCTCCCAGCTTGGTGGCAACCATCGCGCATGAGTTTGAAAGAGCGGGCTTCAATGTGAAAGTAGGAGGCTGACGATGAACGATCGAGTAGCGAGATTACGGCAGAGAAGCCTCGAGGCCGAGCCTGCGCTATCGTTAGAGAGGGCCGCGCTCATCACCGACTTCTATCGAAATTGCCGCACCCCTTCGGTCCCCATGGTGCGAGCCCAGGCCCTTCGGCATTTGATGGAGAATAAGACCATTTATGTTGGCAGGGATGAGCTGATTGTGGGCGAGCGTGGCCCCGCGCCCAAAGAGACACCCACCTATCCCGAACTGTGCTGCCACAGCATGGAAGACCTCGGGATCCTCAATTCGCGCCAGAAGATTTCCTACCATGTCGATCAAGAAGCAAGGACCATCCAATGCGAACAGATCATCCCTTACTGGCAAGGGCGCTCGATGCGCGAACTCATTTTCCGGGAAATGTCGCAGGAATGGAAAGATGCCTACGAGGCCGGAATATTCACTGAGTTCATGGAGCAGCGTGCTCCGGGCCACACCGCCTTGGGAGATGCCATCTACGGTAAGGGCCTGCTCGATCTGGAAGCCGAAGTTGAAACCAGTCTCAGCCGCCTGGACTTCCTGAATGATCCCGAGGCATATCTCAAGCAGGAGGAGCTCAGGGCAATGGGGGCGGCCGCCGACGCCGTCATCTGTTTCGCTGAACGCTATGCGCAGAAAGCCCGGGAAACGGCCGCCAACGAACCGAATCCGGATCGGCGGGCCGAGCTCAGGAAGATCGCGGAGGTCTGCCGGCATGTTCCGGCACACGCGCCACGCGACTTCTGGGAGGCGTTGCAGGCCTACTGGTTCGTCCACCTGGGCGTCATCTGCGAACTGAACACTTGGGATTCGTTTTGCCCGGGGCGGTTAGATCAGCATCTCTTCCCCTTCTACGAGCGGGGACTCGCCGAGGGCACGCTCACGCGCGACAGGGCCAAAGAGCTGCTCGAATGCCTTTGGGTGAAATTCAATAACCAGCCCGCCCCGCCCAAGGTGGGTGTAACGGCGGCGGAGAGCGGCACTTACACCGACTTTGCCAACATCAACAACGGCGGCCTGAAACCGGACGGCTCGGATGGCGTGAACGAGCTCACTTACCTGATCCTCGAGGTGGTTGACGAAATGCGCTTGCTGCAACCGTCCTCGAACTTGCAGTTGAGCAAGAAGAGCCCGGAGCGCTTCCTGAAGCGAGGCATCGAGATCATCCGAAAAGGTTGGGGACAACCCTCGATCTTCAACGCCGACCTGGTGGTGGAGGAGCTGTTGCGGCAAGGGAAGGCGATTGAAGACGCCCGCTGCGGCGGCACCTCGGGCTGTGTTGAGACGGGGGTATTTGGCAAGGAAGCCTATATTCTCACTGGGTATTTCAATCTTACGAAAGTACTTGAGATTACACTAAACAACGGACTCGATCCTCGCACCGGCAAGCGCCTAGGGCTCGAGACGGGCGATCCGAGGGACTTCAGTTCCTACGGCGAGTTGTTCGCCGCCTACCGGAAGCAGTTGCACCGCTTCATCGATATCAAGGTAAGGGGAAACAACATCATCGAGCGCATGTACGCCAAGTATATGCCGGCTCCTTTTCTTTCTTTGCTCATCGACGATTGCATCGCCAAAGGCAAGGACTACAACGATGGTGGCCCGCGCTACAACACGACTTACATCATGGGCGTCGGCCCGGGCAGTTGCACGGATAGCCTGGCGGCCATTCGGTATCACGTATTCGACCGCAAGGACATCGCAATGACGGAACTGCTCGACGCCTTAGCTGCCAATTTCCAGGGGCACGAAGGAACCATGCAGTTAATGCTGAACAAAACCCCCAAGTACGGCAACGATGACGAGTATGCGGACGCCATTCTCATGGACTTGTTCGACGCTTTTTATGATGAGGTGAACGGCCGCAAAAACACCAAGGGCGGCAGCTACCGGGTGAATTATCTTTCGACCACCTGCCATGTTTATTTTGGGTCTGTGACCGGAGCGACGCCCGATGGGCGGAAGGCGTACGAGCCGCTTTCGGACGGCATCTCGCCGGTGCAGGGCGCGGACCGGCGCGGACCTACGGCGGTGCTTAAATCCGCGGCGAGGATGGATCACGCGCGCACCGGCGGCACCCTGTTGAACCAGAAGTTCACCCCGCAGCTACTCGAAGGAGAGGAAGGAATCGACAGGCTGGCGCACCTGGTGCGTGCCTACTTCAAACTGGACGGCCACCATATCCAGTTCAACGTGGTCACTGCGGAAACGCTGCGCGCCGCCCAGCAAAACCCGGAGAAGTATCGCGATCTGATCGTTCGGGTGGCTGGCTACAGCGACTATTTCTGTGATTTAACCACAGCCTTGCAGAACGAAATCATCGCCCGCACTGAACATCAAGGGTTTTGACCATTGACCCATTGATTCATTGAGTCATTGACTCATTGTGCCATCGAGCCATTGGGCCATTGAAAGAACGCAACAGGCCAATGAATCAATGACTCAATGGCCCGATGACTCAATAGACCGAGGACTCAATGGCTCAATTCTCGGCGAGGCAGGAGTCAAATTAAGACTCTATCGCCCGCAAACAGAGAGATCGTGGGCCCAGCAGGACTCGAACCTGCGACCAACGGATTATGAGTCCGCTGCTCTAACCAACTGAGCTATGGGCCCTCATCGTAAGTATAGGCGAAAACAAACCTCATTGCACGCTCGCGGCAGTCAGCGCGACACAAGTCGGCCGGCGCACCAATGAACCCGGGCACGTCTCCTCGTCTTTTTCCCGCAGCGAGGATTTCTCCTCATGTCCGTAGCGCCTCCGTGCCCTCCGTGGGGGCAAAAGACTGAACACAGCGCGGCCGAGCCGCAACCAAACACGTAGGGCCGGACGGCTTTCGGCCCTATGTATCGCGGGAAATCCTTGCCCGAAGAACAAGAAATTAGGACCTTGCATCACGCAAAATACCGCTTTAATTGCGGCAGCGGACGTGCTGATGCCACTCGTGGCACGCGGGCGTTGCATTTTAACCGTAGCGGCCTTCGATGTAGTCGGCGGTGCGCCCGTCCTTGGGGGTGAGGAACAGATTCTCCGTGCGCGCGTGCTCGACCAATTCGCCCAGCAGCATGAACGCGCACTCTTGGCTGACCCGGCGGGCCTGGGCCATGTTGTGGGTGACGATGAGGATGGTGTAGCGGCCGGCCAGGCTAAGCATCAGCTCTTCGATGCCGAGTGTGGATTCGCTGTCCAGGGTGGAGCATGGCTCGTCCATCAGGATGACCTCAGGCTTCAAGGGCAACAGCCGGGCAATGCACAGTCTCTGCTGTTGCTCGAGTTGGAGGGCGGTGGCGCGGCTGCGCAGGCGGTCCTTCAGTTCATCCCACAGGAACACCTCGCGCAGGGCCGATTCCACCGCCTCGTGTAGTTGCGACTTCTTTAAAGAGCCGTAAGTGCTGTGGATGCGCAGGCCGAAGACGACGTTCTCGAAGACGGAAATGGGCAAGGGGTTGGGGCGCTGGAAGACCATGCCTACCGCTTTGCGCAGCTCGATGAGCGAAACCTCCGGGGCGTAGATGTTCTGTCCGAGGATTTTGATCTCGCCCGTGGTGGTGACGTACCCGTAGCGCTCGTTGATGCGATTGAAGCAACGCAGCAGCGTCGTTTTGCCGCAGCCTGAGGGTCCGATCAGGGCGGTAATTTGGCCCTCACGAATGTTGAGGCAAACATTTTTCAACGCTTGGAAGTCGCCATACCAAAGGTTGAGGTTGTTGGTCTCGATACTGTAACGAATTGCGGGTCCAGGGGTGCTCATCCGAAAATTCCGTTGACGTATTCGTAGGTTCTACGGCTGGCCGGGCGCTCGGAGAAAATCACCTCCGTGCGGTCTACTTCCACCAGTTCGCCGTTAAATAGGAAGGCAGTACGATCAGCGAGTCGCCGCGCCTGCTGAACCAGATTGGTAGCCACGATGATGGCCATCTGGCTGCGCAATTCCTTGAGCATGTCCTCGATGCGCATGGTAGTCACAGGGTCTATGGCGACGGAGAACTCGTCGAGGCAGAGAATCTTGGGGTCGTGAGACAAGGCCCGGGCGATGGTCAAGCGCTGTTGTTGTCCGCCGGACAGGCGGGTGCCGAGGCTATGGAGGCGATCCTTCACTTCGTCCCAGAGCGTGGCTTGGCGAAGACAACGCTCGACCCGATCTTCAAGTTCGCTGCGCTTCCGAATTCCCGCCATGCGCGGGGCGAAGGCGACGTTATCGAAGATGGAGAGGGGTAGGCCGACGGGCAGCGGAGAGACCATGCCGATCATGCGGCGCAATGCGAAAAGGTCTTTCACTTGGCGCACGTCCACCCCATCCACCTTGACGCTGCCGGTGATGACAATGCCCGGCACGTCCTCGAGTGTGCGGTTGAGAATTCGGAGCAGGGTGGTCTTGCCCGACTGGGCCGGACCGATAATGCCCAAGACCTCGTTCCGCCCCACCTCCAGGCTGATCCCTTTGAGACCCTCGCGCTGCCCGTAGCGCACGCGCAGATCGGCAATCTCGACCATGGGACCGGGCGTCACCATTTTCTCCTCGCGCGCAGGCGGACGCGAATAATAATCGACAGGGCGTTGACCGCCAGAACGGTGCTGAGCAGTACCACCGCGGTGGCGTAAGGCAGCGCCTTGGGGACGTCGGGCACCTGTGTCGAAATTGTGAAGAGATGCATGGACAGCGCCATGCACTGGTCGAACAGGCCGTAGGCCAACAGATGGCCTTCCTTGACGGCCTTGAAAAACACTGCCCCGGTGAACATGATAGGCGCGGTTTCGCCCGCGGCGCGTGAAACCTGCAAAATCACCCCCGTAAGGATGCCGCTGATGGAATTGGGCAGGACGATGTGGCGGATGGTCTGCCAGCGGGTGGCGCCGACGTTCCAGCACGCTTCACGAAATGCCTTCGGCACCGCCGCCAGCGCTTCCTTGGTGCTGGCGATGATGACTGGCAGCGTCATGATCGCCAGGGTGAGAGAAGCGGCGAGCACGGATCTGCCCAGTCTGGCGAAAAGCACGAACGCGCCCAGCCCGAACAGCGCGTGCACGATGCTCGGCACCCCCGCCAAGTTGACTACGGCCAGGTTGACCACGCGGGTGAACCAGTTGTCGCGGGCGTATTCGTTCAGAAAGACGGCGGCCAGCACGCCAATGGGCGTGGCAATGGCCAGCGAGATGACCACCAGATAAACCGTGCCCAGCAACGGCGACCATATACCGCCGGCACGCATGCCGTGCTTCGGGTTGCTCAGCAGAAAGTCCAGCGAGAGGAGGGGCCACGCCTGATAAACAAGATAGCCGACAATCAACAGCAGCGGCACCACCATCAGCAGAGTCATCAACAGGAAGAGCGCCCTGGCGAGGATCTCGCTGAACTGCTTGCGGTGCGTCAATGAAGTCGCGCGAAACACGGTGCCTCACTTATGGGATTTTCCTTCATCGGCTTCGAACCCCACGTACGATAAGGTCGGCGGCCAGATTGACGACAAAGGTAATTGTAAACAGCAGGATGCCAATGATGAATAACACCTGGTAATGGTTGGAGTGCACGGGCGCCTCGCCCAATTCGGCGGCAATGGTGGCGGTCAGAGTCCGCACCGAGTCCATGAGGCTCGTGGGGATTTTGACCGCGTGGCCCGTGGCCATGAGCACCGCCATGGTCTCGCCCACGGCGCGGCCGACGCCGAGCAGGACGGCCGCCAGCAAGCCGTTCTTAGCCGCAGGCAGCAACACGCGGTGCACGAGTTGCCAGCGCGTCACCCCGAGTGCCAGGGCCGCTTCGCGGTAGGAGTCGGGCACCGCCTTCAGCGCATCCTCGCCGATTGACACGATGATGGGCACGCTCATCAAGGCCAGAATCAAGCCTCCATTCAACACATTCAGGCCGATAGGGGCGCCGAAGAGGCGGATGATGAGCGAATTCATCACCGTCAACCCGATGAATCCCCAGACTACCGAGGGAATGGCCGCCAGCAGTTCGATCGTGATCTTCAAAGTCTCCTTCAAGCGTGGCCCACAGAACTCGGAGATGAATACGGCCGCCCCGATGCCGAACGGGACCGCAATCAACATCGCCAGAGCCGTGACGCTCGCCGTGCCCGCAATCAAAGCCAGCGCGCCGTAGCGCACGTGGGTCTGTGAATTCGGATACCACTCGGGGCTGCCGAAAAACTGGCGGGCATTAAAGCTGTGAAGGAGAAACCCGCTGCCTTCGCGGAAGACAAAGAAGAAAATGCCAAAGACAAACAGGATGGCGCTGATGCCGCACAGGCGGATCAGCCACTCGATGGCGGTTTCAGTGAGGACTTCCCACCAAGGTCGATTCTGTATGGACCTCGCAGTTTTCTCCATTTGTTTTTAAGGTTGCGCGCCCGTTTTGGGCAGAGGCACGTAGCCGCTTTGGGTCACGATTTTCTGGCCGGCTGGGGAGTGAATCCAGTCGAGGTACTTTTTCACCGCGCCGCCGGGTTCTCCGAGGGTGTACATGAACAACGGTCGCGCAATCGGATAAGTGTGGCTCAGCGTGTTTTCGACCGTGGGCGCAAAGGACTTGTCGCCCGCCTTCCTGGCTAGCCGCAGGGTCTTGACCTCGGGGGTGGCATAGCCCATGCCACTGTACCCAATGGCCCCCGGAGTCTTCGAAACCAGCTCCACCACGTCCTTGGAACCGTGCATGTCACGCGAGCCCAGTTTGAAATCGCGGCCCTTGCCGAGAATCACTTCGCGGAAATAATAGTACGTCCCCGAGTTCGATTGCCGGCTGACCCGGATGATCTCGTCGCCGCCGGCGGGCATCGCGACGCCGAGCTGGGACCACTTCGTGGTCTTGCCGCCCTCTCCGTAGATTTCGGCGAGCTGGCCGAGCGTGATTTCCTCCAGCGGATTGCCCTTGTACACGTAAACGGCCAGGGCGTCGTAGCCGACGGTGTATTCGCGGGGCTCTTTACCGGTGTTTTTCTTCGCTTGCTCGATTTCCTGGGGCTCGACGCGGCGGCTACAATTGGCGATGTCCACCGTGCCATTGATCAAGGCGGCGACGCCCGTTCCCGTGCCGCCGCCCGACACCTCCACCGAGACGCTGGGTTCCACCTCGGCGTACTCTTCCGCCCACGCCTGGGCGAGGTTGACCATGGTGTCCGAGCCGGTGTTTTGGATCACGGTCTTCTCAGGTTGCTTCGAACGCGCGCAACCCAGCAGCAGTGCTGCCAGCATGGCGGCCACAAACGCCCCGGCCGCGAATCGCACGCGCCGGGATTCAGCTTGGAGAAGTGGTGCTTTCATGGGTTGGTTCCTGGTCGTTTCCGAGGATCGCCTGGACCAGATCCCGGATGTGGTTGGTTAGCAATTTGTAAGCCATTTCATACTCCGCGCGGACTTCTTCGGGCGTGCCGCGCGCCAGTGAAGGGTCGGGCACGAACCAGTGCAAGGCTAGGGTCTTGGTCGGCTTGTGCGGAAAAGCCCTTTCTGCCTCCTTGCAAAGTGCCACAATCACCTGCATCTGTTCAAAATCTGGAACCTGCTCGACGGAGCGGGAAGCCTGCTGCGATATGTCAATTCCCTTCTCCGCCAGAAACCAGATGGTCTGCGGGTCCACGGTGCCGGCGGCCAGCCCCGCGCTGCTGAAGGAGAACCGTTTGGCTTCCATGCGGTTGGCGATAGCCTCGGCGATGCGGCTCAGACACCCGTTGGTCTCGTCCACGAAGATGACCCGGTATCCTTCGCGGGGTAGATGGCGCAAGTATTCACCGGTGGCGAAGTAAAGCGCCTGCTCGCAGATGTTGGTGGCTTGGTCCGAAACGCGCTCGAAGCGTCGAGCCACGGTGATCAGCGGCGGCAGCGCCTCCAGGGGCAGTTGGCCTTGCTGACGCCATTCCACCAAATCGGCGTTGAGGCTGTCGCGGATCTGATTGACTCGCGGCTCAGAGGCCATAGTGGCACGGGCGAGATGAGGATTCTTATCCACAAAGGCGTGCACTGCGTTGTGCAACATGGGGATCGCCAGGTTCGCGAGCTCATTGAACTTATCGTTGGGCACCTCAAAAGGCAGAGAACTGATGAGCAAAACCTGGCGCGCGATGCTCTCCGCATAATCGCCGATGCGCTCCAAGAGGTTAACAATCTTGCTGGCGGAATACACAAAGCGCAGGTGACCGGCCGCCGGCTGGTGGCGCAAGATGAACTCCAGGCAGAGCTGGTCCAACTCGGTGTCCAGGGCGTCCACATCCTGATCGCGCAGAATCACGGAGTAGGCCAATTGGCGATCGCGCTTCAAGAAGGCATGCAAGGCCCTGGTCAACGCCTGCTCGTCCAGCGCCACCATGTCCAGCATTTTGGTGCGAATGAGGTCGATGTCGTGTTGCAACAACGCTTCCAGATGTGGCGTGGGTAATGTCGCCAATGCTTATATCCTCCCACTCATTACTCCCTCTTCTCATTCTCACTATCAAGCGCAGTTCTCGAGCCATTCAGTTCGCGAGGACCGTGTACAGGCCTTCCCGCCCTGGACACCCAGCTTCCAAGGTGCGCTCAGTCGATCAAGACCTCTACCCCATCGACCCCGCGGACAGGGGGATTAGGGGTACCAGGGGTATATCCGCGCCCTCCTGGCACTGGCCCCACGAAATGTTACGGCAATATTAAGGGATAGGCAACTCCTGAAAAGGGATTGGAGAGCCATTCCTGGAGATTCAGACTTTTTGCCTCAGGAACAGCCCCTCGCAAACGGCCCTCAGTAGCGCCAAGAGGCTAGGTCGGCGCCCGGAGGCGCGCTTTTTTGCATTCGCTCGATAATCTTAGGAAGATACATGGTGTGGTAGTGAAGGCGGGAGAGATAGTTGGGCAAGTTCGGGTCGCCATTCCAGCAATGTTCCGCGCGCTCGCCGTATTTGACTTCACCCTCGTAGGGCGGATTCGAAGTTGACTTGAGAAAATCTTCCAGATAGTACACAGCGTCATTCAGAAAGTAAGTGTCTGCGCTGCCCACATAGATGTGGAGTTTACCCTGAAGTTTGGGGCCCAAACTAGCCCAGTTGTGTTGCAGAATGGCGCTCAAATCGTAGTGCTCTTTCCAGTACGCGGCCACCGCGGGATCGATTTCGCCGGTTTGCTTGTCGAAGATGGGCTTGGGATAGCCGTCCTCGCCGACCGGGCCAAAAACGGCCTGCCATATATCAAACTGCTCGCCCGAGCGAGCGTGGGAGCCCAGGGCAAGCTCGTACTGGTTCATACTCGCCACGGTGGCGAAGGTGCGTCCGAGGTAATCCCGCAATCCGGGCTGGGCAATCTGCGTGTGCGCTCCTAGCAGATAGAAGGCATTCTTGTCGTTGTACAGATTGATGGTGGTGTAGGCGCGGAAGTCCACCGGATCAGGACAGGCGACGAACGCGCCGTTGTAATGGTCCGGATAGAAGACCTGGACCGCCATCGCTTCCCAACCGCCGGTGGAACCGCCATAGACGAACCGCGCCCAGCCCTGGCCGATGCCGCGGAACTGTTTCTCAATCGCCGGGATCAATTCCGTCTCGATGGCGTCGCCATAGGGGCCGAGATTGGCTGAATTCACCGCGTAGGAGTCGTCATAGTAAGGGTTGGCATGGTTGATCTCGGCAATCAGGATGCGCGGGAACCCTGGCGAAATCCATTGCTGATAGAGCTTGTAGGCTTCCTCCTGCTGGATGCGGTTGTAACCCGATATGTGGAATCGCTCGCTGTAATCGGGTTTCAGGTTAGGGTCGGGCGGTTCGGTTCGAAAGCCTCCAAAATCCGGGCTGAAGTGGCCCTCGGCGATGATCAACGGATAAGAAACATGGGGATGAGTGTCAAAGCCTTCTGGCACGAGCACATTGGCGCTGAGGTACATCGGGCGTCCCCAAAACTTGGTAAGCAGTTCGCTTTGAATCCTGAGGTGTCGGATGTACTTGGTGTCCTTTGGCGGCGGGATGGGTGGAATCTCCCGATCGAGAACGATCGACACGATTCCGGAAGAGGCCCCCAGCAAAATCTTGCGGGGCGAGGAATAGAGATTGCCCGGTGCAAGGTTCCAGTGTTGGCCTTCGCCCCGGTCCATCGGAAGCTTGACCGTGTGGCCATCGGCGCGATGGAAGGTCTCGTAGCGGTGCAGCACAGCCTGAACGTAATACTCCCCGGCCGGAACGTCCCCCAAATTGCGCACCGGGTAACCATAGGCCGATGGGTCCACGATGACCGCTTGACCGGGGCGCATCGCTTCCACATCCATCCCAAACACCATCTGAGTGCGGAGAGATTCCCCGATTTGCATGCGGGGTTCGGCCGAAGCATCGGTGGAGAGAAGCAAAAGCAGGCGGCCGTCGATGGGCTGCTCGCTTCGCTCTTGGGTAAAGGAAACAGAGAAGCGCGCCTCGATTTGGGAGGCGGCCACGTTGGGCAGAGCAAAAACCAAACAAATAAGACCGATGAGCGTCTTGAAGATCAGCGAGCGCGAGAGCGCGAGCATGATGTCTCCTAGGGACCTTGTCGTATCCAGCGACGGCTTCACCGCCTGACCTGCGGAAAGTCACTGCTTTCCCGCACGGCCACAACAATGCGGCTCAGCCGCCTGACTTGCGGAAAGACTTTTCCTTTCGCGAAGCAATAATACCATCATTCCTCCCAAACGAGGCTCCGCCTCGGCTGGGCGAGCCGCTGCGCATGAACCTCAAGAAGGCCGATTTGCCCAGGCCGCTCCAGCCTGGAAGACAGGGCAAGGCGCAGCCTTCCCTCGAGGGCACATGGGATAGGCCGGCCCGCGGAAAGGCGAAGAAGGTCTGAAAAAATCAGGAGAGCTCACCCAAAGGCACTACGGCCCAACGGAACGCAAGGTGCAGGTCCCCTGTTTTCTTTGCGACCTTTGCGTACTTTGCGCCTTTGCGTGAGCCCGGTCTTTCCTCCACGGTTATCTCACAACATCGGGGCCTTTCCGCAAGTCAGGGGACTGAGCCGCTCCTGGGGCATCGGCTGGCTGAGTATTCCCATTGGCTTGCGCACCCGGTTTGTGCAATATATTGCTCTGTCATATGTGTCGGGGAAGGATCATATATGCAGGACTGGAGCGGGAAGCCTGGTAGCGCGGACCGCCGATTTTGCCGTCCGCGTCTTTCCCGTGGCTATTACCGCCGCCGTGCCGTATTCTATCGCGGTGTCGAAACTCCGCGGGCGGTGCACACGTAAACGACAGTTCACGCGCCACCCGCGAATCTGCTTGATGAAGTAGACTTCATAGCAAAGAGCTTCGTCAACAATCAGTTCCACTATGCGGGTATCTCCTCCACGGAAGGGGTGACAATTTCCGCGACTGGTCTAACTCTAGTAATCTGTCCCCTTTACGGAGCGCGGTTTGGTCCTGGTGATGCCAGAAGGCGATTCCTCTTACTACACCAATTCTTTTGAGCATCCTCAGGACCGGTATGAAGATTACATTATGAAGGACTTGATTCACGATGTGGAAAGCAGATTCCCCGTCGCCTCAGGTCGTCAGAGCCGGGCCTATTCCAGAGTTTACTCGACCACATTCAATGACAGAAACAGCAGAGGTGACCCTACCCGCTCCTTACCACTGCACGCGCGTTAACGAATAGGGCATAACGGTGATGACCCCTCCGGCATTTTGGGTCTGTATTCTTGCGGGCAGACGGTCAGTGGCAGCGAGATTGGGCATTGACATGAACTCGACCTGGAACGGCCGCTTATGCTTCACCAACGTAGCGGGATCGAACGAGAATTGATCAGCAGAGGCATTCTCCAGAATCAATGTCGTGCGCCCGCCCGATTGAAAAAGGCCGCCCTCAACGGGGAGATAGGACTCAACCCGCGCTCCGCCGCCAGCCACGGGAATCGCGCCCCGCTGCACAACCCGCTGAAAACTGCCTCCCGCATAAGTCGCCTCATTCACCCATCGCAAAGCGACCGCGGTGGGCGCGGGCAAATACCCGCCCTGGCCATCGGAAACAAACATCCCGTGACGATCATTCTGTAGGAAGCTGAACATAAAGAAAAGAGCGGCGGTGACCGGGGGATGCCGTAGAAAGACCATCGCCATGCGAGCCGTCGTGAGCATGCGCATTGCCGGAGAAAGCGGCTCCACCTCATCGCCCTGGCGGAAGG
>Ga0187784_10000258_pt1 | contig 37115 bp, 33 predicted proteins | sample 1015_SJ02_MP15_2_FD_132964 | JGI IMG/M metagenome (GOLD analysis project Ga0187784, IMG submission 132964) | Tropical peat soil microbial communities from peatlands in Department of Meta, Colombia - 1015_SJ02_MP15_20_MG | ecosystem: Environmental > Terrestrial > Soil > Wetlands > Peat | place... | reverse complement strand
ATCGCCGGCACCATGCCGCGCGGCGACACGCCGCACGAGGACAAGGCCTACGAGGAGCGGCTCCTTTCCGACCCGAAGGAGCGCGCCGAGCATCTGATGCTGCTCGATCTCGGCCGCAACGATGTCGGCCGGGTGGCCGAGATCGGGACCGTCAAGGTCACCGACCAGTTCTTCATCGAGCGCTACAGCCACGTGATGCACATCGTGTCGAACGTCGAGGGCAGGCTGTCCGCAAAGCACGACGCCGTCGATGCGCTCGCGGCCGGATTTCCCGCCGGCACGGTGTCGGGCGCACCGAAAGTGCGCGCCATGCAGATCATCGACGAGCTCGAGAAGGAGAAGCGCGGGCTCTATGCCGGCTCGGTCGGCTATTTCTCCGCCACCGGCGAGATGGACACCTGCATCGTGCTGCGCACCGCGCTCGTCAAGGACGGCGTGATGTATGTGCAGGCCGGCGCCGGGATCGTGGCGGACTCTGATCCCGGCTTCGAGCAGCAGGAGTGCATCAACAAGTCGAAGGCGCTGTTCCGCGCCGCCGAGGAGGCGCGCCGCTTCGCCAGCGCGGCGAAGCGGGGGCAATAAGCCGGTAGACACCCTCCCGGCGCTGGCGGATCATGGCGTTGGGAACGTCAACCCGGCGTGAAGACCGAATGCCCGAGGGTCCGATGATCGCGCGCCTGATCGGCGGCCTTGACCGGTTGGTGGCTGCGATCCTCGGCTTCGGCCAATGGCTGCTCTTGCCGGTGGTTGCGCTGCTGTTCCTGCAATGGCCGCTGCGCGACGTCGTGCAGCACTTTTCGCGCGAAGCAAACGATCTCGGCCAATGGCTGTTCGCGCTTTATGTCGCGATGGCGTTCACCGCCGCGACGCGCGCGCACACGCATCTTGCCGCCGACGCCCTCGCGCGGCACTACCCGGCGCGCGCGCGCGAATGGCTATGGCGGCTCGGCGTGCTGCTCGGTCTCATGCCGTGGGCACTGTTCGTCGCGATCGCCGGCGCGAAGCTGGTCATTCCGTCCGTGCTCGCCCGCGAAGCCTTCGCCGACACCTACAATCCGGGCTACTTCATCATCAAGTTCAGCCTCTGGGTGATCGCGGGCCTGATCCTGCTGCAGGGCATCGTCGACCTCGCCCGCCGGCCGGGGAGCCGCTGAATGCCGGCGCTCGTGCCGTCGCTGGTACCTTGGCTCGGCCTCGTGCTGCTGCTGTGCGTGGCGCTCGGCATCATCTTCACCGGCCTGCCGGCCGCGATCGTGCTGATCGGCGTCGCGAGCGCCGGTGCCGCATTCAGCGTGCTCGCCGATGCGGTCCCGTTCGCGCTGCTCTCCGCCCTGCCCGGCCGTCTCGTCAACCTGTTCGAGAACGACCTCCTGCAGGCGCTGCCGCTCTACGTGCTGATGGGGCTGCTGCTCGACCGCTTGCCACTCGCCGAGGCGCTCCACAAGAGCTGCCTCGCGATCCTGCCGCGCGGGCCGGCCGCGCAGCTCGTCTCCGCGATGGGGCTCGGCGCGCTGCTCGGCCCGATGAACGGCTCGGTCGGCGCGAGCGTGCTCGGCCTGTCGCGCGTCATCGCGCCGCGCCTTGCGTCGCATGGCGTGCCCGAGCCGATGCGCGCCGCGCTGGTCGCGGTCGCAAGCACGCTCGGGGTCGTGATTCCGCCCTCGCTGGTGCTGATCCTGCTCGGCGACGCGATGCTGAGCGCCGATACGATTGCGGTCACCACGACCGGCCGCACCGACCGTGTCATCAACACGCAGGATGTGTTCCACGGCGCGCTCGCGCCGGCCGGCTTGTTCCTCGTGCTGAGCCTTGCCGTTGCCTGGCTCGTCGGGCGGCGATTGCCCGCCGCGAAGGAGGCGGCCGACGAGCGGCCGACACGCGCGCAGGTCGTCCTCGCGGTCATCGCGGTCGCCTTCTTGCTCGTGTTGCTCGGCGGCGTTGCGATCGGCGTGTTCTACGCGGTCGAAGCCGCCGCCATGGGCGCCTTCGTGCTATTCACCGGCGGTCTCGTCACCGGCCGCCTGCGCGGCACGGCGATGCGCGCCGTGCTCGGCCAGGCGATGGCGACGACCGGCGCGCTGTTCGCGCTGCTGATCGCCGCGACCACGCTCACGCTGATGCTGCGGCTCCTCGGCACCGACAAGCTCATCGCCGACTGGGTGACGGCGCTGCCGGGCGGCAAGCTTGCGATCGTCCTGGTCGTGCTCGCGGTCATTGGCCTGTCGGCCTTCGTGCTTGATGCGTTCGAGATCATTTTCGTGATCGTGCCGATCGTGATCCCGCCGCTGCTCGTTCGCGTCGCCGATGCGCGCTGGGTCGCCGTGCTGGTGCTGCTCACCTTGCAGACGAGCTTCCTGTTGCCGCCGTTCGGCTACGCGCTGATGATGGTGCGCGGCACGCTCGCCTATCAGGGCTCGCTTGCCGCGATGGTCCGCGCGCTGATCCCGTTCCTGCTCGCACAATGGGTGGTGCTCGCAACCGTGCTGCTCTTGCCCCAGCTGACCCATCTGGGCGAGAGCGAGAGCAACCGCAGCCGCGCCGCGCCGCCGGTCTCGAACGAGGAGATCAACCGGCGCCTCAACGAGATGCTGACCCCGCTGCCAGACCTTGAGCCGCCGAAATAGCGCCGCCTTGACCCCCTCCCCGCCGCACCGTAAGACCGCACTAAACCTTTGGCCGGGCGGATGATTGTCCTGATCGACAACTACGACAGCTTCACCTTCAACCTCGTCCATTATCTCGGCGAGCTGGGGGCGGAGGTTAGCGTGCATCGCAACAACAAGATCGCCGCCGAGGCCGTGATCGGCGCCGATCCGGACGCGATCGTGCTCTCGCCCGGCCCCTGCACGCCGAACGAGGCCGGCATCTGCCTCGATCTCGTCGGGAAAGCCGCGCCGAAAATCCCGATTTTCGGCGTCTGCCTCGGTCTGCAATCGATCGGCCAGGCGTTCGGCGGAAAGGTCGTGCGCGCGCCGGCGCCGATGCACGGCAAGCTTTCGGAAGTGACGCATCAGGGCGAAGGCGTGTTCCGCGGCATCAATGGGCCCTTCCGGGCGACGCGCTACCACTCGCTGGTGGTGGACCGCGCCACGCTGCCGCCCGCGCTCGGCGTGACGGCGGAGACCGACGGGCTCGTGATGGGCGCGGCGCACAAGACCTATCCGACCCATGGGGTGCAGTTTCACCCCGAAAGCATCGCGTCGGAGCACGGCCATCTGATCCTGAAGAATTTTCTCGATATCGCCGCCGACTGGAACGCCGCGACCGGCCGGCGCGGCAGGCCGCACTGAGAGGCGTCATGGACGACCTGAAGACGCTCATCGGCAAGGTCGCGACCGGCGCAACGCTCGCGCGCGAGGAGGCGGCGGCCGCGTTCGACCGCATGATGTCGGGCGAGGCGACGCCCTCGCAGATGGGCGGGCTATTGATGGGCCTGCGCATCCGCGGCGAGACCGTCGACGAGATCACCGGCGCGGTCACCACGATGCGCGCCAAGATGACCCGCGTCGCGGCGCCGCCGGACGCGATCGACGTGGTCGGCACCGGCGGCGATGCGTCGGGCTCCTACAACATCTCGACTTGCGCCGCTTTCATCGTGGCCGGCGCGGGCATACCCGTGGCCAAGCACGGCAACCGCGCCCTCTCCTCGCGCTCCGGCGCCGCCGACGTGCTCAGCGCGCTCGGCGTCAAGATCGATCTTCGCCCCGACGAGATCACGCGCTGCATCTATGAAGCCGGCATCGGCTTCATGTTCGCGCCCGCGCATCATCCGGCGATGAAGCATGTCGGGCCGACGCGCATCGAGCTCGGCACGCGCACGATCTTCAACCTGCTCGGCCCGCTTTCCAACCCGGCCGGTGTGAAGCGGCAGATGGTCGGCGTGTTCTCGCGCCAGTGGGTCGAGCCGCTCGCCAATGTGCTGAAGAATCTCGGGTCCGAGCGCGCCTTCGTGGTGCACGGCTCCGACGGGCTCGACGAGATCACGACCGCGGGCTCGACCGCGGTCGCCTCGCTCGAGAACGGCAAGGTCACGAGTTTCGAGATCAAGCCAGAGGATGTCGGGTTGAAACTCGCCAAGCCCGAGGAGCTGCGCGGCGCCGACGCCGACACCAATGCGGCGGCGTTGACCGAGGTGCTCAAGGGCAACAAGGGTCCGTTCCGCGACGTCGCGCTTCTCAATGCCGCGGCCGCCATCGTGGTCGCCGGCAAGGCCAAGGACCTGAAGGAAGGCCTTGCCGTTGCGACCAAATCGCTCGACTCCGGCGAGGCGGAAGGGCGGCTCGATCGACTCGTGAAAATTTCCAATGCCTGACATCTTGAGCAGGATCGAGGCCTACAAGCGCGAGGAGATCGCGGCGGCAAAGCGCGCCCGCCCACTCGGCGAGGTCGAGGCGGCCGCGAAGGCCGCGCCGGCGCCGCGCGGCTTTGCGGCGGCGCTCGAGCGCCGCATCGCGCGCGGCGACTACGCGCTGATCGCCGAGATCAAGAAGGCGAGCCCCTCGAAGGGCCTGATCCGCGCGGATTTCGACCCGCCGTCGCTCGCGCTCGCCTACGAGGCCGGGGGCGCGGCGTGTCTGTCGGTCCTCACCGATGCGCCGTCGTTTCAGGGCAAGCCAGAATTCTTGACCGCCGCGCGCGCCGCGACCTCGCTCCCGGTGCTGCGCAAGGACTTCATGTTCGAGCCCTATCAGGTGGCCGAAGCGCGCGCCTTCGGCGCGGACTGCATCCTGATCATCCTGGCGTCGGTGAACGACGCGCAGGCGCGCGCGCTCGAGGACGCGGCTTTCGGCTATGGGATGGATGTCCTCCTCGAGGTGCACGACGCGGACGAGCTTGCGCGTGCGCTGAAGCTCCGATCGCGCCTGATCGGGATCAACAATCGCAATCTGAAGACCTTCGAGACGACGCTTGAGACGAGCGAGCGCCTCGCGCCGCTGGTCCCGAAGGACCGGCTCGTGGTCGCCGAGAGCGGCATCTTCACGCCCGACGACCTCGGGCGGCTTGAGAAGGTCGGCGTGTCGGCCTATCTGGTCGGCGAAAGCCTGATGCGTCAGCAAGATGTTGCCGGCGCGACGCAAGCGCTGCTCGCGCGTCACCCCAAAACCCAGCGGATGTCGGCCGCCGAGTAATCTTGATGGCCAAACTGACGCATCTTAGTCAGCGCGGTGAAGCCCGCATGGTCGATGTTTCGGACAAGGCCGCGACCGAGCGTGTCGCGGTCGCCGAAGGCCGCGTCGTGATGGGCCAAAAGACGCTCGATCTGGTGCTCAAGGGCAATGCCAAGAAGGGCGACGTGCTCGGCGCGGCGCGGATCGCCGGCATCATGGCGGCGAAGCGGACGCACGAGCTGATCCCGCTCTGTCATCCGCTCGCGCTCACCAAGGTTGAGGTCGACATAGCGCCGGACGCGAAGCGCCCCGGCCTCATCGTGCGCGCGACCGCCAAGCTGAAAGGCCAGACCGGCGTCGAGATGGAGGCGCTGACCGCGGTCGCGGTCGCGTGCCTCACCGTCTACGACATGGTGAAGGCGGCCGAGCGCGGGATGCGCATCGAGGGCATTCACCTCGTCGAGAAGCGCGGCGGCAAATCCGGCACCTATCGGGCCAATACTCGTCGCGCAAAGGAGGCATAGCGTGGCGCTGCTCCCGGTCGCCGAGGCGTTCGCGCGCGTGATCGAAGGCGCCGAGCCCCTGCCCGCCGAGAGCGTCCCGCTCGGCGAAGCCGAGGGCCGCGTGCTCGCCGAGGATCTCGCCGCCCGCCGCACGCAACCGCCCGATGACGTCTCGGCGATGGACGGCTACGCGGTGCGCGGCGCGGACGTCGCGACCGCGCCGGCACGGCTGCGGCTGATCGGCGAAGTCGCGGCCGGACGGCCGCTTGCCGCAACGCTGCAAGCCGGGCAAGCCGCGCGCATCTTTACCGGCGGCGTGCTGCCGCAAGGCAGCGACACGATCGTGATCCAGGAAAACACCGCGCGCGAAGGCGACATCGTGGTCGTCAACGAGCCGGCCGCGCGCGGCAAGAACGTGCGCGTCGCCGGGCTCGACTTCAGAGCGGGCGATGTCGGGCTGCGCCAAGGCCGCAGGCTGACGGGACGCGATATCGCGCTCGCAGCCGCGATGAATTTCGCCCAGGTTCCGGTCCATCGCCGGCCGAGGATCGCGATCGCGGCGACCGGTGACGAGCTGGTGCCGCCCGGCACCGAGCCGAAGCCGGGGCAGATCGTCTATTCCAATGTGTTCGCGCTCGCCGCCCTCGCGCGGCGCGAGGGCGCCGAGGCGATCGATCTCGGCATCCTCCCCGACCGGCTCGATGCGACGATCGCGGGCGTGCGCCGCGCGCGCGAGGCTGGCGCGGACGTGCTGCTCACCACCGGCGGCGCCTCGGTCGGCGATTATGATCTGGTGCAGCCGGCGCTGGCCGCCGAGGGCCTCGCGCTGTCGTTCTGGAAGGTCGCGGTACGGCCCGGCAAGCCGCTGCTCTCCGGCCGCCTCGGCGCGATGCGCGTGCTCGGGCTGCCCGGCAACCCGGTCTCGGCCTATGTCTGCGCGGTGCTGTTCCTCCTGCCGCTGCTCCGCAAGCTGACCGGCCGCGCGGATTTCGCCCCTGCGCTCAGCGCAGGCGTGCTCGGGCGCGACCTGAAGGCCAATGACGAGCGGCAGGACTATCTGCGCGCGACGCTGACGCGCCGCGCCGACGGCGCACTGGTCGTGACGCCCTTCCCGCAGCAGGATTCATCGATGCTGGTACCGCTTGCGGCGGCGGACTGCCTGGTCGTGCGGCCGCCGCACGCGGGAGCCGCGGCCGCCGGAACTCCTTGCGAATTCGTCAAGCTCGACGATTAAGCCCCGACTTTCGCGGTCCTTCGACTTGTTCACCCCAAATTAAAGGGTTGCGGAACAAGTATCGAACATATAGTGTCCGTTCATGATTTGTTTCGAGTGAGTCGGACGGGACTTGATGCTCCACTTGAGTACTCGACGTCGAACTCGACTTGCCGAAACGTTAACCAGAGGGTCCGCGATGCTGACGCGCAAACAATTCGAGCTCCTGCGCTTCATCCACGAGAGGCTGAAAGAGGCCGGCATTCCGCCCTCTTTCGACGAGATGAAGGACGCGCTCGACCTGCGTTCGAAATCCGGAATCCACCGGCTGATCACCGCGCTGGAAGAGCGCGGCTTCATCCGCCGGCTGCCGAATCGCGCGCGCGCGATCGAGGTGATCAAGCTGCCCGAGCCGGTCGGGGCCAGCGCGGCGCGGCGCGGATTCACTCCGTCGGTGATCGAAGGCGATCTCGGCCGCGTGCGCGCGACGAGCGATGAGGAAGGCGGCCGTCCAGTGACCATCCCGGTGATGGGCCGCATCGCGGCCGGCACGCCGATCGAGGCGATCCAGACGCGCAGCCACACGATCCAGGTGCCGCCCGACCTGCTCACCACCGGCGATCACTTTGCGCTCGAAGTGCGCGGCGACTCGATGATCGATGCCGGCATTCTCGACGGCGACACGGTGCTGATCCGCAAGGGCGACAGCGCCGAGACCGGCGATATCGTGGTGGCGTTGATCGACGACGAGGAAGCCACCCTCAAGCGCTTCCGCCGGCGCGGCGCCTCGATCGCGCTCGAGCCGGCCAACTCCTCCTACGAGGTGCGCATCCTGCCGCCTAACCGGGTGCGCGTGCAGGGCAAGCTGGTCGGGCTGTTCCGCAAGTATTGATAAGCTTTGTCCCGGACGCACTGCAGCGTGAAACGCTGCGCTGCAGATCCGGGACCGTTCCACACTCCGGCGTCTTTGGCGGTCCCGGGTCCGCGGCGCAGCATTTCACGCTGCGCTGCGCCCGGGACGCAAGCCTCAATCCTCCGGCCGCAGGTCGTCGGCATTCGGGATCGCGTCCGGTGCGCCGGTTGATGGCGCGGCCGGTGATGCGGACGCGGCGCCCTTGATCTCGAGCGCCTTCGCCCATGGCCGGTCATAGCCGGGCGGATATTGGACGACCGCCTCCCAACCCCTGGCGGTGCGATAAAGCGCAGTGGCGCCGCTGCGCTGCCACACCGCGCGGTCGATCGTCATCGCCGCGCAGGAAGGTGGCGCGGTGCGCACGCTGACGGCCACAACGGAACGGCGGCAATCCTCCTCGAAGGCCTCCGGTGCGAACGGCAGCGCAACGATGGCGCCGTCGCCAAGCCGCGCGACACACCCGATCTGGTCGCACGTCACGCCGTCTTTCAGCGATGCGTCTTTCGGCGTCCGCGCGTCCGCGTCTGCCGCGAGCCATTCGCCGACCGCGAGCGTGTCGCCGTTTGCGGTGCGCATGATCGAAAGCCGGCCCGATGGGCCGCGCACGCCGACCACGTCGCCGCGGGCGCTGACATAGACGTCGGGCGGCCGCGCGGCGAAGGCCCAGAGCGACGCGACGAGGACCGTGACCGCCCCGACGAAGCGCAGCGGCGAGCGCAGCAGGCAGAGCACAAGCAGCCCGGCGGTGCAGAGCAACAGCGGCCCGAGGCCGAAGGCCACGATCCTCCCAACCGCCCCCGGGAAGCTCGCCACGAACTGCGCGACCCAGACCATCCAGTCGATGCCGACGCCCATCAGCCGCCACAGCGGCGCATCAAGGCCGAACGGCATCGCCAGCAGTGCGAGCAGCCCCGCCGGCATGACCCAGGCCGAGACGATCGGCATCGCGAGCAGGTTCGCGACCACCCCGTAGGGCCCGAGGCGGTGGAACAGATAGCCGACATAGGGCATGGTCGCGGTGCCGGCCGCCAGCGACACCACGATCATCGCCACGGTCTCGCGCCCGCCCCACAGCGCAATGCGCGCGCCGCGCGAGGTGTCGGCGCCGGCGCGCATCCACGGAATGCCACGTTCGTAGGCCGAGATGAGCCCGAGCGTTGCCGCAAACGACATCTGGAAGCTCGCATTCACGACCGACTCGGGTGCGAGCAACATCACGATGAGTGCCGCAAGCGCGAGATTGCGGAACGTCAGCGCGGCGCGATCGACCATGACGGCAACCAGCAACAGCGCGGTCATGTAGAACGAGCGCTGCGTTGCGACCTCGGCGCCGGAGAGCAACAGATAGAACAGCGCCGCCAGCAGCGCCGCGAACGCGGCCCATTTCTTGATCGGGTAGCGCATCGCCAGCGTCGGGATCAGCGCCAGCAGCGCGCGGATCGCGAAGAACACGACGCCGGCAACGAGCGCCATGTGATAGCCGGAGATCGACAGGACATGGCCGAGGCCAGAGATGAACATCGCATCGTTCACCGGCGTCGAGATCGCGTCGCGCGTGCCGGTGAACAGCGCCGATCCGATCGCGGCGTCGTCGCTCGACAGTGCTGCGCGAATGCGATTGTCGATCACGCCGCGCGTCTGCGCAATCGCTGTGCCATAGCGGAGCCAGCCGTCAGGCTTAACCGGCGGCGCAAGCGTCTTGATTGCGCCGCTGACAAAGCCACTCGCGCCGATGCCCTGGAAATAAAGATCACGCGACAAGTCGTAACCGCCCGGCCGCGACGGACGCATCGGGGGAGTGAGGCGGGCCTTCACCTCGATGAAGGTGCCGACCGGCGGCGCCGTGTGCTTCTTGACCGAAAGCCGCACGCGCTCGGGCGTATCGTGCAGATTGCCCTCGATCTCGTGGACGCGCACCACGATGCGGTCGGTGTTCACGCGCTCCTCGCGCACCTCGATGAAGCCATTGAGGCTGATGTTGAAGGCCGCGTGATGCAGGATCGGATGCGCCACATAGGCGGTACGCAAGGTCGCGGTGGCGAAGCCAGCCGCAGCCGCGGTCAGCGCCACCAGCAACGGGAAGGCGACCGGCCGCGCCCGCGCGATAAACGCCGCAATGGCGAGGACCGCGGCCAGTATTGGCCCGGCGAAGAGCGCGGGCTCATGCTCGGCGGAAAAGTAGACAACGATCCCTGAGCCGAACGCGACCGGGATCCAGGGCAATAGCCGGCCCGAGGCGACATCGCGCGCGAACCAGCTTTGCAGCGTTTCGCGCACGCGATCGCGCGACAAGCCGGACAGCCAAGGGAACGGCCAAGGATACGGCCAAGGATGCGGCCACGGAGAGCCGCGCGGCCGCGGGACATCCCAGGTGCGAACGCCGGGCGTCCGCACACCGCGACCGAGCGCGCCCGCTGGCGCGCCAACCGACTGAACGCTTTCCGCCATGACTTCACGCCACCGACCGGCGGCGTCATGCTACCTCCGGTAGGAGGCGGGCGGATCGAGAACAAAACAAGAACAAGCAGTTATTTGTCGACCATCTTGGTGTAGCTGTCGCGCAGGCTGCGTAGGCCTGCGCTATCGAGTCAGTCCTCCTTGGCGATCCCGCAACGGCCCCGGGTTGACTTCGCACGGTCTCGCGGCGACGGCGGCAGCGGCAGCGTCGGGGCCGATCCGAAGTATTCAAACGAGAACCGACCGTTGTCGGTGCGGAATCCAACCGGCCCCTCCGGCAGCGCCACGCCATCGGGTAGAGAGCCCAGCCACACGACTTCGCCGTCCCCCACGACCGTGAGGCTTCGTCCGCGCAGCACCGCCTGCAAACTGTGCGACTCGCCTTGACGCACGGGCTGCACCGCGCGGTGGCGCTGCGGCTTGAGATTGACGTAACCGCCGGCACCGCATTGTTTGTGCGCGTGCTGGCCCGGGTTCAGCTTGATCGAGACCACCACCTTGGCTTCAGGCTCGATGCGCCACATGGCATAGATCACGTTGCAGCTGTCGGCGGCTCTCAACTTCAGGCCGATCTGGCGACGCAATTGATCCGACGCCAGAAGCCGGCTGGCACGGCTCGGTCCGAGATACTTGAAACGAAGCTTGGCAATCTGGTCACCGGCATTCGCGGTATCCGCATTGACAACCGCGCGGGAGCTTGGCGTCTCGACCGCGAGCGTGCCGTCGGTCGACACCGAAACCCTGCCGTTGGTGACGCAAAGCTGATCCCGTCCAAAACGCCACAATGCGGGTCGCTCGGCGCTTGCGGCGTGCGTCGCACTGAGCACGGCCACGAGGGCCGCAGCCGCGCACGCGAAGCCCCGCGCCGGGATGACGGAGGTCAGAACGCTGCGGCCATCCTGCAACAGCTGTTGGGCCGCCGTTGAGACGAGGCTCGTCATGGATACGCCTATGGCGACATGCGTGGCCCATGTGCGCGCGGGCGCGAGGACTGCGTCAGCGTGAGAACCTCGCTATTTCTCCGCCACCTTGGCGTAGCTGTCACGCAGGCCGACGGTCCGGTTGAACACCGGCTTACCCGGCGCGGAGTCCTTGTCGCGCGCAAAATAGCCCAGCCGCTCGAACTGCACCGGCGTCGGGGAATTGTCGGCCGCAACCGCCGGCTCGACGCGCGCGTCGGTCAGCACCTCGAGCGAATTCGGATTGAGCTCGGCGGCGAAGTTCGCCACATCCGGCTCGGGCTTCGTAAACAGCGGATTGTAGAGCCGCACCTCGGCCGCAACGCTGTCGGCGGCCGCGACCCAGTGGATCGTCGCCTTCACCTTGCGCCCGTCCGGCGCATTGCCGCCTTTCGTTGCCGGATCGTAGGTGCAGCGCAGCTCGGTGATGTTGCCGGCCGCGTCCTTCACCACCTCGCGGCAAGTGATGAAATAGGCATAGCGCAGCCGCACTTCGCTGCCGGGCGAGAGGCGGAAGAACTTCTTCGGCGGGTTCTCCATGAAGTCGTCGCGCTCGATGAAAATCTCAGCCCCGAAGCGGATGCGCCGCGTGCCGGCGCCCGGGTCATCCGGGTGGTTGATCGCCTCGATCTCCTCCCCGCCTCCCTGATAGTTCGTGATCACCACCTTGAGCGGCCGCAGCACCGCCATGCGGCGCTGCGCCGACTTGTTCAGCGCCTCACGGATCGAGAACTCGAGCAGCGAGAGATCGACCAGGCTGTTTGCCTTGGCAACGCCGATGCGCTTGGCAAAATCGCGCAGCGCCGCGGGCGGCACGCCGCGGCGGCGGATGCCGGCAAGCGTCGGCATGCGCGGATCGTCCCAGCCCGAGACGTGGTCGCCCTTCACCAGCGCGTTGAGCACGCGCTTCGACAGCACCGTGTAGGTCAGATTGAGCCGTGCGAACTCGTACTGATGCGGGCGCGAGGGGACCGGCAGGTTCTCGATGCACCAGTCATAGAGCGGCCGGTGATCCTCGAATTCGAGCGTGCAGATCGAATGCGTCACGCCCTCGATCGCGTCCGATTGGCCGTGCGCATAGTCGTAGCTCGGATAGATCTTCCAGGTATTGCCGGTGCGCGGGTGATGCGCGTGCAGGATGCGATAGAGCACCGGATCGCGCAGGTTGATGTTGCCTGAGCCCATGTCGATCTTGGCGCGCAGCACGCGCGCGCCGTTTGGGAACTCGCCCGCGCGCATGCGGCGGAACAGGTCGAGATTCTCCGCGACGCTGCGCTCGCGGAACGGCGAGTTCTTCCCCGGCTCGGTCAGCGTGCCGCGGTTTGCGCGCATCTCCTCCTGGCTCTGGTCGTCGACATAGGCCTTGCCGTCACGGATCAGGAGCTCGGCCCAAACGTAAAGCTGCTCGAAATAATCCGAGGCGTAGAACGGCTTCTCGCCCCAGGAAAAGCCGAGCCAGTGCACGTCGTCCTGGATGGCGTCGATATATTCCTGCTCTTCCTTGGTGGGATTGGTGTCGTCGAAGCGCAGGTTGCAGTGCCCGCCGAATTCCTCCGCGATGCCGAAATTGAGGCAGATCGACTTGGCGTGGCCGATATGCAGGTAGCCGTTCGGCTCGGGGGGAAACCGCGTCACGACGCTCTTGTGCCGGCCGGACGCGAGATCCTCCGCCACGATGTCGCGGATGAAGTCGCGCCCTGCTTCCGTCTCGACCTTCTCGGCAACCGACATCGCGAATCCTGCCTGTCTCGCATCCCTCCGGCGCGGTCGATATAGGCAAATCGGCCCGCAATGCCAAATATGTTGCGTCGGCGGCGGCTGTGGTACACGGCGCGCCGTGGCTCGGGACGCCGACTGCGTCGGCTCCTCACCATGAGGAACCAAGCTCGCTCATGTCGCAGATCGTCACCCGTTTTGCCCCCTCCCCGACCGGCTTCCTGCACATCGGCGGCGGGCGCACCGCGCTGTTCAACTGGCTTTACGCCCGCGGACGCGCAGGCAAGTTCCTGCTGCGCATCGAGGACACCGACCGCGCGCGCTCGACGCAGGAGGCGATCGCGGCGATCTTCGACGGGCTCAGATGGCTCGGCCTCGAATGGGACGGCGAGGCCGTTCACCAATTCGCGCGCGCCGCGCGCCACCGCGAGGTCGCCGAGGGGATGCTCGCGGCCGGCAAGGCCTATTATTGCTACGCCTCGACCGAGGAGCTCGCCGAGATGCGCGAGCAGGCGCGCGCCGAAGGCCGCTCCAAGCTCTACGACGGGCGCTGGCGCGACCGCGATCCGTCGCAGGCGCGGCCCAACGTCAAGCCGGTGATCCGCCTGAAGGCGCCGCTCACCGGCGAGACCGTGATCGAGGACCAGGTGCAGGGCCGCGTGGTGTGGCAGAACGAGAACCTCGACGACCTCGTGCTGTTGCGCTCCGACGGCACCCCAACCTACATGCTGGCGGTCGTGGTCGACGACCACGACATGGGCGTCACGCACATCATCCGCGGCGACGATCACCTCACCAATGCGGCGCGGCAGAAGCAGATCTACGAGGCGCTCGGCTGGGAGGTGCCGGTGATGGCGCATATTCCGCTGATCCACGGAGCGGATGGCGCCAAACTCTCCAAGCGTCACGGCGCGCTCGGCATCGAGGCCTACCGCGCCATGGGCTACCTGCCGGCGGCGATGCGCAACTACCTGGTGCGGCTCGGCTGGGCGCATGGCGACCAGGAGATCTTCTCGACCGAGGAGCTGATGCGCGCCTTCGACCTGCCGGCGATCGGGCGCGCGCCGGCGCGGCTCGATCTTGCCAAGCTCGACAATCTCAACGGCCACTACATAAGGGCGATGTCGGACGCCGCGCTGGTTTCCGAGATCGAACGCGTGCTGCCCTATGTGCCGAACGGCGCGGAGCTTGCCGCAAAGCTCGACGGCGCGCTGCGCGGCAAGCTGATCGCCGCAATGCCCGGCCTGAAGGAGCGCGCCAAGACGCTGGTCGAGCTGATCGAGGGCGCGCGCTACCTCTATGCCGACCGGCCGATCGTGCTCGACGAGAAGGCCGCGGGCCTGATCACGCCGCAGGCGCGCGACCTCCTCTCCTCGCTGGCGCGCGACTTTGCGGCGCTCGAGCCGTGGAACGCCGAGACTGCCGAGGCGACGGTGCGCGCCTATGCGGAGCGCGCCGGCGTCAAGCTCGGCGCAGTCGCGCAGCCGCTGCGGGCAGCGCTCACCGGCCGCACCACGTCGCCGGGCATCTTTGAAGTGCTGGCGGTGCTCGGCAAGGGCGAGAGCCTCGCGCGCATCGGCGACCAGGCGGCCGGCTGATGGACGCCACAATCGTCATGCTTTGTTGACAGTTCTTGCCTAAACGCGGTGCAGCCACATCGGCTGCCACCTTGCGGCGCATTCGTGAATGGGATACCCAGTTCGATCCCATATGCTGCAGCGCACGCGGCCTGGAGATGCGGTTGGGAATGCGCCCTGGAGCCCGAGATTTGGGGGCGGCGCCTTCTTTGTGACCTCCGGCTAAAGAACAGCAGCTTATCCAAGGGTTGGACACATGGACGCCAAAACACCTGCCAGCCACGGCCAGAACGTGAAGTCCGCGGAGCTGAAGCTCGGGGACAAGAGCTACCAGTTCCCGGTCTATGAGGGGACCATCGGCCCGGACGTCATCGACATCTCCAAGCTCTACGCGCAGGCCGGTGTCTTCACCTACGATCCAGGCTTCACCTCGACAGGAAGCTGCGAGTCCAAGATCACCTATATCGACGGCGACGAAGGCATTCTCCTTTACCGCGGCTATCCGATCGAGCAGCTCGCCGAGAACGGCGACTTCCTCGAGACCTGCTACCTCTTGCTTTATGGCGAGCTGCCGACCGCGGCGCAGAAGACGGATTTCGTCTACCGCATCAACCATCACACGATGGTGCACGAGCAGATGACCCGCTTCTTCCAGGGCTTCCGCCGCGACGCGCACCCGATGGCAGTGATGACCGGCTCGGTCGGCGCGCTGTCGGCCTTCTATCATGACTCGACCGACATCTCCGACCCGATGCAGCGCATGATCGCCTCGATGCGCATGATCGCGAAGATGCCGACGCTTGCCGCGATGGCGTACAAGTATTCGGTCGGCCAGCCGTTCGTCTATCCGCAGAACAGCCTCGACTTCGCGACCAACTTCCTGCGCATGTGCTTCGCGGTGCCGGCGGAGGAATACAAGCCGAACCCGGTGCTCGCGCGCGCGATGGATCGCATCATGATCCTGCACGCCGACCACGAGCAGAACGCCTCGACCTCGACGGTACGGCTTGCCGGCTCCTCGGGCGCCAATCCGTTCGCCTGCATCGCGGCCGGCATCGCCTGCCTCTGGGGCCCGGCGCATGGCGGCGCCAACGAGGCCGCGCTGAAGATGCTCGCCGAGATCGGCACGGTCGACCGCATCCCGGAATTCATCAAGCGCTCGAAGGACAAGAACGACTCGTTCCGCCTGATGGGCTTCGGCCACCGCGTCTACAAGAACTACGATCCGCGCGCGAAGATCATGCAGAAGACCGCGCACGAGGTGCTGGCCGAGACCGGCCACAAGGACGATCCGCTGCTCGAGGTCGCGATGGAGCTCGAGCGCATCGCGCTGCACGACGAGTACTTCATCGAGAAGAAGCTTTATCCGAACGTCGACTTCTATTCGGGCATCACCCTGAAGGCGATGGGCTTCCCGACCGCGATGTTCACCGTGCTGTTCGCGGTCGCCCGCACCGTCGGCTGGATCGCGCAGTGGAAGGAAATGATCGAGGATCCGAGCCAGAAGATCGGCCGCCCGCGCCAGCTCTACACCGGCGCGACGAGGCGGGAATATCAGCCGATTTCGCGGCGCAAGTAGGCGCAAGGCCTCAATTTCGCAACGATAGAATGGCCGGGCAGGAGGCGCGCAGGCGCCCTGTTGCGCGGCCATTTCGCTTGGGCGCACCATGGCGGGCCGACGCTTTGCCGGTGACGGCGCCAGCATGTAAGAGTGCGCGAGCATGCGGGAAACCCAGAGGGAAAAAGGCGGAATCTCGGCGAGCGCGCTCGCTGACGCGCTTGGCGGGCGCATCGTCGGGGACGGCAGCACCCGGATCGTCCGCGGCGCTCCTCCGGCAGACGCCTGCCGCCCGGGAGACCTCGCGATCGCGTTGTCGCAGGAGGCGGTGCGGGAGCTTGCCGCCTCGCCGGCGCAGATCGTCGCGGTGTCCGAGGGCGCCGAGATCGACCGCGACCGGTTCCGCGCCGTTCTGGTCCTGCCGCGCAGCCGCACCACATTCTCCGCGCTGACCGCAAGCCTGCGCCATCCGAGCGGGGCCGCGCCGGGCATTCATCCAAGCGCGGTCGTCGATCCGGCCGCGCAAGTCGACCCGAAGGCGCGCATCGGGCCGCTTGCCGTCGTCGGGCCGGGCGCCGTGGTCGGCGCGGGAAGCGAGATCCTGGCCCAGGTCACCCTTGGCGAGGATGTCGTGGTCGGGACGGACTGCCTCATCCATCCCGGAGTGCGCATCGGCTGGGGATGCCGCGTCGGCGACCGGGTGACGATCCATCACAATGCGTCGATCGGCGCCGACGGGTACAGCTATGTCCATCTGCGGCCCGGGCCGCTCGAGGTGTTCAAGGAAGGCGGCGACCCGCCACGGCAAGGCAGCGAGCGCAACCGCTTGCACAAGATCCATTCGCTCTCGGTCGTCGAGATCGGCGACGACGTCGAGGTCGGTGCGTTGAGCGCGATCGACCGCGGAACGCTGCGCGCGACCCGCATCGGCCCTGGCACCAAGATCGACGATCACGTGCTGATTGGTCACAACGTCGAGATCGGATACGATTGCGTCATATGCGGACAGGTCGGTATCGCCGGAAGCGTCACCATTGGGGATGGCGCCGTGATCGGAGGCAGGGTCGGCATCGCCGACCACCTCAGCATCGGGTCTTATGCGCTGATCGGCGCCGGCTCCGGCGTGGCGACGGATATTCCCGCGGGTGCCTACTACCTCGGTTTTCCCGCGGTCCCGCGCAAGCAGGCCTTAGAGAACCTCGTGCTGCTCGGACGGCTGCGACGTCTGCTCGCGCAGCAACGACGGAAATGACCGCCGCACTCACGCGTCGGGGCGCAACGGAACAGCCATGAGCGATGATCAGATTTTCACCGTGCTGCGTCAGGCGATCGCCCAGCAGACCGGTGCCGACCCGCAGAAGATCACCTTGGCGTCCAGCCTCGCCGAGCTCGGCGTGAAGTCGCTCGATCTCGTCGAGATCATCATGTCGATCGAGGACCATTACGACATCTCGATTCCGGACAATGCGGTCGATGCCTGGGACCGCTACAAGACCGTCGCCGACCTGGTGCAGCTCGGGGAAGAACTTGGCCTCGCGCGGGGGGGCCAGAGGTCCTGACATGAGTCCTGATCGGGTCGTCGTCACCGGGCTCGGCTGCATCTCCGCGCTCGGACACAATGTCGATGAATTCTGGACTTCGCTTGCGGGCGGACGTTGCGGAATTGGTCCGATCGACGTCTCGACCCCGGAGCTGGCGGTTCCGTCACCGCTGAAGATCACCATTGGCGGCGCGATCCCGCCTCCCGACCCGCGCAGCCTGGTCGAGGCGCGGCGCTTGCCGATGCTCGATCGCTTCAGCGTGCTGGCGATCGTCGCCGCCCAGCAGGCCCTCGCCCAATCCGGTCTGCCGCTCGAGCGCTGCGCCGGCCGCACCGGCTGCATCATCGGCGTCGGCGTCGCCGGCTGGGAGGCGATCGAGGAAAGCTATCGGCGCGTGTTCCTGGAAGGCTTGCGCCGCACTAACGTTTTCACCGTGCCGCGCGTGATGCCGAGCGCGCCGGCAAGCCAGGTCAGCATGGCGTTGGGGATCCGCGGTCCGGTCTTCGGCACGTCCTCGGCCTGCTCCTCCTCGAACCATGCGATCGCGCTGGCCTTGTGCCTGTTGCGCAGCGGCGCGATGGACGCCGCGCTGGTCGGCGGGACCGAGGCGCCGCTGATCTATGGCGTGCTGAAGTCCTGGGAGGCGCTGCGGGTGGTCGCGCCCGACACTTGCCGGCCCTTCGACAAGAACCGCAAGGGCCTGGTGCTCGCGGAAGGCGCCGGCGTCGTCGTGATGGAGCGCGCGAGCCACGCGCGCGCGCGCGGCGCGCCGATCCTGGCCGAGATCGCCGGCGCCGGCATGAGCGCGGACGCGGCCGATCTGGTCGCGCCGACGGTCGAGGGCCCGGTGGCGGCGATCCGCGCCTGCCTCGCCGATGCCGGGCTGAACGCGGACGCGGTCGATTATGTGAACGCCCACGGCACCGGCACGGTGGCGAACGACGCAACCGAGATCAAGGTGATCAAGGCGGTATTCGGCGAGGCCGCGCGGAACCTCTCGATCTCCTCCACCAAGTCGATGCACGGACATGCGCTCGGCGCGAGCGGCGCGCTGGAACTCGTTGCCATCGTGCGCGCGATCCAGGAAGGCCTGATACCGCCGACCGTCAATATTGAGGAGGTCGACCCGGACTGCGACCTCGACGTCACGCCGAACCGCGCGCGCGAGCGCCCCATTCGGGTCGCGATCAGCAACGCGTTCGCGTTCGGCGGCACCAACGCGATCGTGGCGATCCGGCGGTTTGAGGGCTGAGATTGAGTCGACGGCGTCAGCCACGTTTGCCCTCTCCCCTTGTGGGAGAGGGCTACTCAGACGTCCAACACGGAATTGCCGGGTGAGGGGTACCCCTCACCCGGCCGAGTACCTTGAGATTCCTGCGACGCCCTCTCCCACAAGGGGAGAGGGCGCAGGAACCAGCGCCGCAATCGTGTACGGGATTTCTGCAGCGCTCTCTGCGTGATAGAATTTCGTTATGAACATCGCGTCGCGCCACGCGCTGACGGTCGACGACTATCTCGCCTGGGCCGAAACCCAGGCGGAAGCCAAGCGCACGGAGTTGATCAGCGGACAGATCGTGCCCATGTCGCCGGAGCTCGTCGCGCATGATCGCGCCAAGGGATCGATCTACCTTGCGCTGCGGCGCGCAATCGAAAGCCTCGACATCGAGGCCGAGGTGTTCACCACCGGCATCACGATCCCGATCGAGTCGCACACGGCCTACGAGCCGGATGCCTCGGTGCGATTGGGGCCGCGCCTGCCGGCGCGGGACATGAAAGTTCCCGACCCGATCAACGTGGTCGAAGTGCTCTCGCCGACCTCCGTCCACATGGACACGAGCGCCAAGCTGATCGGCTATTTCAAGTTGCCGAGCGTGCAGCATTATCTCGTGCTCGACCCGGAGGCGCGCACCGTGACGCATCATACGCGCGGTGCGGACGATCGTATCTCGTCGCAGCTGCTTTCGGCGGGCCGCTTGCGGCTTGATCCGCCGGGCATCGCGATCGACATCGCAGACCTGTTCGATTGATCCGCGCCAGCCCGCGCGGCGCGGGCTTTACAACCGCTCGGGGCGGTCGAACAGGCAAGCCGGCTCCGGCTGCGACGGCGAAATAGAGCCCCCCTCACCCCCCATCATAAGCCCACGTCACGTAAGCCCCGGCCCAGGTGAAGCCGCCGCCGAAGGCGGCGAGGATCATGCGGTCGCCGGCCTTGAGGCGCGGCTCGTAGTCCCACAGGCTGAGCGGGATCGTCCCGCAAGTCGTATTGCCGTATTTCTGGATCGTCACCATGACGCGATCCATCGGCAGGGCCATGCGCTCGGCGGTCGCCTCGATGATGCGCCGGTTGGCCTGGTGCGGCACCAGCCAGTCGATCTTCTCGGCCGCGAGCCTGTTGCGCCGCATCAGCTCGAGCGAAACCTCCGCCATACGGGCGACCGCGAACTTATAGACCTGCGCGCCCTCCTGGTGCACGTAGTGCAGCCGCTTCTCGACCGTCTCGACCGTCGGCGGCATGCGGCTGCCGCCGGCCTTCTGGTGCAGATACGGCATGCCGGCGCCGTCCGAGCGGATCAGCGTGTCGCGGATGCCCTCGCCGTTGCGCGACGGCTCGAGCATGACCGCGCCGGCGCCGTCGCCGAACAGCACGCAGGTCGCGCGATCGGTGTAGTCGATGATGGCAGACATCTTGTCCGCGCCGACCACCACGATCTTGCGCGCCGCGCCGGTCGCAATGAACTGCGCCGCGATCGTCAGCGCGTAGAGGAAGCCCGAGCACGCCGCCTGCACGTCGAACGAGCCGACATTGCGGATGCCGACCATGTCGCAGATCAGGTTGGCGCTCGAGGGAAACACGAAGTCCGGCGTCGTGGTGGCGCAGATCAGGAGGTCGACCTCCTTCGGCAGCGTCTTCGTCTTGGCGAGCAGTCCGCGCACCGCCTCGGCAGCCATGTGCGAGGTGCCGAGCCCCTTGCCCTTCAGGATCCGCCGCTCCTTGATGCCGGTGCGCTCGGTGATCCAGGCGTCGGTCGTGTCGACCATGCGGGCGAGCTCCGCATTGGTCAGCACATAGTCCGGCAGATGGCCGTGCACGCCGGTGATCGCGGCGCGGACCGGCTTGCGCGCGGAGCTTCTCACTTTTGCGGAAGTCTTGGCCATGGGCGAGCGGGAACTGCCCTGCGTTAACACGAACCTGCGGCCGGTGGTAGCGCGGCCGCGCCGCGGCGCGCGACCGCGAGCACGGCCTTCGCGGCGCGCACGCTCGGCGCCGCCGCACCGAGCTCCATGATGCGATCGAGCCGGGCGAACGCCTCGAGCTGGCGCTGCCGCTCGCCCGTCGCGGCAAGGAGGCGCAGCAGAGCGCCGGCGAGCGGCCCGGCGCGGACGTTGGACTGGAAAAGCTCCGGAACCACCTTCTCGCCGATCACGAGGTTTGCAAGGTTCGCGGTGTCGATCGTCGCCAGGATACGGAAGATCCATCCCTCCCAGGCCGCCACCCGATAGGCGGCGACCATCGGCACTCCCGCGAGCGCAAGCTCGAGCGTCACCGTGCCGGAGGCCGCGAGCGCAGCGCGGCCCGCGCGAAACGCCGCGTCCTTCTCGGCCTGCTCGACCAGGATGCGCGGGCGGAGGGGCCAGCCTTGCGTTTCGCGCCGCACCCGCTCGGCAAGATGCGGCACGGTCGGGAGCACGAGCTCGAATGGCCCGGCCTGCGCGGCCGCTTGCGCGACCGCGGCGCCGAACGGCGCGAGCAGCCGGCTGATCTCGCTGTTGCGGCTTCCCGGCAGCACCAGCACGAGCGGCGGATCGGCAGCGCGGCGCCGCGCCTCGTCGGCGCTCGGCCGCAGCGCCGCGATGCGCTCGGCGAGCGGATGGCCCACATAGGTGCAATGCGGCCCGGCGAGCCGTCGGTACGCGTCCGGCTCGAACGGCAGGATCGCGAGCGCCTCGTCGACATAACGGCGCATCGCGCGCGCCCGCCACGGGCGCCAGGCCCACACCGTCGGCGGCGCATAGTTGATGATCGGCACACTGGGCGCCGCCGCCCGCACCTTGCGCGCGACGCGGTGCGTGAAGTCCGGGCTGTCGATGATGACGAGCGCGTCGGGGCGCGCCGCGACCGCGGCGTCGGCGGTCGCGCGGATGCGCCGCAGGATCAGGGGCAGCTTGCCGGCGATCGCCCCGATCCCGACGATCGACAGCTCCTCGATCGGGAACGGGCTCGCGATGCCTTCGCGCGCCATGTTGCGCCCGCCGACGCCGGCGAAACGCAGGTCCGGATCGAGCGCGCGCAGCGCGCGCATCAGCGCGGCGCCGAGAACGTCGCCCGACTCCTCGGCCGCGACCAGATAGACCGAGAGTGGCCGCGTCATGTCGCCAGCTCGACGCCGTAAACGAACACGCCCGCCGCGTCGGCGGCGCGCGCAACATCGAGCGGCTCGGCGATGATGGTGCTGCCGGCCACCACTGCGATGCCGGCGAGCCCGGCGCGCGCCACGGCTTCGACGGTCGTCGGCCCGATCGCCGGCATGTCGATGCGGCGGTCCTGCCCGGCCTTCGGCGCCTTCACCAGCACGCCGACGCCGCGCGCGGTCGGGATGCGGCCGCGCTCGCGCAGCGCCGCGATATGCGCCAGCATGTTGTCGGTGCCGTCGGCCGCCTCGATCGCGAGCACTTGATGGTCGGCAACCACCGCCCCCTGCCCGACGTCGAACGGCGCGATGGCGCGCAACAGCGCAAGGGCGCGCGCGACGTCCGCAAGGTCGCGCGGCGCGGGCGCGTGCGCGCCGATCTTGCCCGGCGCGATCAGGATTTCCGGCGCGACCTCATGCGCGCCGAGGACGCGGAAACCGTGTTGCCCGAACAGCCCGATCACGCCCGAGAGCAGGCGATCGTCGCCGCCGCGATAGATGCGGTAGAGCGTCGGCAGGAGGCGCAGCGTCGTCCAGTCGATGCGCAGCGATCGGATCGGCGGGCGCACCAGCGATCCGACGAAAACGAGATCGCGTACGCCTTCGGCGCGCGCGTGGCGGATCAGCTGTCCGCCCTGGCCGAGCGCGATCCAGTGGTGCGGATAGCGCTGCACCGCCGCCGCGTCGGCCCATCCGCGCAACGCGATCAGCACGACGCGGCGGCCGCGCCGCATCGCCGCATCGGCGACCGCGAACGGCAGGCTGCCGCCCCCGGCAATGATCGCCAGCGGCGCTTCGCTCTCACTGCGGCTTTCGCTCATGCGCGCGGCACGCCTCCGGCGCTGGTGTCTCTATTCGTCGCGTTCGCCGCCGCGGCGCGGCGTGGTCAGGCGCCGCGCCTTGCCGCTGCGGATGAATTGCACGATCCGCATCACGGCGGGATCGTCGGCGTGGGTGTCGGCGATGGCCTTGACGCGCTCCGCGAGCGTCCCCGGGCCGAAGAACAGCGCCTTGTAGGCGCGATAGATGCCGTGAATCTGCGCGGTCGGGATGCCGCCGCGCTTCAGCCCGACGCGGTTGAGGCCGGCGAGCTCGCCGCGGTGACCGATGACGATCGTGTAGGGAATGACGTCGAGCGTCACCCCGACCAGGCCGCCGACCATCACCCGCTCGCCGATGCGCACGAACTGATGGATCGCGCAGAGGCCGCCGAGGAAGACATGATTGCCGATCTCGCAGAAGCCGCCGAGCGTCGCGTTGTTGGCAAAGGTCACGTTGTCGCCGACGACGCAATCGTGCCCGACATGCGCGCCGGTCATCAGGAAGCAGCGGTCGCCCACGGTGGTCGTGCCGCGCCCCTTGACGGTGCCGATATTGATCGTCACGTGCTCGCGGATATCGCAATCGCTGCCGACGGTCAGTGTCGTGTCCTCGCCGTGATAGTGCACCGACTGCGGCGGCGAGCCGAGCGAGGAGAATGGACCGATCGAGGTGCGCGCGCCGATCGACGTGCGCCCGCTGATGCAGACATGGCTCGCGATCCTGCAGCCATCGCCGATCGCGACCTGCGGCCCGATCACGCAATAAGGGCCGAGGCTGACATCGGCCCCGATGACCGCGCCCGGCGCCACGCGGGCGGTTGGATCGATCGCCAGCATCGACCTATTCCTGCACCAGCATGGCGCCGACTTCCGCCTCGGCGACCAGCTCACCGGCGACCTTGGCCTCGCCGCGATACCACCACATGGTCTTGCGCTTGGTCTTCTTGGTCATGTGGAATTCGACCACGTCGCCGGGCACCACCGGCTTGCGGAATTTCGCCTTGTCGATAGTGAGGAAGTAGACGCTCTTGGTCCTCGTCCCGCCCATCGCGAGGATGCAGATCGCGCCCGCGGTCTGCGCCATCGCCTCGATCAGCAGGACGCCCGGGAACACCGGCTGGCCGGGAAAATGCCCCTGAAACTGCGGCTCGTTGAAAGTGACGTTCTTGATGCCGATTCCGAACTCGTCGCCGCGGATATGCGTGATGCGGTCGATCAGCAGGAACGGGTAGCGATGCGGCAGAAGCTTGAGGATCTCAACGATGCCGACCGCGTCGAGGGTATCGGTCATTCGTCGGCCCCCTCCTCCTTGCCCCCGGTCCGGCGCGCAAGCCGGCGCACGGCTTTGATGCCCTTCATGTACTCGTCTACCGGCTCGGCCGGGGTGCCGAAGAAGCGCCCGTCGGCAGGGATGTGGCGCCCGACCCCGCTGCTGGCGCCGATCATCGCGCGGTCGCCGATCCGCAGGTTGTCGGCAATACCGACCTGCCCGCCCATGATCACGTAGTCGCCCACGATGCTGCTTCCCGAGACCCCGGTCTGCGCGGCGAGCAGGCAGTGCCGCCCGATCTCCACGTTGTGCGCGATCTGGACCAGATTGTCGATCTTGGTCCCCTCCCCGATCACGGTGTCGCGGATCGCACCGCGGTCGACGGTCGAATTCGCGCCGACCTCGACGCCGTCCTGGATGATCACGCGCCCGACCTGCGGGACCTTCTCGTGGCCCTTCGGGCCCGGCAGTTGCCCGAAGCCGTCCTGCCCGATGCGCGCGCCCGGATAAATGATCACGCGGTCGCCGATCAGCGCGTGGCTGATCGTGACGCCGGCGCCGATCGCGCAATCGCGCCCGATGCGCACGTCCGCCCCGATCGCGGCCGCCGGACCGACGACCGTGCCGGCACCGATCTCCGCCCGCGGCCCGATAATCGCCGCCGGATCGATCGTGACGCCGTTTTCCAGTCGCGCCGTCGGATGCACCAGCGCGGAGGCCGATACGCCGCTCGCCTCGAACAGCGAGGAAGGCCGCAGCGCCTGCGGGTAAAGCTTCTGCGCGACCGTGACGAAGGCCCGATACGGCGCGGCCGTCACCAGCGCCACGGTGCGCGCCGGCGCAAGGCCGGCAAACCGGCGCGTGGTGAGGCAGATGCCGGCATGGGTCGTGGCGAACTGCGCCTCATGCCGCGGGCTCTGCATGAAGCTGAGCTCGCTCGGCGCCGCCCGATCGAGCGACGCGATCCCGCTGATGCGCCGCTCCCCGGCCGCGCCCGGCAACAGGCTGGCGCCGGTGAGTGCCGCGATCTCCTGCGCGGTCAGGCCGTTCACGGCTTGGAAGAAGACAGGCTCGCTCATGCCGGGCGGATCATGCCACGTCGGCCGTGGCACGGCACGGGGCTAGAATTTCGTACCTCCCGAGAAGCGCAACTGCTGCAGGCGGTCGTTCGGGTCCTTGGTGATCGGGAACGCGTAGTCGATGCGGATCGGTCCGAACGGGGAGTCCCAGATGATGCCGGCGCCGACCGAGGAGCGGATGAACATGGCGTTCGTGTCCCTCCCGGTGTTCGGATCGACCGTCGTGATCGTCAGGTTGTTCGGGAACACCGTCGGACCCGTATAGTCCCACAGCGCGCCAGCGTCGGCGAACATCGCAAAGCGCATTCCGAAATCCTTCGGCAGCCCCAAGATCGGCACCTGCACCTCGAACGACGTGCCCCAATACATCGTGCCGCCAAGCGCGTCGTTGGTCGTGCCGATCGTCAGGTCGCGCGGGCCGATACCGGCGGTCTGGAAGCCGCGCACCAGATTCGGTCCCATCTGGAAGTTGTCGATCATGCGCAGGTCTTTGTCGCCCCAGCCGGTGAGGTAGCCGGCCTGGAGCTTCATCACCGAGATCACATCGGCCATCAGCTCGTAGTAGTAGCGCACCTCACCGGTGGTGCGGATGAAGTTCACGTCGCCGCCGACGCCGGCAAAATCCTGATTGATCTGGGCGAGCAGACCGCGCGTCGGGCTCTTGTTGTTGTCGAGGGTATTGTAGACGAGGCCGTATCCGACCAGCGACACGAGCTGCGCACCGGCGTTCGCCTGCTGGATGACCGCTGCCGAGGCCTCGCCGCCGACATAGCAGCTGGTGATGCCCGTATAGCCCGCCGGCGGCTGCGTGGCCGGGTTGTTTCCGGTCGGCGCGCCAAAGAAGGTCGGGAACGTGGTGAGGAAGTCCGGATTGAGGTTGTTACATTTCATCAGATACGGGTCGAGCGTGATCTCCTGCGAATAGATCGAGTATTTCAGCTGCAGGGTGAGATCCTCGCGCAGCGGGATGCCGAAGCGCAGATTGCTGCCGATCGTTTGCTGCTGGTAGGTGTAGTAGGAATTCGCGTCGATCTGCTTGGCGAAGACGTCGACGCCGAAGGCGAGCCGATAGTCGAGGAAATACGGCTCACCCCAGGACACCTCGACGCCCTTCGAATATTGCCCGTAGGACACCGCTGCGCGCGCGATCTGGCCCTTTCCGAGCAGGTTGCGCTCGCCGACCGAGACCTCGGCAATGAAGCCGTCGGAGGTCGAGTAGCCGCCCGATACCGAGAACTCGCCGGTCGACTGCTCCTCCACTTCGACATTGAGGATCACGCGATCGGAGGACGAGCCCGGCTCGGAGGTGATCTTGACGCTCTTGAAGTAGCCGAGATTCTTCAGCCGCCGCTCGGCGCGATCGACCAGAACCTTGTTGTAGGCGTCGCCCTCCGTGATATCGAATTCGCGCCGGATCACGTAATCGCGCGTGCGCGAATTGCCGCGAATGTTGATGCGCTCGATATAGGCGCGCGCGCCTTCCTCGACGATGAACAGGACGGCGATCGTGCGCGCATCGGGGTTGCGGTCGCCGCGCGGACGCACCTGCGCGAACGCGTAGCCGCGCTTCGACATCACGATGGTCATCTCCTCGACCGACTTCTCGATTCCTTCCGCGTTGTAGGTGGAGCCGGGAGACACGCGCACGACGCTGCGCAGCGAGGCCGGATCGACGTCGCCGACGTTCGACTGGATGTCGATCGGACCGAAGACATAGCGCGGCCCCTCCTCGATCGTGAAGGTGAGGACGAATCCGTTGCGCTTCGGATCGAATTCGGCGACCGCCGAGACGATGCGCACGTCGGCGTATCCGTTCTTCAGATACCAGCGCCGCAACAGGTCGCGGTCCGCCTCGACGCGGTCGGGATCGTAGAGATCGTTGTTCTTGAGGAACGAGAGCAGGCTCGACTCGCCGGTCTTGATGACGTCCTTGAGGCGCCAGTTCGAGTAGGAGTTGTTTCCGACGAAGTCGATCTCCTTGATGGTCGTCTTGGCGCCTTCCTTGATCTCGAACACGAGATCGACGCGGTTGTTCGGCCGGTCGATGATCTTCGGCTCGACGCGCACGTCATAGCGGCCGTTACGACGATAGATCTCGACGATGCGCTGCACGTCGTTCTGCACCATCGGCAGCGAGAGCGAGCCGCGCGGCTTCGATTGGATTTCCGCGAGCAGTTGCTCGTCCTTGACGCGCTTGTTGCCTTCGAAGGCGATCCGGCCGATCACCTGGTTCTCGACCACGGTGATGATCAGCTGGCTGCCGCGCCAGGTCGGCCGCACGTCGGAGAACAGGCCGGTCGCGATCAACCCCTTGATGGCTTCGTCGACCTTGGTGGCGTCGAGCCGCTCGCCGGGCCTGAGGATGAAATAGGAGCGGATGGTGTCGGCCTCGACGCGCCGATTCCCCTCAATGAGAATCGACGTCGCGACTTGCGCCACGGCATAGCCCGCCGTGGTGAGCGACGCACCGATACCGACAAACGCCCCTCCGAGGACAAGACCGGCAAGGGTCAGCCCTCTGATCACCCGCACCCGAATTCCCATGCGCTAAGCGCCCTACCCTCTTTGTCCCCATTCGCCCCTTGCCGCAGAAATTGGCGGAATCTGTGTCCGCGGCGTCCCCCTTTTAGCCCCTTTCACCTCCTCGGCAAACCTTCGGCGCCGCCCAATCGCCTTTTGACTCCAATGCGTTGCCTGATGGCCACGGTCACTGGACGAAGGGGCGCAAAACGTCGTTGTAGGTGGCGAAAAGCATCAACAGAAGGACGATCGCAAGGCCGAAACGGAACCCGTATTCCTGCACTTGCTCGGACAGCGGCCGGCCGCGGACCGCCTCGATCGCATAGAACAAAAGGTGACCGCCATCGAGCAGCGGGATCGGGAACAGGTTCAACAGACCGATCGAGATCGACAGCACCGCCGCGAGGTGGATGAGGGCCACGAATCCCGCGGTCGCGACCTGACCCGAGACCTGGGCGATCCGGATCGGGCCGCCCAGCTGATCGACCGATTCCTTGCCCATCAGGACGCCACCGACATAGGACAGCGTCCGATCGATCACGAACCAGGTTTCGCCAAATCCGTTCTCCAGCGCGCCGAGCGGCCCGTAGGTGATCGACCGTGTATCGGCGGGATCATAGCCGCCGGAAATGCCGAGCTGGCCGACGCGCTTGGCGACGCCCGACGCGTCCTTCTCGGTGTGCCCCGTCGGCGTCGCCTGCAGGACGATCGTGCGCCCGTCGCGATCGACTTCGAATTCGAGCGGCTTGTCCGGACTGGCGCCGACGATGTCGCGCAGATCGTTGAAGCTCGCGACCGGCTTGCCGTCGATCTTGCGCACGCGGTCGCCCACCTCGAAGCCCGCCGCCGCGGCCGCGGACCGCGCAACCAGCGACACGACGCGCGCCGGCATGGTCGGGCCTGCAATGTCGAGCGCCCCGAGGCGCTGCACGTTGCCGAAACGGTCGCGCTCCTCGCGCGGCTGCGGCGTCGCCACCACCGTGCCGGGCACGCCGCCGCGATCGACAACGAATGTGAGCGCGACGTCGGGATTGAGCGCGATCGCGCGCTGGACATCGGCAAAGCCCTGCACCGGCTTGCCGTCGATCGAGACGATGACGTCGCCCGGCCGGAAGCCGGCGGCGGCCGCGGCGCTCCCCGGCGTGACGCCATCGAGCCGCGGCACGGCGACCTGCTTACCGAGCAGCAGCGCGAGCGTCGCGAAGATCGCGATCGCGAGGATGAAGTTCGCGATCGGCCCCGCCGCCACAATCGCGGCGCGACGCCATACCGGCTTGAAGAAGAAGCTGTCGCGGCGCTCCCCCTCGCTCATCTGCGCGAGCGCATCCTGGTCGGGGGTGCTTGCGACATTGTCGTCGCCGAAAAATTTCACATAACCGCCGAGCGGTATCGCCGAGATCTTCCAGCGCGTGCCATGGCGGTCATTGAAACCGACGAGCTCCGGGCCGAAACCGACCGAGAAGGTGAGCACGCGCACGCCGCACCAGCGCGCGACCAGGAAATGCCCAAACTCATGGAAAAAAACGATGATCGTTAGATTGAACAGGAACGGCAGGATCGAGCCGGTCAACCCGTTGCCCCAAATGCCTACCTCTCCGAGCAAATTCATCGAAACCTCTTGCCCCCGAATGTCGGCCGCCTGGTGCCCCGGACCCGAAGTTCGCTCAATCTGCGCCGCGAGCTCGTCAGCGAGCTTCGGGTTGTGCTGCAAGGTATGGCGAACTTCGGAATCGAGACACTAGCCTGGTGAAAAGTTGCCTAAAATGCCTTTGCGGCGAATTGAGGCAAGAGGTCGCGGGCCAACAATCTGGAATTATGGTCAACGGCCACGGCCTCCGCGATCGAGGCCGGCTCGCGCATCACGCCGCAACGTAACGCGGCGTCCATCGTGGCTTCAACCAGCGCCGGGATACCGGCAAACGAGATGCGCTCCGCCACGAACTCGCTGACCGCGACCTCGTTCGCGGCGTTCAGCACGGTCGTGGCCCCCGCTCCGCTGCGCAGCGCCTGCCAGGCAAGGCCGAGCGCCGGGAACCGATCGAGATCGGGCTTCTCGAAGGTCAGGCTGCCGACCTCGGCAAGATCGAGGCGCCGCACCGGGCCGTCGATGCGGTCGGGATAGGCGAGGCAATGCGCGATCGGCACGCGCATGTCGTGGGGTCCAAGATGCGCGATCACCGAGCCGTCGCGGAACTCGACCATGCCATGGACGATCGACTGGGGGTGCACCAGCACCTCGATCTCATCCGGCTTGAGATTGAAAAGATGATATGCCTCAATAACTTCTAAGCCTTTATTCATGAGCGTCGCAGAATCGATCGTGACCTTGGGGCCCATCGACCAATTCGGATGCCGCAGTGCCGCCTGCAGCGTCGCCTTGCGCAGGATGTTGTCCTTCGACCAGGTTCGGAACGGCCCGCCGGAAGCCGTGATGATCACCTTGGTGACGTCGCCTCGCCGCCCCGCGGTCATCGCCTGGAACAGCGCGTTGTGCTCGCTGTCGACGGGAAGGACCGCCGCCCCGGTCTCCCTGGCGCGGCGCATGAACAGCGTGCCGGCGCAAACCAGGCATTCCTTGTTCGCGAGCGCGAGCGTTGCGCCGCGCTCGATCGCGGCGAGCGCCGGCTCGAGCCCGGCGGCCCCGGTGATCGCGCCGATCACCCACTGCGCCGGGCGGCGCGCGGCCTCGGCGACGGCGTCGGCTCCGGCCGCGGCCTCGATCCCGCTCCCCGACAGCTCCGCCTTGAGATCCTTGTAGGCGTCGGGATCGGCGACCGCTGCAAAGCGCGCGCCGAGCTCGCGCGCGAGCTGCGCCAGCGCAACGCCGTTCTTGTGCGCGGTCAGCGCCTCGACCGCGAAGCGCTCGGGCTCACGCTTGAGCAGGTCGACCGTGCTCGAGCCGATCGAGCCGGTCGCGCCCAGAATGGTGACGCTGCGCATCGCAACGCTGTGCCTTGCAGCGCGACGCTTCGGCGCGCTGCGCGCCGCGACGGGTCTCGGCTTCACACGGCGTTTGGCGGTCGGCATTCAGATCACCAGCATTCATATCACCAAAGGAGCAATCCTTGCGCCGCCCCGTCGAGGCCGCCGCGCAACAGCCCCACCATGACGGCGGCAAGGACCGCTGTCAAAAACCCGTCGAGGCGATCCATCAGCCCGCCATGACCTGGAATGAGATGACTCGCATCCTTGGCGCCGAAATGACGCTTGATCGCCGATTCGAGAAGATCGCCCGCCTGCGATGCGATCGAGAGCCCGAGCGCCACAAGGACCAGCATTGGGGCAAGATCAAGCCCGGCGAGCCGGCATATGGCGGCACCCGCGACGGTGCCGCCGAGCGCGCCGCCGAGCGCACCGGACCAGGTCTTGTTCGGGCTGACCGCGATCCAAAGCTTCGGTCCGCCGAGCGCGCGGCCGGCGAAATAGGCCGCGATGTCGGTCACCCAGACGACCGCGAACAGGAACAACAGCGCCGGAAAGCCGAGCAGCGGATCGCGCCGCAGCGTCAGCGGCGCGAGCAAGAGCACGCCCGCATAGCACAGGCCCGCGATCATCCACGCGGCAAACGCCGGATAGCGAGGCGTCGGCGTGCCGATCACGAGGCGTGACCATTCCCACAGCACGATGCCGGCCGCGCCAGCCCAGAACAGGACGAAGAGCCAGCCGCCAACCCACGCGACCAGAATGGTGAGCGGCGCCATCACGGCCGACGAGACGACGCGCAGCGCAAGATCCGAGTGCGCGCGAGCCCCGCCCGGGTCCGGCCCGGGCAAGTTCAGGAACCGGTCTTGGCCGCCAGTCCGCCGAAGCGGCGCTCGCGGCGGCGGTATTCGTCGATCGCGGCTTCCAGTGCGGCGCGATCGAAGTCGGGCCAGTAGACCGGCGTGAACACGAGCTCGGAGTAAGCAGCCTGCCACAGCAGGAAGTTGGAAAGGCGCTGCTCGCCGGAAGTGCGGATGATCAGATCCGGGTCGGCGATGTCCGGCGCGTCGAGGTGTCGGCCGATCAGCTCCTCGGTGATCGCGTCGGGCGCAAGCGCGCCGCTCGCGACGCTCGCGGCGATGCGGCGCGCCGCGCGCGCGATCTCGTCGCGGGCGCCATAGTTGAACGCGACGACCAGCAGCAGGTTGCCATTCTGTCGCGTCAGCTCCTCGGCTTCCTCGAGCAGGCGCCGGATTTCCGGATCAAGGTCGTCGCGCTCGCCGATCACGCGCACGCGCACGCCATTGGCGTGCAGCTCGGCGAGATCCTTGCGGATGAACAGGCGCAACAGGCCCATCAGGTCGCGCACCTCGGAGGCGGGCCGCTGCCAGTTCTCCGACGAGAACGAGAAGATGGTGAGGACGCGAATGCCGATTTCGCCTGCGGCGCGCACCGTCTTGCGCAGCGCCTCGACCCCGCGGCGGTGCCCCTCGACGCGCGGCAAGCCGCGCGCCGCCGCCCAGCGGCCATTGCCGTCCATGATGATGGCAACGTGCTGCGGCACAGCCGCGCGGCTTTCGGCAAATTGCGTGGCCTCGGCCATGGCGATTTCGACGGTCAGCGCATCGTGCAAGGATCAGGCGCGGGCTAGACCGTCATGATCTCCTTCTCCTTGGCGGCCAGCGATGAGTCGATGTCCCCGATCGCCTGGTCGGTCGCCTTCTGCACGAGGTCGGACTGGCGCTTGTGCTCGTCCTCGCTCAGCGTGTGCAGATCCTTTTCCAGCTTCTTGAGCACGTCCATCGCGTCGCGCCGCACGTGCCGCACCGCGACGCGCGCGGCTTCGGCATATTTGTGCGCGACCTTGACCAGCTCCTTGCGCCGCTCCTGGTTGAGCTCGGGGATGCGCAGGCGGATCACCTGGCCCTCCGTCTGCGGCGAAAGGCCGAGGTTTGAGGCCGCAATCCCCTTCTCGACCGCGTGCACGTTGGAGCGGTCCCACACCTGCACCGAGATCAGGCGCGGCTCCGGCACGCTGATGGTCGCCACCTGATTGAGCGGCATGTGGGTGCCGTACACCTCGACCTGGACGTGATCGACCAGGCTCGCCGAGGCGCGCCCGGTGCGCAGCCCCCCGAGCTCGGTCTTGAGCGCGGTGAGCACGCCATGCATGCGGCGTTTGATGTCGTCGAGATTATGGGTCGGTGCGGCCATTGTTTGCCCTCAGAAACTGGCTTGCCCTCAGAAACTGGCTTTCCCCCGGGAAACTGACGGATGTCCAATGCGGGCACTTCGCGGCGCCGTCCTACCCGACAAACGTCGCTCGTCCCTTGCCGCTCAACACAGCCGCGATGGCACCCGGCTCGCGGATCGAGAACACAATGATAGGCATACGATTTTCCCGGGCAAGCGCGAAGGCGGTGGCATCCATCACCTTCAGGTCGCGCCGGATGGCTTCCTCATGGGTCAGTTTGTCGAACCGCGTCGCGCGCGGGTCCTGCTTCGGGTCCGCGCTGTAGACGCCGTCGACATTCGTCGCCTTGAGCACCGCCTCGCAGGCCATTTCGGCCGCGCGCAGCACCGCGGTGGTATCGGTGGTGAAGAACGGATTGCCGGTGCCGCCGGCGAACACGACCACGCGGTTGTCCTCCAGATGGCGCAGCGCGCGCTGGCGCTCGTAGGTCTCGCAGACCTGCGGCATCGAGAGCGCCGACATGGTGCGCGCAGGCGCCCCGGCCCGCTCGATCGCCGCCTCGAGCACCATCGCGTTCATCACGGTGCCCATCATGCCCATCGCGTCCGCGGTCGGGCGCGCGAGCCATTCATGCGCGGCCTCGGCCCCGCGAATGAGGTTGCCGCCGCCGACCACCACCCCGATGGTGACGCCGAGCGCGCGCGCCGCCACGATGTCGGCGACGATCCGCTCGATCGTCGGCGCGTGAATGCCGAACTCGTCGGGCCCGGAAAACGCCTCGCCGGACACTTTCACGATCACGCGGCGATAGGCGGGCATCGATCCTCTGGCGCCGGCGCGGCTGTTCAGTTCGGCTTTCCGGCGGCGGCCGCGACCTCGCTCGCGAAGTCCGGTCCCTGCGGTTTCTCGATCCCCTCGCCGAGCGCGAAGCGCGCAAAGCGCGTGACCTTGATCGGTCCGCCGACCTTGCCTTCGCTCTCCTTCAAGGCCTGCCCGACGCTCTTCTTGTCGTCGAAGATGAAGGGCTGCTCGAGCAGGGTCTGCTCCTTGTAGAAGGTCTTCAGACCCGACTCGGTGATCTTCTCGATCATCGCCTCGGGCTTGCCCTGCTGGCGGAACTTGTCGGCGAGAATGTCCTTCTCGCGCTTCACGATCGCCGGATCGACGCCCGCGGCGTCGATCGCGATCGGGTTGGCCGAGGCGATGTGCATCGCAACCTGGCGGCCGATCGCGGCGAGCTCGTCGGTCTTGCCCGCGCTTTCGAGCGCGACCAGCACGCCGATCTTGCCGAGACCGTCGGAGATCTGGTTGTGCACATAGCTCGCGACGACGCCGGCGCCGACCGACAGCACGGCGGCGCGGCGCAAGGTCATGTTCTCGCCGATCGTCGCGATCGCCGATGCGATCGCGTCCGCAACCGTCATGGTTCCGGCCTTCGCGGCCTTGATCGCCTCGACGTCCTCGCCGCTCGAGAGCGCCACATCGGCGACCAGCTTGACCAGCCCCTGGAAGTGGTCGTTGCGCGCGACGAAGTCGGTCTCGGAATTGACCTCGACCATCGCGGCCTTCTTCGGGACCGACATCAGCCCGACCAGGCCTTCGGCGGCGACGCGGCCGGCCTTCTTGGCGGCCTTGGAGAGCCCCTTCTTGCGCAGCCAGTCGATCGCCGCCTGCATGTCGCCGTTGGTCTCGGTGAGCGCCGCCTTGCAATCCATCATGCCCGCGCCGGTCGTCTCGCGCAGGTCCTTGACCATTGTTGCGGTGATTGCAGCCATCTCGGAACCTTTCAACTTGTCGCCGGCCATACCGCTCGACCCCATGAGACCCCGCGCGTGCCCGAGCCCCTATTGCACCCAATCTGCAATACCCGGGCCGCAGCGTTGCGGGGGCGGGGCGCAACGCGCGGCAACTACTCGGCGACGAACTCTTTCGCCTTGGCGATCCAGCTTTCGACGCGGGTCGGCAGGCCGACCTCCTCGCCGATCTTCTCGGCGTCGGCCGCACCAAGCTCGGCCAGCTGCCAGTAGTGAAACACGCCGAGATCGTTGAGCTTTTTCTCAACGGTCGGAGATACATGCGGCAGTTTCTTCAGGTCGTCCGCGACCCCGCGCGGGCCCGACAGCGGCTGGAAGCCGGTCGCGGGCTGCTCCGCCGGGAGCTCCTCCGCCACCGGCGTCTCGGACGCGCCGAGGTCGACGCCGAGATCGCGCTGCGAGCGCGACAGCCCATCGATCGCGGCCTTGGCGACGAGATCGCAGTAGAGCGTGATCGCGCGGCCGGCATCGTCATTGCCCGGCACCACGAACGAGATGCCGTCGGGATCGCAATTGGTGTCCACGATCGCGGCGATCGGGATGTTGAGGCGGCGCGCCTCCTTGATGGCGATGTCCTCCTTGTTCGTGTCGATGATGAACAGGAGGTCCGGCAGCCCGCCCATGTCCTTGATGCCGCCGAGCGCCTTCTCGAGCTTGTCGCGCTCGCGCGTCAGGTCGAGCCGTTCCTTCTTGGTGTAGCCGCCGGCCTCGCCCGAGCCGAGCATCTCCTCGAGCTTGCGCAGCCGCTTGATCGATCCGGAGATCGTCTTCCAGTTGGTGAGCGTGCCGCCGAGCCAGCGCGAATTGACGTAATACTGGGCCGAGCGCTTGGCGGCGTCCGCAATCGCGTCCTGCGCCTGCCGCTTGGTGCCGACGAACAGGATGCGCCCGCCCTTGGCGACGGTGTCGCTGACCGCCTGCAGCGCGCGATGCATCATCGGCACGGTCTGGGCGAGGTCGAGGATATGGATGTTGTTGCGGGCGCCGAAGATGTATTCCGACATCTTCGGATTCCAGCGATGGGCCTGATGGCCGAAGTGCACGCCAGCTTCCAACAGCTGGCGCATCGAGTAGTCAGGAAGCGCCATAATTCCTTCTCCGGTTGTTCCGCCGCGGACCCGTGAGCCACGGACCGATCTTGATCGAATCGATCAGGATCGACCGGAGCACCGGACGGCGTTGAGCCAAGGTCCGCGTGTGAGATGGGCGGCTATATAGCGATCGGGGGGGCAAGACGCAAGGAAAAGCGCCGGAAACCCGGAAGTTAACCAAGCAGCGGCCCCTTGCCCTCGGACGCCGACGAATCCGGGCGCAATCGTGGCCTGAAGGTTCGAGAATTGGCTCGCGTGACAACGGCTGGCGCCAGTGGACGGGCTTCGTCCATAGAGCTAGCGTTTTGCCCATAATGTCGCGAACCGCCCTGCTTGTGATCGACGTTCAGTCGGCCCTCATTGCGAATGTGGAACGAGGTGCCGATGTGGTTGCTGCCATCCGCGGCCTCATTGAACGAGCCAGAGCTTCCGGCACCCCGGTTGTCTATCTGCAGCACTGTCACACGACGTATGAGCCGATGAAGAAAGGCGCGCCTGGCTGGCTTATTCACCCGCAGGTCGAGCCAAAACCCGGCGAGTTGGTGATCGAGAAGACAGCATCAGATGGATTCTACGATACAAATTTGCAGGGTGAGCTCGAACGTCTGGGCGCCACGCGCCTGATCGTTTGCGGCCTTCAGACCGAATTCTGCGTCGATGCAACGTGTAGAGCGGCCCTCAGCCGTGGTTTCGGCGTCATATTGGTATCAGACGGACACACGACGTCAGACGCCGTCGTCCCGGCCGCGATTGCGGTACAACACCACAATCGCGCGCTGGCAAATCTCGCGCATCCGCATCAACGGATCGTGGTGATTCCGAGCGCGGAGATCGACGTATTCGGGGCCTGAGGGCGAGAATTGGCTCGTTTGAGGATCGCCGAGAACTTCCGGTGACCGAGGAGTTGGAATTGAGCCATGCCAGATCAAGTCCGTGGCGAGCCGGCACTGATCCAGGTCGCAATCAAGCCGAAGTCGAAGACTGAGATAGAAAAGCTGGCCGCTGCGCTCGCTCGGCTCGCCGCCGGGGACCCGTCGTTTCGGGTATCATTTGATCGCGAGGCCGGCCAGATGATCCTCGGGGGAACGAGCGAGCTGCATCTCGACATCAAGGTCGACATCCTCAAGCGCACCTACAAGGTCGAGGCCAACATCGGCGCGCCGCAGGTCGCCTATCGCGAGAAGATCACCCGCAAGGTGACCGAGGACTACACGCACAAGAAGCAGACCGGCGGCACCGGCCAGTTCGCCGCGGTGAAGATCGTGGTCGAGCCGCTGCCGGCCGGCACGGGCTTCCAGTTCGAGAACGAGATCATCGGCGGTGCGGTGCCGAAGGAGTACATCCCGGGCGTCGAGAAGGGTCTTGAGTCCGTGCTCGGCTCCGGCGTGCTCGCCGGCTTTCCGGTGGTCGACCTGAAGGTCACGCTGATCGACGGCAAGTACCACGAGGT
>Ga0187784_10000257_pt1 | contig 37136 bp, 30 predicted proteins | sample 1015_SJ02_MP15_2_FD_132964 | JGI IMG/M metagenome (GOLD analysis project Ga0187784, IMG submission 132964) | Tropical peat soil microbial communities from peatlands in Department of Meta, Colombia - 1015_SJ02_MP15_20_MG | ecosystem: Environmental > Terrestrial > Soil > Wetlands > Peat | place... | reverse complement strand
GTCTACCATTCCGAAGTAAGCGGCATCAGCCCAAACAGCGCGGGTGATGGGCGTCACACTGGACCCATAGAAATAATCCCTGTCAAAGATGATATAGGCTGGCAATGAAGATGCCGAAGTAAGTCCCGTGCCCATGCCAACCAAGGTTGAAAGCGTAGTACTGGAACTAGAAAGCGAAGTGGTGATTTCCAGGCCGATTAGGCGCCAGTGGTTTGACCCAGAATCAAACTGAATCGCCGGAATGGAATTGGGCGTGGAAACAATCGGCATGTTTGACACGTTTGACGGGCTGACGCGGTTCCCGCTCGCCGGTAAATTGGCAAGGGCACTTGACTCGATAACGATCCACCCCGAATTGTTTGTGCAGGACGTGGAAGGGACGTTGAAATTCCCGCTGTAAGTAGAACCTGCAGCCAAGACGATCGTGTCTCCGCACGTTGCAGCATTAACGACGTTTTGAAAGCTCGTCGAGTCTCCCGCAGGCACACTTCGAATGCAGTTCGAACCAGTCGTTAAGGTCGGACATGCTGAAGTTCCCTGAACGGGCATCGTGAGACTTACAGTTTTTTGCGGCAGTGTCGGTTGAACTGGAGACTGCGCATTGACGTCGGTCAAACCGCCAAGAAGAAGGATCATCAGTATTGGTGCCCGTGTTTTCAATAGAAATCCCCTCTCCTGCTTTCTCTGCTGCCCTTCGCGCCTAGCTTAACGACAAAAACCATCAGCCGCTGAAGCTGGAACACTCCACTCAGCCAAACCAGCCTACGTCATGGCGTTTGAACCATTCAACTGGTCGACTTGACAAATAAAGTACAGGTTACGGGTACGGACGTCCGAACCGGTCGAGCCCGTGGATCAAGGGTATACTATGCTTGTGTTTTCTGATACTAGACCGGCGCTCCCCAGATGAACAAAAGTAGATTTGCCAATGCGGATCGCGTGAGCTGGATTCTCGTCCTGTCAGCCTGCGTATTAGAGGTCGTGCTTGGGACGATGCTGGCCTGCACGCAGCTCCCACTATGTGACGAGGGATTTTACGGCGTACCGGCACACGTGTTGAGCTCCACAGGTACTCTGAGGAATCCCGTGTTGGAATCCGCAGGGATCACCTACCTACATGGTATCGACCAGGCATTCTACTGGATGGCACCGATGGGCATGGTGCTGCAAGCGGGCGCGTTCAAAGTATTTGGTTTCAGACTTTTGGTGCAGCGCGAACTTTCTGTCTTGTGTGGTTTGGGAGCAGTTCTCTTGTGGTATCTGGCTCTGCGCCGCCTGATTGCGGTGCGAGTTGCAGCCTTGGCAGCGCTTTTCCTGTCGCTCGATTATGTCTTCCTCTCACTGGCCTCTCGAGGCAGGTCGGACATGATCAGCCTCTTCTTTGGCATGGCCGCCCTGGCGGGATACGTGCATTGGCGTGAGCGATCCCTCACGCTGGCTCTTGTTGTCGGGAATACCGCTTGCGCACTGAGTGGAATGGTCCACCCTAATGGCGGGATTGCGGCCCTGGGGTCTTTACTCGTTTTGACCTTCTACCTCGACAGAAGCCGCTTGCGATGGCGTCATTTTGCTGTCGCTGCGGCCTGTTACGGACTTTTGACTCTGGGATGGGGGTTCTACATCGCTAAAGCGCCGGATCTGTTCGTAGCGCAGTTTTTCGGCAATGTAGCAGGCCGACTTGGAGGCCCGATAACTTTGACTAAGCTAGCAAAGGGCGAGGTGACCCGATATCTGTCCGCTTATGGTGTTCAGAACGTCCATGGAATTAAGCGAGCGCGATATCTGCTCCCAATATCATACTTAGGTGCGGTTTTTCTCTGCGCATTTTCGAAAGATTTTCGTCGCCGATCGGCCATTCTCCTCCTTATGTTCGCGGCAGGATCCTTGAGTCTCGTCCTCCTCGAAGGAGCTAAGCAAGGCTGGTATTTGGTACACCTGAGCCCTTTGTTCTGTGCATTTCTCGCTATTTCCGTACATTGGTTGTGGACTAAAGATAATCTTTTGTTTCGGATGGTTGTTCCTGTGCAGGTAGTCGTAGTCCTTTTGGGACTTGCCAGCGCTGCCTATGTGGCCAGCAATAGGAACCTTCAACGGCTCTACCAACCAACAGTCGACTTCCTAAACGCACACATAAAGCCACAGGACCTAGTGTTTGCGCGTTCGGAATTTTATTTCGGACTGACGTGCCGGGACTGCCTTAGAGACGATGCAAATCTCGGTGCCGTTTCCGGCAAGCGCGCACAGTATATCGTGCTCGATTCCGATTACAATTCTCATCTCATGAACTTGCAGGAGAAAAATCCGGAAATGTACCACGATATTGAACAACGGTTGAACACGGAATACAGACCAGTATTCAGCAATTCCGTTTATCGCGTCCTGGAGAAGACTGCGCCACCCGTAGCTGGTAATAGACATCTCCCCTGGTCTGCGGACCTTGGAACTTGTTTGCGACAACATCAGCGGCGTCCGAGATTTGCTTCGTGATCTCCGCCGTTCTCATGTCGTCGAGGTCGTAGGGGTCCTGAATCTCCAGCATTGGCGGATTCAAAAATAATCCAAGGAACAGGACTTTGCCCGTTTCGTTCGGGAACTCGCGGCAGAAATCATCGTAGTTCCGTAAATCGTGCAGGAACACAACCTCGGCATCGCGGATCATGTCAGCGGTGACACGCTGCGATAGGCAATTCGAAAGAGCGATTCCCAACGAGTTTGCGGCCTTTTGAATGTGCGATGGAGAGGCGCGCCCAACGGTGTGATGAAACCCGGCCGACTGAACTCGGAAATCTGGGTACCGTAACCGCATCAGCGATTCCGCTACTGGGCTGCGGCAAATATTTCCGTAGCAAAGAAAAAGAAGACTCCGCGGTTTTTGCTTAGACGCGACAAACCGCTCCAGATTGACATAGTGTAATTTGCGCGCGGTCTTTCGCTGCCGCTTTTTGGCAAGCTTGCGCGTAAAGAATTTGAGTGTTTCCGAGACAAAATGGCGGAAATCCGCAAAGCTGACTGCAAGATCGCCCCAATCGAAATAGTCCCAACTTTCGCGGCCAGCTAGAGGCCGAAGCAGTTTGAAAACCTCCAAGATAATGTACTCATCCAGCCGATACGAAAGCCGATTTCTTATCCATTCGAGATCGGAGAACAACAGCCGCGTCCGGTAACCGATTTGGTACTCGGGCTGGGACGGAACTTCTCTACCGGCCGCAATGCACAGGAGCCCGTAGGGGAAATCAACACCAGCATCAATGGACAAAGACAGAGAACCCCAAAGCCGGGGATTAATTTCCATTAGCCAGAAGGGTCCATTTTCTGAAACCTTGAACTCCACCATGGCCACGCCGTGCCACTTGATGGCGTCGAGAAACGCGACAGCATGAGTCAAAAGTTCACGGTTTGGCGCAATAGATTGCCGGTAGGAACTGGCACCACCCAAACCGGGCTCACCTGATCCCTCATGCAGCCTTTCGTGACAGAAGTACCACAAAAGTTTGCCATGGCAATAAAGCATTTCGATTCCAACGCCATGGCCAGATACCAACTCCTGCTGTAGGACCGGGCACTCCTCTAGCATCTTGTGCAGGGCTTCCTGGCGTTCAAATTCATTTTGCGCGATATGGGCGTGAACTTGTTTAACGGCTCCGTTTTTGTAAACCAAGCTGGAGACTGGCTTGAGCACTATCGGATAGAAATCGCAAGCAGGAATACGGTCCTGCGACTGTACGAGAGTTGTCTTCGGAGCCGGGATGCGGAGTTCCGACGCAAGCCGAACCGTAAGCGACTTATCCAGGGTGATTTGCATTGAGGCATTCGAGGAGAGAACCGCCTTTTGGCGCAGTAGATCTGATTCGGGGAGAGAAAGAAAATGGCGAAGCGAAATCTCCGTTGACGGAACGATCAGAGAATAGTCCGCATCCCGATCAGTTCGGAGCAGCCAATGTAGAAAAGCATCCGTCTGGGTACCGGACGGTTGCAGGAGTCGCCCCCGAAGGCGTTTGGATCTAAATGCGAGGCAGTCTCGCTCAGCAGCTGCGTCTACCTGAACACCACGCTTTGCCAGGGATTGGATTGTCTCGACAGCCGCCCGACTACTCGCGTCGAGCACGAGGGCATTCAACGGCGATCGTCCCGAGAAGCGTTTACCGCGAGTTCCCATGAAAACCTCGCGAGGTCGAAATCAACGTGGACGCGATTCAGCAGCAGTAGATTGTCACCTTGCCTAACAGCGCCAGGCCGAGTCGTTACAGCCGATGAATAATACTTTTTGACAAAAGGCAGCACTTCCTGATTAAAACTTCCATTAGGATAACAAAAATGTTCAATTTTGCGGTTAAGCCTGGATTCCAGAACCTCTTTGCCGCGCGAAAGTTCTCGATCCAGTCGTTCCGCTCCGGCCTGCGGCAGGTCGACGTGCGTGGCAGTGTGCGAACCAACTGTAATCAGATTCGGATCGAGATCCTGAATCTGCTGCCAGGTCATTAACCCGAATTGGGCCTGCTCCGAAGCCGTAAGCTGAACGCCGGCGGAGCACTCGTGAATCTCTCTCTCAATCTGCTCGCGGCGATCAACAGGGATCGTCTTCATCCAATCCACAATACCCTGAGCGTCATCCGAGAGTTCTGATGCTTCAAGGAAACGCTTCAGGTCAGCTTTGTTGAAGCGTTTCAGCAGCGAACGAACCTCCCAAGTCCAGATCGAGCCGGGCTGATCAATGAGGTCCGAGCACACATAGAATGTTGCCGGCACATCTAGACGCTTCAGGATGGGATAGACGATCTCCGCATGGCTCCGGAGACCGTCGTCAAAGGTGAGAGCAACCAGTGGGGGCTCTCGACCGCCGCTTCCGTTTTGGATTCGAGCCAATAACTGATCCAAGGGAACGATTTCGAAACTTTTGCCCAAAAACCGAATGACCTCTTCAAAACGAGAGCTTTCCTCACGGGACACAATGTGGAAAGTGATTATAAAGCTTACCTTGCGGGCGCGGTGAACGGTGAGACCAGTCTGATGCAAAACTTTTTTGAACGAGTTCGCGGCCAAGCTCCTGATACGCCCACGGGTACGGAACACATTGTCTCCAGCGTATTCGACTTCTGCTACTCTAGCACAGCTATTCGCTGATTTTTATTGGGTCCAGTCACTAAATTTGCCAGCTTGTAAACCGTTTCTTCGGCCTTGCGGTTTGCTGCAAAATGGGCGCGACCGCCGCGCGAAATTGGATATCTCGGAAATTGGATTGTGCGCAAAGCTGATCTACTCAAGCCAGCTATCGACGTTCAAAGTGGTGTCCCTAAGAGCATGAGTTCGCAAGTACTTCTTTTCGAGAACAGCGAGCGTTTCTAGTTTTGACCACCTGGCGTTTAACTTGTGACCAAAAAGACTGGACAGTGTAAGCGTCAGCAGATAAGTGATGCACCCAAGTAAGCATCCTGCCACAAGGAGGGTCCAACTCTTTACTGGCCAAAAGCGTTCGAAAACCAGAAGACCGAATGCGAGCGGGACGGAGTACGCTGAGGCTTTAAGCCATCCCTTCGCAAGGTAGGTGGCGAAAGAAAGCCCCACAATGGAACACGCATAGCGCGGAAGTACGATCAAGTTCATAATCAAGGGCAGAATTAATGAAGCGAAGGCATATCCCCACAAGCCCCAGAAATGGATAAACAGAATTCCGACTGCAGCCGTGCCTAGCCCTTCTGCAAAGCGGATCGCCACTAAGGGTTTGTGCCGCCCAATTCCGAACAACATCGACTGAGTTGCAGATTGGGTTGAACTCACGCCCATACCGATCGTTAATAAGACCAGGAGCGAATAAGTTGTTGAATATGCGTTTCCAACCCAGAGCCCAATCATTTGCTTTCCGAAAACGATCATGATCACGGCAAGCGGTACGTAGACAAGACAAGCTGCTTCCGTACTCAAAATCAGCAAATCTCTCAAGCCTTTCTTGTCCTGCCGTGCCTCCATTTGACTGGACAATGGGTTCACAAACTCGGTCATCGATCCAACTCCATTCAAGGGAACGCTGAGCATCTTCGCAGGAATGGAAAACAGGGTGACAGCTGCGGAAGAAAGGAATTTAGCGATAACAATTGGGTAAAGGGCGTTACGGAGATAAGTACCCATTCCCACGGTAAAGCTTGTCGTCCCATAACCGAGCATCTGCTTGAATATCTTGAAGTCGATTCCTCTCGGATGCAGATTGAATCCCTTCACCTGCCGAAAAGCAAAAGGAAAGGAACAAAATCTCGGCAGCAATATGCTCAATACGGTTGCGCACCCGATTGCGAAAAGGCCGCCTCCTTACCTTAGTACAACCAGGACTGTAATCACACGCAATATGATTCCGGCAATTCGAATACCATAAAGCTGATCAAATCGTCCTATAGCTTCAAGAGAGCCTTCCGAGAGACTCAGCAGGAAGTCAAAAGCCTGGGTAACACCAAGAATTACAAATAGACCCACGAAAGCATTCCTATAGGTTGCACTCACTGAAAAGAACTTAGATACGTAAGGCGCAAAACTGGACACCACCAAAAGCAGGAGACCTGCAAGAAGGAGATAGAAATAAAAGCTGGTGGCAACAACTTGAGTAACGGTGACCAGGTCCTCAAGCGCCAGATTCCGCGAGACGTACCGAACTATTGCCGACCGTACACCCACCTGCAAAAAGGTGTAATACTCCGTGATCGACACTGTCAGCACCCATATGCCGTAAGCCTCGTCGCCTAGTCTGTGCAACACCAGTGGCGTGAGCACGAACGTTGCGACAGCTGATATGACGACAGCCAGCCACGTAGCTGTCACGCTTTTCAAGATAACTGAGGCGCGCATCGTAATGTGGAGATCCCATCGCTTTTCAGCATCTTACGCCGCACTGGTTATGGGACGGTATGTTGTAGCCGGGCGGACCAATTTCCGCAAGCGAATACTTGTAGCGGTCTGGTCCGCCGTCAGGCCGTGTCTTGTCATGACTGCCGCAGTGTCAGAGCCGGACTTACCATCCGCCACGGAGCCAATGGACGAAGTTCGTGAAGAATCTTGCACCTAAAATCAACGTGACCCGCTCAGAACTCGGCATTCGGAACCCGGCCTCTGCGACCGGCTATGCACTTCAATTATCGTTCGTTTGTGATCTCCTAGTAAGCGTACTTCGTCGTTTCGGATTTAGTTTTGTTCGGCCCCGCTTTACGGACACTCACTAGACGGTCCGACTTTAAGCGCCGCGTGAGAATCGGCCCGACATGCTTAGCGCCATACATAAACCGCATGATCGGGCCAAATACCGGCGAGCTTGCGACACCCACAACAAACAAACCGGGCACGGACGTTTCAAAGCCTGCTGTGAGAGCGGGAATACCCCCGCTTTCCCGCGCGATGGATTGACGCAGTCCAGGTTCCAGATACTCGAGCTTGTCGATATTTATTTTGAAACCAGTACCAGCGATGATGTGGTCGGTCGCAAACTCCTTTCGGCCCTGAGGACTCACCGTGCTCACTCGGAGACGGCCATTCTCTGGAGTGGCCATCTCTACTTCGCATTTCAGTTGCGTCTCGATCTTGGCATCGACGCGGTCACGCAACCACCACGACCCTCCGGGTCCATAAGCGCCGGCGACGAACCGATGCCGTTTCTCGGCAGCAAAGAGCCACCGGAATATCCGTGGTAGTTCAGAGATCGCGAGTGATTTCCAACCAGTAGCAATTCCCGCGTCGGGAGCAAGGATACGTTGAAATAACGATCTTGGTTTTGACGGAGCATTCCATTCGATTCTTCCCTCCTTTACGAGTATTCGTACGCGGGCTCCCGCTTCATTCAGGAGGGCCGCGGTTTCAAGTGCGGATTGGCCAGCTCCGATAATCGTAACATCGCGCCCCGCATAGGCTTTCACTTCGCCCATGCGCGTCGTATGGGAAACCAAGGGCTCGGAAAGATGGCTCAACTGTGTCGGCAACACCCGAAACGCCATATGACCAGTGGCTAGAATGATGCGACGGCTAGTGAACGCTGTACCGTCAACGAGTTCCACGAGGAACCTGTTTTGCTCGCGGGAAATCCGCAGGAGGCTAATGTCCCGCGGCTCACTTGCAGTTTGTTGCCGAAACCATTCCGCGTACTCCAAAAACAGAGCTAGGCTCAGCGGGTGGCCGATCGGATGATACGGCAAGTTCTTGTCTTTGCAGTAGCGTTCGAACGTAAAACGACGATGGGGATCCCAGAGATTAGAGGCAAATGGTTCCGACTTTAATAACATTCCTTCAGGCATATGCCTACGCCAACTTTCCATTGGCGATCCGAAGATTTCAAAGGGCAATCCTGCGGCGCGGAAATGCGCGGCAATCGTGAGTCCATAAGGACCTGCTCCGACGATTGTTGTATCTAGATCAGCCATCTGTTCTCCGTTTCTGCGCCGCCCTTAGGCGACGATAGTAGTTCTTCCCGCGTCGTAAGACCCGCGAGACAAAGCGCTCTATGCCGTAGTAATAAATAGCTGGCAAAGGATCGGACCACCGAAAAAAACCGTCTACCATGCGTGTTCCAGGTAAAACCGCCCCTGGTGGCAACCGATGCTCGAAACTCGAACGCCAAGCAACTGATGTAGTCACTTCAGTATTCAGGGCCGCGGGGTGACCAAGCTCGGCCTTATACGTAAGCAAAGGCAGATTGACACCACAGAGCGAGGCGATTTCTTCCTGCCAGTCTGTCCGCCCCACTGTTGGCTCGATGATCATGAAGCGCCCAGTTCTGCTGTCTCGCTTGAATTCGAGGCTACCGAGCCCTCGATATTTGACCCGTGAGATAAATTCTAGGGCTAATGCACGCAACTCATCCGCTACCTCCGGCGCTGCTACGCAAATCGCCGTATTCCCGATCCGCGGTGGCGAGCACACCAGTTTTCGCCCTGTGAACATTGCGATTACATTGCAGTGGTGATCGCAACTGAACAGCGTAAAGAAGATCTCGTTATCCGGTCCGTCAATCCATTCCTGAACAATGATTCCAGGTGCTCGCTCCAACATGCGGGTGCTACAGGCCTGGGCTTCCATTTGCGTATCCACCCGCACCGCGCGTTCGACTAATCCGTTGATTGCCAAAGTCTTGTCGGCCGGCTTAATGATGAGAGGCGGCACCAGAGACTCCAGAAGCTTCAGATCGTCCTTGGCGATCACCGAAACCGCGCGAGGTACTGGGAATCCTTCCCGCTCAGCCAAAGTCTGAAATAGAGTTTTATCGCTAAGCGCGCGAACCATCTCGGCGGATGGAAGATTCATGCGGTACAGCGGTTCTACCTCATCCCTATAAGCAGAAACCGTCTCGACAGATTGATCGCCCCCAAGAAACAGGACTGGACGATTTCCAAGCCGCCCTCCGAGTGCCACCAAGCTATCAGTCAAGCCGCGCCCCTTCAGGCTAGATACTCGAACAAACGTGCAGAACCTCGACCAACCTGCCGCGCAGTTTCGGGATGTTGCCAAGACATAAATCGGCATGCGCCATGTTGACAGACTGCGGACGACTCCCAGATTGTTAAGAGTTCCTTCCACCAGCACAACAGGAACAAATGACTGCGTAGCTTCCTCTCTGTCTGGCTCTTTACCGTGCACAAGTCCTCTGCCCGCGGGCGGCGCCACTGTTTTTGTCTTTTGGTTTTCTGCGCGAGTCTTCATACTCTGTCAACTCGTTCCGCGTCTCGCGCCTGCTCTATGTGAGCTCCAGTACCACTTGACGCGAATGCAGAATGCCTCCCTGTCGCCTGACCAACGGGCAATCATGTGCTTTGTCCACCGATAACAAGCACAGTTCCGTTTTGCTTGGCAAAAACGAGGATTGCCGATCACTGCAAAAATGGCTTCAATTGTTTCGCAAACTCGTGTACATTCGGTTCCCGCAGCATAGTCAAGTGATCCCCTGGGATTCTTCTGACTTCGTTCTTTCCCCTCGCTAGCTTGCACCACACCAATCGAGGATCCGACGCCGCACTCAGACCTGCGTAATAATAGCTATCCATACCTATAAAGACGGCGCAATCTCCAGCATATGTTGTTGGGAAGTAGCGCTTCGCACTTCGCAAAGCCTTTCTGTCAATTATATCGGCAAGAGACTCAGGGGCAGTAGGAGTTGGTGCCCCTCCTAAGCGGCTCCTGAGACTTAAAGCGCCGGACAGCAACGCGTTTCCAAGCAGGTTGAATCGATGAACCAACTGCTGAACGCACCCGATTGGACCACGCCGAAAGAACTGGCGAGTCCGCCAAAGTGTCCGTTCGGAAGTGAATTGAAACTTCTCTCTCCAGTTATAGGGATAATGCGGATCAGCGCAATCCACAATGCCCAGAAACTCGATTTTTTGGCCCGCGGTCGATAGCTGCTGAGACATCTCAAATGCCACCAAGCCACCGCCACAAAATCCAATAAGACGGTATGGACCCTGCGCTTGAAGAGAGCGCAATGCTTCTATGAGTCGCGTAGCGCGCTCTCGAATCCCCTCTAGTTCCTCATCGTCTCCCGGCGCTTCGACTTCAAATCCGTAGACCGGTTGATCCTCGCCCAGCAATATCGAGATCTCCTTGAATTCCAAAACGCTGCTCCCTAAGCCTCCCGGAATCCAAAAGAGTGGAACACGTGAGCCGCGTGGCTGTAACGGAACCAGCAGCGAACTGCACTCCGTTCTTGACTGGTGGTCCCGAGCTGACTCATGAACGTGTTCTGCCAACTGCCGAATCGTTCGGGCATCAAACAGGACCGAAAGGCCCAACTCAAGTCCGTACTGTTTCTTGATCGTGCTGAATAACTGCGCACCGATTAGGGAATCGCCCCCAAGGTCGAAGAAATCGTCGTCAACGCCGATGTGCTCGATATTGAGAAGCTCTTTCCAAAGACCCAGGAGCACGTTCTGGACCTCGTCGTGCGGGGGCATAGAAGGTTGTTCGTGCGCATCCTGTTCACGGGAGCTTCCAATTTTTTCCGTAGATAACAAGCCGGCTCTCTCCGGATACTGGGGGGCCTTCCAAAGCTGAAAGCCTCTGATTTAGCTAGACTAAGTCGACGAGATGCAGTCACTGCAGCAATCGCCTTACCAAACGACCTTAGGAGCACGTTGTGTTTTCTGAGCTAAGTGATTGCAAATAAAGGTCAGGCGTGACAATTAAGCGAACTTTCGACTCGAGCACCGGAAAATAGCGTCTTGTAGAGGGAAATACTTGGGCACTCGATCCTCCAATGGTCGAACACATCCCTTTTGTGTCCTCGGAATTGATAAACTAGAAGTCAAACGCGAATTAGGCTATTTTTCTTGACCGTTTACGTACCTCGAAGGAGACGAGTCTGTCGCCCTTAGCCCCAACGAGAAACCGTAGTAGAAAGCCTCGAGTCTCGCTAATCAGCCGGCGTTTCTCGCCTTCAAGAGAAGATGTGGAAACGGGGTCCTCGGTAGCACCTGGGGACTTGGGATTTGCCTATTTCGCGCTGCTTCTCTTCATGGCAGTGTACTTCGGCCGTCCAGAGGATTGGATACCGGGGATGGCGGGTATTCCTCTCGCAAAACTGGCGGCTATCCCCATTCTTTTGGCTCTATTTGTATCGATCGGCAAAATTCGGTGGAGATTTCCGCTTGAAATCACTTTTTTCACCTTATTGCTGCTTCAACTTTGGATCAGCGCAGTCTTTTCACCAGTGTGGAGAGGCGGAGCGGCCAACGCGATGCTCGAGTTTTCTAAGGCATTACCGTTGGTCCTGGTCATGTACTGGACAGTTCGCTCTATGAAGAGACTGCGGTGGATCTTGTTCGTACAAGCGACGGCCGCCGCAACGACCGCGACTGCGAGTGTCGTCCAATCGCGTATTTCGGGCGGCCGCTTGGTAGGTATCATTTCCGGAATTTATGGAAATTCGAATGATCTCGCCTTGCTCATCGATATAAGCCTGCCGGTTTGCCTGGCGCTGGTTCTGACCACTGGAAGTTCCTGGAAGAGACTCGCATGGATAATTGGCATGTTGGTTATGATTTATGCCGTTTTTCTGACCGCGTCTCGGTCCGGCTTCATCGCGTTGCTCGTCGTCACTGCGGTTTGCCTTTGGGAGCTTGGTATCAGAAGCCGTCATTCGTACCTGCTGCTGCTTGTGCCTGTCGCCCTCACAGTTATCTGGATTTATGGCGGAGACGCTCTACGGTCACGATTTGAGGAATCCGATAGCCGCACCGAGACTTACGAGTCCGCAAAGCTGTCCTCGGAACAGCGCCAAGAACTCTTGATCAAAAGCTTGGAAGTAACGTCTCAGCATCCGCTGTTCGGGGTCGGTCCCGGGAATTTTTCCGTGGTCTCCGGCAGTTGGCACGTCGCCCACAATGCCAACACAGAGATTAGTGCAGAAGGCGGAATTCCGGCATTTCTCTTGTACGCACTTATCTTCTGGCGCGCGATTGTTAACCTCCGGGATATCAGGAAGCAGCGAAACAGAGATAAGGAGTTTCACTTATTCTCCATGGCTCTGGAGGCAAGTGTGGTGGCCTATCTTGTGGGTTCATTCTTTGCCAGCATTCAATATCAGCTATTCCCCTATTGCCTGGTTGCATACACGACGGCGTTGCGTCTCATAGTCCTCAAAGTGGATTGATTTCGAACTCGGTGCTTCACATGCGTTCTGACGCGAACATATCTGATTCCAACCATCGGGACGCCTCGAATTGCGTTTTATAATTCCTCGATGAATCTTAGAGGCAAGGCGATCAACAACCGGGATCGTTTTGTGCGCAATATTTCAGATACTGCTCTCTGGGTGGCGTATTTCCGGGCGCGCGAGACACAAAGGCCCGATGCCCTCTTCCGCGATCCTTACGCCGAGAAGCTCGCCGGAAAACGTGGTTTTCAGATCGCTAATTCACTTTCAGACGGAGTGAAGCATGAATGGGCGTGGGTAGCTCGCATTTACCTCTTCGACCAATTCGTTGTTCGAGAAGTTCAACAGGGTGCCGATTTAGTCCTGAACCTTGCTGCTGGACTCGACACACGGCCCTACAGATTGGAGCTGCCATCAACTCTGCAATGGGTGGAAGTGGACCTTCCTGAGACCATTTCGTATAAAGAAGAGGTGTTACACGGAGAAAGGCCCCTATGCCAACTGGGACGCTTCCCGCTTGACCTCAAAGACGTACCTGCCAGGCGCGACCTGTTTTCACTGTTGAGAAGCCGTGCCCAGAACATTTGCGTACTCACGGAAGGTTTTCTGATTTATCTTACCGAGCAAGAAGTCGTGGAGTTGGCCAAGGATTTAGCTTCAAACTTGGGCGCGCAGACCTGGATTATTGACTTGACCTCGCCGGGCCAACTTAAAATACTCCAGCGAACAGCAGGTAAGCAGCTAAGCGATGCCGGTGCGGCATTCAAATTTGGTCCCGCGGTGGGGCCGGACTTCTTTGTACAACACGGCTGGAAGCCTACCGATGTGCAAGGCTTTCTGAGCACAGCGGCGAAACTGAACAGGGCGCCAGCGGAATTACTTTCCATGCTGCCCGAACCAAAACGCATTCAGGGCAATTATCCCTGGACGGGTGTTTGCCTTCTAAAGAAAATATAAGCGCCGGCCCAATGAAACCTCATCTGCCCGCATTTCCATTCAAGCGCCCGATTTTTTGGTGCTGCCCGCACTTTGCGTCAGCCGTCGAACAGGTACGCGTGAGTGAGGTCAAACCCTGTTAGAGCTATCACTGTCTTGCCCCACTACCTTTCACTCCTGGAGCCGAATAGGCTCCAAGTTGATCTTTTGCACCTGTGACTGCAAATCGCCATTACAATAAAGTACCTATAATCGCGCATGCGGAGGGAATAAAATGCCAATTGACCCTGCTCCATCAAAGACCTGGACCTTTTTTGAGAACGCTTGGCTCGAGGGAAATCTGCCAATAATGGGCGTTCGCACGCATGCCGCATGGCTTTGCTCCATGGTATTTGACGGAGCACGGGCGTTCGAAGGTGTGACACCGGACCTGGACCTGCACTGTGCGCGAGTGAATGACTCCGCTGCGAAACTCTTCCTGAAACCGACCGTTTCCGTCGAAAGGTGGATGGCGCTGGCCAAGGAAGGAATCAAAAAATTCGAGCGAGGTACCGCCTTGTATATCCGGCCGATGTATTGGGCAGAACGCGGCGGCCCTTGGGTGCAGGAGCCCGACCCCGAATCAACCCGTTGGTGTCTGACGATTTTCGAGGCAGCTATGCGGAAGCCGACCGGCTTTTCAGCTACGCTGTCGCCTTATCGAAGACCGACGATGGAGACGATGCCGGTAGACGCGAAGGCCGGATGTTTGTACCCGAATAATTCGCGGGCGCTCTTTGAGGCTAGAGCTCGAGGCTTTGACAACGCTGTGATGTGCGACGCATTAGGGAATGTGGCCGAGTTTGCGACCTCCAACCTCTTCTTGGCCACGGGCGGCAGCGTTTTCACGCCTATCCCCAATGGGACTTTTTTGGCTGGCATCACGCGTCAACGCGTCATCGGCCTTTTGCGCGGAGCAGGTGTAAACGTGGTTGAGAAGGTCCTAACGTACAAGGATGTTCTGGCGGCCGATGAACTTTTCGCAACGGGAAACTACTCCAAGGTCGTACCGGTTACCAAAATTGATGATCGTACGCTGCCCATCGGCCCTGTTTACGCCAAGGCCAGGGAGGCCTATTGGGCATTCGCCCATTCTCAGCACTCCGGGGCAGAATTGATTTCCTCAAAATCGTGACGGTGTGCAGCAAAGCACTCAACGAGGTCACGCACAAATGAACGGAGCAGAGAGTCTCATCGCCACCTTAGTTTTCGGAGGCGTAGACACATGCTTCTCGAATCCTGGCACGACGGAGCTGCACATCGTCGCCGCTCTCGAAAAATATCCGCAGGTCCGCAGCATCCTCGCACTCTTTGAAGGCGTGGTCACTGGAGCTGCAGACGGCTACGCACGAATGAAGGACAAACCAGCCTGCACCCTTCTCCATCTCGGCCCCGGTCTCGCTAATGGGTTGGCCAATCTTCACAATGCCAACCGGGCTCAGGTGCCAATCGTGAATATTGTCGGGGAACACGCTACCTACCATCTGCGGCATGAGACTCCACTTGTTTCCGATATTGAAGCGATTGCCCGCCCATTCTCGAAGTGGGTACGAACCTCCCGAAACGCCGCAGAAATTGGGCGCGACGTCGCGGAAGCGTTAATGGCTGCTCAAACTGCACCGGGCCAAATTGCCACGTCGATCGTGCCGGCAGACTTGGCTTGGAGCCAATGTGGTGTCAGCGCGAGCCCTTCGGCTATACCGAAGCCTATGCTACCGGAGCAAGAGACCATCGAACGCGTTGCGGCCATGCTTCGTTCCGAACAGCGCAGCGCGCTTCTGCTCTCGGGAGCTGCCCTGCACGGGCGAGGTTTGGCAACCGCGGCACGAATAGCTGGCGCGACGAACGCAACACTGCTGGCTCCGTATCCGCTGAGGCGTATTGAGCGCGGTGCCGGAACTGCAATCGTCAACCGTATACCGTACCCTCGCGAGCAAGCGGCAGAAGCGTTGAAGGACTTTCGCCAGCTTGTCCTGGTTGGTTCACCACCACCGGTCGCCTACTTTGCAGCCCCTGAAGTTAACGCTGTTGTTACGCCCGAACAATGCAAGATTGTCACTCTTGCGAAACCAACGGAGGACGTTCCTGGTGCTCTCGAAGCATTGTTGGCGTGCTTCGCGGCTAATGATACGAAGTCCGTCCTCGAAAAAGCGGAAACACCTCCTGTCCCCGATGGCGAAATCTCTCTGCCTGGCTTGGCAGCAGGGGTGGCAGCTTCGCTTCCAGAGAACTGCATTGTTGTTGATGAATCCATGACCTCGGGGCGCGGCATAATTACGGCGGCAAGAGGCGCGCATCCGCACGACTGGATTACGAACACCGGTGGTTCAATCGGGATCGCTCTGCCGCTGGCTGTCGGCGCAGCGGTCGCTTGTCCGCAGCGCCGTGTCTTGTGTCTGTCGGCCGACGGCAGCTCGATGTACACCCTGCAGGCTCTGTGGACGATGGCGCGCGAGGGATTGAATGTCACCACCGTAATTTTTGCCAACCGCGCGTATTCCGTCTTACAGCGTGAGTTCTTAAATCTAGGTCTCAGTACTCCAGGTTGTCGTGCTCGGGATCTGCTCGAGATCGGCCGGCCAGACCTCGACTGGACCTCAATGGCGAAGGGAATGGGCGTTCCGAGCACGCGTGCAACGTCAATTGATGCCTTTGTACGAGCTTTGAGGCGAGGATTTCTCGCAGACGGTCCCACGCTGATCGAAGTTCCGCTTTAAGAGTCCTTCTCTCTAGTGACGGCAGGCACGTCTCGCGCAAGCATTTTTGAGAGCTGTTCCTTGGCGACCTTACCTGTGGGCGTCAAGGGCAGCTCAGACAGCACTATGACGCGCGTAGGCTGTTTGTAGCGGGTGAGGTTTTGCGCGGCATAGTGCACAATATCTTTAGCATTCACTGATGCGCCCACGGCCGGCTGGATGAAAGCAATGAGTTCCTGCTCCTCACCGGCTCCAGCGTGACCAATAACCGCCGATCGTGCCACGGCGGGATGTCCATTCAGCACGGCTTCCACTTCGGGTGGGTAAATCTTAAACCCGAAGCGAACGATCAACTCCTTGGTACGTCCGACGATGAACAGATGATCGCCTTCAAGTCGAGCAAGATCTCTCGTGTTAAACCACCCCTCGGCATCAATTGCGGCTGCCGTGTCCTCGGGTGCGCGGTAGTAGCCCTTCATGACATTGGGTCCGCGCACTTGGAGTTCGCCAACGGAACCTGCGGGTACCTGATTGCTGTTTTCGTCCACGAGTCGGATCTCCACCCCAGGGAAAGCGGCGCCAACCGATGTATCTGTTCGCGGACTTTCTAATCTCGTCAACGCAATCGTAGGTGAACACTCTGTGACCCCATACCCATTGTGAAGGATTATTCCCAAAAGCTTCTCTGTTTCGAACTTCACGGCCGCCTCGAGCGGGGCACCGGACGACGAGATTAATCGCAATGCCGGGAAACGGAAGGACTCAGCGCCTTTCAATTTCGCGTACTCCACTAGCAGCGCGAACATGCCGGGAGCACCCATCACTATCGTTATCTGATCGTTTTCCAAAGTGCGCAGAACCGTCACCGGATCGAAGCGCGGAAACAGAAACAGTGTCGCGCCATAGAGTAGGTTTCCCAATAGGACTCCCGCCAACCCGACCGCATGCGACATGGGCAGGATTCCGAGGGCCCGATCATCTGGCGTCACCGACCGAACCTGTGAGGAATATTTCGCGACGTGTAGCAAATTTCGGTGAGTCAACATGACACCTTTTGGGCCGCTTGTTGTCCCAGAGGTGTAAATCATCGCCCCGACGTTGTTGGCGATATCGGACTCCAGCGGCTCCGGTTTCGCCATATCGTTCAAGGCTCCGATCCCGATGCGTCCGAGATCGCCCAATCGCTCGATTGCGGCCCCGTGCCGATTTGCGTGCTGCATTGCGTGCACAGACGCGCTGACAGTATAAATCACGCGACGCGCACCGCAGTGCTCCCGTATGCGGTCGACCTCTTCAGGTGATAGTCGCGCGTTGACGAGCGCAGGCCAGGCGTCGATTTTCGCGACTGCGAACAAAACTGCTACGAACGGACGACAATTCTCGCAGACAATCACCACCCGATCGCCCGATCTCACCCCCGCTTCGCGAAGCCATGCCGCTGTTGTCTCGACGGCGGCCTCAAGCTCCGCATACGTCCAAGTTCCGCTGCTCTCCACCAGTGCGGGGTGGTTCGGTAAACGCTCAACCCAGGGTCTGGTCACATCACATATGCGCTTGGGAACATACGTGAAACTCCCCAAATCGCTAGCTGGCATATCGTTGCGCGGCAGCATGCGGTCCTTTGCTCAATCGATGCTTTTGTTAAGAGCCATAAGCGCGTAAGCTGTCGCAGCATCGCTCATAAACCGGCCAACGTTGGAGGAGGGATCACGGCGCTTATTTAGCGAAGCGGCTGCCCATGACCCTTCGTCCTTATTCTGGTTCGCGACCAGCCACGAGAGACCGCGTTTTAATTGCCTGCTGTTCTTGTCGACACCTGCCTCTTGCAGGACGAAGACGGCCAGTCCGGTCGCAAGGCCGTCACTGCCTGTTTCCTGCTTTGTCTCATCTGCTCTACGCCCGAGGCTAAGAATTGAAGAGAGGTGCATGCTTTTCCATGACCATGTCAACGTCAAGCCATAAAGATTCCATCCGCCGTCCGGTTCTTGCTTTTCGAGCACTTCCCCTATGAGAGACTTCTGCCGCTCGGGTTCAAGCAGTTTTGGTAACTTTGTCGACGCCCACAATGCATAGGTTTTGTTGAGTAGAGATTGGGTGGGGAATTCTCGAACCAAATAGGCGCGCAACAGATTAAGATGATCCTGCACCTCTGGTAGTGCGCTATAACGTTCCGGAGCCGTAGCGACTGCGAGTGCTGCCAAGGTCGCCCCGAAATAAACGGAGTCAGCATTTTCCCATGGGTTCAAACCAAATTGTTGCCATAGCCACGCGCCTTTGTGTTTGCCTGAAGTAATTTGCAGACTCCACATATTCGACAGGGCTGTTCGCGTATCGTCTCTGAGTTTTCCCGTTTGGCTGTCTCGGCTCGCCAGCACGAGTGCATTGAGTACTGCCTCCGTCGCTCTCGACTCGGTACGCTCCAGCGCGGTATCGGCGTAATAGGGCTCTATCTCATTCCACAAGCGCACTCGCCTTGTCGTGTTGTCGAACAATGCTTGTTCGACAGATGAAAGCCCTTTCTCACGAGAAGCTGTACGAACAGCCGAGCGCGCAAGGATATAGGGGACGGAGGTGTGACATGATATACAGAACGTGCCTCGGTCACGAGCAGCCGTTGACCAGGCGATCCACCACTTCTCTCGCTGATCGAGGTAGGACTCCGCTGCATTTGCGCTCCAGCTAGTTTGCAGTATGCCGACGTCGGCGGATCGGGAATCGGTCTGCTTTGCTGGTCGCGCGGCATCGCGAGAGCAGCCCTGTAAAGCAAGTAGCGAGCACACACCTGCCACCAGAGCAACCCGAGAGGCTCCGGAATCTCGTCCACTCATAAGATCGATCACTTTCCTCCAGAGACCGCAACTCTGAACAATAGACGGAAAACTAGATTCGAAACAAGCAATCGAACTGCCTCTCCAAGGGAAAAAACATGCCGAGAAAAGCCTGCACCAATGGAGGGGTGGCGGCATAAGACCTGTACCTTTGCTCAAAGACCCTGTATTTCGTTTCCTAAGACGGGAAATGGCTTTCCTCAGTATCCCAGTCACACCGATTTTGAACCTGCCTTAACATTTCCTAACTCTATGTATTACTTAGACGTACGTAGATTGTCCGCATCTTGCGTGGGGGCAACAAGCGTGCTTCTGGCTATGTTAGGACTTGATCCAAGTCCCCGGGGTTGTGGTATAGCTGCTGTTCCCCAGCGAGGCCTCCGGGACTCGCTCTCACAGGATGAGGGCCGGCCCTAATGTGCTTATCGAGTGGCCGTGAATTAATCGGAAATTACAGATAGGCCCTATGCAAGAGGCAGGACGATGAATCTATTCGCCATAGTTTCGCTAGCTATGACCCACGCCGACGAGGGGCTTTTGACCGGACTGTTTGGGCTATTCCTGCTCCTACTCGCGGCCGGCATTCGGCGAGTCGAGACTAGCGAATCCAGATCGACAGAGGAGGCGCATTCCCAACCGGCGAATCTGGATGTGGCGCTGGGAATGGTTGCCGAACCGCCAGCCCCGCATCAGGTCACCGCACATCTCCATCCGAGGAACGAGTCGGCTACTTTAACGCCATTCATCTGATCCTAATTGGGCGAATGACGGTACCGAATCCAATCTCAGCCAAGGTGGATCTATGGTGAGGCTGTTCAACGTTCACTTTTCCAGGAGAACTCTCCAGCTATTCCTTGTGGAGAGCCTGCTGTTGGTCAGTGCGCTCCTCCTTCCGGTGTTTTTCCACTTCGGCAAGAACCCGACCAATCCGTTGGTGATGGACTATCGCGCTTGGAAGATTGCGGCCGTTGCCGGAATTTGCTTGCTCTTTCTGTATTTCAACAACCTGTATTCGCCGTCTTGGGTTAAGGAGCGGCGAAAAGCTCATTCGAGATTCCTTCAAGCCCTGGGCGCAGCCGCCATCGTGTTGGGGCTGCTTTATTGTTTTTTCCCTGGCATGGAGTTGTACCGGGGGTTCTCGATCACCGGAGTTTCATTGGTGGCGGTAGTGTTGATTTCCAATCGTGCGATGTTTGTGGCCCGCGAAGAAGCAATGCAAGAAAAGAAGCTGGTAGTGATTCTGGGAGATGGCTCTTTGGCAAGATCGGTGGCGCGGGCAATCGAAGAGCGAGCAGATCTTGGTTTTCAGGTTGCGGGCTACGTAGGCGGCATGTGGAAGAGTGCGGTAGACAGCGAGGCACCCCGCCGTTTGGGCTCCGCCGAAGAACTGGTATCAATTGTGGAGCAAGTCAAGCCCGCCCACGTGATCGTAGCGATGACCGAGCGGCGCAGCAATCTCCCTGTCAACGACTTGCTCGTACTTAAGACTTCCGGGGTGGCGGTTCGCGATGGCGTGGAGTTCTATGAACACTTGAGCGGCAAACTTCCCGTCGAGCTCATTCGCCCAAGCTCATTGATCTTTGCGCACGGATTTCAGGCGTCTCCGATAGCCGTGATATGCCGCAGGATTCTTTCCTTCTTGCTTGCAGCCATAGGGTTGTTGGTGTCACTTCCTTTGTTCGCGTTGATTGTATTGGCGATTCGGTTGGATTCGCCGGGACCAATCATTTTCCGGCAGCGGCGGGTGGGCTATAGGGGTGAGCATTTCACGCTATACAAGTTCCGCACCATGGAAGTTGACGCTGATCGAGGGGGCTACGCGCGGCCGGCCGAACATAACGATCCACGGGTTACGCGGGTGGGCCGGGTGTTACGCCGTTTGAGGCTGGATGAAATCCCGCAGATGTACAACATTCTGATGGGAGAGATGCACTTTGTGGGGCCACGACCTTTCGTGCCAGAACAGGAAATGGAGTGCGCTGCGCAGATTCCGCTTTACAAGTTACGTTGGAGCGTACGCCCTGGAGCCACTGGCTGGGCGCAGGTGCAGCGGGGATACTGCGCGTCGCTGCGGGACAATACCGACAAGCTAGCCTACGACCTGTTTTATATCAAGAACCGGTCTATCAGTCTGGACCTGCTGATTCTCTTCAAGACGATCAAGATTGTTCTGGCGGCGCAGGGCGGGAGGTAAACGAAGTGCTGCACTTTGTGGCACTTTCTGTGTTCTGGATCGCCACTGGGGTGGTTCTCTATTCCTACATCGTTTATCCCATCGTTTTGCTAGTGATCTACAGTCTGGAACAGATCCGCCGCGACCTGGGCTACCTTCCTACGCGCGAGGACCGGCGAGCGCCAATTCCGCCGGATGAGCAACTCCCAGGAGTTTCCTTCGTGATTGCCGCATATAACGAAGAGAAGCACTTGCCTGAGAAGCTGAAAAATATTCGCGAGCTACGGTATCCGCACGAGAAGTTACAAGTAATCATTGTGTCCGATGGCTCGAGCGACGGCACCAACGAACTCCTCAATGCCGCCTCGAACGACCAGATCGAAGTGGTTCCTCTGTCTCAGCGCTCGGGCAAATGGAACGCGGTGAATGTAGGCGTGGAGCATGCACGGCACGATATTCTGGTGTTCTCCGATGCCGCGACGCTGTTTGCCGAAGACGCCATCGCGAAATTAGTGCGGCATTTCTCGAAGCCTACGATGGGCGTGGTGTGCGGTTTTCTGCGGTTCCGATCAAGCCAGGAGTCCCAACGAACTGAGGGAGTGTACTGGAAGTACGAGACTGTGTTGCGGCTGATGGAAGCGCGTTTGGGCGCAACGCTGACAGCTAGCGGCGCAATTTATGCCATTCGCAAGCGGTGCTTCCGCCCGCTTACTCCAGACGTGATGATCGAAGATTTCGTGCTTCCCATGCGGGCGCGGCAGCTTGGATACTCGGTACACTGTGATCCGGAGGCCGTGGGCATCGAGTATGCCGCTGCCGATGTGTCCGGAGAGTTTACGCGGCGGGTGCGCTTGGCGGTGGGCAGTTTCCGGGCGATGAAAGAGCTAATTATGGTGCCTATGAGTCCGGTGACACGCCTAGCGTTCGCATCTCACAAGCTACTTCGATGGACGGTGCCGTTTCTCCTGATTCTCTGCCTCATCAGCAACATTCTGTTGTGCTCAGCCCCTGTTTATGCCGGCCTGCTTGCAGCGCAGTTGCTTTTGTATATGTGGGCCTTTTTTGGCTACACGTTTCGGGAGCAGATGCGACGCGTTCGCTTCGGTCTATTGGGCTACTTCTGGTTCGCCATGAATCTGGCCTTTCTCGTGGGATTCTGGCGATTCCTGACGGGCCGTCAAAGTTCCGCCTGGCAAAGAGTAGAGTAATCAAGTTCTTACCAGCGTGACCGCCGAGTCCAAAATCTCGAGTTGACGGGTGGGGTCTGCGCGCCTGAACGTGTGTTTTGATAGTTACTATCAGTTTAGGCTGGGACCCGCCCGCAAGCGACGCCTCTCGGACGAAGCAGTCCTGCCGCTCCTGTCTATCTAGCTAAGAAATCATAAGGATACCGTGCGTGGTGCAATACGGTCGACCGCAATGAAAACTTCTGGTCCATAGTGCAGGAGCTGGGCTGCACTCCTACCCTCCCCAAATCCCACCTCAGGGACAGTTGATGGATCCCCTTATGGGCGGCTAACGTCGACTCGTAACCGGGGAACAGAATGCGTCTATACAATCAAGGCCCATGCAATCCCGCGAAGTCGGCTAAACTCCTGTCGTTGATCGCGATCCTCTCCCTCACAGGGATCATTTCCGGATGCGCCGGATTGGTGCGTTCTGGCACAATTTCCAACCTCTTGTCGATCATAACGTCAACATTGGCGGCAGCGACTACGCAAACCAGTTATTCAGCCGTCCTTACCGCCTCGGGCGGGACCGCTCCGTATCAATGGTCAATTTCTTCGGGTGCACTTCCGGCTGGACTTAGTCTCGCCGCAAGCACTGGACAGATCAGCGGCACCCCGACGCAGGCCGGTACCTCTTCGTTCACGGCTCAGGTTCAGGACTCCACCGGGAAAACCGCAACTCAGGCGCTGAGCATCGCGGTGTCGGCAAAGAGCACAACGCTCAGTATTACGACAAGTTCGCTACCCAGTGGGCAGCAGGGTACCGCATACAGTGCGACGCTTACGGCCAGCGGGGGTACCGCGCCGTACAGTTGGAGCATCACTTCCGGTTCGTTACCTTCGGGATTAAGTTTGACATCGTCGAGTGGCGCGATCGCCGGAACGCCTAGTGCAGCGGGCACGTACAGCTTCAGTCTGAAGGTCACCGATTCGACTACCCCAACAGCTCAAACCGCGACGGAAGCTCTGAGCATCACGATAGACTCGGCTTCGACCTCGCCCGTGAGCATCACCACCAGTTCGTTACCCAGCGGACAACTGAGCACCGCCTACAGCACAACCCTGGCGGCCACCGGGGGCACCACACCCTACAGTTGGAGCATCAGTGCTGGCTCGCTGCCTTCAGGACTGAGCATCATTCCAACGAGTGGTGTGATCTCCGGGACGCCGACAGCCTCAGGCACATTCAGTTTCACGGTGAAGGTCACGGATTCGACCACACCAGCGCAAACGGCGTCAAAAGCACTGAGCATCGTCATAAACACAAGCGTCACGCCAGTCAGCATCACCACGAGTTCGTTAGCGAGCGGCACGCAGGGCACGGCATATAGCGTGACGCTAGCGGCCAGCGGCGGCACCACGCCGTACACATGGAGCATCAGCTCCGGAGTGCTGCCGCCCGGTCTAAGCCTCACCGCCTCGACAGGGCAAATCTCCGGCGCGCCCACCGGTTCCGGCTCGTTCAGTTTCACCGTGAAGGTCACGGATTCGACTACGCCGACGGCGCAAACAGCGACGCAACAGCTAAGCATTAGCATCTCCGGGCCGGCCACACTGAGCATCATAACTTCAACGCTGCCGACTGCTGACGACAACTCTGCCTATACCACTACACTCTCGCTGAGCGGCGGCACAGCTCCGTACACTTGGAGCATCAGCTCAGGCGCCCTGCCTGCAGGATTGAGCTTGGCTGCAACGACCGGTGTAATCTCTGGAACTCCGACCGTGACAGGTAGCTTTCCGTTTACTGCGGAAGTGACGGACTCAACCCTGCCAACGGCACAGACGGCCACTGCCAATCTCACCTTGTCGGTCACAACAACAGCCAGCTACTCCGTGCAGTTGAGTTGGACTGCCAGTCCTTCGCCCGGTGTGACTGGATACAACGTATATCGCGGCACTGTTAGCGGAGGGCCGTACACGCTCTTGACCAGCGCGTCTGTTGCGGGCCTCACCTGGACCGACGCAACTGTGGCGAACGGCGAGACATATTACTATGTGACTACTTCTGTCGACAACGGTGGAGACGAGAGCGGTTATTCCGAAGAAGCACAGATGGCCATTCCCTGATGCTAGCTAAAAGGGTTTGTGGGTACGCGTGACTTGAGGACGTGGTACTGGCTATACGGTCAAGCTGTTACCCGCAGAGACCTAGTAAATTGCTCTTTTTTCCTGAGTGACAAATACCCCAGCCAATTGCCATAAATCTGGTTAGCCGATTCGTGCCAGCCATTCTGCAAGGCAGCAAAGCAACCTTCGCTGGGGAACAACTCCATGGTCGCTTCGCTCCGTCCGGCAATCGCTGTTGTTTGGAAGTTATTGAGCAAATCTCTTTCTGCTTGGCCGAAATAATCGTGGGGCAGCGACGGATAATTGTCTCGCTCCCCTCTGAGATACCTTCTAACATCCCTGCGGTACTCCTTAAAAAGAGTCTGTGCTTCGTATTCGGGATGCCCCTGGAAGTGTAAGAATAGGCTCCTGTTTTTCTGCTTCACAAAGGAGTCCACTCCGAATTCAGAAGATCTCGTCAGCACGGTGTAGCCCGCAGACTTGAGATCCCGCTCGCGAAGATCATTCCATCGCGAATGTGGGAAGCGCACTGCATCCGGCGTGCCTCGCGTGAGTAGATGCTCACCCAATTTTTCATATGCGAACACGCCAAATCGTTTATGAGGAAGAGGGGTACGAATGATTCCGTCGCCATGCAGCACGCTCGCATGTGCTGCCAGACACGAAAGAATGGTGGACGTCGTATTCTCTTCTGCCCAGTTCAACAAATCCGCCAACTCCGACCAATACGGTTCTTTTTTCAGATCGGTTTGCCGCGGTTCTGTTCCAGTGATAATCACGCCATCGAATCGATGATTGAACAGATCGCTGAAATCTGCATAGTTGTTCCTGAGATATCGTTGCAGGTTTTCGGCACGCGGTACGCGGGGCAGGGTGTAAAGCCGGACGCGGACCTGTACCCCGTGCATCGCTCTGCTCAGGAGTCGGCAGAATTGAGCCTCGGTATCCTCGACAGCGGCATCGGGCATATTGTTTACGAGTGCGATCTTGAGAGAAGTGGGGCCGGAATCACTTGTTCCGATCTTCTCCGAGGTAGGAAAATATTTGTCTTCCGCCCACTGTGCCAGAGATTCGCCTCGATCAACAAACAATTGCATGACGCGCCTCCCCTTCCGATACGGTCACGGTTCCTGAGTTCAGCGACTTGATTTGTCGAGTGCCTGCGAAAGATCGTCCAGGATGTCGTCGATGTGCTCGATGCCTACGCTCAGCCGGATCATTTCCGGAGTAACTCCCACGCGTAGTTGTTCTTCAGGTGTTAACTGACGATGCGTGGTAGAAGCGGGATGACAGCTCAGCGATTTGGAGTCACCCATGTTCACCATACGCCTGAAAAGTTTGAACGCATTAAAACACTTCATCCCGGCCTCAAAACCACCCTTCACCCCGAAGGTCAGCAGCGACGGACGTTTAGAACCCAAATATTTTTGTGCAATGGCATATCGTGGGTTGTCCGGGAATCCCGCATAGTTGATCCACTGCACTCGATCATGCGTACGTAAAAACTCCGCCACGTTGCGGGCATTTTCCACGTGCCGTTCCATGCGCAGTGCCAGGGTCTCGACGCCTTGCAGTAACAGAAAACTGCTGAACGGTGAAATTGTCGATCCGGTATTACGAAGGCAAACTGTCCGGCACCGAGCAACGAATGCCGCCGCGCCGTAATGTTCGGTATACACGACGCCGTGATAAGCGGCTTCCGGTTCGGTCAGCATGTAGTAGCGCTCCGCATGCTCTCGCCACGGAAATTTCCCGCTGTCCACGATCACGCCGCCCAATGTCGTTCCATGGCCGCATAGGAATTTGGTCATGGCATGGACCACAATGTCGGCCCCGTATTCGAATGGCCGCAACAGAACCGGCGTGGCCACAGTATTGTCGACAATCAAAGGCACGCCGTGTTTGTGGGCAACCTGCGCCAATCCTTCAATATCTGCTACGTTCCCGTCCGGATTTCCAATACTCTCGCAATAGACCGCTCGAGTGTTGTCATCAATTAGCTTCTCCACCGCGTGAGGTTGATCACATCCCGCAAACCGCGTTGCAATTCCTTGCTTGCGCAAAACATGTTCGAAAAGCGTATAGGTCGCGCCATACAACTGCGGAACGGAAACAATGTTGTTGCCCATCTCCGCGATATTGGCCACCGCGTAATGAATAGCCGCCATCCCGGAACTGACACAGAGTGCCTCCACTCCGCCTTCCAGGGCGGCAACTCGCTTTTCCAACACCGCCGTGGTCGGATTTCCGAGCCGCGTATATATGTTTCCTTCCACCTCCAAATTGAACAGCGCCGCGCCGTGCTCGGCACTGTCAAAGTCATAGGCTACGGTCTGGTAGATTGGCACGGCCACGGCCTTCGTCGCGGGGTCGCCGTCGTAACCGGCGTGAACGGCGATGGTTTCTCTTTTCATTCGCCACTCACCTTGCCCCAAAAGAGAACGACGGAGCGGGACTGCGTAGGCCGTACCAAATACATGGGCTAACTCCAAATCATTACGAAACCGGGTCATAGCTGGCAGACATAGCGCATGACGACATGAGCAATTCCATCACCTACTGTCAATGAACTAAGTCCTGTAATATGTGTAGATTCAGGGATTGTCACCGGGCTCCAGTGGGAAAATATTTTCCCAAAACTTAGCAGCGCCCGACACCCGGGCCTTTAGGCTTTGAGACCGCACTTTAGTGGTAATCTGCCGACTGGAGATATGAACCGGACCGAGACGCTGCAAACTCATGTCCAATAGGACGCCGTGCCGTCCGACATAAACACGGCATCTGTATCCGCGAGTTGAAACTCCAATGGCACCGAAAACACGTCCGATCTTCTGCTTAGCATATAAACCGGCGTATATTTGCAAATTCTGAGCCCTGCAGAAACTGCGGCCTGCTCACTAAACTTTGTAGATCCGCTCGCCACGATCTCGAAAGCTGCACGAATTCCTTCCGCCGCCTGTTGTGCCAAATCATAAGCAAGATGCAGGTTCTGGGGCGAAGGTTCCTCCTTGAACCAAACACCGGCAACTCGCGCTTGGTGGTGCAACACGGATAGAACCAGGTAGCCGAGGATACGCTGATGGCTCTTCATCTCAAAAGGCCTGACTTCCGCAGTAGGACAGCACCTCAAGTATCTGAAAAACGATGCAGGCCGAAGTGGATAGAATGGATACACAGCAGCATGCGAGAACTGCCAGTCAAGGCCAACTTTCTCCGGGACCTCTTCAACGAACCACCCCTTCGCTAGCGGATTCGGAGGCACGACGGACCAAACCGCATTTCGCACTAGCCGCGCTGGAATTTTCCAATTCATCCGCTGATGAGAAAGCATCTGGCGAACTGCACGCAGTGGTCGGGCCGCGCACCACGCCTCGCCAATCTTTTTGAATCCAATCGAGGGAATGATCCTTTGCGTCATTTCTGAGCCGCCGATCGCAAAAACAAAGTCGAACATCTCGGAAATGTGCTTCAAAAGCGCCACGCCGGCTCCGAGCACTCGAGCGTCCGACGCCCAGTCGAACAAATGACAGCCGCGCAGTTCCCCCGAATCGGTCATAACGGTCATCGGCCATATCCCAGCGTGCGCAAGGATTTCTCCGCCTCGTTCGAAAACGTAACTGCGCGGCTCTGAATAATCTTCTCGCTTTGTCCACAATTTCCAATGTAGGAGGTCTGGCCGAAGAAATTCGGCCTGCGGCGTGACCGAGAAGCTGTGGGCGAAAAAGGAAATGAGTTGAGGTGCATCCAGGACAGTCGTCGATCGAAATAAGGTGTTCATGTCAGCTTGAGTAGGTGGTGTTTACTCTCTGTGTCCTGGAGCGGGGGTGTGCAACAAGCTGTTGGTCTTATGGGACGTGCCTGGTCCGCCGAAGCTTAGTGCACAGCAGGAGCAACCCTGCACTCAACACGCTTGCCAAATATTGTACTCGCCTTCGCGGAAGCTACAATCGGCAGAAAGCTCCGAATGAGTACTGAGGTACTAAAACTTCGAAATGGTCATAGCTCACTGAATTGGCTTCTTGTTTGCTTAACACTATCCTGACGTAAAACTGTTTGCTGAGATCTGCTGGCGAAAGCTTACAAATCGGGGAGAGGACTGGTAATGCCAGAACTGTTGAGTAAAGTGCAAATGGCTTTCAAATCCGCGTTCGATATTGACCCACAGCGCGTCACCATCGAGACTACCCCAGCCGACATCCCCGCGTGGGATTCTATGGGACACGTGACGCTGGCCAGCAGCCTCGAACAAGCCTTTGGGATGAGCTTCGATGTTGATGACCTAATGGAAATGGAAAACGTGAAGGAGATTTGTCGGGTGATCCAATCAAAACTCGACAAGGCCCAAGGTGTGCAAGTCCAATGAGTGGAACTTCTGCGGCAACCTGATCCAGCGGTTGGGAGACGATGCCTGCCTGGTTGACGCTGCAGACGGACGAACAGTTTCGGGACGAGGTCTTTCCAATTCAATTGTCGGATTCGCAGCCCAATTTCTCTCTGCTGGGCTCAAGCCGGGCGATCGGATATTGATAGTTTGTGGGCTGACGTCGAGCAGCACCTTGGCGTATTTAGGAGCAATGTACTCTGGAATCGTCCCGGTGTTACTAGATGAACGCGCACTGGCAATTACGGGTGCCGCGACGTTCACCAAAGCTGGCGCAAAGGCCGTTTGGACGACTCAGAAGTTTCCTTGGGCGTGGGCAGCCGAAAATTCCTTCCCGCAAATCCACGGCAATTGTGGGCCATATGGATCGGTCGATTTAGAACCGAAACCGTGTACCGAAGACGACCTTGCGGTACTGATGCCTACCTCTGGATCCTCCGGCGCTCCACGACTAGTGAAGGTGACTCATGGGAATCTAAAAGCAAACACCGAAGCGATCATTCGAAGCCAGCAGCTAGGTGCACAAGAAAGAGCTATGCTCATCATGCCGGTGAGCTACTGCTTCGGCGCGAGCGTGGTGCACACGCATTTGTATCAGGGAGGAGGAGTCGTTTTTGACTCCAGGTTTTTGTTCCCAGACAAGGTTTTGCGCGCAATTGATTCTTACGGATGCACCACTTTCGCAGGGGTTCCAGCGGTCTACAATATTCTCCTGCGACGCTCCAACCTTAGGTCTTTTTCATTGCCAAGTTTGCGTCGCTTCCTTCAGGCTGGAGGTGCACTTGCGCCCGAAGCCGTGGGAGAGATGTGCAACAGTTACCCTTCCGCTGAATTTTTTGTGATGTACGGTCAAACCGAGGCCACTGCGCGTATTTCGAGTTTTTGTGCGTCCCGCTTCCCTGAGAAGTTGGGCAGTGCAGGACTGCCTTTGGATAATCTCCATATCCGCATTGTGAACGAGGATGGGCAGGAGCTGCCAAAGGGACAGACCGGCGAGATACAGGTACGAGGTCCGTCAGTGTGCTCCGGTTATCTTGATGAACCCGAGTCAACGGCAAGCAAGTTCTGCGAAGGTTGGCTGAGAACCGGCGACTTCGCATGTCTTGACGACGACGGATACATCTGGATCAAGGGCCGCACCGAGGAGTTCATAAAAACTCGCGGCCTGCGGGTAAGTGTGGGCGAAGTCGAAGCCAAAGTTGCGGCCATCCCGGGGGTTTATGAGTGTGCCGCCTTGGGGGTTGCACATACCGAAGCCGGAGAAGCGCTTGCGCTTTTCATCGTTCCTGAGGCCGATGCGGACGGTGTCGTCGAGACGGTCCGGAATGCGCTCCCTCCGCAGTGGACCTGCTCCTCTATTAGATTGGTTGCTGAGCTGCCGAGAACAGAGAATGGCAAGATTGCGCGCTCGCGGCTTCGGACACTGGCATGAGTGCGTTAGCTGACATCGAGCAGTCCATCGAGAACCTGCTTGCCATACCGCCCTACGAGCTGTCTCCGGGTGAGCGGCACTCTGTCCTGCTTGCGCTCCTCAAACGCGAACTGGCATATGGGTCCGAGCAGAATTCTTCTTTTGACAATTACGTAAAACACTGGCCGGTCGATTATCGTGTGGCGGATAGAATTGCGGATCTTCCTTACCTGCCAGTCGCGGTATTCAAAGCAAATCCTCCGTTGTCGCTGGTTCTTCGCGCCGAGATCACGCGAACTCTCACCTCCAGTGCGACCAGTGGCCAGATCCCCAGTCGTGTAGTTCTGAATGCTGCAACCGCCAAGCGGATGACACGGAGCATTGTTACCATCATCCGGGATTTTGTCGGGGCGGCGCGTCGGCCGTATCTGGTCATCGACACGCCTGAAAACACATCACCGCAAAATCAACTAGGGGCTCGCGGCGCTGCCATCCAAGGCCTTAGATCTTTCGCTACAGAATTGTTCTGTTGCTTGTCTCGCAACGATTTGGGAGAGGTCGTACTCGATGTGAACGAGCTTTTCAAGTTTGCCGCGAAATGGAAAGAGACCGATGTGCTGGTTTACGGATTCACTTACATTATCTGGACCCATTTTGTGCTGCCAATGCTACGTGAGGGTATCAGCCTGGATATGCCTAAGGTTCATGTGCTACACAGCGGTGGGTGGAAGCGCCTACAAGAAAAGGCCGTGACGAAGGACATCTTCATGCGCGATGTAGCCGCCGTATTTGGCTGCTCGACAGGTCGTGTCATTGATTACTACGGGATGGTCGAAAATGTCGGTGTTGTTTATCCAGATTGCGAGAGAGGCAACAAGCATGTGCCGGTTTTTGCAGACGTGATTGTAAGGGACCCGCTGACGCTCGCTCCCGTCCAAGCCGGACAGCAAGGACTCGTGCAGGTTTGCAGTGTTCTCCCGACGAGCTTTCCCGGTTTTCTCTTGCTGACGGACGACATGGCCGAACTCATCGATTACGACGGTTGCCCTTGTGGAAGGCGGGGCCCTTATTTCCGCTTTGCAAAGAGAGTGCCGAAAGCAGAGACACGGGGATGCGGCAACCTGGAAACAGCGCGCTATTCCCCCGAGCAGGCTAGCCACGCATGAACAAACTCGTCCAGGCAATCAGCTCTGCCGCCGAGATACGCTGCGCATCACAGCGGATGCGGGAGCTATCCCGTGCAGAGAATATCTGTCCCGACCAGGTGTTGGAGGTCTTTGAGCGTTGGGCTGCCGCGTTGGACGCGAATGTAGTGCGCCAAATACCTGGAGTCACATTTCTGCGTCTTTGGCTTCGCCGAGGTACATTGGAGCCGATCTTATTTCGGGAACTAGGCCAGGGTTGCTTGCATGGAGAATGGTCGGATCAGGGCGGCGTAAGGCTCCGGGCCTTTCCCTTGGGAGTAGTCGGTCATTGGCCCGCGGGGAATATAGAGATTCAGCCGATCTTGTCACTGAGCTGCGCATTGCTTGGTGGGAATGGCTGCTTGGTACGCGTGCCAGCTGGTTTGGTCGAACCAACGGAATCAATAATCGAGAAGCTCCATGAGGTTGATAGCGCTGGTCTTCTGAAACAACGCATCTTCGCGGCTAGTTTTGAACATTCCCGTACAGACCTGCACGAAGCTATGGCGCAAATTGTGGATGGGGCAATGATCTGGGGTGGGTTGGAGGCGGTTTCGCAGATACGTGCCTTGCCTTTCCCGCATTGGGCACGCGTGATGGTCTTTGGCCCGAGATTCTCGGTTGCCGCCATGGACGCCGCAACTTGGGGTGATCGCAATCAACAGTCCTCCTGGTGCCGGAGAATTGCCCGGGACGTATGGCAATTTGAGCAACAGGCCTGCTCATCACCGCAGACGTTATTTCTCGAGCGGGGAGCGGGCTATGACGCCGCAGAATTCTTGCAAGGGCTAAGAACGGCCTTTCAGGAGGAGAACGGTGCGCATCCGCGACAGCAAATCGAACCCGCGTTAACGTCGGCGATCTGCCAGGCTCGTGCGTCGTGGCTTCTCGATGATCCTTCTCACTCTGCATGGTTTCCCCAATCACCAGATTGGACCATTCTCGAGGGAAGCGGTTGCGACGTGCCTAAACCTACGCAAGGGAGAACTCTGACTGTGCTTCTGGTCGAAGATCTTCTGGACGTGATTTCGAGGTTTGACGGCGCTGTGCAGACCCTGGGATTAGCCGTTCAAGATCCTGGTCGAGAAGAAGCCCTGGCCCATGCCGCAGGCAGCCACGGCGTGGACCGCGTCGTGAAACTTGGCCAAATGCATATCTTCGGGTCGCCTTGGGACGGGATGGATCTGGTGCGGCCGATGGTGCGCCTCGTTCGTCACGGACGATCCCACGCATAGGAACACCTTATGAACAGCAAGCCCTCTGAATTGTTCCTCGAAGCGTTGGATCGAAAAGCTAGGATGCTTGCGCCTAGCGCTAGGGCGACATTCGAAGCCAATCAGGAGGTGTGCTCGTGGCTACTAGATCCCTTGGCGCGCTGGGCCGAAGCGGCTTACGGGAGCAGTGTTTTCGATGTTGCTGCCCGCGGCTATGCAGAATATTGCGTTGGCGTGGCGAAAGCGAAGCAGCTGTACGAGCGCGCTGGGAAATATACGCCTGAGGACATGCCTGAGATCATGTCGGGAGTGTATGAGCACGAAGGCTATATGGTCCCGTACATGTGGGCGGCAATCCTCATATATCCGTTTTGGCCGTCCATGGTCGGGCACATCGCTTTATTCCGGGATGAATTCTTGAGGCGACTGCCGAAGAACGCGAATGTACTTGAGCTAGCAGCTGGCCACGGAGTCCTGAGTTTGCTTGCTGCGCTTGAGAGGCCTGATATCCGCGTAGAGGGTGTTGACATTAGTCGGCCGGCAGTGGCTGTCGCAAACCGTTTGCTTGCAGTCTCCGGGCATGCAGGCCGTGTCACGTTCGCAGTTAAGGATGCACTGAAAACGAATCAAGGGAGCAGCGATGCGAAATGCCAAGGCATCATCTCTGCGATGTTGGCCGAGCATTTGCCTGACCCCAGTCCTTTGTTTAAGACGATGGCTAACCGAATCTCATCGGAGGGGCTTGTTTTCTTTAGTACGGCGCTTGAATCACCCCAGCGGGATCATGTTTTTGAGTACAATCAGGAAAGTCAGCCTGTGCGAATGGCGGAGGCCGCTGGCTTGCGGGTGACCCGCCTAGTGTCCGATGCTAGTGCAGTTCATCCGGGCTCACGGTTTTTGCCACGTGCCACTGCCATGATTTTGCGATCGCGCTGAAGGCCATTGTGCGCGTATCTGGGTCACTGACAGTATGGAATGCCAAGAGATAGCTTTCGCCTTCGGCAACTTCGGTGCTGTTGTGTCCTCAGGCTAGGTCTCCCGTGACATGTAAGCCAAGGACATTTCAAGATGACCGTGCCTATAATGACGTTTGAGGAAGTAAGAGAAGCTCTGAAGCAACGGTTCCCCATGATCATGGTTGATACCGTGAGCGCGCTGGAACCAGGTAAGAGCATCCGAACGACAAAGAACGTGACAGGGAATGAGATCCAATTTCTGGGTCATTTCCCTGAGCACGCCGTAATGCCTGGGACCCTGATTGTGGAAGCGTTGGGCCAATCGGCATCCATTCTGTTTTCAAAGACGACGGGAACGGGAACGCGGCCGGAAGAGTTTTTGGTGCTAGGCGCGATCCACGATATGAGGTTCCTGGTGCCAGTAGTTCCGGGAGATCACATGGAAATGGACATTCAGGTCCTGAAGTTTGCTGGAGACCTTGCGCTTGTCGAGGCCGCAGCGACTGTGGGTGGTACCGTGGTCGCGAAAGGCAAACTTGGTTTCGCTAGGCGCAGCTTGAAAGCACCTCAGCCCTCAGAATAGTAGGCCGGCCACACTTGCCGCTCCGCAAGAGCATTCGACTGCGGCGGTGAGCGTCGGAGCGTACGTCAAGGAAGCAGCAACCGGCTTATTCTCTATAAATTAGCCAGAGTTACGCGCAGTGAGCGACGCGAGCGGAAATCTATTTCTCTTTTTGGTGCTCCAGATAGCCACGCTATGTGCTTTAAGTGACAGTTCCGCGATGGAGTCAAGGACGGTTGTGTGATCTGTGTCACCCTACTTCCATGCTCTCTTCCGAGGGTGAGGCAAGCTCGTGTTGGAGCACTCTACCCTTCACATTGGCGAGTGACGCAGGTCACAATTCGTAGCCGCACATTCTTAATCTGAGTTCCTCTTTCTTGTCGCGTCATTCCCCGCAGTGGTCCCAGACCGTCACACAGGCACGTGACCGGTGTCACTCACGAAGCAGGCTGACGATGCGAAGCAATCGCCACTCGCGTCAGGGATCCAAAATCGTTGAGACGCTTTGTTTCACGGGCTCCTGAACGGAAGGAGTATTGCTCCACATCCCCTGTATACCGGATAGCGGTACATGCAAAGGAGTCGAGCTGTCCGTGTGCTTCGCTGCCGATGGGCGCGGGATTCTCAACGTGCACCGTCGGGAAGCAAAAATGGCTCCCTATCGAGCACGCCTCGGATGGGTCATCGAGTTCAAGGAGGTAGTGAGGCTTGAAACCGTTCGGTCCTGAATCAGGCGACGAACTGCAGCAAGTACAAGCAGGGTATCTTGCTCCGCAAGTGTTCTTTGAGCGTCAAGTTGGCCAAACACCTGACTCCGTTGCCGTCGTCATGGGTTTGCGGTGCTTGACTTACCGTGAGCTGAACGCGAAAGCGAATCGGCTTGCGAGTCTCCTGAAACAAGATGACGCGAAACCCGGAACGTTGGTCGCCGTTTATCTTGATCGATCTATCGAAATGGTTGTCGCTGTTCTTGCCATCCTCAAATCAGGCGCGGTCTACCTTCCTCTCGATGCAAAGCTGCCCAGCTCCCGGCTCGCCTTCACGCTGCAGGACGCGAACCCCCTGTTGCTTCTCACGCATGCTCCAAAGCAACGATCCCTTCCCGAGACCACTGCGCGCATCATCCTCTTAGACGAACATGAAACTGCGTTCGCGAGCTTTGCTTCCGACAATTTCAGTTCCGATAGGCTGCCCAATGACCTCGCCTATCTAATGTATACGTCCGGTTCCACGGGGAAGCCCAAGGGCGTCATGGTCCCGGAGCGCGCTTTAAGCAATCTGCTGCGTTCCACGGCAGACAAACCGGGCATGTGCCCAAAGGACGTTTTGCTCGCCACTACGACGGTCTCATTCGATATTTCCATCCTGGAACTTCTCCTACCGCTAATCACCGGTGGCCAGATCGTGATCGCCAGCTGGGAACAAGCAACCGATCCAAGCGAGCTGAGCAGACTGTTAAAGGATCACGGCGTCACGGTCATGCAGGCGACGCCAACGACGTGGCGAATGCTTGTCGAGGGCGGCTGGGAGGGGAAAAGTGATCTCAAAATTCTCTGCGGTGGAGAGATCTTGGCTCGCGACTTGGCACGTCAGCTACTTCCGCGGTGCCAGGAACTCTGGAACATGTACGGACCTACCGAGACTACGATTTGGTCCGCTACGGAGAGAATCACCTCCGCTGACCACATTTCCATCGGCTCGCCCATTGCAAATACTCAACTCTATGTTGTCGACGAGAAGCTGCAACCAGTTACAGCGGGAGCTTCTGGAGAGTTACTAATTGGTGGTCAAGGATTGGCAGAAGGCTATCTGCATCAGCCTGCACTGACGGCCAAGCGCTTTATCCCCAATCCGCTCTGCGCCGATCTAGGAGCCCGCCTGTACCGCACCGGCGACGAGGTCCGGCTCCGGCCCGACGGAACTCTTGAGTTCATTGGGCGTCTCGATGATCAAATTAAGCTTCACGGCTTCCGCATCGAATTGGGTGATATTGAAGCTGGCCTCGTCCAGATTGCAGGTATCCGTCACGCCGTGGTCGTTCTTCGCCAGGTTGCGCCAGGCGAGAAGCGATTGGTCGCCTACTACACCGGGCCGCAAGAAGTGGCTCCGAATGTCTTGTCGCACACTCTGAAACTCACTCTACCGGAGTACATGGTCCCCTCCGCTTACGTGCATCTAGAAAAATTTCCATTCACGCCGAATGGCAAAATTGATCGCAAGGCACTTCCGTCGCCAGGGCATGAGAGACCACATCTCGCGAATGACTACATTGCGCCTAGTTCCGAGATGCAGACGCGTTTGGTGGAACTATGGTGTGAGATTCTCCAGTTGGACCGCGTTGGTGTCGACGACAGCTTCTTTGAGCTGGGCGGCACCTCCATTGAAGCTGCCAGAATGGTCGCGCTTTATCAGCAGCGGCACGAGAGGAAGGTGCCGGTCGTTAGACTCTTCCAATATCCAACGATCTCCGAGTTTTGCCGTTTTCTCAAAGAAGAGGATAAACCGGATCAAGAATTTGTCAGACAGTTCGAAGCTATCGCCGCTAAACAGCGGCGCGGACATGCAGACGCCCATGCTTCTTCGGGACGCGTGGCGGTTATTGGCATGGTCGGTCGTTTCCCGGGCGCGAAAGATCTTGCCCAACTGTGGAGTAACCTCGTCAACTCCGTCGAATCCATTTCCTTCTTTGCGCCAGAAGAATTGGGTCCCGGCATCGAAGAGCACTTACGTAAGGATCCAGACTACATTCGCGCTCGCGGAATCCTGGAGGGCGCAGAACTTTTCGATGCTGCGTATTTCGGAATTAATCCTCTCGAAGCCAAAATCATGGATCCGCAGCAGCGC